>Ga0070746_10000801_pt1 | contig 18922 bp, 41 predicted proteins | sample VirMetDEL_Mar_21_FD_77016 | JGI IMG/M metagenome (GOLD analysis project Ga0070746, IMG submission 77016) | Aqueous microbial communities from the Delaware River and Bay under freshwater to marine salinity gradient to study organic matter... | ecosystem: Environmental > Aquatic > Marine >...
CATCGTGGGCGTCGCCGCCGGCCTGAAGGCCGACGCGCCGGGCTTCTTCGGTGGCACCCGCGGCGCCGTGCAGGCCCTGACGACGCTGGGCTTCACGGTCCGCAACAGCGTGACCGGCGAGAAGGCCGACGCGAAGCTGGACAGCCTGCGCCGCGTGTGCGAGCGCGCCGGCCTGTCGGTCGCCGAAGGCGAGTGGCCCCGCACGGAAGTGCAGCCGACCGCCTACTTCGCCAGCGGGTCGAACCAGCCGAACCAGATCCGCGCGCTGGGCCGCGCCGGCGCCGACATCGGCGTGGCCGCCCCGCACGTTTCGAAGAACGCCGAAGCCGAGCTGATCGCGCTGGCCGGCAGCGACGTGGCCGTGTTCGTCGATTCGGGCGCGTTCAGCGAAGTGAAGTTCGGCCCCGAAGGCCGCACCGTGGTCAAGCCGATGACCGACGCCGACTGGCAGCTGGTGCTGGGCCTGTACGAGCGCCTGAGCGCCGCGCTGGGCAAGCAGCTGTTCGTGGTGGCCCCGGACTGCATCGGCGACCAGGGCGAAAGCCTGCGCCGCCTGCGCACCTACCGCGACCGCGTGCTGGCGCTGGACTGCAACGTGCTGGTGCCCGTGCAGAAGGGCGAGCAGTCGCAGGTCGAGTTCGCCGCGCAGGTCGACGCCATCCTGGGCACGGACTGGCTCGCCGCGATGCCGTGCAAGAAGAGCGCGACGACCGCCGCCGAGCTGGCCGAGTTCGTCGCCGCGCGCGGCCCGCGCCACGTTCACCTGCTGGGCCTGGGCATCCGCTCGCGCAACCTGACCAGCTACCTGGACGCCATCACCGGCCGCACGTCGGTGTCGCTGGACAGCTGCTGGATCACCGCGAACGTCGGCCGCAAGCGCGCCGGCCCGCTGCGCCTGACCCGCGCCCAGGACATGGCGAAGAGCGTGCTGGCCCGCGTCAAGGCGACCGTCGCGCACGTCGAGCTGGCCATGTATTGCTGCTTCGCCGGCCCCGGACTCGTCACCGTGTGATATGCTGCTGGCATGAGACCCTACCTTGCCGGCGCGATCCGCGGCTGTTCCGACTCCGAAGCGATGGACTGGCGCCGCGATGCGCTGCGCATCTGGCCGCAGGCCCTGGACCCGATGGTGCGCGACTACCGCGGCAAGGAAGCCGACAACTATCGCGAGGTGGTCGACCTGGACAAGCGCGACATCGCCGCGAGCGACGCGCTGCTGGTGTGCTACCGGCAGCCCAGCGTGGGCACGTCGATGGAAGTGCTGCTGGCGTGGCAACTGGGGAAGCCGATCGTGATCTGGCACGACGGCACCGATTCGATCAGCCCGTGGTTGCGCTACCACAGCACCGCGATCGTGCACAGCTGGGCGGCAGCCGTCGAAAAATTGCAGATGATCTTCGGCCAGTGACACCGGCGGTTCGGCGCCGCTGCAAGGGCCGCGCTCGACCTGTGACGTTTACACGCGGTATACTGGTGCATGAAGTTCATCGCCAACCTGATCCGCGCCGCCCGCAGCTGGAAGATCGACCGCGACCTGAAGCGCGCCGGCGTCCCGACGATGGCCGAGTTCTACGCCGCGCAGGGGCGCTAATCCGATGAAGATCACCGCCGAAAAGATCCTGGACCGCACCGCCTACCCGCGCAACGGCAACGCGCACAACCCGACGAAGTACTACAAGTGGATCGGGAAGGTCGACGGCCGCACCGTCACCAGCCCGTACCGCACGAAGCGCGAGGCGCTGGAAGTGGCGCGCGAGGCCGCGAAGGAAATCTGAGAACCTGACTCAAGGCGGCGGGGTAGACTGACGATAGGAACAACATGAGCGACTTCGAAATCACCGACCTGCCCGATGGCAGTTTCGACCTTCACCTGGGCGCCGAGCTGATCGGCAACTACCCGACGCACCGCGCAGCGCTGCGCGCCGCCGTCGAGCTGGAAGGGGAGATGGCACGATGAAGGCGAAGAACACCGTCACCGTCATGCAGGAAGTGGACGGGCAGCTGGTGCCGCGCGAGCTGAAGCCCGCGCCGGTGCGCGGCCTGCCCGCGTGGGCCCGGCCCATCCCGGTGCCGAAGCACGTCAAGCTGCTGGTGCGCGAGTGCGTGACCATCCCGCCGAAGCACGGGCCCGTGACCGCGCTGCACGGGAAGACGACCGCCGGCAGCGACCGCGTGGCCGTGTGCCGTGGCCTGCCGAAGCGCGTGCGCGGCTGCGAGTGGGAAGTGGTCTCGGTGCACGACCGCGGGGCGACGAAGGCCGCCGAGCAGGCCGTGCGCGAGGCATCGCCGGAACTCGGCGTGGCGCTGGTGCTGCTCGATTCCGGGGACCGCGCGATCAAGCTGTTCGACGAGGGCGGGAAAGAAATCTGAGACGAAAACGTAGCCATGTCATGGGGGTTTGGCTACATTTTCGGCCATCGAACTCGACCCCTTGCGTTTACACGTGGTATACTCTGGCATGAGCAACGACCAAGACGTGCGCGAACACCGCTTCCAAACCGCCGGCCTGGGCATCGCCCCCTTCCGCTACGTCGGATTCAGCGAGCGCCGCGGCCCGATCAAGCTGGCCGACGGTTCCGAGATCGGCAGCCCCGGCCAGCCGATGGGCACCTGCGCCTACTGCGGCCAGGGAATCGCGATCTGCTGCGAGATCGTCAGCGCTGACGGCAAGCGCTTCATCGTCGGCAGCGATTGCGTCGAGAAGACGGGCGACAAGGGCATCGTCGTCAAGGTCAAGTCGGCCGTCAACAAGCTGCGCACCGAGAAGCGCAAGGCGTCGGAAGCGAAGCGCATCGCGGAGTTCGAAGCGGAGCTGGAAACGGAAGAGCTGCGCGCGCTGCTCGCGGCGAAGAAGCACCCGCAGCAGTGGCGCGCGGACAAGGGCGAAACTTTGCTGGATTCCGTCGAGTGGTTCATGGCGCGCGCCGGCAACGCCGGCAAGATGAAGACCATCCGCATGGTGTCGAAATTGCGCGGCTAGTGGCCTATGCTCTGGCATGAGCACGTCCAAGCCTGTACGGGTCGACCGCCCTTCGAAGGCGGCGATCGGCCGCATCGCAGAGAACCAGCCGCTGCTGCTGAACCTGCTGGTGGCGTACTTCGTGTTCGAGTGGCGATCGGTGCGCATGGGCGACCCGGCGCACGGCATCGACCAGACCGGCATGACCGCCGTGATCCCGAACTACATCGAGCTGTGGACGGACCGGCACGACGGCATCGTGCGCAACGGCATCAACGTGGCCGTGGCGCTGCTGTTGCAGTGCCCGGAGTCGCGCACGGTCACCGAGCCCGGCTACGTGTCCGCGTGGCTCGCCGAAGTTTCGCAGGAATAGTTCGACCCGCGCCGGCGGGGCGTGGTAGTCTGCTGGCATGATGTTCATCGAACTGCCGGAAGGCACGTACGTTTCCGTCGAGGCGATCGTGGCGATCGCCCCTCGCGTTGCAGGCGAGTACGACGACACCGTGACCGGGGCCATGGTCCTGCTATCGAGCGGGCAGGCCATCGAAACCGAAGAGACCGTCGAGCGCGTGGTGCAGCAGATCGGCGAGTGCATGGCCGCAGCTGCGGAGCTGGAGGACTGACATGGGCTTCCGCAAGTACGACCACCTGGAGCGACTGGCGCACCCGGACGTGGCCGACATTTCGTTCGGCACCGTGCACGTGTTCCCGAAGATCGACGGCACGAACGCGAGCGTGTGGTGCGACGACGAAGGCGTGGTGCAGTGTGGTTCGCGAACCCGGCAGCTGTCGGCCGAAGCGGACAACGCCGGCTTCCATGCGTGGGTGAACGGCGACGACCCCGTGGCCGTGCAGCTGCGCGCGCTCGCGCAGTTCGCGCCGAACCTGATCTTCTACGGCGAGTGGCTGGTGCCGCACAGCCTGAAGACCTACCGCGAAAGCGCGTGGCGCAAGTTCTACATCTTCGACGTTTACACGCGAGCGACGAGCAAGTATCTGCCGTTCGAAGAGTACAGCGAGCTGCTGACCGCCGCCGGGCAGGAAGTGATCCACCCGCTGGCGATCATCGAGAACCCGAGCGACAACCAGCTGGCCGGCCTGCGCGACACGTCGAACACGTTCCTGATCCAAGAAGACAAGGGCGTGGGCGAGGGCGTGGTGCTGAAGAACTACGAGTGGCGCAACAAGCACGGCCGGCAGCCGTGGGGCAAGATGGTGCGCGCCGAGTTCAAGGACGCGCACCGCCGCGCGATGCCCGTGGGCGTGACGCAGGGCGAGCTGATCACCGAGCAGCGCATCGTGGACGACTTCGTGGGCGAGGAGTTCATCCGCAAGGAGTTCGCGAAGGTCGTGGTGCTGGTCGCCAACGACATCGCGCCCGGCGAGGCGTTCCCGCCGACGGGCTGGCTCGAACACGACTACGACGAGTTCGTGGCGCTGAACCGGCACAAGATCATCCCGCGGTTCCTGGGGACGTTCTACCTGACGTTCGTCGATGAAGAGATCCGGGGCGTGGTGAAGAAGCTGAAGAACCCGGTGATCGACTTTTCGAAGCTGCATCGCCTGATGACCGTGAAGGCGAAGCGCGTGCTGACGGAGGTGTTCTAGTGAGCCGCGCACCGCAGAAGAGCATGACCGACCCGACGGCCGTGCATTGCATGTTCGACATCGAGACGCTGGGCACCGCGGACGATGCGCCCATCGTGCAGATCGGCGCCGTGCTGTTCAACCCGTTCGCCGAGCTGGTGGACGGGTCCGGCGCCGCGGCCGGGCAAGGTGGCGGCATCGTGTCGGCGCCGGGCACCGAGTTCAACGTGCCCGTCGAGTTCGACGCGGCCGGGGCCGACACCGATACCCTGCTGTGGTGGTTCGCCCAGGGGCAGCAGGCGCAGCAGCGCGTGTTCGGGCGCGACCTGAAGCGCTGGCGACTGGCCGACGCGCTGGTGCAGCTGGGCAGCTGGTCGCTGTCGTGGGGCCAGCCCGTCGATTTCTGGTGGTCCGACATGGACTTCGACCTGCGCATGCTGCGCGCCGCGTGGGCGCGCGACGTGGACGATGCGTACGTGATGTGCCCGTGCCCGTTCAACACGAACCGGCGGGGCGTGCGCGACTGCCGGACCATGCGCGCCGTCGGGCAGATGCTGGGCGTGGAACCGCCCCTGTTCGTGGGCGTCGAGCACGACGCGCTGGACGACGCACACCACCAAGCCACCGAGGTTTCGAACATCCTGCGCAGGATTTCGGAACTAAATCCGACCCCGAACGTCTGAGCGTGCTATACTCTGGCATGAAGACCATCGCGAACGCAATCCTGAACGTCCTGGCCAGCGACCGCATCGTGGGCCTGGGCATGGCCGTCGCGATGGGCGTCTGCTTCGGCAGCGTGCTGATCAAGAACCTGTAGAACCTACCATGCTGAAACTGAACCAAGTCCGGCTCGCCGGCAATCTCACGCGCGACGTTGAGCTGCGCAACACCCAATCCGGCAAGGCCATCGCGAAGTTCGGCCTTGCCCTGAACGACTCCTGGAAGGGGAGCGACGGGCAGAAGCGCGAGAAGACCACGTTCGTGGACTGCACCGCGTGGGGCCGCACCGCCGAGGTGATCGCGCAGTACCACAAGAAGGGCTCGCACATCTACGTCGAGGGCCGCCTGGAGTTCTCCCAGTGGGAGGACAAGCAGAGCGGCGCGAAGCGGTCGAAGCTGGACGTGACCGTGGAGAACTTCCAGTTCACCGGCGGGGCGCGCGACGACTCCGCGAAGCCGGCGGCGAAGAGCGACGACAAGGACTACGGCGACATCCCGTTCTGATGGCTGACCTACCCGAAGAAGCGGTGGCCGCCGTCAAGCTGACCCGCGCCGATGCGGTGAAGCTGGTGGCCGACCAGCTGGCAGCGGATTGCGCCGGCGACGTGACCGCGGCCGAGGCCGCGGTGGCCGAGGCGCGCGACCTGTTCCGCGTGTGGGCCGTGCGCGTGGCCGTCAACTCGACGAACGGCGGGCTGGACGCCGTGCAGGCCATGGTCGGATCGGCGACGCTGCCGATGTCCTGGCGTTGCCTGTACCAGCTGAACGAGGGCGAGGACGGTGGCAGCACCGCCAGCGTGGTGTTCAGCGACAACCAGAAGACGTACGACGCGCGCTACCATGCGATGATCGACGTGGAGATCGTGGGCGAAGGCGTGCAGCTGCGCGATGCGTGGGCGCGAGCCCTGACGACACTGCGCACCGCGCAGGAACGCGACCTGCGCGTGGGCGCGATGAAGAAGGACGCGCGCGATGCTCTCATGAAGGCCGCCCTGAGTGGGACGGCCGAAGGCGAGGCCGTGGTGGCCGCGATCAAGGCGCTGTCCGCAGCGCTGAAGGTGAAGGTATGACGCTACAACTGAACACGCAAGCGGAAATCTTCGACGACGACTCTGGCGGTTCGATCAAGGTCGAGCCGCACGACGAGGGCGCCGGCGAGATCCAGCTGCGGAAGCAAAGTGCGTGCGGCGAGGTGTACGGACGCATGACGATCACGAGGCCCGAAGCCGCGATGATGATCCAAGCCCTGCGCGCAGTGTTGCGCGCGCTCAACTACAACCCGAAGGATGAGACGTGACACCCGAGAAGCAAAGAGGATTCGAGGCCGCGCTGGCCGACCGCAACAACGATCTGGAGCGCGAGCTGAAGGCCGAGCGCGAGATGAACGAGCAGCTGGGCGAGCGCTTGCACGAGATGCAGACGACCGTCGAGGTGCAGGCCGAAGCGCTGGGGCGCAACGATCAGCAGCTGATGGACTTCATCGGCAAGCTGAACGGGATCATGGGCGGCGAGGTGGCGAACGAGGAAGGCGCCATCGCCCGCATGACGTTCCTGCGGCGCGAGTCCGCGCGCCTGTACGCGATCCGCGCCATCGTGAACAACAACTACGATGCCGACACCGAGCTGCTGGCACAGCTGGCCGCGTCGCTGCGCATGAAGGTCGAGCACCCCGGCAGCGACGACGTGCTGGCGCGCTGCGAGCAGCTGGCCGACGTGGAGACGAAGAACGCGGAGCTGTACCGCCTGAACATCGAGGCCGAGCGCGAGCTTTGCAAGATGCGCGAGCGCGAGGCCGAGTAGTGTGCTACAATCCAATGCGGCGACGATTGCCGCTTCGTGGTGCCCTGTGGGGCATCCTGTTTTCCCTGCCCGTGTGGGCTGTTCTGTTTTGGATGGTGACGAAGAGATGAAACCTGGAATCCTGACGACTGAGTTCTGGCTGGCGCTGCTGGTGGCGCTGGGCGGATTGTTCGCGGCGAACTACGCCGATCAACAGTGGGCGCAGATCGCCGGCATGGTTGCCGCTGCTCTGGCTTCGCTGGGCTACGGGCAGGCCCGTGCGCAGGTCAAGAAGATGGACGCCGCTGCGGTGTCGGTCGCGAAGAGTGGGGGCGTGCGATGAAGCACTTCATGATGGGCGGGGCGTTCCTGGCCGCGCTGCTGATGACCGCGTGCGCTGGATTGCAGGCGCGCGAAGGTTCGATGCGCGTGGTGGCCGAGGCATACGCCACGATCGTGCAGCCGATCGTGCTGGTGGGCATCGGCGCCGAGCAGGACGCTGGCCGGCTGAGTGAGTCGCGCGCCAGCGAGCTGCGGGTGATCGTGCGGACGATCGGCGAGGTGCTGGACGGCGGGCAGGTGTCCGAGGCCGGCGGGCTGGCCGCCGCGTGGGACATGTTGCTGCCCTTCGCACTTCAAGGCATCGACGCGAGGATCGAAAAAGGCGAGATCGGCCCCGGTGTGGGTGAGTCGCTGAAGGAAACGATCCGGCTGTTCGGCGCGAGGCTGTTGCAGCTGTGAACCAGTTCGCGCAGATCGTGGCCGACCTGGGCCTGAAGCTGGGCACCGACACTGAGCTGGTGCGCAGCTACACCCAGGAACGCACCGAAGCGCTGGCGCGCGCGACCGGCGAGGCCGGCTACGCCGTGGCGCTGGAAGCCGAAGCCATGAACGTGGCGCTGTACGCCGCGGGGCGTGCGGTGGACGTGGCCGACGCTGCCGACGCCGCGCTGGTGCAGACGTTCAAGACCGTGCTGGCCATCGGCGTGCGGCTGCTGGTGTAAACGCTCGCGCCGTTGGCCTATACTGTGGGCGAGCGGTGCGGGTCGCTCCGGGGCACGGTCTTTTCATGGGGGCCGTGCCCCATTTTCGTGCACGTGTGGGCGCCTGGGCTGCCCCGTGCTGCGACTTCAGGGCCTGGGGCGTCTGCTGGCATGCGTGGCGAGGCCAGGGCCGTGTGGGGGCTCCTGGGCATTGTTCCGGTTGTTGAACAATGGCCCGCGGGAATGGGCTGACGTAAGTCCTTGCGTGACAACGGCTCCGCGATTGTTGCGGTTGTTTCCGTTCTTTCGAAGCCCACCGCCACAACTCTGGCAGCGTGGTGTTCTTGCTGTTTTCCTTACCCCCCTTTATAAGAATAGGGGTAATAGTAACAACCAGCAACCCCCTGCGGTTGCTGGGGTTACGGCCGACCATTCTTCGAATCGGTTCGGGCAACAATGGGAACAATGGGGGCGGGAATGGGGGCGTGGGCGTTGGTGGGGCCCGGCGACCGTGCTCCGCGGCGACCAGCTGCCGAACGCCGGCGCGCGGCGGCGACTTGCGTTTCGAGGGCGTTACGTTTACACTATGGACATGGAAGCCCCCCAAATCCAGTTCGACGCGGAGCGAAAGGCCGCTTTCGTTCTGGCGTATGAGCGGACCGGCGAGAAGAAGGCCGCAGCGGCTGCCGTCGGCGTGACCCGGCAGACGATCTACAACCACCTGGAGACCGACCCGGCATTCCGCGAGGCGTGCGAGGCCGCGCGTGGGCGCCTGCTCGAATCGTGCATCGCCACCCTGAAGAAGCTGGCCATCGACGGCGTCGAGAAGACCACGTTCGACAAGGACGGCAACAAGGTCAGCGTGACGCGCGTGTACAGCGAGCGCATGCTGCTGGCGTGGCTGAAGCGCCTGGAGCGCGAGAAGTGGGGCGACAAGGTGGCCGTGGACCAGACCGTGCACGCCACCGTGCGCAACACGCACGAGATCACGCCGGCGCAGCTGGACCGAGTCCAGCGCAGTCGCGTGCGCGACCTGCTCGACACCCTGCCGAGCCCGGAATGACATGAAGGAAGAACTAGTCCCGCAGCTGTTCAGCGACGTGCAGAAGGCGAAGTGCGAGTACAGCCTGTACGAGTTCACGAAGCAGGCGTGGCACACCCTGCACCCGTCGACCCCGTTCGTGGACGGCTGGGCCGTGGGCGCCGTGGCCGAGCACCTGCAAGCGGTGACGGAAGGCGACATCGACCGGCTGCTGGTGAACATCCCGCCGGGCTGCACGAAGTCGATGCTGGCGAACGTCATGTGGCCGAGCTGGGAGTGGGGCCCGTACGGCATGCCCGACATGCAGTACATCAACGCGAGCTACGACAAGCGGCTGGCCGTGCGCGACATGGTCAACACGCGCGACCTGATCAGCAGCGAGTGGTATCAAGAACGCTGGCCGCTGAAGTGGAAGGAAGACGACCGCGGCAAAGAGAAGTTCAGCAACGACAAGCGCGGCTTCCGCTACGCCGCGTCGGTCGGGTCCGGCCTGACGGGCTGGCGTGGCCAGCGCTTCATCATCGACGACCCGCACAGCGTGCAGGAAGCCGAGTCGGACGTGGAGCGCGCCGGCGCGCGGTTCTGGTTCACCGAGACGACGCCGACCCGATTCACCGATCCGAAGAAGCCCGTGTACGTGGTCATCATGCAGCGCCTGCACAGCGAGGACATCAGCGGGCTGATCGTCGAGAAGCTGGTGGAGGAACAAGGCTGGACGCATCTGGTGCTGCCGATGGAGTTCGAGCCCCGGTACCGCACCTACTCGATCGTGCCCCCGCGGCACCACAAGGCCGAGCCCGTGCGCATGACGCGCGTGCGCGACGAAGGCGACCCGCTGGCGCACTGGGTCGAAGACGAGAACGGCGAGCTGGTGTACTCGCAAGACCCGCGCGCCGAGGAAGGCGAACTGCTGTGGCCCGAGCGCTACGACGCCGAAGCGGTGCGCACGCTCAAGGTGCAGATGATGGTCGAGGGCGGCGAGTACGCCGTGGCCGGCCAGCTGCAACAGCGGCCCGTGCCGCGCGAGGGCGGCATGTTCAAGCGCGACATGGTCGGGTTCGTCGATGTGCCGGCGAAGGGCGTCACCGTGCGCGGCTGGGACTTGGCCGCCACGAAGGACCGCGACGGGCGAGGCAAGAAGACGAAGGCCGCGTACACCGTGGGCGTGAAGATGACGCTGGGCTTCGATGGGGCGATCACGGTCGACGACGTGGTGCGGCTGCGCGGCGACGCCGACGAGGTGCAGCGGCTGCTGCTCGCAACGGCGCAGCGCGACGGGTACGAGGTGGCGCAGTCGATCCCGCAAGACCCCGGCCAAGCCGGCAAGGCGCAGGTGCTCGCGATGTCGAAGCTGCTGCACGGCTTCGACGTGCGGTTCAGCCTGGAGTCGGGCGAGAAGGAAATGCGCGCCGACCCCCTGGCCGCACAGTGGAACGCCGGCAACGTGTCGCTGGTGCGCGCCGAGTGGAACGACACCTTCCTGGCCGAGATCGGCCTGTTCCCCGGCTCGACGTTCAAGGATCAGGTCGATGCAGCTGGGCGCGCGTATCACGAACACCTGAAGGACGTGCACGACCCGGTCAGCCTGTTCGGCGCGCGCCTGATCACGTGAAGGACCGACCGCTGTACATGAGCCGCGAGCAGCGCGCGCAGCTGGACCGCGACCGCAAGGCGTACCGGCTGGCCCTGGACGCGCGCATGAACGGGACGGCGAGCACGGACAAGGCCGAGAAGCACGAGCGCCGCGAGCGCCAGCTGGGCCGCATGTCGACGGGCTTCGACTGGCAGCAGGCCCTGAAGCTGTACGGCTACCGCTGCGCGTTCTGCGGAGTGGACGAACGCGACGCCGATCTGACCGTGGACCACATCATCCCCCTGAGCAGGGGCGGCGGGAACTGGCAGTGGAACATCCGGCCGTTGTGCGAGCCATGCAACACGACGAAGGGCAGCCAGCTGGACATCGAGTTCCCGCTGGGGCGGGAAATCTGAAATCGTCTTCGCCCCATGCCATCGGCGTTGCATAGCAATTCCGGTGTGCGTGCTCGACCTGCGCGACGTTTACATGGTATACTGTGGCATGACCAGCACCGAACAGCAGACGCCCGACTACGCGAACGTCGACTTCAGCGCCCTGGAAGCCATGGGCATCACGGTCGAGTTCCGCGGGCAGGCCACGATCACGCCCTACCACGTTCGCACGAAGCGCACCGAGCTGGGCCTGATGGCGAACAAGGCGAACCCGAACCTGCTGTTCGTCATCGGCAACAGCAGCGGCAAGCTGCGCGGCTACACGTGGTTCCGCATCATCGACAACAAGCTGACCCCGTACAGCTAGGACGACAACCATGACCAAGCGATTCGACATTGCAGGCATCAGCGACGACGTGGACACGTGCGAGTGCTGCGGGCGCGACAACCTGAAGCGCACCGTGGCCCTGCGCGACCTGGACACGGGCGAAGTGGAGTTCTTCGGCACGACGTGCGCCGCGCACCTGCTGAAGATGAAGGCCACCGACCTGCGCAGCGACGCGCGGCAGGTGCAGCGCTGGAAGGACGAAGCGGCCCGCAAGGCCCGCATGGAGCAGGCCCGCAAGGACGCCGCGCCGTGGTTCCGCTTCCTGCGCGAGAACACCAGCGCCACCGACGTGGCGGACCAGATCCGCCAGCTGGGCGGCTTCGCCGCAGCGCGCGCCGCATTCGCCGCCTGGAAAATCTGAAATCGTCTTCGCCCCATGGCACCGGGGCCACAGCACCAATCCGACGACCCTACTCGACCGCATCCGTTTACACGTGGTATACTGAAGGCATGAGCAACTACACCGAAACGAGCGCGACCCGCACCCTGAAGCACGCGCGATGGATGCGCGACGACATGGCCAGCAAGTTCGCCGACGTTCCGCCGCTGTCCTGCTTCTACAAGCTGGCCCGCGCGGCGCAGGTCGCCATGGAGCAGACCGACGAAGAGCTGCGCCAGAAGGCCCGCGACGAGCGCGTCCTGCGCGGCATGGTCGCCGGCTACATCCAAGACCAGCGCGCCGTCGGCCGCTGGGACGGAGAATAGAACCATGAACCGCCAACAGTGGAACGACTACATCCTGCACGCCCCGAAGCCCGACCTGCGCTACCCGTGGCAGAACGAGCAAGCGCTGGCCCTGCGCAAGAAGCTGGTCGAGCAGACCGACGTGGTCGACGGCGCCCTGCGCTGGAAGTCGAACGGCGCCGTGCTGTTCCCCGACACGCTGACCGACGCCGGCCTGATCCCGCCGCAGGTGCAGATCGACGCGCGCGAAGTCTACGCCGACCGCATCGTGGCCGAGTACCGCGCGAACCCGCCGCAGCTGTCCGCCGAGGACCGCGCGGAAGCGCTGGCCGAGCTGGGCCCGGACGCCGTGGACGTGATCACCGGGGAGCGCCTGCTATGACCACCCTGGCCGACATCCGCCGGCGCGCGGCGCCGCACGGCATCACCGTGGTGCGCGACGACTTCGCCTACCGGGCCGAGGCCCCGGCCGGCCACACCCTGGACGGCGACCTGCACGAGTACGTCGCGCCGTTCCAGCACGGCACCGGCATGGCCGACGCCCGCGCGGACCTGTTCGACCGGCTCGCCGGCGTCGAGCCAGAACCGTGCACTGGCCCCTGCGACTGGTGCGGCCGGGAAATCTGAAATCGTCTTCGGCCCGTGCTATCGAGCGTTCAGCGCCAGATTATCGAGCCTGCTCGACCTGATCCGTTTACACGTGGTATACTCCCCCGACATGATCAACAACCGCAACGACTGGACGGCCTACCTGCTCGCCTTCAACAACTGCGCGAGCGCGACCTACAACCGCCACGGCCGCCACTGGGTGATCGAGGCCAGCAACTGGGCCGCCGACGGCATCGCCCTGGAAGGCTACTTCACGGTCGTGCCGGCCAACTTCGAGCGCACCCACTTCATCGCCACCCGCACCCGCAAGGCGCACCAGGGCTAGAACCATGGCACAGCACACCGACCTGCCGGCCCTGGCCGAGTCCTACGGCTTCGCCTTCCTGGGCGACGACGACCTGACCACCGCGTGGGCGTGCAGCCGACAGCACTTCGGGCTGTCCCTGTACGACGCAGCTGGCAACGTCTGCCCGGCGTGCGAACGCCGCGAGCAGGCGCAGTACGACCGCGCCGACCGCGCGAGCCTGGACGCCAGCGAGTCACCGGCCGCCCGCGCGGCGGGTCGGGAAATCTGAAATCGTCTTCGGCCGGTGGCACCGGACCTTCAGCACCAATTCCAGCACCCTGCTCGACCTGATTCGTTTACACGTGGTATACTTCGGCATGACCAACATCGCCAAGCTGATCGTCGCCGCCTTCCGCATCCTGGCCGACATGGACGTGCGCCCGAACGACGACGGCACGTTCACGATCATCGACATCGCCATGAACGGCGAGTCGGACCCGATCGCCGACATCCGCGACGTGGCCTTCATCGTCGCCAGCTACATCCGCCAGGACGTGGCCACGATCGACGCGGCCGGCTTCGACCTGCTCGCCAAGCTGGACGAAGCCAGCAAGGGCGGCGCCGCCGAAGTCGCCAGCCGCCCGACGGCCAGCTTCGGAAAAACCTACCGCTGAAACTCAAGTTCCCCGACCCGACACCCGATAGGCACAGCATGACCAGCCTCGAACAACGCCAGCGCACGAACCAAGCCCGCCGCCGCGCCCTGCACGCCATGGCCACGGCGCTGATGGCGAACGCCGAACGCCGGCGCGAAGCCGGGGCCCACTTCCACGTGCCCGCGCTGCTCGCCCGCGCCGAGCACGCCCTGAACCTTTCCGAACGCCTGAGCATGCGCCCCGAAGCGGGGTAGAATAGAACCATGAAGACGATACCCGACAACGTGCGCGACATCCTCGCGCGTTCCACCATCACCGCAAGCACCGTCATGCTGCCCGAGCAGCTGGACCGCGCGGACTACATCGCCACCGACAAGGTGCTGAAGCTGGCCGGCGGCCGGTGGAACCGCGCGCGCCGCGTGCACGTGTTCGAGAAGGCCGACCCGCGCCCCCTGCTGGGCATCGCCGTGGAGCAGGGCACGATCGCCGACAAGCGCACCGACCTGCAACAGTTCTTCACCCCGCCCGAGCTGGCCGACCGCGTCGCCGAAGAAGCGTGCCCGATGCCCCGCGAGACCGTGCTGGAGCCCAGCGCCGGCGGCGGTGCGCTGTTCGACGCGCTGCTTCGGGAAGGCGTGGATGCGGCCGACATCACCACCGTGGACATCGACCCCGATGCGGCCGTGGCCGTCATGAGCGAGGACAACCACATCACCGCGGACTTCCTGGAGCTGGACGCGGTCAAGTTCGACGTGATCGTGATGAACCCGCCCTTCACGAAGGGGCAGGCCGTCGCGCACCTGTCGCACGCCCTGACGCTGGTGAACCGCCGGCTGGTCGCCATCATGCCCGCGGGCTTCCTGGCATCGGACCGCAAGGCGACGCTGGCCCTGCGCGAACAGCTGACCGCGGGCTTCGTGTTCACCATTGTGGACCTGCCGGCCGGCTCGTTCAAGGATGCGGGCACCATGGTGCGCACGCAGCTGCTGATCGCCGAGGTGGCGCAATGATCCACGACTACGACTCCATTCGATCCGAGCTGATGGCCAAGGCCAAAGAAGCCGGCGGCAGCGATGAACGCCTGCTGACCGTGGCCGCCGAGGCGATCACCGTCCTGCTTGACGCACTGCGCGACACCGAGAAGCGCAGGAACGACTTCGAAGGCAGGCTGGCCACCGCGCAGCAGCTGGCACGCCAGGACCGGCGCGAGCGCAAGGAAGCCGAGGCCCTGCTGCACCGCATCCGCCGCATCTTGCCGAACCCACAACCGCCGGGGCCGCGATGAAGTGCCCCCTGGACACGGACGGCGACGGCAACTGCCCGAAGCACCCGAACGGCTGCGACGATGCGCTGTGGGAAGAGTTCCGCAGGCAGCGCAAGGTCCGCATCGGCCTGAACGGCGGGCCGCGCGACGGCGACCAGATCGAGATCACCGAAGCGCAGTACGACGCCGGCGTGGTGCAGGTGCCCGAGCTGGTGGACCTGCCGGCCGAGTTCCCCGTGGACGCGCCACGGGCGCCCAGCGAGGTGCGCGTGCTGACGTACAAGGCGACCCGCTGGGCGAACCGCTACGGCCGCGAGTGGAAGACGTGGGAGTGGCAAGAAATCTGAAATCGTGAAGCCCCGGTGTTACCGCAGAGTCCGAGCATTCTGCGGATAACTGCTCGACCCCGATCGTTTACACGTGGTATACTGGGGCATGACCGAGACCATCCAATTCGCCGCGAACTTCGCCTGGGACTGCACGAACCACGTGCGCCACTTCGTCGTCGCGTTCGACACCACTGGGATGGACGACTTCCGCGACCTGGAGTTCGCCATGGTCCAGCACGCGAAGCGCTACATGAACGCCACCGACTTCGGCACCGACCTGCTGGTGACGTTCGGCGGCATCCGCAGCGACTGGAAGCGCGCGCCGAAGTCCGGCGTCATCGAGACGAGCCCGGCCGCCGGCGCCGATTTCATCCACTTCGACTAAAGCCCAACGGGCGAACCGCCGATAGAGTTCCTACCATGACGATCACGTTCAGCATCGAAGGCATCCAGGAAGAGACGGGCGACGAACTGCCCTGCCTGTCCTGCGGCGAAACCCTGCTAGGTGCAATGCACAAGGCCAACGGCGACCGGAACGAGGACTGCCCCGCGTGCTTCGGCTACGGCGGCCCCGAGACGGTGGCCGAACCGCGGTTCGAGCTGAACGTGTCGAACGTCAACGCCGGCGCGCTGCTTCGCCACCTGGGCATCGAGTTCGACTACTGCGGCGAGGTGTCGCCGCAGGATCTGCTGACGGCCCTGGCCGTTCGATCCAGCGACGAGCTGATGGTCGAGGCGCCGCACAGCGAAGGCAACTGGCACTACGGTGGCCGCAGCGCCGAGCAGGTTGCGCGCTACGTCGCCAAGCTGGAGCAGATCGCCACGATGGCGGCCAAGTACGACCGCCGCGTGGTGTGGGGGTAGGAAATCTGAAATCGTCTTCGCTCCGTGCCATCGGCGCTTCCGCGCCAATTCCAGCACCCTACTCGACCCCGATCGTTTACACGTGGTATACTTGGCCATCATGAGCAACACCGAAACCAACTTCGACGCCGGCCGCACCTACAGCATGACCAGCGTGTGCGACTCGAACTGCCGCTGGACCTTCAAGGTCGTGCGCCGCACCGCGAAGAGCGTCTGGCTGATGGACGACAGCGGCGAGATCAGCCGCCGCGTCATCAGCCGCTACAACGGCGAAGAGCAGGTCTTCCCGCTCGGCAAGTACAGCATGGCCCCGATCCTGGGCGCCGGCAAGGTGTACGAGCAGGTCGGCAAGCTGGAGGTGGTCCGATGATCCGCGTGCAGCTGGCCGACGCCGACCGCGTCATCATCGCGAGCCTGGAAGTGGGCACGCTGCCGGAAGGCATCCGGCACGCAACGCGGCGCCTGCAAGAGATCGAGGGCGCCCGCTACGCGCGCGTGCAGGACATCACGCCCGGCCGCGTCTACGACGCCGCCAGCTGGGAGTTCGACGGCGACCGGCTCTACCCGCGCAACAATCTGGTGCTGCGGGAAATCTGAAATCGTCTTCCGCCGGTGACACCGGCGGCACAGCACCAATTCGCGAAGGCAACTCGACCCCGTTCGTTTACACGTGGTATACTCTGACATGACCAACATCGAAGACACGATCGTCTTGACGCACGCGCAGGTGAAGCTGGCCGCAGCCCGCGACGAGCTGGCCCTGGGCCCGGCCGACATGCTCCAGTTCAAGCTGGTGGCGAACGTCGCCGGCGAGCGCATCTACGAAGGCCCGGAAGACGGCATGGCCATCCTGGACGGCGCCTTCGGCGTCCTGGTCGTCCTGGAAGACGGCGCGAAGCTGATCAAGGGCAGCCCGACGTTCGACGCCGCGAAGTCCGCCGCAAGCATCGCGGTCCGCATGGGCCTGTAATCACATCCGATCGAAAACACCAAGAAACCGCGGCGAATCGCTCAAGAACGATCGCCGCACAACCGATAGGGACAGCATGAGCAACCACATCACCATCACCGAGGCGCTGCGCAAGGTCGCGCGCCTGTCCATGCAGATCGAAGGCATGCACGCCAGCACCGTCGAAGACGGCGACAAGGAAGTGCACCTGCACCTGATCAACGGCCGCAGCATCACGGTGAAGGCCGGCGAGCCCGCCGCCGACTACTGCTTCCGCGGTGCCCGCCCCGAGCGCATGGAGCAGGTGACGATCAAGGCCCCGCGCAGCGGGCGCAAGGGCGGGTACTCCGTCGATCAGGCCCGCGTGTTCAAGGTCCGCAAGGACGGCACGCTGAACGGCGCCGGCATCCTGAACGCGCTGCGCCAGTTCGTCGAGGACATGGCGACCGTGGACCGCGCCGATCGCATCCAGATGCAAGACGACCGCGACCGCGCGGAGCTGCGCAAGAAGAACCGCGCCAAGCTGGAAGCGGCCGGCGTCGAGTTCCCCGAGTACGGCAACACCGCGCGCCTGTCCTTCTCCGACATCACCGTGAAGGTCGAGGCCGGCGGCCTGGGCGTGAACATCGAGCTGCCCGGCCTGTCGGCCGAGTCGGCCGCCGCCATCCTGAAGCACCTGGGGATCGTCGCATGACGTACGACTTCTACCGCGCCGAAGTGATCATCTGGCACGGGACCGACAAGGCCCGCGTCGAGATCACCGAAGGCAACCGCGAGCAGCGCCGTGGGCGCGCGAGCGACGCAACCATCAGGCGCTTCATCCTGGACGCCTACCGCAAGTATTCCGTTCCCGTGCGCATCAACTGGGTGCGCCGCATTCACGACTGAACCATGAAGAAGACCGCAATCGTGGGCCTGCTGGCCCTTCTCTCTGCCACCAGCTGCACCAGCCTGGACATCGACGGCGCGCGCCTGGGGGCGAGCATCACCGACCTGCGCGCGACCGCGCACAGCGAGACCAGCGCCGGCCAGCGCACGACTAGCACGGCCGACACGGAACCCGTGGGGCTGTCGTTCGAGCTGACGAACGTCATCGACCGCGACAGCGAGGTGGGGCTGATCTTCAGCGCCCAGCAGGGCGACATCGGCGAGGTGGGGTACGAAACGTACAACATCGGCGCGAGCGTGCGACAGTTCGCCGGCACCGGCAGCATCCGCCCGTACATCGAAGGCCGCATCGGCTACGGCTACGGCCTGCTGACCGACCCCGTGCAGCTGGGCGAGACCAGCACCGACCTGCTGAACCTGGGCGCGAGCCTGGGCGTGGAGTTCGGCGCGCTGTTCGTGCAGGCCGACCTGAACGGCTCGTACTCGAATGACGATTTCCGGGTAGAAGGCCCCGGCGCCACGATCGGATTCGTGGTACGGTTCTGACATGCACAAGACAACGAAAGAGCAGCTGGACACCGTCGCCCGGTGGACCCGCGACATCGTCGCGGCCGACAGCGTCGCGATCGAGCTGGACCCGTCCATGATCGAGCAGACCGACGACTGCGACACGTGGTCGAGCATCAGCAACAGCTTCGGCAACCTGACCGTGTTCGTGTACGACGCGATGAAGATCGCCGACGCCGGCCCGATCTTGCGCCACCTGCGCCAGCTGGGCTTCCGCCGCGCCGGCAAGCCCGAGCAGGACGCCAAGGCCGGCACGATGAAGTGGGAGTACCAGCGCGGCAGCTACGCCGACGACAACCGCCAATCGGTGGCCGTGCAGCTGACGCTGAAGAAGGTCACGGCCGACAGCCCGGCGCCCGACTGCCAGTACGTGCAGATCGGCGTGCGCGAGGTGCCCGAC
>Ga0070746_10000804_pt1 | contig 18888 bp, 22 predicted proteins | sample VirMetDEL_Mar_21_FD_77016 | JGI IMG/M metagenome (GOLD analysis project Ga0070746, IMG submission 77016) | Aqueous microbial communities from the Delaware River and Bay under freshwater to marine salinity gradient to study organic matter... | ecosystem: Environmental > Aquatic > Marine >...
AACTGAATCAGTTAAACTATGACTAGCTGTTGAATTATCTCTATTCTTCACCCAGATAAGATCAGGACGGATACCAAATCCGTTTATGTCTCTTGCCAAGGCATTACCAATATACCTCCGTGCATTAAACAGAATAGGCGCACCAACTTTCTTTGTAATACTGACGTTTCCTGTTCCACTACTTTCGTTTACTTCTGTGATCCGTTTTGCATCATTATTTGCTTTAGCTTGTATGCGAATGTTTGCGGTAGTTGTGTCAGAAGTAATGGAGTCTGTGAGTGTGCCTGTGATATGAGCAGTCATCGCAGATACAGAAGCACCATTAGGATCGGTAGCACCAGAAGCACCACCATCGGTCAGCGTTAGGCCGTTGGGTAAACTGCTACTTATTTCGGTAAAAGCAATGTCCGTTGAATCGGTAGTTGCACCTGTAATAGTAATCGTTCCTACGGATGGGTTTGTGGGGAAATAGGCTCCGTAGATTTTGGTGGGTACTGTAAATGTTGAATAACCAATCCCCTTTTGGAATCTAAGGCCATCTAGATACCCTCCGAAGTTGTAGTATGACCCACCAGACGTATAAACACCTACATAAGTACCATATGAACTATGAGAAAAATTCCAGTCATCTGTATCAGATATACTTGTGTTTCCAGTTGGAGATACTTCACTACCATTAATGAAGCCCCTTAAGTTATTTGACAACTTACTAAAACAAATATGATACCATTGATTTAATGACAGAGTTCCGTAAATCCTGATCTTTGGATTGGTCGCCTCTCCTTCATCAATATATAAAACATTGTTATACAGCCAGACTTTGCTCTCTCCTGCCACCCAACTAGGAGCACCACTGACAAATATCCCACTATACTCATCACTTGTATTCATGGGGTAGATCCAAAAATCTAATGTCCAATCGCCTGTTCCTGGATTAAGATCAGTATTATTAGCAGGTGTAATGGTTAATCCATGATTACCAGTAGTACCATCGAAATAAACCCCAGCACTTCCAGTCTTCTTCAGGCTTGCAGGGAACGTCATTGCAGGGGCGATCCCTCCGTGGGCTTGTGAGTGGTATGCGCCTGTGGGGGTTATAACGTGAGTTGTACCAGAGGTAGCACTATCGGTAAAATTGTCTGTTCCAGCATGATTGCCGTGAACCAATAATTTTACATTAGATGACGTTGAGTTAGCAGGTATACCAGTTGATGCACTCCAAGTTTTTGTTAGTGCAGATGTTGGGGCAGTAAAATTACCAGTGTAGACTTTTGCATGAGTAATTCTAAAATCATCAATCGTACAGTCAGAACTATATTGATTAAAATCTGTACCATTATCAGTTCTAGCCCCAAGTGCAAAAAAACCACCTTGCATACTGGAAGCATTTATATCCAGAGTGAAACTGGTGTTTTGAGAGGTTTGTGACCCATCTTGGTATACTGTTAAAGTTGTTGTACTATCATCATAAACCACTGCATAATGATGCCAGCTTGTATCTCTGCTTTGTGTTGAACCACTATTTTGTGATGTGCCACCAATTTTTGCAAAAAATTCTAATGTACCATAATTAGATAATTTGAAGTTGTTATTACTATCTTTCCAGTAGGTAAACCAACCTTGGGTGCTTGAAGCACTCGTGTCCTTACCCCAAAATTCTATTGTCCAATCACCAGATGTTAAAATTGCATTCCCATTTCCAACTTTTAAATACTGATCAGAGGTAACATCAGAAGCACTACTTCCAGCGACTCTCCAAGCACTACCTCCGTATTTGTTAGTGGTTGTAGGGGATGGAAGTGGATTACCAACTTGTTCAATATGTAAATTATTGTCAGAAGAATCGTATGTCTGGTTACTATGAATCAGCAATTTGGTATTCGCTTCATCACTTGCAGAAAATCGGCTGGTTGGGGGAGTGAAATCTGAGGTGTAAACGGCTGTGCCTTTGACAATGCGGATTTCGTCCATGTAACCATCAAAAGCGTTTGAAGTTCCCCAACAACCAAATGTGAACGGCTCAGAACTACCAGCGTGATTGCTGGTGCTAGGAGTAAACGTGCCAGTCCCCTCTGATTTTCCATTTATGTAAATTGTGACTGCCGTATTAATATTGACAACGGCAATGTGATACCAATTATAAGTCTGTATTACATAGTTCGTTGTAAACTCTGTGTAACCGCTAGTGCCATACCTCCAGTATTTAATCCTAGCAGAGGAACCACTAACGTCCAGTATTGCCAGATGATCATCAGCAGATCCAGAATTTGCGTACCTAGCAAATAACTGATCGTTAGTTGTAATTGTTTTAGGATGAATCCAAAATTCTATTGTGTTTGATGAATTAACCCCATCTAGTTGTATATCGGAATGGTTTGCGATAGATAGTTTATCGTTATCCCCATCAAAGAAAAAAGCACTCTTCCCATCCCCAAAAGGGCTAGATTTGATGACTGCGTTTCCGTTTACAGTGACTTTATTGCCATCGCCACCTGTGTTGCTACTATCCTCAATGTCCGTTCCACCAGTTCTGTCGAAATTCAACAATAGTTTTGTGTTGGAGTCCTGCCCTCCTCCTTCAATAGTTCCTCCGTAAGTACCTAAGTTTGAAGCACTTACAGAACCACTAAATAAATCACCATTTGCACCTGTTACTGATTCGATTGATGGATCTGCACTAATCTGTTTAGTTGTGTTAAAAATGTTTGACGTTTTTCCAGACTTAGTAAGCTTCACATAATAAACCCCACTAAACGTAGAGTAACCGCTTTCATTCCCTGTCCACGTTGCAGTTATTTCGGTATTACTAGATGTAATACTTTTTGTAGTTGCAGGAACAGCAGAGCCACCACTAGAGTTACAAATACTAAGGTCTGTGACCTGTGATATGTTTGTCCCCAAGTCTGCACCTGTAATAACTAAGGTTCCTCCACCACCTTCACCTGTTGCTTCCGTAGCATTCAGATGCCCTGTTACCCCTGTGATTGACGGATCTATAACTGTAGATGCCCATGCTGTTGTTCCGTTGCTAATATCGGACATTTGAAGAAACTGTCCGTTTTCTGATGCCCTAGTGACAGGTAAAGACCATTCATTATTTCCTGTTCCTAACGGACCACCTGTAGAAGAAGAGACTGCATCTGCAATCAGGAAGGAACTGAAAACATGAATGTCAACTATGTCTCCTGAACTTGCTCCTGCCCCTAAAGTGACTTGAGAAGTGGAGTAGGTGTAATCGTCAGTTTCTTTAAGTTTTACACCATTAAAAAACACTTGTATTTCATCACCACTACCAGAAACTACTGCAAAGTTTGTTTGATTTGTCGTAGCCGTATAGCTGTATTTTTTTATTTTAGAATTTGCAGAACTCTGCTTCCCTATGAACGGCATTAGGTGATCTCCATAAATGAAAGAGTGACATCAAGGTTTGCATTATCTGCGTAAATTTTTAAAACATCCGTAGTCATTAAAACGTACTTCTGACCACTCATTAATTCTAAAGAAGTACCATCATCCAAGTGAACATCTTTTATGACGTTTACAGTCGCATTGTTTGCACCACCACCTGTTGTTCCAGAAGCTGTATCTGATTCAATTTGAACTGTTACCTTAATTGAACTTGTGTGTTTGTTAGCAATCAGGAGTGCAAGAACGATTGATGTCGTTGCGTTAGGTACAGTGTAAATAGTAGTAGGGCTTCCACTACTTGTTGCCACACTCGATTTGGTTACTACTTTGAACGTATTTGCCATATCAACCTAACGCCAGAGCAAGGGCTGTGGCTTCGTCAGAAGTTGCAAATCCTGTTACCGCACCCCAAGAAGTATTTCCTGCACCATCAGTCTTTAAGAAATTTCCGTTACTACCTGAAGTATTTGGTAATACAAGAGTGTAGGAAGCACCAGCGGAGTGAGGTGGACCCTTAACAATAATTCCGTGTGAATTATTCTCACAATTTAAAACAATTTGTCCTGATCCTTTTGTCGCATTTCCTTTAAAAACTACTTTCCCACTTCCGTTAGGATCAAACTCAATATTTCCGTTTGATGTAGAAACAATATCATTTCCATTGACATCAAGATCCCCTCCTAATTGTGGGGTTGTGTCATCAATGATGTCTTGAATTTGACCAGCCGGACCTTGTGGGCCTGTCGCTCCTTGTGGGCCTGTTGCGCCTGTTGCGCCTTGTGACCCTTGCGGACCTGTAGCTCCTGTAGTTCCTTGTGGACCTTGAGGACTAGTGTCACCCTGCGGACCCTGCGCTCCTGTTGCCCCAGTAGCACCAGTTGCCCCAGTGGCTCCAGTATTACCTTGCGGTCCTTGTGGACCTGTTGCCCCTTGATTCCCAGTATCACCTTTTGGTCCTTCAGGCCCAGGTGCAGTTACAGTGACTACTGTATTAGGCTTGGTGACCTCTACAACATTTGTAGTTGTGTTAACTTGGACAGTATTTTGAGTTTCGTTAACTGCTACACTCATGTTGTCACCTCTTTAGAAAGTCTTACTTTTCCTTCCAAGATTCTATCTACAGTTGAGTTATTTACTGACTCCAGATCATACACTGCTGTTTCAAAGTTTAATGCAGTAGTATTTGTTGCAGTCATCCCAATAATGATATTGTTACCGGAAGCAGCTAAAGTTTTAGTAAGCGTAGGACTACTTCCTTCTGTAGAGGCGATTAAAGTACCTCCTGCAACCTCTTTTATGCTCATTCGCACTGATCTTCCAGATGCAGTCATATCGATTACAGAGTCATTACTATCTTTGTAACTAATCTGTAGATTAAATGTAGCTCCCTGTTCAATTGTAATATCGTATTTTCCTGCAGCCATTAGAACACCCTCGCTACTCTAAACCTTGATTCGTTACGGCCTTCACTATTAGAAGAACTAACCATTCCCTCTAAAGCTTTTGCTTCCGATACTGTTTGCATGAAACGAGCTTTGTACATTTCAGATTTGTTAACATCTTTGCTCTGAGATTCTTTTAAGAAAGCGCGTTCTAAAGCACCCCAAACTAAACACTCATGGTATCTAGTCGAGATTGTGGGGATTGAAGAATCAGTGGCTAGATCCGATAAAAGTGGAGTCCCTCGGAGATTAATTTTTTTGACTAGCTTTGCATCAGTAACAGTTAATGTTGCTGTGTTACTTGTGTTACCTGGATCAGTAACAGTAATAGTGTCATTAAAATTAAACCCAGCGCCCTCATCTGTAATTACAAATGTAGGATCTCCACTAGAGTCTGTTGTTGCAGAAAACGCTATTTCAATACCATTACCGGAGGTTGCTACTGTATCCCCATTTGCAACAGATATCAGTACATGAGTCTGATCTGCTTGCCATGCACCACTAGGAGTGGGTGACAAATCTGCAACCTTTAAAGAAACCTTCTTATCCATAAAGAAGTTTTCATCGTTAGCCGGTAGAGGCCATATCCTAAAATCATCTTGGGTCATGTTATTAAAAACAATCGCCTCAATGTGGCCTTCCCTTTCGCTCCAACTTTCGGTGTAGGCTCCAGTTCCAGTTAAGGTTGTTTGTATGGTTGTGAATGGATTTGGGACAGTTCCGAAAACACCTTCTATGAATTGACCGCTTGTTGTGGTCCTCCACACCGCGCTGTTCAGTTCTCCTTCATTGAGGATCATCAACTGAACACCTTGGATCTCCGCTGAGACAATCTTCTCGATTGTAGAAGGCTTAGTTATGTTGGGACCAATGTTGTAAAAAACAATAGTACTATCATCAACAGTGGTAGCGTTACCTATAGGGTAAGTAAACGTGGTATCGTTCACCTTCCGTATAACTTTACCTCCACTAAAGACTGCTTGGTCACATCTGTCTATGTAGATAGCATCGCCTGTAGATAGGCCATGAGCAGTAGACGTTACAATCTTTGCAGTTTTCCCATTAGAAGAAAGTGTCCCTGCTTTAGGGATACCATTGGAAAAATCTACTTCAGCCGTAACATGGGGATATTCTACAAGCCGGATAAACTCGCGCTGGGCATCAGAGATATATCGGTTTAACTCCGAATCTTCCCAACGCCTGTTATCACGATCTTGTAGATAATCTTCAACTCGTTGTCTGAGTTCTAATCGATTCACTGATCAAGTTCGATGACCTGATGCCGTTCAATCGCATTATCCAGTTGCTTCTTATCGTATCCTTTAGGCCAAGCAATGACTCTAAACTCAAATCTTCGTCCATGTCTTGCTTCAAGCTGTTGAGATATTTGAGGCTGGAAGTATTTTGTTTCTACGGCATCACTGAGTACGTTTAGATGCTCGATAGGCAAGTATATGGCTTTACCTCTGGGTGCAACAATTGTCCATGAATTGATGGTAATAGGCACTGGTCCGTTGTCCCATGCCTCTCTTCCTGTTTGGATCTCCACGATGCACCAACCTTCTGATGGTGTGGCTCCTGGCTCCGCATCCTTTGCCATCTCCATACCATCTCGGACTATGGTAAAAACACCCTGTCCACTTTGCTTATAAGCACCAGAAAGTTTGGATTCCTGTAAAACAGGACCGCCCTTTCGTTCTTGTTTAACTAAACCGCCAGCTAATGGCATTTACGTTATGTCCAATTAAAGTTAAAAGAGGGGACTTCATGTCCCCTCAACTAAATTACGCCTCAGTGATTGAGGTCTCACCATAAGTCTTGGTGATATATGCAGTATCCGGTGGGAATCTAAAATCAAACCAGACAACTATTTGACCAGCGGTTGGCACATTGCCAGCCGAGGCAATAGTATAACGAACTACATACACACTTTCATTAGTATCTCCATCAGTAGAAGCAGTTACTGTATGAAAGCGTTTTGCAATAGGAGTTTCATGAACCGCTGCACCGCCTTTAATGTTTGTTGATGCTAAAATTGCATCGGCTGTATTAACATCTCCAATGGTTAATGCAGCAGAAGTTCCGGTGTCAAAACTTGTTTTTAGTAAAACAACAGCCTTATCAACAATTGTACCTCTAGGTACAACAATATCATAAGTCTTTGATGCTACTAAACTACCACCTGAAATAGTGTCACCAAAATTAATAACAGTATGTGCCGAGGTTTGTGGCATATTAGATGCCCTAACTTGGATAGAATCCATGAGTACCTTTCAAAGTAAAATTTAAGTTTTATGTAAAGAGTAAAGTGGCCCCATTGGAGCCACTTTTAACCTAATTAAATGGCAGATGCACAGCACTCAATGCGGTACAGATACAGATCCTGAAGGATCACACAGGAGTAAAAAGTCTCCCATGCCACTGTTCCGCGCTGTCCAAGAGGATCTCCTGGTCCAGGCTTAGGTGCGACAACTTTACTTTTGATGGAATCTTTTCCACCTAGAGTTGCACAACCGCCAAAGTCTTCTGCCATAATGATGACAGGATAAACGTCAGCGGCCCCACCGGTATTAACAACATTAGTTGTTGAAGCTCCGGCTCCTTTGAAGCTCTGAGCTTGAGTAGTACCAATGAATCGAATGCCTCTGGCAGATCCCATCTCACCATCCATTACATCACCTTGATCAGCATAGTTTTCTACTGAAACAAAGCCAGGGATGCGCTCAAGGTCAACCCTTAGATCTGGATGACAAATAGCAACATAAGATGCACGAATTGCTGATGTTCCAACACCATCATCGGCATTTAGTTGGTTCATCATTTTCATTGCATCATTACGCTCTAAAGTTCGGATTGCAGCATCCAAAGTAGAGGTAGTTGAACCTACAGTGGCAGGAAGTGTTCCGTTCTCTCCACCAATGGTAGTGTTAAGTGTATTTCTTGCACTTCCGTTTGAGAAACCACGTTGGGTTCCTGCACGAAAAGTTTTGTAAGAAATGAAGTCAAGAGTTTCGCCACACTGTTGCGCCTGTCTTTCAGTTATAATTTGAACTACAGGGTCAGAAGCTGCAGCCATTTGTACATCAGTTGTATTAACAAAAGATCCAAATTGCTCCAAAGTGTGCTTTATTGTCGTTTGCTGTAAAACGTCAAATTCCGGTGTAATACCCTCTGCGACTGGTGTGTCAACAATTGGGAACCTTTCATACCTTCTATGACGAATTTCTAAACCTTCACCTTGTGACTTGGTTTCCTTTTGAGCAAAACGTCCAAAAGTTAACAATCTTTTGGCGATTGGGAGCATAGCCTTCTGTATGGTGTAAGCATCATGAGCCGACAAATCTCCATACGAACTCCCAGTTAAAGTACCTGTTCCAGCGTTGATAGGCATAGTAGCCTCCTTTCAAAATTAAGCCTGCGAGGGGATGCTGTCCCAAAGCTCGTCAGGTGTCATATCTTCAATACGCTTTTCTGGCTTTGGAGTAGCGTTTTTAACTAATCCTGAAGCAGCCTTTCTGCGTTGCTGTTTTTGTTCACTCACTACCGGTTTAGATTCCACTACAGGATCAGGGCGAAATTTTGATTTCCCTACCGATGAGGTCAGGAAATCTTGCATCACAGCTATGTGATCACGCGCTACCTTAGCGACATCTTTACCATCTAGTGTTTGTGTCATAGCTTGTTCCCTTATGGGAGAGGCCATGACAAAATCGTAAAACTCATCTGACTTGTCGATATCCCTAAAGTCTTCCCCTATGTACTGTCTCATCAGTTGTTGATGTGTCAGTGCTTTTTGTTGATGATCGTATTGTGCAATCCTGTCCTGCATCTGCTTCAGGGTTTCCTGTTGCTGATTCATCGGATCGAATACATTTTTGCTAGCCATCTTGTTGACCTCCTCCATAGCCATTTTCTGGGCTACAGCGAGGATGTCAGGAAACTCTTCGGCTACCTTTTTTTCATCATCAGTTAAAGCATAAGGATTAACTTTGGGTTCTTCTTTCTTAGCTTCCGGTTTTGGCTTCTGTAGATCCTGGTTTAACTTGAGATTCTGTATCTGGAGAGACATCATCTCATCTCTGAGTTTTGACTGCTCCTCGTTTCTCCGGTGAAATTCCTTTTCTAGGTCTTTGTACCGCTTCTCGTAGTCATGTTTAGGTTCTTCAGGTGTGGCCTCGACTTCAGCTACTTCATATCCACCAGTAGATTCGTCTTCCGGCCCTTCAGCAACTGGCTCCTCAACTTCTACAGTCTCCTGTTCCTGGGTCTCAGGCTCAGGTGTAACTTCTTCAGTATTGGTTGCTCCAGCTTGCGCCCAAATCTCATCTGCGGTTAGTTCAGGAGTGCCATCTTGGTTCTGTACTTCCTCAGTTTGATTTTCGCTCAAATGTTAGGTCCGTAAATTGTTAAAAAACTAATCGTAGAGTTTAACTATCTCTTCGAGTGCTTGAACACGCCCAACCATAAGGTTGTGCATGGCTTTTGATCGGTCATCGATCACTAAATTATCAAACAGTACTTGTTTTTCCTGTTCTATAACTGTATTTACAATTTCTTTAAAAGTTTGCCAAGCAGGATCTCTAAACCAACGATCTAAGTTGGCTACATTATCGTGCTGACGGATTAGTTCTCTGCTGATCAATTATGTCTCTCCCACTTAATCCTCCGGCTTGTCTTTCTTCAATCCCTTGATTCATTTGTTGAATCTGTTGGTTCATTTGAGCGTTTTGTTGCGGTGACATCCCAGACTGTTGAGCTTGCATCATCGCTTGTTGCTGCGCCTGTTGTGCTTGCATCTGTTGCTGTTGCTGTTGCTGGGATTGCTCTTGTTTTTCTTCATTTAGTAATGCGGAAAAAGCGTAATAATCTGGGATTGGATCTAGTAGAACTTGGCCTCTTGACATAAGCATTTGGCGTTCAGCTATCTGTGACTGTCTAATATCTTCAGATGTTGCCTTTTTCTCGTCTAAAATTGCTTTGTCTTTTTCAAACTCAGCCCTTAAATCTAATTCTTGTTGGAGCATTTGAATTTTCATTTGCTCCATTTGTTGTGCTTGTTGTTGCTGTTGTTGTGCAGCTTGTTGTTGTTCTTGCTGAACCTGTTCTTCTGTTTTTAAAATCTTTTCAGGATCTAGGTTGAACGCGCGAACTAATGGTTGTGTAAATGACTCATAATTTATGTACTGTTGCAGTTGAGGCATATTGCCTATCGTCTGTAGAAAGTTTAGCAACTGAGTATTATGGATCTCTTTACTAACGTACTGTGTCCATCCAGTACTAATCGCTTCGTAATCCCCTTTGATACCAATCTCATCGCTATCCACCATCAACCAGTGATAAACCCCAGTGATGCAGGATGTCAGCATATCCGAGATACTCCTGACCACATCCGCTGTTTGCTTATTCGCATTACTATTAAGGATTGACATCCCAGTAGCCGTGCGAGTCTGGGAGGGGCTTTGGTCTCCGTAGCCAATTGCGGTTTGGCCTGAATCCAGATCCGCTTCGCGCTCAAGCATTTGAATCATAGGAGTCAGGCCGTTTGTGACATCTGGTATTACTACAGATGAAAACGCATCTGATACGGCATTCCCTGCTCTGATTTTAAATTGCTTGCCTGGATAAATAGTTTCTGTGTCGCTACCAGCCTCTAGTGCTGAGGGGTTGACAACAGTCAATGGGGTAGCAGAAAGGGTTTTCCCTTCCACCATCATGGCGTAACAGAAGTTCGTCAATGCTTGTACATCTCTGATACTGTAGTAAATGCCGTCACCCCAGAATGTTTCTGGCCTTCGTTGCCACTGGCAGACTGCAAAAGGGATTCTTCCGTCAAAAGGATTCATCGCCATTTTTATGACTTTGTCTCCTACCAGCCAAACACATACATCTTGGTAGCCTTCCGCATCTTCTGGGATATCGATGTGTGGCTTCAGATCCTCGGTATTAAGTTTTCCCCAGAATTCGATTACCTCGAATTCTTTGACATCCTCTGAGTGATGTTCCTCATCTTTAATTGGATGTCTGCTATCGGTTCCTGCAGTCTGTTGAACTCCAATATCTTTCTCTAGGACTTCATTTATTACAGATGGCAGGAATCCATCTTCCGCGCTCAAGTCCAGCAACTCATTCCTACTCATGTAGGTTCTCTGGATCACATATTCCGCATCCTCCACACTCGTGGCTTCCGGTGAAGGAAACAGGTTCCAGGGGGAAACATAGGTACTGGTTGGCACTAATTCAGATTCAATCTGGCTTTCCACCGCCATCAAGTCATCTGCGGTTTTCACATTCTCATAAACAGGGAAATTAAGAGTCTTGAGAACAGGGGACTTGATAACCCCAGTGCCGTAGAGGCACAGGTCAAACAGGGTGTCTAAGACACTGTTTAGGAAACCAGTTCGATCTAAAATATCCCTAATACGAGCTTCCATCTTGATAGCTCGTTGAGCAAGAATGTCCTCTAGCACCGCTGGCGGTGAATTCGGTGGAATATCCGGTGGGAAATAACGAGGCATACGAGAAGGAGTGATGGAGAACGGAATTCGTCCTTCATCAAAAAGTAATGCACCAATCTTCACTCTGGCTGCATTTACTTTCCGTCTGGTGAGGTTTACAAAGATGCCTCTTTCATTCGCAAGCTCTGCAGCTTTGTGAATGCGAGAAGGGTATTCGGCTCTGTAAGCAGAATAAGCCTCGTCCCAGACTTCTTCGTAAGGCTGACGATACTCTTTGGCGTTATCATACATCTCTTTAATGGCTTTGCCGACATCGTCTAATTCGGCTACCACTACAGTGACATCTGAATCCTCCTCAGTACCTTCCTCAACCAGTTCTTCTTCTAGCTCTTCAACTGCCATTCAATAAGTCAAAAACTTTAGATGTTTTCGGTTTTACCTTTTGGTTTTTTAAAGACTTTTTTGGCTTAGTCTGGACCTCTTTGATTTTAGTGGACCTAGAGAATCCCCTTGGTCCACCTCCCATCTCATCAAGGATTTCGCCAGTCCTACTCTTTGGGAGTTTCTTTTTTAAGTATTTCACCCTTTTACTCCGACTCTAGGATGAACTTTCCGCTTTTTCTTCTTTCGCTGGCTTTTCTTTAGGAGTGCTTTTTTTCTCATCAGCCTTGGCTACTGGAGCAGGGTTTTTCGGTAGAAAAGTTTTTCCGTGTGCGATACTCATTTGAACATTCCTTTCACTTTTTGAATTTTTTTCTTAAAGGATTTCTTTTTCTTATCGATTTTGTTGTTTATCTTGCCCTGAACATCATCCAAAAAGCCTTTTCCGTTGGCTTTCTTGGTTGTTTTCTTCTTAGCCATTGTTGGCTTCGATTGACCTCTTGCTATCTTTGCAGCGACACTATTCTTTGCACCGCCTTTTGGTGTCCTTCCGTAGGCCATTATTTTTTGCTCCGGTTTTTAGATTTAGAGAGAACTCTTAGGTTTTTCTTGGAGTTGTTTCTGGGATTCCCATCTTTATGATCGACATCCTTTCCGTCACCTTTTTGGACACGCCCACTCTTTGTGAGGGATCTTCTCGCTTTGTTTCTCGATGCACGTTCAGTTTTAGCCTTTTTTGAGGCGTGGTCCCTTGCATATTCCTTCTTGTAGTCACGTTTCTTCTTCATGCTTCTTGAGTGCATCAGTGAAGTTCAACAGAGCGTTATTAATTGACTCAAGAAAGTAAGAGATTCGCTGTAACTGGGCTTCGACTTCTTCAAACTGAGGTCCAAGATTTATGTCTACAACAAAAACGTCTTCTTCTTCGTTTCTTTCTTCTTCCATATTCCTTTGGTCGCAGGGGTGAGCAAAAGAAGGGAGAAATCCCACCCCTGCTAGAGCAAGGAGAACGCCTATATTAGTCATTATTTTCTAGAGTTATTCAAGTATTAACTTGAGTATAAGGTGTTAATGCCTTACTTTTATACTTTTTGGAACTTAAAAGGAGGCTGGATGCCTAAAGCTGTAGAAAAAGTTGTTAAAAAGTGCGCCCATGTTAAGTGCAAAAAAGAATTCCTAGACGAATGGGGTACTAAGAAGTTCTGCAATGAAGAATGTAAGAAACGACAACGCTGGCTAGAGAGGTCAAAGAAAGGCGATAAAAGGGGAGGATATAATAGAAAAGTCTATATTAGTTTATGGTGCAAAGCTGGAGGAAAAGATCCTGGTACAGTGCCGTGTCACTACTGCGAAACCGAGCTTACAGTAGACACGTTTGTAATTGATCACAAAGTACCAAGCTCTGAACTGAAAACTAGAGAGGAAAAACAGGAAATGGATAACCTCGTAATTTCCTGCAAATCTTGCAACCTACAAAAGGGAGTACTTCCTTACGAGATGTTCTATACATGGAAGCAATCCACCATCATACGCCAGGAGCATGATACAGAGAAAACCGCTTCTTCTCCGGCTGATACCGCTGCTCCTTCCACCGAGTCGAGCCTGGGTAAAGCTTCGTAGCAAACGCTGCAATCGCAAGGCTCATGACACAGTCATCATGGCTTCCAGTCGCTGCACTCATACTTCCGTTGCTCTGAAAAACAAAACTCGCCATTTCATCTAGAGTGGTTTTGTTGTGGAGCTTGATCTCGCGCTCCCTCACCAGTTCACGCAAGTTATCAATAATCACAGGTTTCGTTCTCAGCGTTGTCTTGAATCCCAGTTTTCGTGTCGCGCGGTTACTTCTCTCATCTAGGATCTTGTCATAGTAGAGATTCGGATACTGGTGGATCTCTTGTAGGAATTTCAGGGTAACTAATCCATGGTTGTTCGACTCCACTGCCACCATTGCGTTATTGTACCAACGGCCCAGACTCACCAGTTTCCAAGCAAGAAGGTCAGGATCGATGCGAGTCCGTAAAATGGCTTGCTCCTCATAGGTCAGGGCATCCAATACAATCGCTACACTCCAGTCTGTGTCTCTCGTTCCAATCTCAATACCCTCCGAGACATCGCAACCTATCCTATACTCTCGATCCGACTGAGGTGGAGTCCAAACGATCAGTTCTCCTTCGTCATCAGCCCTCTCCAAATAGTACCGATTCAGTCCGGTATCAGTACGCTTCTGTTTGACTGGGATGTTATACAGGCCAGGCGGTGTCTCTCTAACCCTTTTTTCTGCCTCTAGTTGCATAAAATGCAACGACTTCTTGTCAAAAACACTTCTACCAGTGGTTAAAAACGCCTCAGAAGCATTGCAGGGATATTCCTGTCTAAACAGGTCTATATCTCCGTTACACTGCACATCGATGGTCTGCCTACGCCATTTCAAGGTCTCTAAGTCGATTTGGAATCGCAGATCCCCCTCCAAAGTAGGATACTCTGCGTAGTGACCCAAGAGTTTCTCCTCCTCTTCGCCACCATAAGAAGGGTCTTGGCCCAGGCTATCCTTAAAAGTCTGCTTCTCCTTGTCATCCTTAAAAGGAAGTCTGTACTCCGAAAATACAAAATATGGGACAAATACCGAAGCCCACCCTGAAGCTGGGTTTTCTTCAGCATCCTTCCAACGCTCGTAGAAGATGCCGCCCACACCATTTGCTGTACTTTCCAAGAAAGCTTCCGTCTGATAACCCTGAACGACTGTGTTAAGTACTCCCAGTAAGTATTCATTCCCTCCATCACCCCAGAAAGCCACCTCTGAACAATGGAGGAGGTCCACCTTACTACCCCTGACTTCTTTCCCCCCAACTGTTGCAAGACTGTAGCTCGATCCGAGGTCTGACCATACGAGTTCATTCTTGCCTGAGTATCTAACCTCCGGCTTAATCTCTTCAGGGAGGTTCTCCTCAAATCGTCTTGCCATATTAAACATCGAATTTGTAGCACTGCGAGAATGTGTGACAATCTGAACATTACGATTCGTTCTAGTCGCAGCTTTAGCGAAATAACGTCCTTGAACATAAGTACTCATTCCAAGCCGTCTGGCTTTTAATACAATGATTCTGACCATGTTCTGCTCTTTTAATTGCTTCTCTGCTACCGCATGAACAATCATTTGAGCAGGGTTTAATTCAAAAGGGACCATTAACCCAGTCCCAAACTCTTCTACCTTTAAACCAACCTGGAAATAGGCAACCGGATCAGCATAGATTCGGTTGACTAGTTCCTCTAATGTGTTATCTGACTGCAATGTAAAAATTATGGTTATCGATGGTTGCAACCTTCCGCATACTGCTTAACCAGTAAGGCTTCCGATTCTTCAATTCAAAGTGATCAGCACCATCCGCATAATCAATCGTACCGCGCAAAACATGGTCCGATATTTCAACAGCCTTATTCCAGGCTCTCCGATCCTTGATCACTTCTGGTTTTCCGTCACAGTAAAAACTAAAAGCACACTTATACAACAACGGCTTTCCGTTCTTACCCTTACGGCCTTGTGTCACTACCTCCGTTACACTGTCAGGGAACCTTTTACTCTCCACCCTGTTCCGTATAACCGAGGCTACTGCTAATTGACCAGAAGTAGACTCACTCCTAGCCTCAAAATAAATGGCTGTACTCATCCATAGTACATCCTCTGCTAACTCGTCTATTTTTGCTTTATCTGCACCTGTGAAGGTGAAGATAAGGGGCAAGATGATAAACTTCACCATGCAACCTCCCTAATTAAATTAATTTGCGTATTGTTTAGCCCCTGGATTGAGGCTTAGATCCAATAAACATGGGTGACATACTGGGATACTCCTAAAGAGATCCAGTTCGTAGTGGGGTATTCTGTAGTCCGCAAGATACTTGCAGATACTACATTCGGTGCTTTTCTTCAGGCTGAGAAGCACTTTCGGTGGCTTGAGGCTCTTCATCTACTTCGTAGAGATCTACCGCCTTGACCCACGGAAAACCGGCACAATTCGCTACTTGCACCATGAAGTCCTCCAGATCACTGATATCCAATATCGGATTCTGGATACTGCAAGACGCAACGGCTTTCCCAGATTCAAAGCGAAATTCCCATTTCTGTAAGGGTGAGTCCATTCGTATTCCTGTTGCTCGTTGATAGGCTAAACGCTGTTCTTTCTGTTTCTGTGACTCGCTAATCACTGAATTCCTCGTACACTTCTTCGCTAAGTTCATCAAGCCTTTCCACCAACATATCAATATGCTGTAGCTCCTGTTCTAAACGAACCTTTGCATGGTTCAACGAAGCCCTTAGCTGTTTTGCTGTTTTTCTTAACTTGTTTAAGTTACTGGGATCATCTGAAAGTGATCCCTTCTCTACATCATACAATCACTTCTTCCTCATCGGTTTCTTGCCATAAGACGGTTTCTTACTCTTCTTCATCTTCTTGCCGTACATCATACTTCCTCTTGAGGCTTGATTAGTGGTAACGGACTACACTGCTCCGCAAACTTCCGTATGTCCAACATCAACAGGGGATCTTTCTCCATATCCCTACGGATATACTCCTTATACCCTATCTCCTTCCTCACTTTGTCTATCGTGCAGTCACACCATTCCATCAGTAACACTGGTATCGCACCTTGATTACTCCGCATACCTCCCTGGTAACACCCCTGCCACATCGTCCTTATATCGGATGTGGAGAAATCATCCCCAAATGCCGGAGTAGGTCCGCAAGCGTACATCAATAAAGCAATTGCTAGATATCTCATGTCACCTCTGTACACACAAACGTGTACACCTACCTATAATACATAGTGTTAGTGTATAGTACTGACTGTTCGCCACTTGGGTGGCTCACAGTCCTTCGTCCCTTTTATACCAATTTGTCTAAACTTAGTCAAGAAAATCTAGATATTCAAGTTGATAAACTTGTATTCTACCTTTTTCTCCTGTTTCGGCTTATTCACCTCCCTATGCAGAAGTATACTAACCAGTATTAAAACCATAACGGATAAAAACAGTATCGTCTTTAGTAGATCCATGACTATAAGTGCATCGGAGGTAATACCTTATCCAAGGTCAAACCCTTCTCTCGTACCAGTTTCTCCCTCTCTACCATATCCGCAACCTTAGCGTATCCTGCAAGGTCCACCAGATTATCCCTCTTGTGTCTGTGTATCTCCCTCACAAGCTTCAATCCACACATCATTAAGGCTACCTTCTCTGGTGGGATTGGTTTTGTGTCCAGTATTACTCCCCACATCCTCCCTATCCGTAGGCAGTTGTCGTAGGGGTGGTCATATGCCCACTGACGTTCTCCGTCAACGAGCCTGTCTGCTTCCTGAAGTATGGTCTCTTTAGTCATTTTGGGTGTGGGTGGAAATGAATAGGGGACTCCTAATAATTATACATGGGGTACACCGCGCCCTCGAGGGGGGTGGGGTGGCTGCTGTTGACTCGATGCTGCCAGCCCCAGGATGAGTGGCCTAAAAATGAGTGGCTTTTTCGATAAATTTTATATGTACGATAATGTTGCATAACGTACATATTAATTGATCTGTTTAATGGTTTTCTTTTCTAATGTTTTTAATAGGTTTTCCACTTTTAGTTCGTGCTTGTGCTTAACTTCTTTTTCCTGCTGAAACATACCAATTGATTGGCCTAATAATTTTAATGCATTTAGGCTCGCAGTATAGCTTTTATCCTGCATTGATTTGGTATAGACTTCATCTAGCTTTGCAATGACTTTGTCTGGAGTCCAGCCCTGTTTGATCGCCTTATTTTTTTTGACTTCCAAAATATACTCTTGAATTGCTGGTTTCTTTAACAATCCTGAGCAATAACTATCACTGCTTGATTCGCTAAACCCTGCAAGCAAACCAGACTCTTTAACTTTCCCTGTTTCCAAGTATCGGTGTACAAAATCTTGTTCCTTTGGTGACAAGTTTTTTACCTTGTCTTCCAACCTGGATATCCTGCTATCCGTTGCCTTAGCTGGTTTCATAGCTTTTCCCATGTCATTTCATCAAACGAAAAGTATTCAATTTCTGGTTTAAGTTTTTCAATTTTACTTCCCTTGTTCAAAAACTTAATAGTTTCGGATCTAATTAAATCTCTTGTTTCATCCTTTGGTAAATCATCTATAAATTCCTTGTGTAGTTGTGGTTTTATTTTCAGTTTATATTCAAACACTGGTTTAATTTTTTGTCTACAAATAGATCCACAAGCTTTAGTCCTCTGAAATCTTGCTATGTAAGTTTTTCCGCATCCTTTGCAGACTTTAATTCTTCCCTGTTCTGTTAATATTTCTTTCGTATAGTTTTCAGTTGTTCCTTCATCCAATTTTAAAAATTCATCCAGTCTTGAGTGATAACGATAATGGATAATTTTTCCCTTCTTCCATCTCTTTGCTGAAGTCTTGGTGATACCAATAGCCTTTGCTATTTCCTCAGCCTTAAAGTCTTTCAGCCTAGTCAAAACTATACTTTTTTCTGCCATTTTCTCCTTCTCTATCCCTTGCAAATACTAATGTTAGGCATTTTTTCTTGACATTCTAGTCATGAATTGGATAGCATTTGACCATGCGACACGGAGCAAGTCAATTCAGACTAGATTCCAGTATTAAATCAACTATTTATGAGGCTATTATGCATTCCCATATCACAAAAAAGTCTAGCAATAAAAAAGTTGGTCCCATTCCAGTTACAACAACATCTGGCAAATCATGTCCAGATGCTTGCCCTATGAAAAACAATGGATGCTACGCCAGCGAAGGCTTCCATTTGGACCTTCACTGGAAAAAAGTAACCAGTGAGGAAAGAGGCACAGAATATTCGGAATTCATTAAACAGATTGAAAAACTTCCACAAGGTCCATGGAGGCACAACCAAGCAGGGGATTTAAGCGGAACTAATGACGAAATCAATGTTGCTCATCTTGAGCAACTAACCAAAGCAAACGGAACAAGAACTGGCTGGACCTATACGCACAAACCAATAGAAAACAATGAGTTTGCAGAACAAAACAAACTAGCAATTCAGAAGGCTAATGAATCAAATTTTACGATTAATATTTCAGCTAATAGTGTCGAACAAGCGGAAAAGTATTTTGATCAAGGCTTTCCGTCAGTAGTTGTAGTTCCTGAAGATCATCCTGAAAAAACCACCACAAAAACAGGCAAAAAACTTGTCGTTTGCCC
>Ga0070746_10000807_pt1 | contig 18873 bp, 13 predicted proteins | sample VirMetDEL_Mar_21_FD_77016 | JGI IMG/M metagenome (GOLD analysis project Ga0070746, IMG submission 77016) | Aqueous microbial communities from the Delaware River and Bay under freshwater to marine salinity gradient to study organic matter... | ecosystem: Environmental > Aquatic > Marine >...
AGCTTATCGTACGCGGTTCTAAATTTAACGTCTTTTATCTGCAGTGTAGACAACACAGACCGGAACTCAGGGTTGCTTAGCGCCTCTGAGAGAAACTCGTCCACAGATGTTGTGCCGTACATTCCGCCGATCTGCTCGCGGACTGCCTCGTATAAACGAGTGAGGCTCTTCGTTGTCCCTGCGTTTTTGTTAGCCAGTGAAGCCGACGCTACCGCGTGCCCCATCTCGTGCAGGAGTACGTGATTGTTTAAGCCTGCTTTGCTGTCCAAAGATATTGTGTTTGTTTGGGGGTCAAACGTGCCTGCAGCAGGCATATCCGCCGAACCACGTAAGTCTTTTACGACCTTTACTTTAGTAGTGCCAACGGCTGTAGCCATTTTCTTGGCTAATGCACGGACCGCGGGGCTACCTGCCATGTTGTTCAGGGCGTCTTCTAATTTATCCGCACGAACAGCCTTCTTGACCGAAGCCGAAAGGGGTCTAGCCAGAGCGACCACATCGTTCCTTGGTAGATCAAACGCGGCATACATACCAGCATACGGATCTTGCGCTTGTAGATCCCTAATGTCTGTTGCTCCACGTTTGATGTCCACGTTAGTTTCAAAGGCTTCGCGTAACGCTAAGACTTCCGCGTCGGACATTGCGTCCAGATCTAACTCTTGCTCTTTTGCGTATGCTTCAAACTTACGATCAACTACAACCTGCGCTTTAGATGTAGTAGCCCTTTCACGAGCGACATCTACGTCTGACTTCCCTTTAGCTGTAACCTCTGCGGGGGCTGTAGTAGCTTCGTCTGCCACAGCGTCACGTTCTGCAGCTTTGGCAGCATCTTTTATCTGCTTGTTCAGGGCTTTTGTCTCATCAGACTCTACTTCTTTAGCCTTTGCCGCTACCCGTGTCGCAACGCCCTGTTTGTCTAACGCGGTGCCTTTGGACATATTATTTATGCCCTGTTTGATGTAGCTGACAGCCTCTGCGCCCATGTTGGCCTGCACCCAACGTTGAGCAGCCTCGCCCATACCGACAGTGTTTACGTCCGCATAGAACTTGTATTCCGCGTCTGACGCGTAGGCAGGCTCCTGCTCGACTTTCCCTTCAAGCGTTTTAAAGTTTACTACACGGCTAGGTTTCTGTTTGTTTTTCGATGCAATGGCTGCGCCGATAGTTTCAAGTGCATCAGATGGGCGACGATACCGTTTGAAGAACGCTTGCGCAGCACGGGCATCAGTGTCTTTCTTGCCGCCTTTTGATAGCTTGCGATCCAGTAGCTGTGCGACTGCCTCTCTGTCGGCGGGCGTAGTACGGTCTACATCCGCGCCCAAGGCTACATCTACAACTTCTTCTTGTTTGGTATCTTTGTTGTAGCGCTTACCACGGATCGTTCGTACATCACCTCCCTGCGTGTCTGCGCCAGCTTCTTCTTTAAGATAAGCAAGCTCGGGGTCAACTGCCATGCGCTGAGCAAATGCAGCATCTAGTTTATCTTGTGCCACACTGCTTTGATACTCGGGGCTAGTTTCGAGGGCAACTTCTGCTTCAGGTTTTTTCCCTGCAACGGGCGGTATACCCGCAGCTATTGGTCCTTTACGCGCACGGGCTAAGAACACATCGGTCAGTATTGCCGCCTTCTTACGGTTTTCGGGGTTTTTAATTTTACCCAGTCGGTCCTGCAACAAGGTAACAACTTCTGGATCTCCCGCATCTTTGTTGAGCAGGTCTTTGTATAACTTAGTTCTAGGCCCAATTTTAAGATCTCGTAGGACTTCCTTTGTCACTTTACTAGCTGCAGGTGTACCTTCACGGGTTGGACCCATTTTATTTGCAGGGGCACCGAACAGTTTTGTTAGCCTCTCCTTTGCGGGAGAAGGCGGACCCTGCATCTCAGGCGGGCCTTGACGCGCAGGCATACGTGGCCCTTGCATTTCAGGTGGACCTTGCACGGGTAACGGTGGCCCCTGACGTTCAGGTAGTTGTGGGCCTTGGCGCTGTGGGGTCGGCCCCATACGCTCAGGGAGCGGGCCTTGTCTTTGTGGGATTGGGCCTTGGCGTTCAGGGAGCGGCCCCTGACGTTGAGGTACTGGACCTATTGGCGCAGGTAACGGGCCTTGTCTTTGTGGGATTGGACCTTGGCGAGGCGGCACTGGACCTATCAGCGCAGGGAGCGGGCCTTGTCTTTGTGGGATTGGACCTTGACGTGGTAGAGTGGGTGTAGCCTCTTGTGCGTCCAGTGCAGGTGTCCCTGTATCTTCTTGAGTTGGGTCCGCACTGGGACCACGTGGTCCTCTACGTCCTACGAAGGCATCCATAAGAAGTTGAATAGTAGCACCTGCGCCACCACCGTATGCGGCGGGTTCGGCTAGCCCTGCAAACAGTTCGCGGTCTGGGTTGTACCCACGCTCGGCTAGGTTTTGAACAAACTCGGTTGCAACTTCTTGTGCGGCCTCTACACCACCTGCCCCCGCTGCGCTCTTCATGCGGTTTTTTAAGCCAGTTACTGCCTCTTCCCCAACATCCCCAATGAGTTTGCCAAGATAAGGGCGGGCAAAACGAGCGATAGGTAGAGCTTCTAATGCACCGAATGGAGCAGCTTGACGGATAGCGCGATTACGTTCTTCTTCAGTAGCCCCCGCTGCACGAGCGCGTTCGCTCGCTTCGCCTGCTTGTGCGCCTATACCCAATGCTGCACCAGCACCAATACCTGCAGCAGTCACTGTAGGGGCAGACACGGGTAGGGTGGCAATACCGACTAACGGCGCAGCGAACCCAGCAATAGAACCAAAGGTCTGGCCGATTTTATATGAGATGTCGTCTTGTCCACCACCCTTGGGTTTTAACGCATCGGCAGTGGCCTTGATGGAATCTCGTGCACGTAGCTCTTTTTCTTCTTCAAGTAGAGTGGCTAAACCCAGCGCCGCTGACTCACCTGTACTTATAAACCCCGTACCAAACCCTTTACGTAGGTTCTCAAACGTGCTCGGTTCTTCCTCGAATACAGGAGTAGACTCTGGAATCTCAGCTAAACGCTGCTCGTATCTACGCTGTAACTCTTCTCTCCTTGAGGATTTTTGTTTGGGTTGTTCATCCTCAACAAACTCCTCAACAGGTTCCCGCTTGGGCAACTTGCCAGACATTTCCAGACCTTTGCCCTGACGAATTAGCTGTAGTAGCTCTTCGCTAGTTGCTTCAGGGGCGGCTTCTACACGAAACTCTGTGCCGTCATCTAGCTCAACTGAATATACGGACATTATTGAACCTTTTTGACTAATCTAGTTTCTTTATGCTTTTAATTCCGACACCCGCGTTCGCCTGTCTTTCTTTTTCTATCAAAGCGTTTATAGCTTCTAGCTTGGCTAACAAACTAGCTATGTACTCATTACCGTTACCAAAATCACCGTAGCTTTTATTTTCGTACGCAGCGCCAGCCATTAATTCTGCCTCATCATACACACCAACACTAAAATAATCCGCTTTGTACTTGGCTATTTGGTTGTCGATAGCTGTCGTATCCTGCCCAGAAAGAGATAATTCTTCTCGTTGCGCTAGAGCGCTTTTTATTTCTTCGAAGGCTAGTTTCTCAGAACTCTCAATAAAGTCAGTAGCGACCTGTGAACGTTCATCCATTGCAGCAGATACTAGGGCAGACAATTCTGCAGATTGTTCAGTTAGTACACCTATTCTGGCCTCACGTTCTCTACGATCTTCTGCCTTCTCTAATGTGGCTACACGTCTTTCGTCAAGCACTCTATCCGCAGCGCTTTCCGCGGCTCTTGCGGCTTCAAGCTCTTTTGCGTCCGCACGCTCTAACTTAGCCGCGTCTTGTTTACCCTGCTCTAACACCGCTTGGATCTGACGATCCTCCATCCGCTCTGCCGCGGCCTGTGCAGCAGTTTGTGTTGCACGGTCTTCGGCCATGAGACTAAACCCAACGTTTATAGCCGCCTGCTGTAGGCTAGAGTCCAACGCCAACGCTTCTTTCTCAAGGTTTATTGCATCAATAAGTTGTGCACGCGACTCTTTTCTTTGAATACGTTTCTCAGCATAAAGAGAAGTAGAAACACCTGCCCCTAATGAACCCAAGCTTGTTTTGCCCGCGGCCCCTTGGAAGAATGCTGCCCATTGCCTGCTTCTAAGTTCTTCAGGGCTAGCCGCTTCACTATCAAGATCTTCCAAACGCTGAGTTAGCTCTGCGTACTTCTCTTGGTATTTGTCTGCGCCAAGCAGTTTCCGTGCTTCTGCAGTGTAGCTTTCGAGAGAACCAAGGCCACCTGTACCTGTACCCTTAGACCTGCCACCACTTACTTTGCTAACATCTCCGTCTGCTGCAGCAATATCCACAGTGTTTGCATTGACTATCTCGTCTAGCTTCGGCTTTACATCACCTGAACCAATACCTCCAGCTAGAACGTCCGTGTCAGGCAGTGTGAGAGCAGAGATCCCTGCTTGGTCAGCTTCTGCATCTGCAATAAAATGTTGCAGTGTGGCGTCTATTTGTGGCTCTTCTAAGCGACTTGCTTCCGAAGGTCTCTGTGGGCCAACCATATCAACCGGATCGACATTTGGGAGCCGTGCATTTACGGGCAATGCGGATGTAGGTTTTTGTGATAACGAGGGTAACCCCTGTAGTTGTTTTTCCTGCGGAGTAGTACCCAACGCAAAGTCCAAACTAGGTGCTTCGCGCTGTGGTGCGGCTTTGTTAGTTAATGGATCAAACCCCAAACTACGTAGTGTGGACCCCGCGGCAGATTGCTCTTCGCGGCTCATGCTAGGCGCTCTCTTAGTAACATCTTTTGCAAGCTGCTCAAAAGAAGGAGTCTGTGGAAGCACGGCCCCTAGAGGGGACGCGTACCTTTCATACGGGTAGGCCAGAGGTTCCGTTACGGGTGTACCTTCTGGAGGAGATACTAAAAACGAATCCTGATATGCGGTCTGCGCTGCACGCCCCAGAGGTGTTGCGGCTGTGGGTACATACGGCTGTGGTTCTGTAACCGGACCTAGTTCTTGTAACATTCTTTTAGCTGTGTTTGCCTCTTGAGGCATACTTTCTAAAGTCGTGATAAACCGCTCAGCCCGAGCACCGAACTTCTGTCGCGCTGCAGCCTTCTGTGTGGGAGTAAGTTTGACTAGCTTGCCTTCTTGGAACGCAACAATGCCGCCCCCTGCCATCTTCGTTGGGCCTTGAGCCATTCTAGCAGCGGCAAGCCCCTGTGTAGGTTGTGGTCTTGGTTGTGGGCGTACGCCTCCTGCGAGTGCGCCGAGACCTGCGGGACGTGTAGGCGGCAGACCTTTGGATGCACGCTGCACATTCTTCTGCGCGTCCATATTCTTCTTATCCATAACGCCTTTGACGTTACCTTTTACCTCGTCCTGCGTCATGGACATGACGCTTGCTTCAAGCTGCTCAGCAATACTACGTGGGTCAGTATCCATCTTAGCCTGCATATCACGCATAGCGGCTTGTTTTTCCCGCTCTAACTTTTGCATGGCTAGCACTTCGACTAGCGGCTTTTTCTGCCCCCCTTGCATGGGAGTGGGTATACCCTGAGCTTGAGGGTTTGGCATGCCGCCTTGTGGACTAGGGCCACGAGATTGAGGAAGTTGCGCTATGCCGCCGCGAGGTGCCAAACCCATATTTATGCCCCATCTTTCTTATCTTCTTTACCGTACATAAGGTTGTACAGCGCTTGTAGTCCGCCAGCCCCACCGAGGATCTCTGACAACATACTAGGTTCAGCGTAGCTGTAAGACTGCGCCCCAATCGGTAACCCCTGCAGGAGTGATTGCATGTACTGTACTTGCTTATATGGAAAGTCACGTTCTTCCTCAAACTGCAATCTATCTGCGGTGATACCTTCAGATTCAATGGCACGCTGCTCTGCACCTGCTGCGGCTATATCACCAATGAGATTGCGGGTGTACTGATTGGCCGCGGTCTGAGCCTCCATCTCGCGCCCTTGTTCGGTATTGAACTGACTCATAGCCTTGTCAAATGCGTCCGAGTAACCTTGGCCTGTTATAGCAGATAAGTTTTGAGCTAGGTTGCGGGTGGCTTCTGCATCGAACAGAGCTTGAGCTGAACCTCCGTATGCCCCCGCAAACTTATTAGCGTTTTGTGCAGCGGTAATACCTGCTTGGCGACGAGCCTCATCTAACTGTGGCTGCAACCCCACCATAAGGTACGGGTTCATGTATTGTTGCGCCGTATCAGCCGCAAATGTCTGTGGGGTAAATACTCCCATTTCGTCTGTAGGGATGTCCATACCTTCGAACGCACCGAACGACACATCCTGCAATTCAGATGTACCCGCTGTAAGTGGACCGCCATACCCTTGATAATCTTGGCTACCTAACGCTGCGCCCTTACCGAGCATATCGGTAACATAGTCACCTGCCCAAGTAGATAGAGACGACTCTCTACCTGTTTCTTGGCCCGCCAGCGGGTCAACGTAAGTTGAAATGTTTTCTTCTGCCATGGGTTACCTCACGCGGGTATGAACTTTTTAGGGTCTATTTCTTTACCCTGTTTATCGTTTCCAGTACGCGCTTTGCGTACCCGAGCCATCATGCCTTCTAAAACTTTCGCGCCTGCGTCAGAGTTGCCGTTGCCGAGGTGGCTTACAACGTCTGCAGGGATCACAAACTCCCCATCGCTAAGACGGGCTTCTTGTGTACCTTCAATAGTGGCGGGCACTTCATCGGCCATACCATCGGTCTTGCCGTCAAGATACTTACCTTTTTTCAGTGTGGCAATACCCCCTGCAGCCATTTCTTCTACAGGCATCGGTATACCCACGGCAGGGCGTTTGCGTTCTTGGCGGGCGGGATTAGCTAAATTTAGTGCAGCTAGACCTTCTGCTTGCTCCGTTGCCGCGAGCTTCGCCGCCTCTTCACCTCCCGGTGAAACGTACTGAGTATCAGTAAAATAACGCTGTCCGCTACTACCTGCACGTCTATTGGGGTCATAAGACTGAGGAACCATCTGACGCTCTACAGCGTAATCAGGTATTTTGCCTTGGTAACCTACCTTTTTTGACTGGCTATCGGCCAAACCTGTAGCTTTTAATAAGGCACTCCCGCCGAGGAGGCCCGCCATACGTGTAGCAGGGTCGCCGTCTTGACTAAGAAAATCAATGTCCGGTAAATCTACACTGCCACCAGTTACGCTTCTTATCGTATCGGTAAACCAACTCATCGTATTTCTCCAAGAACTCTTAACAGCATATCATTTTCGTCCTCTACTTGTCCACCCTGCGCAAACCCACCCCTTAGTCTAGCCGCCAGTATACCCATATTCCCGCGTTGGGTCGGAGGAGCGGCGTCCAATGCTTCTTGAGCGGCGGTAGCTTGCGTGCCCCCATACGGAGAGGTATACCTACCAGCTTGCCCCGCATCTCTGAAGATAGATTCAAAATTATAGGGGTTAATATCCCCAATAGGGTCAGGTGTAGTGACCGTAGTACGTTGCCCCTGCAAATCATCCGCACCCGCGAGAAGCTGTGTAAAATCAGAGATGTTGCTCTGCCGCTGCTTTAGGTCTCGGTCGGCCTGTGCGGTGGTCATTTGCGTGGTTATGTCTGTAGAGAGCGTGTTCATAAGCTGTGTAAATGCATCAGTCTGTGTATCTAGCTCACTGTATATACCCGTAGCCGCAAGTTGTGTTGGGTCTGTGTCAGACATATACCCGATCAGGGCATCACGGTCTGCAAAGGTGATTACCCCGTCGCCATCTACATCAAACTGGGCTACTTGTGCGGCGTTTAGCTGAGTTTCTTCTTCAACTGCGCCTGTTACAAGATCTATATCTTCCTGCGTTACGTCTCGTGCAGGTTTACCGACTGTGCGGGCAATATCGTCTACATCGAGGCCAAGCTCGGCCACCTGCCCAGTAATGGCGGTCTCGGTCTCGCCTAGCGCATTAAGAAGATCTGTTTTAGTTGTGCCTATCTCGTCAAGAAGCGCCTCTTTGGTCACGCCGAGATCAGTGGCAACGTTGCCTATAGCAGTATCAAGAGCTTTGTCTCGTAGGATACCGTCAGCTTCGTATTGTTCTACAAGCTCTACTATACGGGTTTCCGCGGTATCTATACCTGCAAACACGCCTGTCGAAGGGTCTACTACATTACCCTCTTCATCCAGTACGGCAGGCTTACCAATGTCTGCCCGTATACGCCCCTCCGCATCAGATATGGCGGTAGTAAGTGTGGTAGTTTGCAGGCCAAGGTTAGTGGCAAGTTGCAGGATTGCCTCGTCTCTAGTTAATCCAGAAGCCTCCAGCGTAGCTAGATCTGCAAACACCCCTGTAGCCTCTTCGACTACATTACCTTCTTCGTCTAATACCGCGGGTTTACCGACTGTGCCTGCAAGAGCCGATACATCTTCTGTTATCTTACCTGTAGCGGTGTCTATATACCCGTAAAGTCCCGTGCTCGCGGCGTCGTCCGTAGCGGGAGTACCCAACGTGTTAGCAATCGAATCGAGGTCTAGCCCAAGATTACCTAATTCTGCGTATATGCCCGTAGCTGCAGTATCATCTGTAGCAGGACTACCCACGATCTCTGTAACAGTCGTTGCAACCTGTTCTTGTGTAAGCCCCGCGTCTTTGAGTGTTTGTACAGCACTGTCTATGTACGCGTACAACCCCGTGCTATCGACGCCGAGTTGAGCCGCTGCACCAATGGCGTTTGTAAGGTTGGTGGTAACCGTATCTATGGTGTCAAGACGAGTATCTATGTCTGCGAAGTTAGCAAACACCCCTGTAGGTTCGGTAACTACATTACCATCCACGTCTAACTCTGCAGGATTACCTAACACATCCGCTACGTCCCCAATGTCAGTAGACAGATTTCCTAAGTCTGCGTATAACCCTGTTGGATCAACGGGGTTATTATTTGCATCTACACCTGCAGGAGTACCTACGTAGTCTTCTAATGCGGTTTTTACATCTTGGTCGCTTAGATTATTGAGGCCCGCAAGAGCGCCAAATAACCCTGTATTATCTTCCGCCGAACCGACTATCTCTTTTACAATGTCGGTAACGTCCGAGTCACTAAGGTCATTTAGGTTATCTATGGCACCGAGCACACCTGTGCCTTCTTCAGCGGAACCAATAACATCATCAATTAGTTTTTCTACATCTGACTTTGCGTTGGTGGACAGCCCCGCTGCCTCTAAATCGGCTAACTCTTTGTATATACCTGTGGGGTCAACAGCATTCCCATTCTCATCTACACTTGCAGGGGAGCCTAACGCTCCGTCTACAATGTCAGCTACATCTTGTTGTGCTTTTGTACTAAGCCCTACATCGTTTAGGGCGGCTTCCACCGCATCAGCAACGTCTTTCTCACTTAGATTGTTCAGTTCTGAAAGCGTCTTGAATAATCCTGTAGGCGCTGTGGTAAAGTCACCCACCGTCTCGCCGGGATTACCTAGTATATCGTTGATTGCTTCAACATCCAAATCGGTGTCAGTCAATGCTTTGTATAGTCCGGTCGCTTCAGTTCCCGCATCCTCATCTGCAGGGGTGCCCACAAGGTCTTGAACAGCTTTTGTTACATCGTCTCCCGTTAACGTACCGCCTGTAGCGTCTTCAATCGTTTTGTGCAGCCCCGTAGCAGGTATGGCGTTGCCATTTTCATCCACGCCCGAGGGCGTACCGACTGCAGCGTTAACCGTGTTGGTCAGCTCTGCATTTGTAACTAGAGAGTTCAACGCTTCCACCGTTTCATTTGCCGCCTCATCTTCGTTCTCAACTTGCCCTACATACTCGTCCGCTTGCTCATCAGTTAACACGACGCCCGCGGATTCCGCTGCTTTCTTCACTTCGTCTCGGTCAAAATAGTACGGATCAATAAAATTACCTAGTAGTGTATCTAGTTCTGCTTGAGACTTGTTACCCCCAAACTGTTCATATGCCTGTGCGGATAACTCTTCAGACGGGTTGAACGCAGGGTTTATAAGTTTTATTTCGTTAGATATTTCAGTTTTGGTTACGAAATCATTTGTGTATACAAGGTTGCCGACCTCAACAATATCGTCTGCAGGTACTCCTAAGTCATTTAATTTACTTGAAAGTTCAGCAGCAGTGCTGTCTCGTGGGTCATTTGGGATTACCCCCCACGAAGTTAAGTTGTTCATTAAGCCTGTTTGAAGTTCAAAACGCGCTAACCCGTCTTCAATTTCTCGTGCAGTATATTGCGACCCTGTGCCTGTAGAGAAAGAAGTACCACTTGAATCTACATCTGGTGGGTTTCCTCCAAATACTTTGTCAATGGTCTGTTCTTTGGTTAACTTCCCAATATCCCCAACAATTTGTGTACCCGCACCTGAAAGAAAACCCATAACAAAGTTTCCAGAAGCGTCTTCAAATATAGGTAGCTCCAACCCAAGAACTTTGTTTATCTCATCCAAGGTAATAGAGCTTTCAGCAACCTCTTGCCCGCCTTCGGAACCTGCACGTATTACAGTGCCTGTAATATACCCGCTACCTGCCCCCGGTAGTACCGCATCCACCGCACCCACAGTGGATACTTTTAAGATCTGCCCTCGCAAACATTCTGCAACAACAAATCTTTTAGCTTCGTCTACGTCACCAAAATAAGCTATGGCGTCCTTGTATATATCAGTACCTTGCAATATGTCCGCATCGTACAAGTCATTTATAGTTTGCTCTGTTTTTGCATGTGCTCCAGCTACGGCCTCTCCTGCGTTTATAATCCCGCTAAAGGCTACCAAGAAAGGGTTACCTCTTACGAGGAGGTCCAGCACTTCTCCTCCTATTTCGTTAGAAATAGTACCCGCAGCCCCGACTAAATTCCCGTCTTCTCCAGCAAACTGCAAGTCACTTGGTTTTGTACCTACAAAGCCAGAATCTGAAATTATTTTTTGTTGTTCCTCGGTAAAGACAGTATCTTCTATGGCTCCAGACAAATCTTCTAAACGTGCCGCAAGATAATCAGTACCCATCTGCACAACAGACGGTTGGCTAGAGAAGTTTATCATCCTAGACTCTCGTGCGGAGGGGAGATTTAAGTCCTCTTGTGCTGCTACCGCTGACTGTAAATAAGCCTCCAACGTCGACTCACTGCCCGGTTGGTATGCCCCGCCACTTAGCTCAAAAAGTTCACTCGCAGTACGGTACGCGTCATAGTTTCCATACCCCCCAGTCGGAGAAAAATAGTCTGTAACTTCGTTACTTAACGCGGTGGCAGCAATGCCTGTACCTTCGATCATCTGCGCCAAGTTTCCCGGTATGCCGACTATAAATTGACCGACAGTAGACCGTAAAGCGGATAATTGAGGGTCTTTTACGCTCCCAGTAAGCGCTACGTTTGTTTTTTCTATATCTTTTAGGTCTGCTAAACGGACGGGAGTAGGGGCAGTAGTATCAATGGTGGGTGCCCCCTCTGCAGTGGTAGGTGTAAACAACGTAGGGCGTTTGCCGATAAATATTTTTGATTCGTCGTTTACTGGGAAAGCAGGTAAAGCATCTGCTCCTTGTTCCTTCAGTATTTGATATGACGCTGTGTAATCCGAAACTATAGATTGTGCTATCGCTTCGTCCGCAATCTGCTGGTTGTTCAAGTAGTGCTCGTAGGCGTTCACATCATCGTCAAGCCCCAATACTTCTTTATACGCAGCCTCGTCGAACTGTGGACGTATGGTAAACGCGGCGATTTTATCTGCTTCGCTGAACGCGGGTAAGTAGTCAGTGCCCCAATCATCTGCCTTAGATAAGATAGTACCCAGTGCATCTTCATAATTTCCTGCTGCGGTAGTATAGGGTTCTATCAAGTCGTTACGAGCAGCGGAGGCGCTAGATAGCTGACCCGTAAAGAAAGCACTGTCTATCGTGTCAACACCGTATTTTGTTTTAAATTCTTCAACCTTAGTCGTAAACGCATCCAGATTTTCTTGCGTCATGTTTGCGTTGTAAGTAGACGCCAAAGCGTTAAATTGCGTAGCATCTGTACTTAGATCATTTAACTTGTTGGTAGCGTTCGCCAGATTAGTTTCGGCGGTTTGAAGTGCGCTCGCAGCGCTTAAAGTATCTTCTTTGTCGCCAAACAAACTGTCTAATTTATCATTTATTGCAAGGCCATCTGGGGAATTTACCCACTCTTTGAACCCTTTGTCAGCGTTATCTCTAAATGTTTGGAAGAAAGCGTCTGTGGGTTCGGCCCCGCCTTTTATTGCAGCGGAAAGACTGTTGCCCATAGCTTGGGTCCACAGCGTAGCCATAGCGTCTGACATGCCTGTAGTTTCAGCTAACGCATCAGTAACGTCTTGGCCGATACCCGCATATCCTTTAACCAGTCCTTCCAACATGCTAGACGTTATATCTCCGCCTGACACAGCAGTTGCTATACCCGCAGAAATGCTAGCCTGCACAGAATCAGTCAGGTTGGCAAAAGAAGACCCTTCAAGCCCAAGAACATCGTCAATCTTGCCAAGAGTAGTATTGAGGTACGTCTCTACCTCACCTGATTGTAATGTAGCTCCACTGAGTGCAGACGCAGTAAATGATCTGGCTAAATCTTCAATACTCGCATTAGGGTTATGTATGAGAACCCGTGATACCCCTGTGGTGCCTGCGCCAATAGCGTTGGCTAATGCTTCGTTTAACGGTGCTAAAGTACCCCCCGCTTGACTTGATAACGCCTGTTTCAATGGCTCTGTTAGTTTAGTATCAACTATATCGCCTATCTGAGTTCCTGCATAAGTGGTTATCGTAGATAGAATAACATCTTCTAACGATCCCCCACGGGCAGCGGTGTTAGCGCCCTGCACCATAGCAATAACGTGAGGGGGCACCCCTGCCATCGTGAGCGCAATAGTACCTATAGTGCCAATAGGGTCTTCAGCTATAGCGTCAGCTATTATTTCCGCAGACTCTTCAAGATTTAACTCAAGATACTCGCCCGCATCGAAAGGGTTAATATCAATGTTAGCTAGGTCAATTTGATTTTCTGTTGTAGTAGGATCAATCCCGCTCCAATCTAGTAAATCTTTCCCAGAAGGGTCTACACCGCTCCAGTCAAGCCAATCTCTGTCCCACCACGCCATCTAGTTTACCCTCTTCGTTTTCGGCATAGCAATGAGGTATCCTTCCAACGCTCCATTGTTTGTAGCCAACATACGCTTAAACCCTTTGTCTTTTAGCGGGCCATCAAACAAGGCAGACAAAAACTCTTCGTAGGGCACGCCGAGGTAGTTTGGTAACGTCGGGGCGTAAGCTATGTACGTTAGCCCTCGTTTGCTTGCAGCCACAAAAAACTCAACGGCGTTAGCCACCAAATTTTCAGGGGTGTCTATATTGTATATACGCAGATATGATGTTTTAGGCTTTGCGTCTTTCTTTGCGTTAAATGAAAGAAATAATGTATTTCCAAACTGATCTATAGTTAGTTTTGGGTCTTGCATAGCTTTAGAAAGCTGCAAAGTTTCCGCAGATACAGTTCTCTCGTCCTCCGCATTCTCCATTATAGACGCGTTCATTATCACAGGCACCGCCAAGAACTCTTGTTTACTATCTATAACTGTTGCCATTACACATTACTCACGAATGATACGTCGATAGACGCGGATGGTATACCGGGGTGTGGAGATGTAGCCGCCTCGGTATGTAGGTTTAACTGATTCGCGCCTTTCTGTTAAGGGTGCCTACAATGTATCTCTATTGCTGTATCTGCTCAACCACCAAATTAACAGCTGGTGAACCGGGTGCAAACGCAGTAGCGGGGGCCGCGACCAAAGACACGGCTGTGTCCGTTGAAGCCATCACAATTTCGATATAGTCGTTTGCCGCCAGCGACACCGATTCTGAAATCAGCACGGGGCTATACACGCCGCTTCCGCTAAGGCTCAAAATACGGGATGATTGCGCAACGTCCACACCGTTCCTGCGAATCCAACTGTAGACGTTCTTTGATGACGCGTTTGAGCTGGTGTACTGAAGCGTTGCTGATATGTTGTAAAACCCTGACTCGACCACAACGACCCTAGAAGCAGGAGTACCCAACGCCACGCCGTTAGCGGACTGAGTATTGTTAAACACAACGGGGTAGGCCGTATTAGCAAGTGGTGGGCTGTAAGTGGTAGTCAGATTAAACGTGCCGTAATACGTCTGCTGGAGAATAGTAGGACGGACAAAAATGACCCCTTCTGTAGCGCTAACAGTCGTAACAGCCGCCATGAGGATGACGTTGTCCGGAGCAGTGGGCTTGACCTTAGTAAAACCGCCAGCAGTGGAGGGTGAGGCATAGAGAATATCCCCCTGTACCCAAGTCTCACCGTATGGCGTGCCGGTAGTGTCTAAATCCCGCACAAAGCCAAATACCGTGCAGTAGCCTTTTAACCCAGAGTCAGGCAGGTCGTGAGTCATCACGCCCAAGATATACACCGTAGGCGATGTGCCATCTGCAAGGTAAGGGGAAACCCTAAGAGAGTCTGTAGTAGCCCCGGCAAAACCCACCACGGTGCCGTTAGGTATGGTAGCCCCAGTGTTGTTACTTACACGGGCGTAGATCTCTTGTCCTACTTGCTGTACAACTCCGTACTCTAAATCTACCTCAAGACAGGCGTCAGGGGCGTCCCAGTTTACTCGGCCTGTCTGGTGGGAAAACTCTGGAGGGGTTGTATTAAAGTCTATATAGTCAACGGCCTGTGCCCAATCCAACTGCTGCTGCAGAGCGTTAATACGGTTGAAATACAGACGCAGCACATTGTTAAGCTGGTCTTGGTACTGTCGGCTGTATTCGTCTGTTGCCAGCGGAAGCGCGGGTGGCGCTGGGGGGTTTAGGTCGTTATCCGAGGTTATAATCAGGGCCATTACCGTCTCCCGTCAGGGCGCATGTCAATACGCGGCGCACCAAGCTGCCATGTAACACCTTCATCAGTAGACTCTACTTTCATTGCAAGCTGTCTACCGCGCACACGAGTGTATATCTGCCCCGTGTATTCTTCTACAGGAAGCACAGCCGTACGGGTTATCGTACGTGAATTACTGCCACCTTCCGACAGAGGATCATTATATCCAGACCCAGAATTGGCAAGCGGTAGTAACGTCATCGTCGCACTGGGGGAACCTGTTGTAGACCCATCAAACCGTATGTCAGGCAGGATACGCCATATAAACGCAAACTGATGGCCGTCTTCTAGGTCAAACTCTGCGGAAGCTACATACGCGTGAATAGCTGCGGTAGTAGCTGTCTCGTTGTCATCCACACCTTCCTCGTGATTTACAAGGTTATATGAGTATGTAGCTGCAAGCGGGTTACCACGCAGACCGGAATCAAGCCATGCAGTACGCGCCATTGTGCCGTAGTACCAAATGTCTTCTAGGTAGTTGTAGACCACGTAACGGTCTATGTTTGTTTGGTCAGTAGAACAGTAGAACCACCACACTTCGTGGTACGACTCGTTAGTCCCTGCGAACACCTGCTCATATTGTTGCTCATTAAAGTCACCAAAAACAAACTTTCGTAGATCACAGCGCAATGGTTGAGTACGCCCATCATACTTGTAGAACTTATCTTTACCCATCCAGTAGGCCACACCGTTAGCATAGGCTACACAGTTTTGTGATGCTGTAGATATATTTTCACCAACAAGCTGCGCTGACCATACTACAGGGGCACCCACATATTGTAGCGAATAAAGAGCCGCATCAGTCCAGACCAGCACCTCCTGCCTCGCTTGTTTAGAGGCTATAATCTCAGTACCACGAGATAGCGTAAGGAACCCTGCCTGTGACGTGACAGAGGGTGTCCAGTCCACCACGCTACCTTGATCTGACCACCGCACCAACATGGGGTTGACTGTCGCACTACCAAACTCATTTGCACCGAACGCAAATACAAAACGGTTAATGTCGGACACTTCCAAAATACGTTGACTTGTGGGTACGTCGCTTGCGCCGCCAAGGGTTGATAGCTCTACACCGCGGGATGTTAGTCCGCTAGTTGCATCCCAATAATATATAGGTCCGTTTCTAGGCCCAAAAACAAGGTCTTCGCCAAAGTTAGATTGACTCCAAAGACGTATAGATTCTACGGATGTAACCCCCACACCCCATGTACCAGAACTCCACGAAGACGCTCCCCAACCTGTTAGCGGTATAGCAAAGGCTGTACCGATGTTGATTTGATACGCCGCTGTGACCGTACCACCACCTGTTGCAGTGGAGGAAGCTGCAGAACCCGCATCTATTGTGTACTCGTTGGTAGTGGTAGTAAGGGTTATCTGATATTCACCGTTTAGCGTAAGTCCGCCCACAGCACTAGCACCACTATAGGTAACAAAATCTCCGTCTGTGTACCCACCATTTGCATCGGTAACCGTGACGATAGGAGAGCCAGAAGTTGTTGCGAACGGGTCTGTGAGCGTCACTGTAGCACGCAACGGGGTGATGTCGTTATATGCCCCACCGTTCTCAATGTAGTATTTCAGGTTGGTACCAACGGCAATAAGGTTTTGACTACCCAGTGTTACCCAATTCCACAATGATCTGCACACACCTTGAAACGTAGTAGCAGATATACGCTGCCAACCACCTATCTTCTCAGGTGTACCCTGTCGAAAGCGTATCTTATCGCACTCGTACCAGCCACCTTCGCTTGTATAGCGTGTGTTTTCGCGGTTCACACCAGACTTTAAAAGTAGCTTCTTTAGGGGCATGTTACACCTTAGTCTATAAGTTCAAAATGAGGGCCGTCAATAAATGGCCTGCGCCCCTGCGATCTACGAAGGTCAATATACGCATTCATAGCGTCTTCCATTGTACCTTCCCACTTACGGATATCCATCGGGTATGGCATTTCTGGTGTACCCCATGCAGCGCCCCAACAAATAGGAACCCCTAGTTGTATCGCGGCTTCTTTGATGGCGTCAGCTAGATCATCATAGAGCGAGAGTTCCCAACTCGCCCTGCCATTTATGAACGCCATGATATCGAATGCCTTACCCTCAAGGTGCTTAGACTTCATGGTTTTGCTGGCACCTTTGGCAACTAATTCTTTCTGCTGCTCAATGGTTCTCATGCCTTGCACTACACCAAAATCGGTCTTGGTCAGCGTAATAGCCATTTTGACTACAGATTGTAGTCGCTCATCAATCCCCTCAAGCCTATCAAGGCTACGTCTGCTAAGTTTAAAGCTCATATCATTTCCTCTTAAAAAAGGCTTGCGCCCCGCGCACACCAAAACTGGCTGAAATTGCAATCCCAAGGCTGTAAAAATACCAGTCGGGAGCTTTTGAGAGTTGTTCAAAGCCACGGTCAACCCAACCTTCTGCACCGGGAACGAAAGCCAAAATCAAAGGTATAGACAGGACAATTACGAACCATTCATCTTTCCAGCTAGACTTGGCACCCTCTGCCATGATGCGTTCCCAGTCGGCAACGCTTGTTTCTTTCGACAAAAGTATTTGGGCCTTCGCCTTGGCCTCAGTTAGCTTCAACTCTGCAGCGGCGGCGTTCTTATCAGCTTTACCCTGCAACCATGATCCCGCAAGATTGGCTATCGGCCCTAATGCTGCTGTAAAGATACTCATTTCTCAGACCCCAACCATACAGCTATCGTCCCTGTCATAGCCCCGCTGACCACTGAAATCATCGCGGATTGCTGTGTTGACAAGTCATCCAAACTCATCCCCCACTCGATAACACGGATATACATAATCGTCATAACAACCATCATAAAACGTGGCATGAGCTTGTATTGCAGTATCTTTTCAAAGGTATTCGCCATGTTACACCTCTATGTTTAACTTCGTTCCTTGCGGCCTATCTGCATTGGTCTTGCGTCCGAACCTATCATAACTTTCCTGTAAGTCCAATCGTTGCTTTACAAGAGCCTCCAAGTGGTTGTGGTTGGCCCTATGCTCTTTTTCTACCCTCTGCTCTACAAGGTGGTTTTCTATGCGTTCGCGTGCACGCGTTTGTTCGTGGATGTTACTTCCCACATTAAAAGGTGCAGACCCTACACCGCTTACTCCATCGCTCATATCCGCCCCTGCTTGGCTAAAATAATAACAACAGTAATTCCGATCAAAATCGAAACGATAATTACCGCACCACCGTAAATAACTATACGCTCAATCAGCTTTGCTTTGCGTTTTCTATCCGCTTCAAGCCTCGCTTTTCTATCTTTTCGCGCCTGTACTCGTATAGCTTGCAACTCGCCCCACGCGCTAAAGCCTCTGGTTGCAATAACGATTTGACGAAGTTCTTCCTCTGCATCCTTGGCCCTCTGCAAATTTACAAAGGTTTCCATTGCATTCTCATCAGACCCCGAGAACAGGCTATTTTTCTTTTTTTCATGTGCTGCACGTAAATCATCAACGCCATCGAAAAACTCACCAATTTGTTTAGTGACGTTAACGAGTTCCTTACCCGCAGAAACAGCAGATTTTATTGCCGCTAGTGCTGTAAATGGATCTATCATACACGTTCACCTACCTTGGCCCAGACAGGGCATCCACTATTGTAAGGCACACGTATAACGTGGGGGTAATGATAATAAAAATGAGACACCTCTCTAGGGCATCTATAAACGCAGGCGGTGTATAACGCGCCGTATGTGTGTACCCCTACCAACATAGCAGTAAGCGCACATAACATGTTATCGCTCCATTAAGCGATCTATTTTTTCTTCGATACGATCAAACCGTGCGACAATTTGATTCATAACAGCCGTACTGTCAGTTTTAGTGACGTATTCTTTTGCCATTTCTTCTCTTGTTTTATTCAAGAGAATTTGAACGCGCCCAAGTTCAGCGTGTTGTGTTTTTATCCACCAACCTAAACCACCTATTGCAGTGGCTAGACCAAAATTTATGAGCGCGTTCAGTTCCATTATTGTGCCGCTACCTCTTGTGGGG
>Ga0070746_10000810_pt1 | contig 18819 bp, 16 predicted proteins | sample VirMetDEL_Mar_21_FD_77016 | JGI IMG/M metagenome (GOLD analysis project Ga0070746, IMG submission 77016) | Aqueous microbial communities from the Delaware River and Bay under freshwater to marine salinity gradient to study organic matter... | ecosystem: Environmental > Aquatic > Marine >...
GGTACAGCACAAGCATTCATTAGTAAATCTAATCTATACAGCAAGTTGTTTATGATGCTTAATGTGCAGCGAGATTCTGCAGCATCTATTGACGAAGCTACTGCTAACGTACCTGAATACGTACCTAGTGATATTGACACAATGGTATCATCACCTGCTATGTCTATTACATCTTTAGGTAAATCAGGATCTAATACTATTTATCAACACCGATTCTTTGTGCAAGGTGAGAACCGTGTGCAGAGTTGGTATAAATGGAAGCTAACTGGAGATCTGCGTTTGCAGTTCTTTGATAAGAGTACGTTCTATGCTGTAACCAGTTCTGGTACTAATGTATACCTGACATCATATGACTTGACACAAGCTAGTGAATCTGGGTTCTTGACCCTACCTACTGGTGAAAAGACTGATGTGTGTCTTGATATGTTCAACATTAATCCGTATAGAACTTACAACGATACTACAAAGAAGACTACAGTTAACCTACCGTTTGATCACATCGCTGGTAAAAAACTAGCTGTAGTTGTTATTGGTACTTACATCGGTGATACTGATGCTGCCAGTAGTGAGGCTGAGGGTACAGTATCTTACTTTGAAGATGCTAATATCACAAACGACACGGTAGAGCTAAATGGTGACTTCCGTGGACGTGACTTAATTATTGGGTACGTGTATGATATGGATGTCCAACTACCTGTGTTCTATACGACACAGCGAGAAGGGCAGAGTGCTGTTGCTGATGTAACTGCTAGCCTTATCTTGCACCGTATCAAAGTATCTACAGGTCTTAGCGGTCCTATTAAATACAAGGTTGCTATTACAGGTAAAGATACTTGGAATGAAGTCATTAACGTTACTATGCCTTATAAGTATGTGCTAAATAACGTTAACCTATCAGCGTCAGCTACACATGATGTTCCTATCTATCAACGGAACGAAAACCTAAAAATTAACATTATTGGAGACACTCCTTTCCCTATCAGTCTACTTAACATAGTCTGGGAAGGTAACTACAACCGTCGATTCTACTCCCGCCAATGACCTACAGACCACGCCGCAGACGCCTTACATCTACCATCCGGGTAGGTAAACACATATGTAAAGTGTTTATTGATCCCTGGCAATGGGTGACAGATGGTACTGTAGTGTGGAAAGTAGGTTTTGCTGTAGGCAGATCTCGACGACAGGTTAACGACTGGTATTACCAAAAACGAAATCGACGCAGCCGTTCTTTGATTAAACGCATGACCGGTACTGAGGGCTTTGCAACTATCCCACGTGGATTCTACGAAGTCCTCCGATTACGTTGGCTAATACCAGCAGGAGATACGATCTTTATAGATTGTACAAGTGCTAACCCAGACAAACAATACAAAACGTTTTCTAGGTGGCGACGATGGCATCCTGACTGGTATGTCAACTCAGATCTAAAAGAATTTTATTGGACTAAACCATTATGGCAATCGGAGCAATCAGCGCCGGATTAGGTCTTGCACAGTTCGGTTTATCGCTGTTCGCTGAAAAACCAGTTCAAGACAACTCAGCTCAGATTGGAGCTGCTGCATATAACAGCACGCTGGGTATGTACAAAACCCGGATGCTCAACGAGTACCGGCAACGTGCATACGAACGTAAAATACAACAAGTTACTAAACAGTTTGACGAAAACTTTGCAGCCGCAAACGCATCTTTTCAAACTGAACAAGCTAAATTTGGTGAACAAATGATGTCATTTGCTTTCCAAAAAGAAGGTTTGTTGAATCAACTTATGGAAGCCGAAGGCTACGCTGCTGCTACAGAAACCTACGGGAAGAGTGCAGACCGAGTTAAGGCTATCAAAACATTGGGCGATTACGGTCGCAACCAAGCACAATTTACAGAAACCATTGCTAGTGCTTACCGTCAATACGGACGTGATGTTGGTGGTATTGGCGGCGCTTTGCGTCAAGCTAATGAACGAGCCATTGCACCTATTATGGGTGGTGGTCCTATGATGGAGATGGAGTCACGTGGCTACATCCCGTCTTACACACGTAGCAGTGGCGGCGGTTTCTTCAATACTGCTATGAAAATTATGGGTGGTATTAAGTCAGGTCTTGGCGTTTATAAACAATTTGACTCGGCATTTAATACAAACTCTATTTTCAATAAAGGTAGAGGTACAACTAACATTACAAATAATTATGGCTCTAATTCTACACGTAATGTGGGCGATCCCACTGCACTAGCATTTAGCCAAGGTTCATCTATTTTAGGTACTTAAATCCCACGGGATAAAGAATGAAACTACCAGAACTTACACAGGTTCAGTTTCAGTCAGCTGCTCGATCTCAAGAGTTCGATCCACTTCAACTGCCTGATCCTAACCCACAACTTCAAGAAAACTTACAAACTATTCAGCGGAGTTTTGCAAACCTACAGCAAGAAAACAAGCTAAACGCTGAGGCTCTGTACAGCCAACCTGGTAAAATGACTACCGGTGAGGTAATCGGTCAAATGGCAGAACTGCTGCCGCAAGCCGTTGGTACTCTCAGCGAGCTGCAGCAAGTAGACGTTGCCATCCAAATGGCACGCGCTGATGATCAATACTATCAAATGCTCCGTCAAGGGTTGATCCCACAAAACGGAGAGTTACTAGCTATTGAGCGTGACTCTAAGGCTAGGAAAGAAATGATAGACGGTGCAGCTGTTGAAGCTACACAGGTAACAAATAACTATGACATCCCTCGTGGTATTCTAAATTTCTCCAACCATGGAGAGATTTCACTGAAGCGTAGGCTGGCTAAGCATATGTTTACCAACGTCTATCCTGATTGGATGAAGACACAGTTGGAGATCAATGACTCTACTATTATGGTAGATGATGGTCAAGGTGGTATGGTGGAGGTACAGATTAACGATCCTCTGTTACCTCAGTTCCAGCTTAAACAGGTGATGGCACACCTACGTACAGCTTTTATGGGTCACGAGTTGCTGGCTGATACCAACAACGACTTGATTCAAAAAGAAATGGCTATTGGGTTCACCACAGATGCCCAGATTGAACGAGATTACTCACGTAATTATCGAGCTGTTGATGGTAAAAAACGTTACAACAGTGAGTTCAATGCTATGCTGGATGATTTTAAAGAAGGTAATGAGTTTGTACTGACTCCGTTTCAAACCAGCGTAGCCTCTATGCCAGATGAAAAAGGTATTGGTTATAGAAACTCAAATGAAGAGTTTTATGGTAGTTTCCTTAATCAGATCAAAGCTACAACAGCAAATGGTGCTGAGTATAACTTAGGTGAGTTTTTCACTAAAGCTAAGTTTAAAGATGGTCAAACATTTTTTGAGCGTGCACCACAAAAAGCCCGTACCATCATGCGTACGTACGATAACGAACGCCGTAAATACCTAGCCAATAAAAACAAAGCTGATGTACAAGATATGAAGTTTGGAGTCACTACATTTTTGAGTGACTGTCAACAATCTGGTACGTGTACAACTGCTGACTATGTTGAGTTTAATCAGTTGCTTGCAGTTAAAGGCGGTCAACTCGGTGTGTCTGTTACAGACCTGCAAGGTGTTGTAAGCCAAGCACAGCGTCTATCTTCTTTAGAAGGTTCTGCTCTTAATGAATATCGTAAACAACTGGACATTGCGTTAGCTAATGGTGTTGCTAATTCCAATATGGAAGCTCTGCAAAACCCAACTTTACTAGCTGAATACGGTGAAAAAGTCAGAGATCAAGAGGAGCGTAAAACGACTCAAGAGTATAAAGACGGTTCTCAGCAAGTTGAAGATACAATTAAGGGTACCAGTAAAACACTGGTAGACGATCGAGGTAGGATGAAAAGCTTCACACGTGGAGCTAATCGCCACTACCAACGTATGTATGACCGAGAATACGCCAACATTAAAGCTAAAAATGCTACCCTTCCTGACGGTTCTAAGTTGACTGAAGTTGAGGTTGCTCAACAAGCTGAAGATAGGGTGCTATCTCAATGGAATAAAGATCGTGTTGACCCTACTCATGATTACTACGTAGATCCTAAGAACGGCAACATGCCGAACTACCCAGAACCTCCTGAAGATAAAGCACGTAGCGCTGTAGTTAACAACATGAATACATTGGCAACCGAGGGTAAGACCCAATCCGGTGTACTTCAAAGTGTGGTTAACAATCCATCCCTTGTGTTGTCTAGTGAAGAAGCTGCTGCCGCTATTCAACTTTTCCAAACCACCGGTCGTATGGATCCTGGTTTAAAAGATAAAGCTAAATTAATCAATGAAGGAGTAGGTAAAATCGTGATCACTAATCCCATCCAACTAGCCCTTGCGGCTGCCGTTGGTCACGGTCATATCAAACCAGAAGACCTAAAATCAGTACAACCTCCCGCTGTTGTGCGTCGTTTAAATGCACGAGGTAGGCGTCAGTACATGAAAGATCTGCTGCAACTTGGTGGTAATACTTATACTAACTTGGCTAAGTATCGCCCTGCTGGACCTGGTTCTGCTATGCCAGTACGTGGTAGTATGGCTAACCGTGTGCAGACCCTTTCACCTGGTGTTCAAGGTTTAGCTCAGTTGGTTCGTTCTGGTGAAGGTGACTACACTTCCATGTATCCATCTGAGAATTATCCAGAAATGACTAACATGGTTATTCGTACAGAGTTAGTTCAGTTTCAAAAGGAAAAACTACGTGATAAACGTAAGTCCGCTGCTGCTGGTGCTTACCAATTCTTGTACCCTGAAAAGGCTGCAGATTTAGCTGGACTACCACCTGATGCTAGGTTTACACCAGATAACCAAGATAGGATGTTCATTGCAACTCTTATGAATAAACGTGGTCGTGAAGCTATTGCTCGATTTTTGAACGGTAGTAGCGATGACATTGAACTGGCTATTGATCAGTCTGCTATGGAGTTTGCATCAGTTGAATACAGAAACGGTGGTAGTTATTACCCAGATCAAACACCTAGTATTACCCGCGGTCGTATGGCTGCAGCGTTAAGAGCCGCCCGTGAAGAAATGATGAGGCAGGCACGATGAATTACGATCCATTAAAAGAGATCTCTATGCCGGATCTAGAACTTCCGGTAGAAGATGAGGTTGTTGAAGCGGTACTACCGTCTGAAGAACTCAACGACGACTTTGATGTTGAAGGTATTACTGAGGCTTTGACTGAAGCATACCCTGACATTAAAGTCGAAGACGAAGAACCTGCTGAGATTCGTGGTGAGTTTACACCTGAACAACAGGCTAACTTGGATGCACAGGAGCAAATGCGTACAGATATGTATGCAAAAGATCCTAGATCTGAAAGTGGTCTTAATGAAGACCGTGGGTTTTTTGATGCCTCGATGGACATCTTGAGTGCTCCGGGTGCAGGCATTAACGATTTCCTTGTTGACCAAGCTAATAAAGTTCCTGGTGTCAACTTCCGTAAGCAACCACAATACGAAAACGAGATTGCTAAGAGCATCCGTGGTCTTAGTGGTTTGATCTTGCCATTCTTGGGTATGCGTGGAGCAGTCAAAGGTGTTAGCGGTAACATTGCTGCTAGAAGCCCGTTAGCTACACGAGCACCTAAAACAAACAAAGCACTCAAGTGGATGCTTGACTTGGGCATTGATACTGGTGTTGGTGCTTATGTTGACTCTACTGCTAAGACCAACCAACTAGACGACAACCTTGCTGGTTTTGTTAAAAAAGAATGGAAAACACTTGGCAGGTATATTCCTAGTGACTGGGCTACTTTAGATGGTGAGTCACCTGAAGTATGGGCTGAAAAGAATCGCAATGAAGGTGTAGTACTTGGTTTTACTTCTAGCTTTTTAGAAGCATTTATCAAACTAACACGTTCTGTCCGTGGTACCCGTAGCGTAACTGACTACGTGTTTAAAGATGAGTCGGCAGCTAAAGCTTTTGCTAGAGCTGAAGAAACCAATCCACAAGAGTTCATGGAAAACATGGAGGCTGCTGCTGCTAAGACAGAGCAGGCTTTGGATGAAATCGGTGAACTGGCTCTATCTAAAAACCCTAACCCAGAAGAGGCTACAAAGGGCGTACACGACGTTTTTCATCCTGATGAGCTTGGCGTACGTACAGCCGATGACATGGGTGTTGTAGGCGCTTCTGTAGACCTTGTACGTATTCAAAGGAATCAAGGTACAGTCCACGGCAGACTGCGTAGCATGGTATCTGAAGCAGCACTTAAGTATGGTTTAGAAGCAGATCAACTGCCCAAGCGTACTATTATGGAAGCTGTGCAAGAACAGATCCGCAAGGCTGGTTCGTTCGATGCAATACCCCCTGATGGTCCTCCGATCGGTTACCCTGAGATTGACGCAGCGGGTACACGACTTTCTGAACTTCTTACTGATGAGCAGGCTGATCCGGGTTGGTTGAAGCTTATGCTTAATGAATACAAAGAAGAATATACCCGACTTGGTAAAAAAGTTGCAGTGTTGAACGATGAAGGTCTCAATGCTGGCATGAAAGCTATCAAAAAATATCTTGATGATTATGTCAACCTTGATGCCGAAAAAGCACGTGCATATCTTACGACTTCCTTAGCTGGTCAGGTTTCTGACATTGCTGAACAGGCACGTAATATGGAAGGCACGCTTGCTGTTAAGCAGGCGCAAGACCGTATCTTTGACCGTCTGACCTATCTCATTATGGAGACTGGTTTGGCTAAAAAGATGCGTGGTCAAAAGCTTAACTTCTTGAACACTTGGAAACGTAACCCTAACAACCCTAAAGCTATTCAAGATGCTGCTACAGAAGCTGCTAAAACCGCAGATGATCTTGCTAGTGAATCTGCAGATGATGCGCTTAAGTTTATTCAAACACTGAAAGCTGTTGCAGACGAACGCCCTGAGTTCTTTGATCCGCTGCGTTTGGCTTATGAGTTTTCTGATGGTGACATTAACACCATGGCTAAACTCAACGAATATATTAAAGAAAGCCTACCAGCTATTCAAAAGGCTGTATATGATAAGCGTCCTGACATTCCAAACGTCATTGTACAAGGGTTGTACTCTAACTATTACAACTCTATCCTGACTAGCGCTTCGACACCTATGAAGGCGTTGATGGGTAACACTGGCGGTATGTTGGCTAAACCTGTAGCACACCTTGGTGGTGCAGCTATTGGTCTTGATATGCGTCAGCTAAAGCGTGGTTTTGTCACGTATAGTGCTATTATGGATTCCTTTATTAAAGGTACCAAGCACATGGGTAAGGTGTTCACCATGGCATCTAAAGATCCCAACAGTGTAAGTTATATGGTACGTGATGATCTTGTCACACGTAACCTGGAGAACTTTGAGCTTCTTAGGTCATATGCTGACGCTGCATCTAAACGTGGTGAAGATGGTCCCGCCGCTTTGTTAGAAATTGCAGAAACTCTCGACGCACTTGGCAACAATCCTATACTGCGATTTGGTGCTAATGCTATGTCTGCGTTTGACGGATTTACGCGTGCTGTCATGGCTAACGGTCGTGCACGGATGCTGGCATATGACGACTTTATTGACGAAGGTATAAAGCCTACTAAGGAAGCATTCCAAGCTAAGGCTAAGGAATACTATGACTCTATGTTTGATACAAAGGGTCTGATCAAAAATGACTACGTAGACTACGCAACTAGTGAGATTGCATTGAACCTAGACACTCCTCGTGTCCGTGCGTTTACTAATCTCATCAAAGCTAACCCTTGGATGAAGCCGTTTGTACTGTTCCCTAAAACCAGTGCTAACGTTGTATCTACTTTTGGTACATACAGCCCAATCACGGCATTCATGGATGACTACAAAAAGATTGTAGGTCTGACACCAATGGAAGGTTTTACAGCTGACGAACTTGAGAAGCTGATGAAACCCCGTGGTCTTAAGGCAACGCAAGCTGAGTTTGATGGTTTGCGTGCAGAAATTCGTGGTAAAAAAGCTATTGGTACAGCTGCCATCTTTTCAGCATTCGGTGCGTGGCAAGCTGGTAGAATCCGCGGTAACGGTCACTTTGACCCTAACCGGCAACGGGTACGCCAAGAGCTAGGCTACGAAAAGAAGACCTACATGGATGACGATGGTAATTGGCACAGCTACGACTGGCTTGGTCCAGTTGGCGACTGGTTGGCATTTACTGTTGACGTTATGGATAACTTTACTAGCGTCTCGGAACCTGATTTGTTTATGAACAAAGCTATGTTTGTATTAGCTGCAGCACTAACAAGTCGGGATATGTTTGCTGGTCTAGAGCCTATGTTTGATGTGATTCGTGGTGATGCCGGTGCACAAACCCGTTGGGCTGGTAACTTCCTGAGTCCTATGGCACCGCTCCATGGTGTACGCCGTGATCTTGGTCGTATTATTACACCTGGTCTTAAGGTAGTTCAAAACGAATTAGGTGCTCACATTCGTAACAAAAATGGTGTTGCTGACGTCATTGACCCTGAGGGTGCTTTGCCTCAACTGCATGATTGGCTTTACGGTGACAAGGTAGGATACGCAGAAAACCCCTATATCCGGGCTTGGAACGCTGTCATGCCTATGAAAATCTTTGAAGGTCGTGATCGCCCTGAAGCTGACTTCCTGATGCAGATTGAGTATGATACTCGCCCTGTGTTTAACGTTGCTGAAAACGGTGTTAAGTATACAGCTGAAGAACAAGCTAAGCTGTTTGAGATTATGGGTAAGACTGGTTTCTTCCGCAAGGAAATTGCCAGACTTATGAAAATCTACAACGCTGATGAGTGGGTTGACACTATCCATGGTTTGCGCCTAAAGAACAATAAAGAAGTTGACGAAAAGATTTTTGATAACCTTTACATTAACATTGATGCAGCAGCCCGTGAAGCTAAAAAACTAGCTGAACAACAACTGCCTGACGAAATGCGTGACGAACTTAACGCTCGTATCTATCAAGCTGGTCGGAACAAAGCTGATCAACGGATGGGTCGTGAACCTAGGTTTGACGTCAATAATATGTACAAATAACCACCCGTTACCTAACACACAAAACGTGTAATGTCCCTACTAACTGAAAAACTAAGTAATGGTGACGGAACAACTGCCGCCTTTACGTTTCAATTTGAATACCTAGAGGAGTCCGACGTTAAAGTTGAAGTCGGTGGCGTCCTAAAAACTCAAGATACTCATTATACGTTCACAAGTCTAACTGAGATTACATTTACCTCTGGTAACATCCCACCTAGTGGTACAGGTAATGTAAGGATCTATCGAGACACGGCTATTACAGAACTGCAGGCTGAGTTCTTTGCAGGTTCTGCTATCCGTGCTCAGGATCTTAACAGCGACTTTGACCAAAACCTTTTTAAGGTTCAGGAGTTGAACGAACGCGTTGTATTTAACGCGGGTGATACGATGACTGGTGACCTTACAATGAACAACGCTAATGTTGTTTTTGAAGGTTCAACTGAAGACGATCACGAAACTACGTTGACAGTAGTTAACCCAACTGCTGATCAAACCTACAGACTGCCTAACCTATCTGCAGGTACATATGAAATTGTAACTACCGGTGATACTAACACTGTCACCGGTACTATGATTGCTGACGACACTGTTGGACCAGATAATCTGGCTCACACTGCTGTTACTGCAGGCACCTACACTACTGCTGACATTACTGTCGATGCACAGGGTCGGATTACTAATGCTTCTAATGGTACAATTTCGACCCCTGAAATCAATGATGGTCAAATTACCACGGCTAAACTTGCTGACCTAGCCGTTACAACTGCTAAGATTGCTGCTGACGCTGTTACTGGTGCTAAGATTGCAGACGATACTCTGAACTCTGAGCACTATGCTGCTGGGTCTATCGACACTGAACATATTGCTGATGCACAGGTAACGACTGCAAAGATTGCAGGTGATGCCATTATTGGTTCTAAGATTGCTGACAATGCAATCGACTCTGAGCACATTACTTCTGGAGCTATTGACACTGATCACATAGCTGATTCCCAGATTACTACTGCTAAGATTAACGACGGCGCAGTTACTGCAGCCAAACTTGCATCTGATTCTGTTACCACAAATAAAATTGCCAACGCCACTGTAACTCACGATAAACTTGCTAACGATGCAGTTGATGGTGATAACATTGCTGACAATTCAATCAACTCAGAACACTATGTAGATGGTTCTATTGACACAGCACATATTGCTGATAGTCAAATTACTTCTGCAAAGATTGCTGACGGTACAATTGTCAACGCCGACATCAATGCTAGTGCTGCTATTGCTGGTAGTAAAATCAGCATGGAAGTTGGTGAGTTAAGCAACGTTACTTTAACTAACCTTGCTGACAACCAGATTCTTAAATACGACTCAGCTAGTGGTGTTTGGCAGAACGAAGCTGACGGTGGTTCTGGTGGAACCAGCTCTACTGATTTAAGCCAAGTTAGAACAGATACTACAGTCCAAGTTGTTAGTTCAACTGGTAACAATGTAACTATCCCTGCTGCTGATTCTACTGATAGTAGCAGTACTGGTGCTGGTATTATGTCAAAGGCTCAAGCAACTCGTGTTGCTCAAAGCCTGCTAGATGCTACACCTCAACTATATGCAAACCTTGATGTTGCAGCACGGCAAATTACCACTACAACTGCTAACGGTGATATTGAGCTTGCTCCTAATGGCACTGGTGTCGTTGAAATCCGTGGTAACGATAACGCTGGTGCAATCACCTTTAATTGTGAAAATAACTCACATGGTGTAACCCTCCGTGGTCCTGCTCACTCAGCCGGTGCTACATACACTTTGACGTTGCCTACTAGTGATGGTAACGCTAACCAGTTCCTACAAACTAATGGAAGTGGTGTTCTTACATTTGCAACAGTTGACACTTCTGGTGCATCTACATCAAACATTGCGGTTAACACTCCTACAACTATTGACGCATTTACTATTGCTGCTAATAGGAATGTCGGCATGATGGGTCCGCTTACCGTTAATGACGGTGAAACAATTACTATCGGTTCTGGTTCTAAACTCGTTATTCTTAACTAACTATGGCTTACGGAAAACTTAAAGCGGATGCACTTATCCGCGACAACGGTGGCAGTGATGAAGAAATTACAATGGCCACTATTGTTGGATTAGATGCCAACAAAGCTAATCTATCTGGTGCTACTTTTACTGGTGATGTTTTGCTTGATAACGAGCAAGAACTTCGTCTTGGTGAAGCTGATGCAAACGGTACTAACTACGTTGCATTGAAATCCCCCGCAACTCTGGCTCAAACTAGCACCTGGACCATGCCTGCAGATGTTCCTGTAGCTGGTCAAGTGTTGAAAGTTACTAGTGTTGCTAATACTAACGACCCTACACTTGAATGGGGAGCTGATGCCTCTGGTGCATCCGTCAGTGCTGCAAACGAGTGGACTGCTGGACAACGTGGAGAAGTTACTAATATCGACAGCTCTAGCGGTGTTCTTGCAATTGACTTTGATGCCAGTAACAACTTCTTGTGCATCACTACTGAAAACATTACTGACATTAACTACACCAACCTTGATCAAGATATGGTTGGACAAACTGGTTCTATCTTTTTCCAATACGGTGGTGCTCACACCGTAGGCGGTTGGGATACTGAAACCCGTTGGATTGGTGGTACTGGTGGTACCAGTGAAGCACCTACTTTTACTGCAACCAGTGGTCAATGTGACCGTGTTGATTACATTATTGTCGGTGATCGTGACACTCCTAGCCAACGTTCACACGTACGAGTTCAGATGGTTGCATCACTGAACTATGCAGACTGAGGTAAATTAATATGCCTGTATTTAATAATATACTAGCTGGCGCCTCCGCTCAGGCGTCCAGCAGTTATCACATTGAGCAAAGTTTGCGATTTCGGCAAACAGCTAGTTTGCATAGAGGATCATTTACTTCTACTCAAACTTTTACCTTTAGTTGTTGGTTTAAACTTAGTTATAATATCGATGGAAAGGCTGGTCCATACACCATTATTGGTTCTGACAACATCTATGTATGGGTTGAAGATGATGTTCTTCATTTCCGATCAGGCACTAGTAATGTAGGGACTGTTGGAGATTGGAGAGTTGGCCGAGATAGAACAGCTTGGCACCATCTTGTAATTAATCAAACTAGTGGCAGTGTAGTCACTAAAGCCTTTATTAACGGTGTTGAAGTCACTAATAGTGGTGGTGATACAAGAGCTGTTGATAACATAGTTATTGGCGCTCGTAACTCTTCAGGTGCTGCATCGTTGATGGGTTACATTGCTGAAGTGTTTTTTATTTATGGAACTAGCCGTCCTCCTACTGATTTTGCAGAGTACGATTCTAATGGTGTTTGGGTTCCTAAAGATCTTGCATCAACGTTGTCTGCTTCTGATTACGGTGCTGAAGGCGGGTACTACAAATTTGAAGATAGAACTAACCTCGGCAATGACAGCAGCGGTAACAACAACGATCTGAGTGTTCAAAGCACGTTTCAAAATGCAAATGCCGACGATTTTAAAAACGATGTTTTATTTCTAGACACACCAACTAATAATTTTTGTATTTTACATACAGGTGCATGTAGTCCTGGTACTACTTTTAACCATGGCCACGCTGGTTTAGAACTTTACACACACGATGCTGCATCTTACGGTACCCATCGACTTACAAGTGGTAAGTGGTATTGGGAAGTAAACAACCAAGCTGGTAACCAATACATCGAAGCTGGTGTTTTTAGCCAAAACCTAATTAGAAATTCTAATGACCATGCAGATGGTGCTAATAATGGCAGCGCTCCTAATTACGGTGGAAGCCAGGTACTGAGTCACCACGGACAAGGTTATAAACATGCTCATAACTCCGCAGATGCGTATGGTAACGGCTGGTCTGCTGGTAATGATGTTCTGCAGATTGCATTAGACATTGATAATCGTAAAATATTCTTCGGCAAAAATGGAACTTGGATGAACTCAGGTGATCCTGCAAATGGCACTAATCCAGCCTTTGACAGCAGTAACCATTTTGTTGCTTTAAATTCAGATCGTGCAGATTATTGGGTCCCATTTGTAGTTGGTAAAAATAGCACTACAATACGTGTTAACTTTGGCCAACAATATATGCACAATGGTCAGCGAGTTACTGACCTAGAAGCTGATTCTGGTGTGTATAGTTTTAAATATACTCCTCCTACAGGTTTTAAAGCAATTTGCACCAAAAACATGCCGGAAATGCCTATTCCGCAGCCGAACAAGCATTTTGATGCAATTAAATATACATGCAACAATGGAACAGCACAAACTATTAGTAGTCTAAATTTTCAACCTGATATTATCCATTTTAAATCAGGAAATAACAGTACCCATCATTTTTGGTGGGACTCTACTAGAGGTTTTTCTGAAGTGACTGAAATGGATAACACTGCTGCAATTTCCGACTCTACTGCTATTACTGGTGTAACTAGCACTGGATTTGTGCTCGGTACTGATAGTGGTGGCAAACAAATTAACTCTGGTACGGGTGAAACTTTTGCTACGTGTTGGAAAGCTGGTGGCGCACCGACTGCAACTAACACCAACACTAGTGGTGCAATGGCTGATGGAAGTGTATTTGTTGATGGTTCTGCATCTAACTCATACACACCAACTGGATCTCCAACAATTTACCCTCGCAAAATGAGTGTTAACACTGTTGGAAAAATTGCCGTTATTAACTATGTAGGTACTGGAACTGCTGGAACTATTCCTCACGGTTTAGGTGTACGTCCTTCGATGATTATTTACAAAGGACACACAAACACTGATGAGTGGACATCATGGTATGATGCTGCTGGTGCCAACAAACGAATGGATCTAAGTCATCGGTTTGTCGGCTCTAGTGATAATTATTTTAATAATAATTCTATTAATTGTGATCAACATCATTTTCATGTAGGTACCGATACAATTTCCAACGCCAGTGGTGAAACATATACAGCTTACGTTTTTGCTGATGTTGAGGGTTTCCAACAACATGGACAATACGTTGGTGATGATGCCGGTGGTTCAAACGGTTTTGTTGATGGACGTGCTTTGATCTTAGGGTTTAAACCAAATACAATGTGGTTTAGAGATTCAGATGGAAGTTCAGTTGATATGCAATTCCAGGCTAAAGTTATGAGCACTGATGGTGGGAAACACAACTTCCTTGATGGTGCTGTAAGAGGCGGTAGTCTAATAACAAACCAAGTAGACCGAGGAGCTTCAAATGCTATTGAGTTCCATGCTGTTGGAGCAAAAATTGCAAATAGTAATGCAGACTGGGGCGATAACAGCGCTAGTAGTACCTGGGCTTTCTCAGCTTGGGCTGATCAACCATTTGGTGGAAGTAACGTTTCTCCTGCAACCGCATTTTAAAACTAACTATGATTTACACACTTAGCGGCTCCACAATTTATCCTGGAGTTGCATTTACACACCCGGATGGTCGCCAGTTCCCACGTAATTGGCTGACTTACACAAAAGCTGAACGTGATGCACTTGGCATTACAGAAGCAGCAGAACCTGCAAGCTATGACGGTCGTTTTTATACTGCCGTTGATACAGAACGCGATCTTGCTGAAGTTAAAGCGCAGTATGTTGGTTACGAAAAAGTTGCTGCTGCTTCGATTCTTTCACGTACAGATTGGTACGTTACTCGTAAAGCAGAAAAAGATACTGCTATTCCTGACAGCGTTGTTACTCACCGTGATGCAGTACGAGCTGCAAACGTCACTCGTGAAGGTCAAATTAATGGAGCTGCAAGCATTACTGCTCTAAAAGCACTTATTGACGCATCACAAACTATTCAAAATTCTGATGGCGACTTGGTTAATAACCCTGCCGCTCTTACTCCCTACCCTGCAAACTAATGATCACCCTTATCCGTCCAATCCTGTTCAGTTTTCTGAACTCTGATAAAGTTAAACTGCTTATCGTTGACATGCTGACTAAGTTGGCAGAGTCCACGGACAACGAAGTTGACGACAAAGCTGTAGAGTTTATCCGTAACGGTTTGTTCCCTGCGCCTAAGCTCTGATGGATTTAGGAGAGCCGCCCGTACTACCCTACTTACGGCTCCCTGAGCCCGTTCTACTACCCCGTCCTATACTAGATGTACCAAGCGCCGATATACCCTCGTATAAGCCGCTTGTGGTGCCTCCTAGCAACCTTAGACCACCTCCGGGGATTAAGGGTACTACACCCTCAGAACAACCACCCGCTAAACCTCGCGTTCCACAGGTACCGCAAGCACCCTCAGTCCCTACAGTTCGTATACCTACGACAGAGATTGACGTGCCGGTACCTGACGGAATTGTATTAACGACAGCTGCTACAACTGCTGTTGTGTCTGTTGCAGCCACCCTGACTGCTACCTCTTTGTTTAAGTGGCTAGTTACTGCGATGAAACCCATCTTTAAAACGGCATGGACAAAGATAACAAAAAAGAAGGCTTCATCAAGTTCCTCGTCCTCGTCTGGTCCGCAGGACTCCTGACGGCATCGTACGCAGGATGGATGGAAAAGATGGACCCTACTTATGTAGCCTCTATCCTTAGCGGCACTCTAGCAACTTTTTCTATTACACGAGAAAAAAAAGAATGAAAAAGCTACTTCTGTTGCTGCTGTTGGCTACGCCTGCATCAGCTCAAACTGTTACCCCACAGTTTACCCAGGGGTCAATGCAATCCACAACTACCACCACAATTGACATCGATCGTACTATCGAAACCGAGGTCTTTGGTGGCGCATATTCATCATGGTCTGGAACCAATGTAACCCCAAGCGGGGACATCACAAATTCTTCGACTACTTGGTCCGTTACTACCGCAGGCGATGCTTTCCAATTGGAAACTGTCACCAGAGCAGCAGGCGTGGTCGAAACGATCGACATCACAGAAACTATAGAAAGCACTTCTACCACCACTTCATTATCTATCTTCTCGCAGTAGCACCAGCTTATGCCGAAGAACCTAGAGTACAGAATACGTCTAACCCAGTTGCAGCTGCAACAGGAAATGTTACAAATCAGGCGGTCCAGTTTCAGAATAACGGTGCTCCTAGCCGTCAATACTTTGGCGCTAACAATTCTTGTAATGGAGCTACTATGACGTTTAGCCCGTTTTACATGGGCAACGACACTATTCCAATGGATCCTAGTGGTTATGTTACTACCAACAACTGGGGTGCACAGCTAAACTTTAGCGTACCCCTAGATGGCAGCATGATAGAAACATGCAAACAGATCGCTAGACGACACGAACAAAAGATGAGGTTAGAGTACGAGTTATTTCGTGCTAATAAATGTACTGACATTATGAAGGCTGGGTTTATGTTTAGACCTGGCAGCAGAGTAGAAGCTCTTTGCAATGACATCGTACCTATTGTATCTATAAATGCTGGAAGCACTAATAAGCCTCTCGATAGCCGCAGTGGCAGCGGGAGCAGCTCTAAACAACCGCCTACATCAAAGAATTAACAACGTACACGACCGTATCAGTGGGCTTGACCGGCGGATAGATGCAATAGAACTTGGCGTTGCCCAAGATTATGTGTCTAAAGCCGACTTGTCAATCATGACAAAACGTATGGAAGACCACATGGTACGTATTGAAAACAAACTTGATCAAATAGTTTTGCGTAATGGCTAACAAAAAAGCAACAGAAGATCAGTTTAACGAGCTACACAACCTTGTAACTAAGGAGTTCCTTGCCCGTATTAAATCAGGTGAGGCTACGACTCAGGATCTCAAGGCAGCTTGCGACTGGCTTAAAACCAATGACATCAGCGGTGTAGCCTATGAAGGCAACCCGTTGTCGAAACTGGCTCAAGTCATGCCACAGGTAGACCCCGAACTCGTACAAAGCAGACTCTATGGCAAGCGGTAACACTTCAAACTACTACAAAAACAATGATGGCGCCAGGAAGCGCCGCAATAAGCAGCAAGCTAAGTACAACAAGACCAACAAAGGTCTAAAGATTCGTACTGCTGCTAACAAACTTAATCGAAAACTGGGTACTTATGGTAACGGCGACGGTAAGGATGCTTCTCACACAGGACCGAATAAAGGTAAACTTGAAAGTCCTAAGAAGAACCGTACCCGACCTCGCCTTGCATGACCCCGCTATTCCCAACTCCTGATCATTATTTACACAACCTAATAACCATGACGTCCCCTGAAGCAAAACGCCTTTGGAGGCGTGCCGTTAAGGAACACTTCGGCTGTACATGCGTTTATTGTGGAGAAACTTATGAATTACACGAACTTACACTGGATCACGTTCATCCTCGCTGTCTTGGGGGTGAAGACATTACATCGAATGTCGTACCAGCCTGCACCTGCTGTAATCAGGACAAGGGAAGCCACCATTGGCAATCTTGGATGAGAGCCAAATTTGGAACAAACCTCCTTAGGGAGGGACTAATATCATCGCACATTAACTGATGCCTCATAAGTACCAGCCTATTATTGACATTTATCAAAAAAATAAACCTAACAATCCTAAATATACCTGGTCTCAAGCTGCTCATGAAGCTGGGTTTGAAGGTAAGTGGACTGCTGACGGTAAAGGTGGTGTCAAACCTCGAACTGGCAACAGACGTGGACAATATGTAAAACGTTCGTCTTTTGACCAGCCTTCGACGGAAATGGCTGGTTACGAGGCTAAACGTCTCAAAGCTGAAAGTACTAGAATTAGTAATGAAGCTGAGATGATGGGATTAGAACCCACTCAAGTTGAGCACCTTGCAGATCAAACTGATTCTAAAGGTATGACTTCTGGTGCTCCTGGTGATCCTACTAATCTACAACAAGTAAGACAATCAGAAGCTAGATTTAAAGACGCTTTAAAATTAAAAGTAGGGTCAAAGTATGCTGTTACATTAAACCCTTCATCAGAATCTTACCGAGTAGTTCCACAAAGATTTTATGATCCAATTGCGGATCCGTCTACTTTACCTGGTATAGATGTTCCATTTGGAGCAAATATTGATGATGTACCGGGTCAATTGTCTGAACTTAACCCTAGTGTTAAAGGTTCTCGTGGTTCTATTAGCTTCCGTCGTGGTGCACTAACTAGTGCAGCTGCGGGCGGTATACTATTACTTGGTCCGTTAGGTACTACAGCTAGCGCATTTGAAACAGCTGGACGCAAACAGATTGCTGACGAAACCGGTAATCCAATTGACCGATTACAGCAGCATATTTCTAGTTTTTCGTTAGCTGCTGATGTTGCATCTTATGCACCACCGTTGACAATACCCGCAACCGTAGCTTCATCGTTAGCTGATGCAACAAACATTGGCATCGATACTACACGAGGCTTTATTAACCTATTTACTAGACGATGACTGACGTTGTAACCGCCCTACAAGACGACTTTAAGCTGTTTCTGCAAGCATTGTGGGGACAACTGGATCTACCAGAACCTACCCGTGCCCAATATGCCATCGCAGACTATCTACAAAATGGTCCTAAACGACTCCAAATCCAAGCCTTCCGTGGTGTCGGTAAGTCATGGATTACTGGAGCGTTTGTTCTTTGGACTCTATTTAAGGATGCAGAAAAAAAGATCATGATCATATCAGCGTCTAAAGAACGCGCTGATAATATGTCTATCTTCCTACAAAAACTCATTATTGAAACACCATGGCTTTCTCATTTACGTCCGAAGTCCGACGATGCAAGGTGGTCAAGGATAAGCTTCGATGTGAACTGCTCACCCCACCAGGCGCCCAGCGTAAAGTCGGTGGGCATCACTGGACAGCTCACCGGAAGTCGCGCAGATTTAATGATTCTAGACGACATTGAAGTTCCTGGTAAC
>Ga0070746_10000811_pt1 | contig 18801 bp, 24 predicted proteins | sample VirMetDEL_Mar_21_FD_77016 | JGI IMG/M metagenome (GOLD analysis project Ga0070746, IMG submission 77016) | Aqueous microbial communities from the Delaware River and Bay under freshwater to marine salinity gradient to study organic matter... | ecosystem: Environmental > Aquatic > Marine >...
AAGGTAGTTATTTGGTTATGCCTAGTGGTAACACAACTTATGTTTTACAGATTGGTAAGGTTAAGAAATAATGAAAAATAAAAAACAAACAACATATATAGAATCTATAGACGATTTACATACATATGAATATGCACAAGAACCAGAAATTGAAAGTGTGATTGAAACTGCTACATCCGCATTTATGTTGTTAGATAGTGCCATAAGTGATATCAAATATAGTATCAGCAAACACAATCGCAAGACAATTATGGACAATGCTATAAACAATTTAGATCATGCTTTTGGTGAACTTGAGAGTTTACGTGAACAATGTTTAGACGAAGAAAGATGGGATAACTTAGACAAAAAAATAGTTTGGGAAAAACTTGGGGGAAGGTCTTAGAATGGAAGATTTACAGGCATTACATCATCAACAGCAGTTAGAAGAACAGGAACAAGAGGAAAATACTATGACAGAATTAGATTTATTAGAACAAATAGGTTTTTACGACCGTGCAAACATTAATAACATAAAAACATATAATAACAATAAAAACTTTACTGATAGCACTCTCTTGAGTGGCAATCAGCAAGATATTGGCTTCGCCCCTCTTGAGGGGACTTCGTCCCAAGAGGTAGCGTCTCTAGACGCTCAAGGGTTAGAAAACCTGTCACCGCCGCCTTGGAAGTATATAAAATTAGATTTATTTGACAATGCTAATCCAGCAGAATTGTTGCGAGGACGCCGTAAATTAAGACTAAATCTTTCTATGTTAGTTGATGACAACAGCGATTATCATAGGCTAATGGCAAGCCTAAACACAGAATTTCGTTTCTTAAAGCGAGGATTGGATTTTACAGATTTAGAGCAAAGACAGCATTATGATGCAGTTAGCCAAGCCTATAAAGAAATAAATGATGCCAGCATAGAACAAATACGTGTTAGTAAATGTTATTTGAAAAACTCTAAAGGCAAAGGCAAAATAATACCAGGTATGAGTGTGATTGTAAAACCAAACATACAAGATGGTAATTATACTGTAATTTTATTTCATAAAACCAATTATTATATCTATGAATTAACAGGTAAAAATTTAACAAGTCGTCAGCGACAGGGTAATATGATTGCTTCAGCACAGTGGGGATTACAGCAGTCTAACCAACTATCAGTTGATGACTTCTTTAGTCAACCACCTAAATAATTGGTTATTTGAAGTATTGACATAAATAATATATACATAGTATAATAAACTTAACTGGTAGTTTAACCAGGGTATCTATAAAAGGAGTAACAATCATGACAAAAGAATACAGAGCATTCGCAGTATACAAACAGGAACTTATTCCCAGTCGTTGGGGTGGCACAGTGTGGGAACTGCATCTAGCAGACATAACAGATCCCAACATCAACTACAACACCTATATATCAGAAGAAAATCGCAACTATGTCAATTGGCACAAGGTAATAGAAAATCCTAACAAGGGCATATTCTTAGAAACAGAACGCTTAAGAATGAAACGACAAGGTCAAGTCAACGCTGACACAGTGTTTGAAGTCACAGTGACAGATGCAGACCAACTAGCGGATCAATTGGCTATTGCCTGGAATTGTCGCCGTCATGCACCCATATATATAATGAATGGTTACAATTATGGGCATACAGTAAACCCATAAATAGTTATATACACACAAAAGAGCAAATTTAAGGATCAAACATGGATAAACCAACATTTGACCCATATCAAGCACTGATTAACTGCCAGCGTATGGATGTGGAAATCAGCCAAAATATGAGTGAACTCAGCCTATTAGTAGTAGACATAGCCAAAACACAGGATCAATTGAAACGAGAAATAGCCAATATAAGAAGAGACATTGCCTATTTGTATAGCATAAATACAAAGGCGCAGAAATAACAAATTGATATATCATTGGAGTAAAGTCATATGACACAAGCAAATTTAACGCTGAGAACTTTAACTCCCATAGAAGGCACCACTAAAGGTTCAGCACTGACTTTTGAAGAGTTAGATCAAAACCTTAAGAATTTAGCCAATGTGGAAGTATCCTCAGACACAACCCCTCAATTGGGTGGTGATTTAGATGTAAATGGACAAACGATCGTGTCAGCGTCCGCAGGCAACATCACAATCACGCCAGACACCACAGGGTCAATAGTATTAGACGGTCTAGCATGGCCGCAGACTGATGGCACAGTCAACCAAGTAATTGTGACCAACGGCACAGGACAATTAAGTTTTGCCACACAATCAGGTGGATTAGCAGATCTAGTAGATGACACTACACCACAGTTAGGTGGTAGTTTAGATGTCAACGGACAAATTATTACATCAGTGTCAAATGGTAATGTCACAATTACACCCAATGGCACAGGTTATGTTAACCTAGATGGACTAGCGTGGCCCCAAGCAGATGGCACCAATGGACAGGTGTTAACCACAGATGGTAATGGTGTTTTAACATTTAGCACAGCCAGTGGTGGATTAGCAGACATAGTTGAAGACACAACACCACAACTAGGTGGTAATCTTGATGTTAATGGCAACTACATTAATAATGCTAGTAACAGTTACGGACCTGTCAAATTTGAAGTTGTAGACATCAAAGCAGGTTCAGGCACTAAATTATCAGGGTTTGATGGTGGCTCAATTGGTATGGCATCAGGATGGACAGTGTTTGATGCTCCTAACGTAATGTGGCAGGGCTATTCAGACCAGGATGCTGTATACGGTGCTGAATTTACACAGTTCTCAACTGGCACAGGTGTTAGCCAAGAAATTAAATTGTCAAATAACGGTGGCGGTGCTACAGTATTCTATCACACAGGCTCTGGCTGGAGTCACACAAGTGGCATAGTTGATGAGATATTTGCTGAAGACGGTGGTATCTATCACACAGCAGGTAATCTTATCTGTTTCAGTTTAGGCACTGGTAGTGATTGGGTTTGGAACAACAATCCTAATTCAAGAGCAACAGGTGACTTATTCATAATTAAAGAAGCCACTGGTAATGTTGAAGTCAAACAAGGTAATGTCATTATGTCATCAGGTAAAGGTGTTGACTTTAACACAGGCACACCCTTTACAGGCACATTTGCTACACTAAGCAATAAGAATGTCACAGACTATACAGAAACTGTTTACACTGGACTAGCAACAACTGGCACTATATCGCCAGATCCAAACAACGGTTCAGTTCAAGCAATCACACTCACAGGTTCAATAACACTAAGTTCATTGACCAACGTGGTAGCAGGACAGACTGTTACAGTGATTATCACACAACCTAGTTCAGGTGGTCCTTACACACTGACTTCAACTATGAAGTTTGCAGGTGGTGAGAAAACATTATCAACTGCGGCTGATGCCATTGATATTATGACTATATTCTACGATGGCACCAATTACTACGCATCATTAGCAAAAGGATTCGCATAATGGCACTAGGAGCGGCACAACTTACGGGATTGGGTAGATATTTGGTGCCTGCTGGGCCAGTTACTAGTGATTATTTGGCTCTAGCGGCACAGATTTCACCATATCTAGACTTTTTGTCAATATCAGGCACTACATATACTGATTTAACATCAGAACCAGATACTGCTCCTTCTTCAGGCACAGCGGCTTTTGGTTCCTGTGGGTGGGATAATACTGGAACATATTACCATCAGGTAAACAATGTATCACCATATTTACATATATGGGAAAATACAGCCACAGATGAATTTACCAAATTAAGTGCCCAACCTGCAGGACATGCACCTACTGTTACCAGTAGTCATTGGTCACCATCAGGTGAGTATATTGCCTACGTAGGTGGTAAAAATTTAACCTGGTATAGTTGGAATGGATCAGCGGCTACAAAACTTACATCGCCATCATATACAGGTGCTGGGTCTCATGACTGGAGTTGTGCTTGGAATGATAGAAGTGATGCTCTACTGGTTGGTTTAGACGCTTCACCATGGTTCTATTATTTTACCAGAAGTGGAACTACATTAACATTACAAAGTAGTCCGTTTAGTGGAACTATACCACCAGGCAACGCCACTGGTAGATTCTTTTCAATTCAATGGAGTCATGACGGTAGTAGAGTAGCAATTGGCACGCAAGGCGCTGGTGTTTATATATACACTGACAATGGTAGTCATACATTAACCTATGAAACAAAATTAACAACATCAGCCACTGGGGCTTATTCACTAGTTTGGAGCCCAGATGATAGTTTATTATTTTCAGCAGGCGGAGCAAATAATAGTAGTGTCAATGGATGGAGTCGTTCAGGTTCTACATACACAGCGTTAACTATACCAACGGGTCCAGGCGGCAGTGAATATGTTGATAGAATGGCAATAGATATGAATGATGACGGCACATTATTAGCAATTGGTAAAAAGGATGGCAATGATGTTCACTTATATAGTATATCAGGCACAACATTAACAAAATTGTCAGATGTTACTACATTAAGTGCTGGATACCATGCGGCAAGATATCAGAATGGTAGTATAAGTGGAAACTCATATACTTAAGGAAATATTATGTCAAGAATAATAATTAATTACTGTGATAATTTTGCTATTGAAGATTGTCAATCTGCTATTGAAACTCAGAACTGGCAATTAGATAGTGTATCAGAGGTTAGTGGCATAGAAGTAGCCAGAATCATTAAACCTACAGACTCTAACCCAGCAGATATTAACACGGTTATATCAACAGTTAACAGTTTTGCTACCTGGGACGGACAATGCGAAACACAAACAATAGAATAGTTTAACAAGGAGACGAAACTATGTCAGCGGCAAGCAATTATTTAGAAGATGCAGTGTTGGATCATGTGTTAGGTAACACTTCATACACACCAGCAGGCACTTTATATTTAGGTTTATTTACAAACGACTCAACCAATGCGGCAGATAACCTAGAAGCAGGCACACTCACAGATGAGATCAGTGGTAATGCCTATGTGAGAAAATCAGTTACATTTGGTTCATCATCATCAGGTTCAGCATCAAACTCAGCAACAGTGACATTTGATCCAGCAACAGGTAACTGGGGCACAATCACACATTTGGCTGTGTTAGATGCTAGTTCAGCAGGTAATGTTCTATTCTGGGGTGCTTTAACCACTAGTAAAACTATTGAAAGTGGTGATACAATGCAATTTGTGTTAAACAATGTAACAATCAGTTTAGCATAATCTCTGCCATATCCAGGGGATAACCCAAGATGGCAGATACCACCTTAATCTACGTTGATGCGGGTTATGTAGCCACAGACTACATAGAAGAAAAACCCGCATATCTAGGTGCTAGTCTACAGGCAGGCACCTTTACTGCTACGGCTGAAGCCTATGTGGATCAGGGTGGTGGTTATGTTATCAATGACTATGTAGATAATGGTTATGTTGGTGAAATAATACCTGCAGAAGCCACTCTTACAAGTCAATTTAATCTAACAGCAGAAGCCTTAAAAATACAGCCAGGAGCCAGTTTAGAGGCTGGCGCTTTCACACTTACAGCACTCAACGGTAGAATCAGAAACAGTGACAGTGCTATGACAGCATTTAATAGCACAGTCTACGCTGGCACACGTTTAAGATATAGTAATGCTACAATGTCAACATCATTTACGCAGACAGCAGATAATCAAAGACTGCGTTTGGGTTCAAATGGTATAGTAAGGTGGGATGAGATTCCAGTAACTGGTATACAGTTATATGATGAAACTGATATTACCTTAGATGTAATTGGCACTGACCCAGCACCAGAATTTTTACAAGACTTTGTATTTTCAATGTGGGTTAAAAGTGATAACACCCAAGGCGGAACTGTATTAAGTGCTAGAGGTCCTGCTTCAAACGAAGAAAGTGTATTTAGGTTTAATGTTCAACAAGGTAGTATGCGTGTCAGTTGGGATACTTCAGCAGGTAATTCCAATGGTTGGAACACACAACTTATAATGAGTGGTGTTGACATCACAGAATGGCATCACTATTGGGTAAAATGCCGCAGAACAGTTATATCAGGACCTTTATATAGATATACTGTAGAATTATATGTAGATGGTAGTCTTAAAGATACCAATCTAGTTGACATCAGCACTCTAAATGGTAATGTATCAGACGCTGACGATCCTATCACAGTAGGTGCTTATAGATATCTAAACACATATTCAGAAGCATTTAGAGGTGTTCTAGCACAAGCCTGGTTAAGTCAGGACGCATTCTATGGATTTGACACAGTTAGTGACTTCTATGATGGTGGATGGGTTGACTTAGGCACAGATGGAACCAAAGGATCAACTCTCAACATGCCACCAGACTGGTATGAACCCTGGGATTATCCATATACATCTAGAACTAACAATGCAGATGCTACTAATTATCCCACAAGATTACTAAATCCAGCACCTGCTATCTTTACCCTAACACCAATACCAACAGTAACACTGGCTTTAGGTGAATCAACTTTATCCACTAACTTTACCATTACCGCTGACAACATTAGAGTTAGACAAGTTGAAGCAACGGTTAACGCAGAATTTACCCTAGGTAATCTAGGTGGTAAACTTAAAGGTGGAACAGCCACCCTAGCAAGTGAATTTACCATACTACCAGCACCAACATCAGAACTATTTGGTGAAGCAAGTTTAGAAGCATTTGCTAACTCTACATTAGATGGGTTTGCTGGTAGAGTAGGTGACATTGATATGGTAGTTTCAACTGCTATGTCTGTTACAGCCTACGACTTTACCAAAGCAGAAACCGCAGTTTCAAGTGAATTTACTACAAATATAGTAGCAACAGCCCTAATACCAATTAAAGGTGAAGTTTTAACTGCTGGTGAGTTTGTTATTTTAGCAGATCCAGATGTTATTAGAGGTGATACAGTAGCGTTAACTGTGGTATCCACACTGACACCAACTGCATTAAGAATATTTGACAATTCAATAAGCCTATCAGCCTTGGCATTTGCTATACTAGCAGGCAGAATAATTGAATTTAGAGATGAAAATACACTAACAGTAGCACGAGAAACAGGCCGTTTACTAGTTGATTGGGAAAATAGGCTATTTAATATAGAGGTTGAAAATCGCATAAATACTACCATACGAGAAACAAGAAGTATTATAGTAGAGCCAGAAAGTGGCATATTATTATTAGATGAGGAACAATGATGGCAATAACGTATACAGGATTTAAACAGGATGTTAAAGGATCCTACATCACCAAAGACCCAGGAACAGAAATCATTTATTCTATAGATTGGAGTGATTGGTTAGAAACATCAGATGATTTAGCCACTTCATCATTTGAAATTGTAGACATCGTAGGTGATGCCGCTAACCTAACCATAAGTTCACAGGGCATCGCATCAGCAGAACAACAGACTTATGTAGAAGTAGCAGGTGGAACAGCAGGCGAGACCTACACAGTTAAAAACACCATAACCACTGACAACGGAATAACAGACGTAAGACGCTTTCGCGTTAGAGTTGAGGACAGATACCTGTAATGGAAGGCGCAACCAAACAGAATATCATTGATTCACTTGATGATAGAGACTATGAAGAGGATTTACCCTTTCAACAGCCTCTACAAGATGGTGATGCTCCCAAGTGGGAATTCAAACCTCGCCGTAATCCAAAATGGGGCACGGTAGAAAGAGAAGGGTTAGTAGTTGGTAGAGGTAGTAACAAGAAAGTAGTGCCACCAGATGAAGTCTATAGATTGGCTAAGTTTGGTGCGGATCTGCAGGAAATAGCAGATTGGTTTGGTATAAGCCGTGAGACATTGAAATATAACTTTCAGGAATATATCAACAAAGGTAAGAGTGAACTTAAAACTAGACTGCGTCGTAGTATGATACAGAACGCATGTAACAATAATAATGCCGCTGTGCAGATTTTTCTCGCAAAAAATTGGCTCCAAATGAGCGATTCAGGAATGGTAGGCGATGACAATCAACCATTACCGTGGAACGAAAACGAAAACGACAAGGACTAAAAATGACACTCAAAGAACTGGCAGAACAGATAAAAATAATTAGAGACAATCACCTTGCACACCTTAAACAAGATGTGGATAGAGTTGAGCATAGATTAGAAAAGATGGATGCTAGGATTTGGTATGTGTTGATAATATTGATTGGAGTCACCGTGCTACCAGTCATTGGTAAATTATTTTAAATATGAAATTAAGTAAAACACAGGAGACCGTCGCCCGTGACAATCACCGTTTTAGAGTGGTTGTTGCAGGGCGGCGCTGACGATTTGGTAAAACACATTTAGCCATAAGAGAACTGTGTTATTATGCTAAAGACCCTAACAAAGAGGTTTGGTATATTAGCCCAACCTATAAACAGAGTAAAAACATTGTTTGGCGTAAACTAAAGAAACAACTACAGGATCTACGCTGGACAAAGAAAGTAAATGAAAGTGAACTGACTATTGTTCTTAAGAATGGTAGCACCATAAGCCTAAAAGGTGCTGACAATTATGACAGTTTGCGTGGTGTAGGATTAGATTTTATAGTATTGGATGAATTCGCTGACATTCATCCAGATGCTTGGTATGAAACATTGAGACCTACACTGTCAGATACGGGCGGACGGGCATTGTTTATAGGAACCCCAAAAGGCATAGGGAACTGGGCCTATGAGTTGTATCAAAACTCATTAGATGACACTAAGAACTGGGCAAGTCATCAGTATACTACCATAGATGGTGGATGGGTGCCAGAGGACGAGATTGAACAGGCTCGCAAGGACCTTGATGAGAGGACATTCCGCCAGGAGTATATGGCTACCTTTGAAACATTTACTGGTAGAATATACTATGGATTTGATAGAAGTCAGAATGTTGTTGAATTGGATAACATTGATACCAGGGTATTATACACTGGCTGGGACTTTAACATTGATCCTATGAGTGTGGTTGTGGCAGTGAGACAAGGTGATGACATATACGTGATAGATGAGATTAGAATGTTTTCATCTAACACACAAGAAGCAGTTGAAGAGGTAAAAGCCAGATATCCTAAAAGTAAGATATGGGCTTATCCAGATCCTGCGTCAAGACAGCGTAAAACTAGTGCAGGTGGTATGACGGATCTTATGATCCTACAGAATGAGGGACTTATAGTTAAAGCACCAAGGGCACATACACCTGTAAGAGATAGAATTAACGCTGTCAATTCAAGACTGTGTGACAGTTTAGGTGAAAGACATTTGTTTATATCACCAAAAGCCAAACACACAATAGAAGGGTTAGAGAGACAGACATATAAAGAGGGAACTAGTCAGCCAGATAAGGATGGTGGCTACGATCATATGATGGATGCAATGGGTTATATGATTGATTATATATTCCCAGTAAGAAGAGATGTTGATTATGGTATCCAACCACAGCGTTGGGATCATGGGATAGCAACAAACTAAGGACGGAAAAATGAGAAAAACGCTACAAGATGCTTATAACACCATAGTGTCAACGCATGAAATGTATACCAATCACAAGAATCGTTGGAATTTCTTGTTAGAATCATACATTGGCGGTGATGAATACCGCAAAGCAGGACACCTAACAAGATACAGTATGGAAACCAATGAAGGATACAGTGCTAGACTAACTGCAACACCGTTAGACAATCACTGTCGTTCAGTAATTGCTACATACACATCATTTTTATTTAGAAATGAACCATATAGAGAGTTTGCCAGTTTAGAAAACAATCTAAATTTAGAAGCATTCTTAAAAGATGCGGACCTAGATGGTAGAAGCCTAAACGCATTTATGAAAGATGTTGCTATATGGAGTTCAGTGTTTGGACACTGTTGGATTATAGTGGCAAAACCTAATGTCAACGCAGGCACAAGAGCAGAAGAACTAGGACAAGGTATCCGTCCATACCTTAACCTACTTACTCCTCTAACTGTGACAGACTGGGAATGGAAGAGAGAAGCAAGTGGTGCTTACACACTGAGTTATTTGAAATATGTAGAAGATGTCAATGACACACGTTCAGTGATTAAAGAATGGACACTTAAAGAAATTAAGACATCTACTATAAATCATGAGTCAAGAGAACTAGAAGAAGAATACACAGAACCAAACGGTTTGGGTGAAATTCCTGCAGTGATAGCATATTCATCACGCTCACCTGTAAGAGGATTTGGCGCTAGTCAAATTGGCGACATAGCGGATCATCAGAAAAAAATCTACAATGAATACAGTGAGATTGAGCAGAGCATTAGATTAAATGGACATCCCACATTGGTTAAGACAGCAGAAGTAGAAGCAAGTGCTGGAGCAGGTAGTATCGCACTGATGCCAGATAACATGGACCCAGGATTAAAACCATATCACTTGTCAGTGTCAACAGACATAGGACAAATATATCAATCAATTGAATCCAGCGTTAACGCCATTGACAAGATGGCTAACACTGGTGCTGTTAGAGCAACAGAAGCAAGAACAATGAGTGGTGTTGCTATGGAAACAGAGTTTCAATTGTTAAATGCCAAACTAGCAGAGATTGCGGATCATTTAGAACTAGCAGAAGAACAAATGTGGCGTATATGGTGCTTGTATGAAGGAACTGCATGGGATGGTGAAGTGGATTATCCAGGTAGTTTTAATATCAAAGATACCAGCAACGATTTAGAACAATTGAAACTGGCTGTAGAAACTGCTACAGATCCTATGGTGCAACAGTATGCTAACAAAGAAATATTAGAAATATTTGATGTTGATGTTGACGAACTTGAGGAAGAATATCAAGCACATGTTATGATAGATCCTGTTACTGGCACAGAGATTATGGTAACCACTCTAGAGCAACATGAAAAATTAATGGCTTTAGGATGGCAACATAATGAGTAGACTAGATATAGACGCAATAAGAAGTCAAATGACGCTTGGCATGGACATTGCCTTAGGCGGAGTTGGCAGAGCAGAATTTATACAAAAGTTTGGCAGAAACCCTTCTATTGGTAATGCACCAGAAACTGTATGGAATTACGGAGGCATTTACGTTTATCCCACCGTAGCGGCACCAGTGTATGTAAGTGGTAGTGATGAACAAGATGGCGCCGCAGGCACAGGTGCAAGAACTGTTACAGTTCTAGGTTTAGATGCCAACTACAACATGATTCAAGAAACACTAACAGTAGACGGAGCACCATCAGGTAGCAGTTTCTTAAGAGTATACAGAGCATTTGTAGTTACGGCTGGCACATTAGGTGCTAACAAAGGCACAGTATTGATTTCAACAGGAGCAACTGGGACAGGAACAGTTCTAGCAGACATTGGCACCATAGGCTCAGGCACTACTTACGGAACAGGCCAGACATTCTTAGGCTTATACACAGTGCCAGCAGGATACAAAGGTTATCTTACCAGATGGAACATAGGTGTTGGTGCATACAATGATAATTGCACAGCACTATTAGGTTGGAAAAGTCCACAAGGACTATTTAGAACTCGTGATGTTATGAGTGTGCCAGGTGGATTACATAACATTAACTACAATGTTCCACTAATATTTGATGAAAAGGTTGACATTGAAATTAGAGCACTTTGTTCAACAGGCACAGAAGTATCAACCAACTTTGATATAATTTTAATTAAATCATAACCAGGAGTAAGACAATGGCAATGTATAAAAAGAAAAAGAAGAAAACAGGCACCAAGAAGAAATATTAATAAATAAATATTTAAAACACTACCTCAAGGAGGGCGTCGCAACATGAGCGAACAAGAAATCATGGCAGGCAATACAGAGTCAACTGACGATTCAAGCCAAAAATTAAATAGTCAGGAAACACAGCAGGCTAAAACCTATACTGAAGAAGAATTTAATCAGCACATGGCAGGACTTAAAGCAAGTCTAACCAAAAAACTATTAAAACCTTATGAAGATTTAGGTGACCCAGAAGAACTACGCCAGTTGAGACAAGAGGCAGAAAAACGCCAACAGGAACAACAAATTAAACGTGGTGAGTTTGAAAAAACACTTCAGGAATTAGCCGCTAAAAAGGATCAAGAAATCCAAAAAAGAGATTCAGTAATCCGTGAATATAAGATTGACACTCCCTTGCTCACAGCGGCAAGTAAGATGAAGGCGGTGGCACCAGAACAAGTCAAAGCCCTGTTGAAAAACAACATCAATCTTAACGAAAACGGTGAAGTTACAGTTCTAGATGATAAAGGACAGGTTAGATACACTGATGACGGAACAGCGTTAACAGTGGATGATTTTGTAAAAGAATTCTTAGATGCTAATCCACACTTTGTTGGTGCTACACCAAGCACAACATCTACGAAGACGAACATAGCACCTGGTAAGAGCGGAGATATTGATATCAATAAATTGGATATGACAAATCCACAACATAGACAACTTTATGCAGATGCCCGTAAGGCAGGACGCATCAAGTAAATTTAATTTTTAACTTAAGGAGTTAAACATGGCATTCCCATCAAACAGTAATACAGACATTAACCAGGAATTGTATGCAAACCTGGTTGCGGCGGCACAATACGCGGCTTATGAGTCAAGTATTGCTCGTCAGTTAGTTTCTGTTTTTGACATGCCTGCTAACGCAGGTAAAGTAGTCCAAGTTCCAGTTTGGGCGGCTATTACAGCAGAAAACATCGCAGACGAAGCGGCGGCAACAGCAAAAACAACAAACACAACAAGTGCTAGTATTACATTAACAGAGCATGTAGTTTACCATCAAATTACTGATATGTTAAAAGATTCAGCATACAACAATGTGTTAACACAATTAGGTGACCAATCAGGTCGTGCTATTGCTGAGTCAATGGATAACGAAGTATTTGCGTTATTCAACTCAATCTCAGCATCAGTAGGCACAGAAGACAGTGATATCACTGTAGACAACATCTTTGAAGCAGTAGCAACACTACGTGCGGCTAAAGTTGTAGGTCCTTTAGCGGCTGTTTTATCACCAATTCAAGCACTACAACTTAAGAAAGAATTAGCAACAACTGGTGGCGCAAACCTATCAGCAAACGAAACTGCTAACTCAATCTTACGTGGTTACTACATTGGTTCTCTAGCAGGATGTAGTATCTATGAGTCAAGTTTAGTTAAACAAAACTTAGACACTGACACTGACACTGTATTAAACGCAGTTGGCGCAGTATTTGCTCCATCAGCATTTGGACACAGTATGCGTGGCGGTATCAATGTTGAAGAACAAAGACAAGCGGCGGCTCGTGCTACTGACTTAGTTGTTTCTGCAACAGCAGGCGCGGCTATTATCCAAAACAGTCATGCTGTTAAAATCGTAGGTAACGCGGCTTAATTTGCTAAATAAGTATGTTCATATTTTTAATATGCTATTTTTTATATGAACTCTTAAATTAGTGTTAAGATTAGAAAGGGTCTCAGGACCCTTTCTTTTTATCTATGAAAACAGTTATTTGTCATTTTTACAATGAAGAATGGTTATTACCGTGGTGGTTAGAACATCACAGTAAACTGTTTACCCATGGCATTATGATTGATTATCATTCTACTGATAATTCCGTAAATCTTATAAAACAATATTGTCCAACCTGGGATATAGTAACTAGCCGTAATCCTAATTTTCAAGATGCAAGAGCAATTGATAGCGAAGTTGAATACTATGAACATCAATTAAGTGGTTGGCGTATGGCATTGAATGTCACTGAGTTTTTATATGGCACTTGGGATGATTCACAGAACCAATGGTTTGTGCCACAATATGTTTTTGTAGATATGGAAACAGAATCACAAGAATTAGACCCAAAAAGACCCATATATGAACAAAGACGGTGGGGATATTCAGACATAGAAGACTACAAAGCATTATCAATGGGCAGTAGTCCACGCCCAGTTAGAAGCCTACATAATTACCATATGAATTATCCTTTAGGTAGACACTTTTGGAATAATAAACCCAACACTGACAAATTGGCTATTTTTTATTATGGTTGGGCTAGTATGGAACCTAATAGCATACAGAGAAGAATGCAGATACAGACACAGATACCAAACAAACCAACTAGTTATAGTCAACCTGGTGGACATCATGTATTCACAGAACAATTATTGTTAGAAAGATTTAAAAAAGAACAACAACCTTTAGCCAAAGATTTAAGTGAAGTTATTGATAGATTAACTTTGAATAAATAGTATATTACAAGAGGAAAAGACTATGGCATACGCTACAATGGATGATTTATTACAAGTAGACCCAACAATCGCAGAATATGGTGTGCTTGATTTTGATGTAGAACTAGCAAAATCAGAAGCAGAAATCAATAGACTGTTAAAAGTTAGATGGTTTACACCTTACGTCAATGCTAGAGGCAAATATAACCTAGCATTTGATTCTACACTGCTTGATGCTACACAGTTTACCAAAGCCACTGTCTATCACTGCATAGCAGAACACATCATGCCTAAACTAACCAAATTTGAAGTAGAAGGTGATGTATTTCAAGTTAAAATGAAATATTTTAGCAGTCGCTTTGAAGAAGAGTTTGATCTTATCTTAAGAGAAGGTGTTAGATACGATTTAGATGATGATGGCAGTTACGAAGAAGAAGAAACTAAGCCAGTTCACGGATTATATCTTACTAGATAACTGATTTTTTTGTGATAAATATTAACGAAGTAGAAGGACTACTCGTAAACGGTTGAAAAGGATTCAACAGATGACAATACCCCGCCTTACGATGTCCTTACCACTCCCAAAGGACATATTTAATGAGTTATAGAGAACAAATAGCAGAGGACATAGTTAAAGTCCTTAAAAATGTTACTGATTTACAACCTAATTTTGTAACTAGAGAGCCTTTTGAGGCTGATAAACTAGCCATAACTCAATTCCCAGCCATACTAGTAGCCACAGGCACAGAAACTAGAGAAACAGTTACTCTAGGCACTGGTGGATTACGTAGAGGCACAATAGAATACAACATACGCTGTTTTGTCCGCGGCACAGAAATAGACAAAAAACGCAACGAACTTATAGAAGTAGTTGAAGAAGAACTTGACAGAGATAGAAATAGATTGATTTCAGGACAGGTTATTGACACGCAGATAACCTCAATTGAAGTAGTAGATAGATTACCACCTCTTGGGGAGGTAATTGTAACGGTAGCAGTAAGTTATCAATTCACAAGGGGAACATCATAATGATAAAATTTACTAAAGGTGCTAAAGAGCGTTGGGCACCTAAAGAAAAAAAGAATTTGTTAGTAAGTTGGGGTTGGACACCAGAAACAGGTGCTAAGTCTAATAATGCTAACAAATATACGGTTGAAGCAAATCCCACCGTGGTAACACCAAAAGAGGATGAAGACAACCAAGTCAATAACGAAAATTTAGAAGGAGACGACGATGGCGGCTTTAGTAGGTAATGACGGCGTATTGTCTGTAGACGGTGCAACGGTGGCAACTTTAAGAAGTTATTCAATTGATACAACTTCAGATACCATTGAAACAACCGTAATGGGCGATGATTCAAGAACTTATGTAAAAGGACTTAGTTCATACACAGGTTCTGCAGATGTATATTGGGACGCAACACATTTTACAAGTATTACAAACGGCAACCCAACTGACGGTAATGTTGGTGATTCAACAGTAGCAATGATTGCTTATCCAGAAGGCACTGGTGCTAACTGGAATGGTAACATTCTTATTACTGGTTACAGTGTGTCAGGCACCACAGATGGATTAGTTGAAGCAACTATTTCATTCCAAGGTAGTGGCGCATTAACATATTCAGCATCATAATATGTTTAAGATTAGACTCCAAGGTGCTACCAATATTAAAACTAAATTGGATCGTGCCTTGGATAAACTAGTCAAAGAAACTGCCACAGTGGCTAAGGAAATATTTCAAAAGAATACTCCAAAGCGAACTGGCAATGCAAGAAAGAATTGGAATACACGGTTGGGTAAACGAGATTTTGAACTATCCAACCGCGTTCCATACATTGAAAGATTAGATAATGGTTGGAGTAAACAAGCCCCACAAGGCATTACCAAACCATCAATTAAAGAAATTAAAAGGAAAATAAGATGACAACAAAAGTTCTAGATAAAGCAACGGCTCACTTCCGTTCAAAAATGTCAGGTGAATTAAAGAAAATTACAGTTCCAGAATGGGAAACAGATATCTATTTTAAAGATACAACAACACTAAAGGAACAGGCTAAGATTATTGAATTAGCACAAAAAAACAACACAGTAGAAGCATTGGTAGAAACACTAATTATCAAAGCAAGACAGATAGATGGTAGTAAAATGTTTAACGCAATGGATAAAACTGTGTTTATGAATGAAGTAGATCCAGATGTGTTAATTAGAGTAGTTGGTGAGATTAACAATGCCGCTACTAATTTGGACGAAGAAATAAAAAACTAAAGAAAGACCCAGATATGTTATTTGCCTATAGACTGGCAAGAGATTTGGGTCGCACAGTTGAAGAAATATGGACTGGAATGTCCTATGATGAGTTTGTAGGATGGAGCGAGTTCTATAAATTAGAACAAGAAGAACAACGTAAGGCTATGAGGAGAAAATAGTGGCTGACGCACAAATAGTAATCAGCGCCAATACCAGACAAGCAGAAGCGGCACTGAAAAAAATGAATGGTAGTCTTGGTGTTATCAATAGAACAGCAGGATTGGTAGCAGGTGCTTTAGGTGCTATTGTTTCTGTCAGAACTATACAAAGCATAGTCCAAACTACAGCACGATTTCAAGATTTACGCACAGCACTATCTAGTGTTACTGGTAGTGCTCGTAGTGGTGCTAATGCTTTTGATTTTATAGCCAAATTTTCAACTAAGACACAGTTTGGTGTTGAAGAACTAACTGAAACATACATCAAATTACAAGCGGCTGGTATTGAACCAACTGAAAAACTCCTCACAACATTTACAGACACTGCGGCTGTCACAACGGACCAATTGGGTTCATTGCAGGCTATCACTGATTTATTCTCTAGAACAGTATCAGGTGGTTTAGGTTTAGAAGAACTTAACAGACTTGCTGACAGAGGTATTCCCGTATTCCGTATCTTAGAAGAACAGTTAGGATTAACAAGATTACAGGTTAGTGAATTTGGTAAAACTACTGAAGGCGCTGAAAAAATTAGATCAGCATTACAAAAAGGGTTGGATGCTAGTTTTGGTGGAGCCACAGCACAAAGAGTAAACAATTTATCAACACAGATGTCTAACCTAGGTATTGCGTTCAAAAATGCTCAGGATGCTGTAGGTAGACAAGGTTTTGCTCTAGCACTAGGTGAAACAGTTGATGAAATTACTAAAGTAATTACTACCAATGATGAATTAGTTCAAAAAATTGGATTAGGTTTAACCAAAGCATTTTTATATGCTGTAGAAGTTGGTAAATTATTCATAGCAAATATTGGATTGATAGGTAAATCCATTGGATTGTTATTAGCCATACAGGTAGTTTCTACTATTTCAAGTTGGGCAATAGCATTTGGATCTACACTAGTTAAAGGTATAGCGTTAGCCATTGGTGCACTTAAAGCATTAGCACTAGCGGCAATTAGACATCCTTTAATTGGTGGTATTGTTCTAGCAATTGGTGGTATTGAATATTTTACAGGAGCACTTTCAAAATTAGCCAATAAAATGTTTGATGTTGGTGAAGGCGGTGCTATTGATGGATTGGTTAATAAAGGTAAAGAATTTGCTGATTCAATTGTTGGTCCTAATGGCATAGTTAAAGGCATAGATGAATTTAACCAAGGCATGGCAAATGTCAATGATAAAGCCCAAGATTTACAAAATAAAGCCAACGCAATCAATGATAAAGTCAATGGCACAAATACAGCATTAACAACCACAAATGAAAAAGTAACAACGGCTAAAAAAACATATGAAGAAATTTCATTAGAATTAGATCGCCAGATTGGATTAACACAAGCACAGGCTTCACAAAATGAAATTATTATTGGCTTAAAAGAAGCAGAACTTGATTTAGGTAGAAAATTAACGGATCAAGAAGAAAAACAATTAAGAGCAAAATTAAAAAATATTGAGGCAAATAAAAATTTAGCCAGAGCAACTCAGCAGATTAAATCAATAGCAGATGATGTTAATACTAAAGTCACAATGACATTAGATAATCAACAAAAAATGCTTGATGATGCTGAGAAGATGTATGTTGAAACTTATGGTAATAGTTTACAATCAATTGAAGAATTTAATCGCCGCAGAGAAGAACTTGATATCAATTTCAAAAATGCTGAACTTGATAGAGAGATACAGTTATACGAAAGTAAAAAACAATTAGCACAAAAACAACTTGAATTTAGTAAACAACAATACGCTAAACAATTACAATTACAAAAAGGTTTGTTTGGCGAACAGGTATTCACACAAGAAAGAGCAGAAAAGGTAGCAGAAGAAGCCGCACAGAATAAAAAGAAATATGAAGAGAATGCTACTAAGTTTATTATAGATCAACAGGTTGATGCTTTTGCGGCATTTTCAACACAGAGTAAAAAAGCATTTGAAGCATACAAAGCATTAAAAATAGCACAGGCTATTATGAATACCTATGAAGCGGCAACAGCGGCTTTTGCAAGTTTAGCACCAATACCGTTTGTAGGTCCTGTGTTAGGTGGTATAGCGGCCGCGGCGGCAGTAGCCACTGGTATGGCACAGGTAGCCGCAATTAGAAACCAAACATATTCAGGCAGAGTATTGGGTGGTAGTGTTGTTGGTGGACAAGAATACATGGTTGGGGAGC
>Ga0070746_10000812_pt1 | contig 18793 bp, 22 predicted proteins | sample VirMetDEL_Mar_21_FD_77016 | JGI IMG/M metagenome (GOLD analysis project Ga0070746, IMG submission 77016) | Aqueous microbial communities from the Delaware River and Bay under freshwater to marine salinity gradient to study organic matter... | ecosystem: Environmental > Aquatic > Marine >...
AATTACTAACGATGTTACTATAAACGGTAACTTAAATGTATTAGGAACAAAAACAGAATTACAAGTAGCTACTTTAAACGTAGAAGATAAAAATATATTAATTGCTTCTGGAGCAGCCGATAGTGCTGCAGCAGATGGAGCTGGTATATCGATAGATGGAGCTGACAAAGCTTTAACTTGGAATCATGCAAATACTAGATTTAATTTTGACGCACCTTTAAATGTAGCAGGAAATATAACTACATCAGGAACAGTAGATGGAAGAGATGTAGCATCTGATGGAACTAAATTAGACGGAATTGAAGCAAGTGCAACTGCAGATCAAACAGATGCTGAAATTAGAACAGCTGTAGAGAATGCATCTGATTCAAATGTATTTACTGACGCTGATCACACAAAGCTTAACGGTATAGAAGCAAGTGCAGATGTAACCGATACAGATAATGTAACTGCAGCAGGTGCATTAATGGATGATGAATTAACTGACCTTGCAGCTGTAAAAGCAATCAACCAAAGCTTAGTAACAACAGCTGATGTAAGATTTGATAGTATTGGAGTAGATACAGCAGCACCTGGAACGTCTGGTGTAATTAGAGCAGCAAACGATATCATAGCATTTTATTCTTCAGATGAAAGATTAAAAGATAATATTTCAAATATACCTAATGCTTTAGAAAAAGTAGAAAGTTTAAGAGGAGTAGAATTTGATTGGAACGATAATCAAGAAGTATACGAAGGACATGATATAGGAGTAATTGCTCAAGATGTAGAAAAAGTACTTCCAGAAATAGTTGAAAATAGAGATAATGGATATAAAGCTGTTAAATATGAAAAACTAACAGCAGTATTAATAGAAGCAGTTAAAGAGCTATCTGCTAGAGTAAAAGAGCTTGAAAACAAATAAATATAGTTATACTTAATGGGTTTTATTATTAATGCGGATTTCGAGACGAATCTCGGACCGACGCAAGAGTTGTACGTAAGGGTTGAAGGGTTTACTTTTAACAAGGTAAATGCACAACTAAGTTACCAAATTACCTACTGGGTAGATAGAGATCATGCAATAAGGCATAATCGAGTTTACTTAGACGAAGAGGTAAAAGGAATGAAAGGGTTAGTTCAGAATAATATTATTTATTTTGATAACCCAACAAGTGAAGGGAAAGAGATTGTATTTTCTCAATTTGAAAAAGTAATTGTGAGTGCAGTCCAGGAAGTAGAAACTCCTCAATTTGAGGAACAGATGGTAGAAGTAGAAGTTCCTTTTGTGAGCTTTGATGAAAATGGAGATGAGATAATGAAATATAGAAAAGTAGTAAAACCGAAAAAAGTGCAAATAGGCTCAATTAAAGAAACAAGATCAGTTATAGATATGAAAGCTTTCGACGATGTATATGGATACGTATATGATAGACTTAAAAGATACCTTGCAACATTTTTTTCTGAAGATTTAATTCAAAAAGTATAACATGGCTAGATTTACGTACGGAGCTAATAATGTAGAATATCAAACTTTTAGTAGTTGGTCTAACGCACTTGTAGATAATAATAATGTATCTGCTTCAGCTGCATATTCAGAATTTATACCAGATCAATCAGGAAGTTACGCTGCGTCGTTTTTACAAAATAGTAGTATCTTTTACGGTTCTATTGTCGGTGGTCATGGAGGTAATGTTGCCGTAACTGCTCCTTACACAGTCTCTGCTACTAAAACAATTACAGTTAAAAACGTAAATATAACAAATACATCTATAGCTATTGAAGCTACGACTTCTTATCCTTATGTTTTTAATTCTTGGAGAACAGCTGCAAGTGGTAGTGGTACTGCTATAAGTACTAATGCTTCTCTTACTTTAACAGACAATACAGCAGCAGATCATGATGTATACTACGCACACTTTACTACGACTCACGTAGATCCACCATAGACTTGCATATATAAGATTTTTTTCATATATTAATATAAAGAATAGGTTTTGAGAGTAATATGGGTTTTAGATAACGTTAAAGGTGAAGCTAGTTTCTACGGCAAACTTTATATACTTATACTTATCGCTTCTATAAGACAATGGAAGAAGTTCTACCCGGACGATACATGTGTATTATATTGTGACGATCTATCGAGAGAAACGCTTAGGCTAACTAATACACTCGATCAATGGGATGAAGTAATTAAGTATGAACCTAAGTATAAAATTAACAGAGCTATATTTTGGGCTGCTGCTAAATTAGAAGTACTTTCATTACAAACTGAACCGTGTATTATAGTAGATAATGATCTACATATTTACTGTCCTATAAAGACATACATTGATTCAGATAAATTTTATGTACACAATATTGAAAACGGAAAAGGTTATTACCCAGGTTATGTAGACAAATTCGTCAGAAAATTATCATATACTCCTAGATGGCAAACAGAATCTGTAAATGTAAGCTTTTTGCAGTTACCTGACCCAAAATTTACCAAAGAGTATGCTGCAGGGAGTATTAAGATTATGGAGGAATTTACTGAAATGGAAGTACCAAACTCTCAGTATTTAATCTTTGCAGAACAACTTTTTCTTAGACATATGTTTGATATGAGAGGTATAGAGTTTAAATCTTTAGTAGCTACATACTGGGATTGTGATGCATGGGAATGGGGAGAACATCATAATAGAGGTATATGGCCAATATATGAATCTGAAATATACCTTAAACATTATGGACCTTTAAAAAGATGGATATTAGCTAATAAAGCAGATCAAAATTATAAGAGAGAAACAGAACATCTAACAAGGTGTATTAATTTACCAGAACTAAACTTAGAACATATAGAAAATAGTTAATATGAAAATTTTTAATAAAGAGTATATTAGACAGTTTTTAACTAATAACCCAGTTATAACAAGAGATGTTAACAAAAAAGTTATTAAACAATTTAAACCAGTTAGTTATAGATGGACTCATGGAGCTACTGATTACCATTTAGGAGATGGTCACTTAATTCATTCTATTATTATCGCTATGAGATATAAATCCTGTGTTTGTTTAGGATCAGGCGGAGGTTTTATACCTAGAATTATGACTCAAGCTAGATTAGATTTACATGATACTGAAATAACCGATGGAAATCCTGATATAAACTATGGAGATATAGGAACTACTTATTTAGTTGATGCATGTAATGGAGTAGGAGGAGTAGTAGATTATGATGATCCTCAAAGTTTCTTTAGATATCAGTTTATTCCAAAGTTTATAAAAGATACTACTGAAAATGCTTACTTTAATTATTTTGTAAAAAAAGATATTAAAATAGATTTACTTTATATTGATGCAGGTCACTCTTACGATGATGTCAAAAAGGATTTTGAACTATACTCTAAACTTCTTAATCCTAAAGGTATGGTAGCAATACACGATACTGATGAAAGATATCAAAAAGAAATGGTTATTACAGAAGATGAAAAAGAGTATTATGAATTTTTCGATGGACCTCCTAAATTCATAAGAGAGTTAGGACCAGAATGGAAAACTTTTGATTTCTTTAATACCGGTATTCATCCATCTAAACCTCAATCAACAGGATTAACACTAGTACAACGTGCTTAACTTAGCTACAGTAGTCGGAAGAAACACTCATATGCTACCACATATGTTACGTCACTATAAAAATATGGTGGATAACATATATGTAATAGTATATAGACAATCTAAAGACGATAATATAGTAGAAGAAATAGAAGAATTAGGTATAACACCATTTAAAGTTGTTACTGAACCTAAATACGATTGGCATAAAGTTACAGAGTTTTATAACAAACTTAAACGTACAAAAGCAGACGAATGGTGGATAGTTTCAGATGATGATGAGTTACAAGTATATCCAAGGAATATAAGAGAGATTATTGAAACTTGTGAAGTAATGGATTATAAATTTGTTACTGGTGGATTTATAGATAGAATAGGACCTGAAGGTACGTTTCCTGAAATAAATAGAGATACTAACGTACATAAAGCATTCCCATACGCTGGTTTTTTTAGATATCCAATGTCTGGTGCTTGTCCTAATAAAGTTACTCTTATGAAAGGATATGTAGATGTAACTCCTGGACAACACTACGTTCAATTTGCTAATGGAACTAATAGCTGGGGAGATAAACATCCAGATAGAATGCCTATAGAAGAATGTTTTACACAAGTTCATCACTTTAAATGGGATTCTTCTGTACTCAAGAGATTATTAGAAGTAGCTGAAACGAAAACCGATTATAGTTTTCATAAAGAGTATAATAAAATGTACCGTGCAATAGCACGATCAGATTGGAAAATAGATATAGAAAATCATGAGTATTTAGTTAAGAAATTAAAAAACTTTTCTTATATTGAATATAATGATTACCCACACTGGGATAAATTAAAAAGTTTAATAGTTAAAATTTAAAAAATGGCAGGTAAATTAACAGATCAAGAAAAAGAAGCTTTATTGCTAGAAGAAAGAAAAGTAAAAGCTTTAGAAAAAATTGCAGCATCTACAGATGCATTAGCTTTATGGTTCGAAGAGAAAGATTTTTCTCAATGGGACGAAAGATTACAGTTCTACTTACACGAGTTTATGAACGTTGCTAAAGGAAAATCTAATGACCAAGCATAGACTTGGTATTGTAGTTCCTTATAGAAATAGATACGCTCAACTTTATGAATTCAAACAATCAATACAGGATTATCTAAGGTCTGCTGAAATTGACTATAGGATTATAGTAGTAGAGCAAGATGATGCTAAGTTATTTAATAGAGGTAAACTACTTAACATAGGTTTTTTAGAAGCTAAGAAACTAAAATGTGATTATGTTTGTTTTCACGATGTAGATATGATACCGTCTAAAGTAGATTATGGGTATAGCGATGTACCTATACATTTAGCTACTACTTTAACAACTACTGATAATAAGAATAAACCTATATTCGATCAATACTTTGGGGGTGTAACTATATTTCCTGTAGAGTTGTTTGAAAAAATTAACGGCTATAGTAATAACTACTGGGGCTGGGGGTTTGAAGATGATGACTTACTATGGAGATGTTTACATCATAACCTTCCTTGTGATACCACAAGCTTAAAGAATTCAGGTCCAAAAACCGCTTCTCTTAAGTTTAATGGTTTAAATTCTCATGTTGAGATAAGAAATACTATAGATTTTAAAGAAGACTTTACAATATTTTTAAGCTATCAACCAGAACATATAGAGTACGATACAAATAAAAGAGATGACTTTTTTACAGCATTTGGTATTCCTGGATATGATTTTAACATAGGTTGGAATAGTTTTAATAGATATAAAGTAGAATTTTTTAATAAAAGAAAAAAGTATTTTCAATTATACTCAGATGAAGATTCTATGAAAAAAGTAACTATTACTGTTACCTATAGTACTGAAAATAAAAGAATAGAAGCTTTTCTTAATGGTAAGTCGCTTGGTAAAGTAGATTTAGATACCTCTATTATGGATTATTCTAAAGCTAAATTTATGTATTTAGGTACTTCAGATCCAACTAGAGAAAAAGAAGCTAAATTTTTTAAAGGTAAAATAGATAGTTTAGCAATATTTAAAAAGAAATTGCATTTCAAAGAAATAACAACTATAAGCGAAAATAGGTATTTAGGATTAACATCTAATTTTGAAGATTATAATAGTGCTTCAAAACTTATTACCTATTATGACGGTAAGTTTATAAAAGGATATAGGTTAATGGATCTATCTGGCAAACATAATACAGGAGTAATTAAAGACTGTGAAATAGTGCCAACTAATTTAGAAAGTAATACAGTTATTCCTAGACCTTACAGAAGAAAAAGTAGATTTAAATTATTAGACCATACTGATGAAGGATTTAGCAACGACTCTTGGAAAGATCTTAACACAAGATATAATCAGTTACGATTTAATAATGAAGTTAAACAAAACTGGCATAACCCAAATGAAGACGGTCTTAATACGGTTGACTTTACATTACATTCAAACAATAAAGGCGGAAAAGTAACTCACTTAATAGTAGGAATATGACAAAACATAAATTAGGAGTATGTATACCTTACAGAGATAGAGAAATTCATATGCATGAATTTATTCCTAGAACTGGTAAGTACCTTAAATCTAAAGGTATTGACTTTCAGATGTACTTTATACACCAAGTTGATGATAAATTATTTAACAGAGGTGCTACTAAAAATATTGGTGCTAAAATAGCATTAGAAGATGGATGTGATTATGTTTGCTTTCATGATATAGATATGATACCAGAAGCTGATGGAGGAGCAGACTATTCTTACCCAGGAAAGTATCCTAGGCATATTGCTACTAATATATCTCAAATGGATTACGGTCTTAAGTATCATGAATATTTTGGTGGTGCTGTACTGTTTACTAAAAAGCATTTAGAAAATACAAATGGTTACTCTAATGACTATTGGGATTGGGGTATGGAAGATGATGATTTATTTTGGAGGTGTCATTTAGAAGGACTTACTAATGTAACTTACTTAAAAGCTGAAAATAGCAAAGACCAAAAATTTGCTAGATTTAACGGGGATACATCAAAAATAAAAATACCTTTTCATACTAAACTAAGAGGACTTACTTCAGGAGATCATTCTATTTCTGTATTAGTAAGAAATCAACATCAGAATCATAAAACAGGAATATTTTTAATCGGAGATGCAGACATAAAATATATTGAACATCCTATATTTAGAATACCAGGATACGATTATGGATTATCTTTTAATAATTCTAGAGCTATTTCCATGACTTATTGGAATAATTTTAATAAGCATCACTATATGTGGATTAAAAGATATGCTGACCAGTGGAGTTGGGTTACAGCTACATTTGATAAATATAGTAAACTATCTCATCTATACCTTAACGGTAATGAAATAAACTCTAAAGCAGGATATGGAAGCCCATCTCCTCTTAAGTGGGAAAGTAACCTTAAGAGTTATGGATTACAGGATATTTATTTAGGACATACCCCATCGTTTCCTGATAAGTTACATGGTTATTTTAAAGGGGATATTGCAAAGGTTTATGCTTGGAATAGATGTTTAACTCCTGGCGAAGTATTAAGTTTAAATAGAGTAGTTCCTGAAGGAAGTAAAGTATTAGATTTAGACTTTAACAATCCTAAAGTTAAATACGAAGCTACAGATGTAGAAATGCTTAAAGAAGATGTAGTAATACCTAATTCAATTATTCCTCATAGAATAAGCGGAAGATTTAGATGTTTACCTCATAAAGATGAAGGATTAGTTGACGGTAAATGGGCTAAAGGAGAAACTACTGCTAGAAATGAGAAAAGATATGTTACACAAATGCAACAAGGTAAGATAAATTATAAAGAAGACGGAATTAAACAATTAAAATACGAAGTAGTAGATGAAGAAATATTTACTCCTTGGGCTAAAATGATAAACATTAAACTATGATAGGAGATCAAAAATCAGATCTAGACCTGAAAAAAGAAGAAACTAGAGTAATGCTCGGTAATCACGAGTATAACTTAACTAAAAAAAATCTAGACTCTATAGGATGTGGTATGTGTTTGGCTAAGTGGACTCAAACTACAATACACTTACATATGGGTCAGACACACTCTTGTCATCACCCTTCAACACATAAAATACCGTTACATGAGTTAAAACGTAATCCATCAGCTTTACATAATACTAAGTTTAAAAAACTTAAGAGAAAAGAAATGCTTGAAGGTAAAAGACCTTCCGAATGTGATTATTGCTGGAATGTAGAAGATAATTCCCCTCAGTTTTCCGATAGAGTATTTAAATCTAACGAATCTTGGTCTAAACCTTATTTTGATGAAATTAAAAACTTAGGATGGAGAGAAGACTATAACCCAAAATATGTAGAAGTATCATTTTCTAACTTATGTAATTTTAAATGTTCATATTGTGGACCTTCTTTCTCATCAAAATGGGTTGAAGAAGCTAAAAAACACGGACCTTATCCTACTCAAGATAACTTTAACGACCTTCAAGGATTAATCTCAGACGGTAAAATGCCTATTCACCATACTGAACATAATCCATATGTTGAAGCATTCTGGAAATGGTGGCCTGATCTTTATAGAGACCTACATACCTTTAGAATTACCGGAGGAGAACCATTACTATCAAAGGATACTTGGAAGATATTAGATTATATTATAGAACAACCTAACCCTAATAAGAAACTAAATTTAGCTATAAATTCTAATTTAGGAGTTCCTGATAATTTAATTGACAAATTAATCGAAAAGATTCAGAGAATAGAAGATGAAGAAAGAGTAAATGAATTTATTATTTTTACTTCTGTAGACGCATGGGGTAAGAGAGCAGAGTATATTCGAAATGGATTAGAGTTTAATAGATTCTGGGACAATATGAATAAAATTTTAACTAAATGTCCTAGAGTTAACATTACTGTTATGTCTACTTTTAATGCACTATCAGTTACTTCTTATAAACCTCTTGTAGACGGTATATACCAGCTTAAAAATGAATACGGTTCTTCTGATAGATACTGGGTATCAGCTGTCTTTTTAGATAGTTCATACTTAAGACACCCTATACATCAAACAGTACAAGTTCTTCCTGAAGGTGACTTTGCTCCTATACTATGGGATACTGTTCTGTATATGGATTACTTAGGTATACCGAAATTCGATCACAAGTTAATTGGATACTCTGACGTTGAAGTTCAAAAGATAAAAAGAACTTACGATTGGATGATCTCTAAATTTAAAGATCCTGAAGCAATTATGAGACAGCAAAGAGACTTTGGAAGATATTTTAAAGCTCATGACGAAAGAAGAGGAACAAACTTTGTAGAAACTTTTCCAGAGTTAGCTGAATTTTACCATTTTACACAAGCTATAAAAATATAAATTATGTATCTTAATAGAGACCATACTTATTTATTCCACGATATAGATAGACACGGAGTAAGAAAAAATCATACGAGCGGAATGCTTTTAAACGACTTCACCGCATTGATAAGATTTAAACCAGATTTAAATCACATTTATGAATTGCTAGAAGAGAGAAAAGACGATCCGTTTTTTAATAAAACAGTTTATGTTAAGCAATGTCTATTCGGCAAAAACGGTAAACACACAGGATTATTCTTAACTACATTTATTGATGAAACTAATCTTGTTAAACACTTTATAGAATACGAATGGTGGCAAAATCCTAACTGGGATAATGATCCTGACCCTTCTAAAGACGAAGTTAAAAAAGCAACAGTACCTGTACAACCAGAATTCGATGGCTGGTACGACGTAGTAGTAAAAAAGTATAATGATACAGTTGAATTAGAAGTAATAGGAATAGGTAAAGAATTAACTGAAGTAAACGGAATGATAGACTACTCTTTATCTTTAATGTGGTGTGGTACGGCTACTGGTTTACCTGACGGAGAAGGAGAAATTAGTCAAGTATTTCAATGCCTGTATACTGGTGATCTTTCATTAATTCATATACAAGAAGCTACTATGAGTGAAGATACTATTAAACTAGCCTTTCAGAATTACCCTTCCTTTAGAGATGAAGGTTTTGATACTGTAGGGGACGTAATTTATATATCTACTAATTTCGAAGAATGTACTCCTCTTAAAGCTAGAGATTATTCAGGAAATGGTATGCACCTTTTAAAATATAATAAAGAATGGATCTCATAAAAGTCATATTAGCAGAAGGAGATAGTTGGACAGCTGGAGATATTTTAGATCCAGAAATTCAAGAAGATTTAAAAGGTAATGTAAATTCTATTTTAAACGATGATTATAGATTACCTAGAGTTTGGCCGTTTAAATTAGCATGTAAATTAGGAAAAAAAGTAGTTAATAATGCAGTAGCAGGTTCATCAAATGATGGTATTGTAAGAAGAACTATAGATGGGACTTTAGAACTACTTAAAACCTATGATGCTTCTGAAATATATGTCATTATTGGATTAACTTCTCCTGAAAGAAAAGATTTTTACCACAAAAAAGACAACGATTACGGTTGGGATGTTCTTTATCCATTAGATTCAGCTGAATTAACAGAAGAAAGAAAACTGTTTAAAAGAGTATATTCATCAATATATTGGAATAAAGAAGAATACATATCAAGATACTTACAATCAGTATTTTTATTACATCAATTTTTACAATGTCACGGTATTCATCATACTTTTTTTAATGCATTTTACCAAGACAGTGATGGTTCTTTTGGTTTAGATCTACATAAAAGTATAGAACGATTACAAGCTAAATCTTCAGAAAGTTATTTAAGACATTTAAAACTTAATAATCTAATAGATAGATATAAGTATATTGTTAGAGATTTTTTCGCTCTTACTAGTTTTAAAAGTTATATAGATAAATTTGGTAAAGATGTATACGACGGTTTACATCCTAACGAAGAAGGACACGAAGTATGGGCTGAATACCTCTATCAATATTTTACTAAAAAAGCGACTAAGTCGCTACATGATATGATTAATTTAGCTAGATTAGATAAACCTACTGAAGCTATACTTGATCATTATAAAGATATTCCAGAAATAAAATATGTAGACCAAAGGGGATTCGAAATGATTAGACCTCTTTTTTCTCATACTAATATTAATGGTACGATGAAAATATGGCCTCAAGCACTTGATGAACATAAAGAAGGAGATTCTTTTATGTACTGTGTAATGTTACATCATGACGAAGCTTTATGTGGTAGACAATTAAGAAAGTTACCTTTACATGTAATTAAAGGCCTTAAAAACGATACATGTAAATTAGTATTAGACGGGTCTTTAGAAGGTAAACCAGCATATAAATTTTTTGAAGAAATCTATGTTAGAACTACTAATATGGAATTAAACAGAAAAAATATTTTTTATGTAACAAATAATTTATATGCAGAAGAGCAACATGAAGAGTTTAAATCTAACAACTTACATTATACTGACTTTATAAACGTAATCTCTTATATGTATAATGTTGGCGATATTCAAAGATTAAAAGACCCTACATCTTGTTTATATTCAGAAGCACATTTACCTGAATATATAGATATAGAAGAAGAAATAGAATTTAAAAAAGAAAACTTAGATAGAGTTAAATACTTTTTAAAAGTAAACCGTACAGGTAGACCAGAAAGAAATTTATTTATGCTATTTGTAAATGCTAGAGATTTATACGATAAATTTAAAATAAGTTTCCCTGATTATGCTAACGAAGAATTCGACGAATGGACACGTGATAACTTTGCCCATCTTATAAACGAAGATAATATAAATGATCTTAAAGCTAAAACTCCATTTGATATAGATGAAAGTGATAAAACTAATCATGGAGCACCAGGAACTGAACCAGGTACTTTTAATGCTGATTTACCTTTTCATCCAAAGCATTATAGAGATACATTTATTAGTATAGTATTTTGTGCTTTTCCTTTCGATAATGCTTGTCATCTACATAGTTCTACATTTAATCCAATGTACTGTGGACATGCTATATTACAATTTGGCCCTAAAGGAAGTTTAGCTGAATTAAGAAGAAGAGGATTTAAAACCTTTAGTCAATGGTGGGATGAAAGCTATGATGATATTGACTCAGATTGGGGTAGGTTTGATGCTTTATGCCAGATAGTTTTAGAGTTATCTTTAAGATCAAAAGAACAAATGTTAGAAATGTATATAGAAATGAAAGATACATTACAGTACAACTCAGACCTTATCTATAACTATGATATTCATAATAATTTAACTAATAAAATTATGTATAATGACAGAGATACATCCGCCACTATATAATTCAAGATATACTATTTTATCAGAGAAGCATTTAAAAGTATTTTTGCCTTCTTATATGGATAGATACGAAGGTATGTTTGAAAAGTCTATTCATGAGATTGATAAATATCAATTTAAGACCGATCAAATGTTTAAAGCAAATATAATAGTATTTAACGAACAAATAAATCAAAATACAGTAGACGAAATAGTAAAAATACTACCTAAATTAACATTCGAACATAATGAAGTATACGTACAGGATGTTTTACATCATGGAGAGTATATGAAATGTAAACTTATGACTGATTTTCTTATATGCGATTCGTATATGCTTCCAATTATAGGGTATAAAGATAGAGTAGATGCAACAGAGTATGGTCATCTACTAAATCATAGAGCAAGAATAACCAGAATAGCTGACATTAATTCAGCTTTCTTAAAGACTACTGTGTAATATGAGAATAGCTATATGCCTTAGTGGGCAACTGAGAAAATGGGAAATGGGGATAGAAAACCAAAAATGGTTTTGGACGACTGCTAATAAAGATAATGTAGAAATAGATTACTTTGGTCATACATGGACATACAGTTGGGATAGACCAGGTGTATCTCAAGAATATACTCAAAGAGAAGTAACTACAGAAGAGCTTCAAAGATACCAAGAAGCTTATAACTTTAAAAAATTATCTGTAGATAATAGAGATCAGCAAAGTTTTAGAGGGAATGATCATTGGAGTGCTTTATTCTATAGTTTTTCTAAGTCACTTCAACATAAAAGAGAATATGAAATAGAAAATAATTTTATTTACGATGTAGTAATTAAAAGTAGACCCGATGTATTATTTTCTCCTACAGATTGTTTTAAAGTTCCATTTTTAGAAAATAATGTTATACATACTTCTCATGGTGGTATAATGAATTTAGAGTACCACATGTATAATTTTAGTGATATTCTTTTTCTTGGCAACTCGTATAGTATGGACCTACTTAATAATTTATATTTTTATAGACAAGAAGGTATAGAAGATAAAAATATAGCATACAAAAAGAACATTCATGTTATGGGACCAGGTACTTTAATGCATGAATACTTTAGAGACTACGGATTAACGCCAAGGTTCGGTACAGCACCTCATACTATTCTTCTTAAAGAAGGATGCCCAGAAGGATTAGATTTATTTGTTGAAGAAGAGTTTGAACAAATGAGAGAATACTGGCAAAGCTGGTACGTAAAATGAAAAGTATAGGTTTTTTTGCTTGTTCTAATGGGTACGGGCATTACAAACGTATATCGGAAATAGCATCATTTTTGAGTAATGATTTCGATATTACTATATACGCTAGTTCTTTTCAATACAATAAATTTGGACCTGTAAAAAACTGTACACACGTTCAACTATCATTAGATAATATTAGATGGGACCTTAGTTTAAAAGAGTCTAAGGTTAATTTTGATCTTTATAATAAAAGTATAGATGAACAAAAAGATAACCTTCTTAGACACGATTATATAGTTTCAGATAATATAGTTGGAGTACTTAAATACCGTCCCGATGCTATTATCATAGGATCTTTTTTTTGGAAAGATGTTTTTTTAGATAAATTTGGTTCAAATTATATAAGTGATTTAGACTCTGATATGTTATCAAGATTTAATCCTTTATTAATTACAAATAAATACGCAGAAACAGGAACAGTAAAAGATTATAAAAATAAAGTCCAATATGGATTTGGGTGTAAAGATTTACCTTATAAAGAAAGTAGAGTAGAGCAGGTACTTACTCTTAAACCTAGTTTAAATTATTTAAATTCATATAGTAATTTTTTTGATAAATTAAAATTAAAAACTACTAATGATGTAAATAAAATATCTAACATAGCATTAATGTGCAGACCAGGTTTAGGAATAATAACTCATTGTGTTGAAAACCATATCCCACTAATAGCACTGTATGATGAAAATGATTCAGTTGAAATTATAGAATTAGCAGATAGAATACAAAATTTAAATATAGGTTTTCATCAAAATGTTAACTCTGATTTTAATGAAGCAAAATACAGTCTTTTTAAAGATAACTCTATTTATAGATATAACCACTTTGAAAAAGATGGTTACTTAAAGATTGCAGGTTATTTAAAATCAAAGTTATGAGCATACCTAAGTATTTTTTTAATACATTTACTGATTTAAAACCGTTTGATATATTATCTAACCAGCAAATAGTTGACAGGTATACTAAAACCGAAGAATTATTATTCAAAACCGATAATTTACATACCGATAATAAAGGTAAATCAGGTCCTGTATATGATCCTTCAGCAGAAATACATAAACCAATACACTTTATGTACACACCACAAGGTATACCAATAGAAAGCCAAGGAGTTAAGTCTGATATTACAAGTATGAAGCTTTTTAACTACGGTGAAAAATGGACACATTGGGTTTATCTGACTATTCCTAAAGAGTTCATACTAGAATATCAAAAACATACAGTTGATAATCATGTAGAATCTTTAGTTAAGATATTTAGACAGTTTATGCAGGAATGTATTGATAAAAACCTTAGTGATAAAGAATGTTATGAACTACAATTAAAGTATGATAAAAAATACCCAGAGGACTACCCTTTAGATACTCATAGACTTATGAGACCTGGATGGAGGTTCGATAATAAAGTATCTCAATTTATATCCGTAAGAAAATCTGGTATTTTTTTTCCAATAGCTTACCCTAATCATGAAGATAATGTTATTCTATTTAGAGGTACGCATAGAGCTTTGGTATTTGCTACTCTAGGGTACGATGTTCCTATATTTGTGCAACATCCTGAACTTGGAGGAAGTAGAAATACTACTTTTAAGTTATACACTGATAATCCAGCTTTTAGTAAAAAAGTGTACACGTTTAATATAGATTTAAAAAATAAAGAATTAAGTTATGAGTAAAACTTTAGCAGTATTAATACATGCTCGAAAAGAAAGTACTAGAGTTCCTAATAAACATTTAAGGCCTTTAAGTAGTGCTGGTGATTGTATGTTAGATTATGCTTTAAGAAACGTTAGAGATTTAAAAAACGTTAATGAAAAGTACCTAGCCGCTTTCGATAGAGATATTATGGACCAATATATACCTGGAGTACCGTTATTATATAGAGAAAGAGATTCAGTAGCACCTGGTAATGCTCATCATTCAATAATGTATAGACACTTAAAGAAAGTAGAATCAGATTATATTTGTAACTACAATCCTTGTCAACCTTTTCTCGATGTTGAAAAAGTACAAGAGGTTATAGACTGGTTTATTAACAGCAAGTATGAAAGTGCAATAACAGTTAAAAAAACTAGGAACTTTTTTTGGCATGATAACCTTAAACCAGCTAATTTTAAAGGTAGCGATAGGTTATCTACTACTTCAGGACCATGGTTATATGAAGCTACTCATTCTTTAGTATTTTATAGAAAAGATTATATGCTAAATAACTGGGAATTATTTTCTAATACAGAAGATGATCCTCATCCTTACGTTATAGACTGGTCTGAAGAAGAGTTAGTTGACGTAGATACAGAAACAGATTTTAAATTAGTAGAAAAAATATATGAAGTACGTAATAGACATTGATGATACTATCTGCAAAGAAGAAGGACCGGTTATAGGAAGAAAACCTTTCAAAGATAGGATAGAAAAGATAAATAAAATGTTTGACGAAGGTCATACAATAATATACTATACTGCAAGAGGAAATAAAAGCGGTAGAGGAGAAAAATACTACAGACCTATAACAGAAGCACAGCTACAAAGCTGGGGATGTAAATATCATCATCTCTATTTTAAACCTTTCGATGCAGATATATTTATAGATGATAGAGGTGTACACCCTGATAGCTTTTTTAAAGATTAAATTATGATTATCAATAAAAATAAAATATTTGATGCAATAAAAAATCCCTGTAATGAACCATTTACACATTATATAGTAGATGATATTTTAAATTATGATTTTTCAAAAGAAGAAGAATTTTTATTTAATTACTCTCTATATTATCAACTTTTAGGAGAGTTGTATACAATAAAAAATGATATTTTAAAAATTTATAAACCTATGAGATTTCGAGAACCATATCATTCATGGGCAAGGGTGCACTGGCTATCATCCGCACCCCACACAGAACAGGAAATACATATGGATCATGTAACTAAGTTATGGACTCTCGTAATCTACTGTTTCGGTAATACTGGAACTTACTTATTAGATAAAAATAGAGAGTTTTCTAAGGAAGTACAATGGAAACAAAATAGAGGACTAATCTTTTGCCCTGGAGACAAGCATTTTCCAACCTGGCATAGAGTGGTGAATAAACATCGTAGAGTTAGAAGAGCAATCGCACTAAATATCACATCAGAAGATGAACCATCTAAGGAAATTACAAGTGCTTTTTATCGATTTAATAAAATTATAGATGTTTCTTCATAATAACACAGGTGTAAATTTTTGGAAACCGTTTTTTAACGATCTTAAACCTTTTGATATATTAGACATAGAAGATGTATTAAAAAGATATAAAGATACTATAAGTTCTTTTGATGAATGTAAAGTACAAGAACAGAATGGTCATTATTTTTTAAGAATAACAGAAGATCAATTAACAGATCCTAGAGTAAAAAAATTACATACTATATTTAATCATAAAAATATTAATATTAATGATTTACAGATAATAAAATTTGAAGCTTACGGAAAAAGAGCATTCAAACAAAACTATGATCCAAATTATATAAAAAGAGATATGCCTAATTTTCAGTTGAGAGACGGTAAAGTAACTCCTGGATTCGGCACTTGGGATTGGAAAGAATATTTTCTGAGAGTAGATAAAGGTATTACATCCAGAGAAAATATTTACTTGGAAATACCGTATAAAATTATAGAAGAGAATCTCGTTGTTAGAAGGTACTGATGTAAGTATAATAAAAAAATTTATTAACGAAATAGAAGATTGGAATGATATAGACTATATAAATGAAACTATAAAAAACTATGATAAAATATGGAAAGATTGGAACTTTGAGTTTCCAATTTTATCTTATATATCTGTAAAAAGAGATGGGTTATTATTTCCTATATTAGGAGCAGTCTCAGCTAATTCTTTTCCAGGTAACGGATTACATAGATTTGCTATGACAGCTTTAGCTAAATCAGATGTACCTTTTATTTTACCAAAAAGTAAAAAAAGTAGATATTATATTAGGTCTAAGTTTAAAGACTATAGAAAGATAGACAATGAAAATACCTATCTTTTATTAGATGTAAATACTGAAAAGAAAGAGATAACTTTTTATTTATCTTCTCAAGATATAATTAAAGAGTGTTTAGGAAAATATGAATTATTTTGAGTTTATTAAACATAACGATAAGTCAATAGTAGAGTTAAGAGAGTATTTTCAAATAAACTTTCCTAAATACTACGATCTATGGTACGACGGATACTGGAGTAGTAAGTTTACCGGTGTGGGAATGGCTGTAGCTTTATACTTAACAGGGTATATTCATAGTAAGAGACCTAAAAATATAGTAGAATATGGTAGCGGAGTTACTACACTACTTATAAGCACAATTTTTAAAGATCTAAATTACGGCGGTAGCGTTATTTCGTTTGAAGACAACAAAGAGTATTACGAATTAGGTAAAAGATCAGGTTTTTATAAGAATAGTCAAGTACATCTAGTAGACGTTACTATTGATAATGATCAAACTTGTTACTATAATCATGATATGAGTTTAATAAAAGATGTAGACTTTGTTTTAGACGATGGACCTGATATTGCCAAATACAATTGTAATGCATCTACTAATATGGTTAAGTTAAAAGAACACTTTAATACTGATTTTAGTTTTTTAATAGACGGAAGAATACAACAACAAAGATACTATAAATCCTTATTTGGAGACAAAGTAAAAAGTAGCTGGATAGGGATAGATAAAGCTAAAGAATTTAAAAGAGAAGACGGATATAAATGTGGAATAGGAACAATATGAAAAACTTATATATAAACGGATGTAGTTTTACTGCTGGTGATGGGCTAAAAGACGAAGACACTTGGCCTGTTAAATTAGCAAAACTTACAAATACTACTTTGTATAATCAAGCTAAAAACGGACAATCGTTTGGTTCTATTTTTACCAATTCAATACACCACTTAAATAAGTTAGATAGTATAGATACAAGTGTAGTAATAGGGTTAACATGGCCTCATAGACATTATTTTTCATATTCAGGATGGAATATAAACGTTACTCCTGCTGATTTTGAAAAACCTAGATTTACTTCTAAACTACATAGATATCGAAGAATTAGCTCTCCTTTACACCTTATTACCGATACTGATGAAACAGATATAGTTTGCGATGATTTAAGAAAAGACGAAAATGCTAAAGCACTCTATCTTGCTAAAAGAGAATATGTAAAAGCAATGGTTACATATAACCCTAATTATAAAGAAGATATGTTCTCTTTGTACTATTCTCAAGTACTAGCATTACAGGGATATTTAGAGCATAAAAAACTTAATTACCTATTTATAGCATTTGATTCAATATCAGGACATGTGCAAAAGATTAAAAAATCAAGTGATTTAAATTTAGATAAGTTTCTGTATTTTGATATAACTAAAAACGAAACTATGCATCCAACCAAAGAAGACTGTACAACAATTTCTAATAAAATATATGAAACAATTTTTTAACATAGTACTGCCAATGGCAGGAAGAGGATCAAGATTTAGACAAAAAGGGTATAAAGACTCTAAACCGTTTATAGATGTAGAAGGAAAACCAATGATACGTAGAGTTATAGAAAATTTAAATATAGAGTTTGATAAAAACTTTAAGTTTATAATTTTATGTCAAAAAGCTGATTATGAACAGTATGATTTTTCTATATTCAACGAAATAATAGGACATGATAATATAGAAATAATTAAA
>Ga0070746_10000815_pt1 | contig 18763 bp, 30 predicted proteins | sample VirMetDEL_Mar_21_FD_77016 | JGI IMG/M metagenome (GOLD analysis project Ga0070746, IMG submission 77016) | Aqueous microbial communities from the Delaware River and Bay under freshwater to marine salinity gradient to study organic matter... | ecosystem: Environmental > Aquatic > Marine >...
ATCATCATTTCCGACCGGCGTGCCCGTGAACCACGAATCACGAACAGAGGTCCAAAAACCATGAACATCTATCGCATAACCGTGCGCGAAATCTCTTCAATCGAATACTCAGTTGAAGCTGACTCCGAAGAAGAAGCACGCGAGCTAATTGGATCGGGCGATCAACGAATTATAAACGATGCGATCGTTGATTGGGAAATTATAGAAGTACAAGAGGACTAACCATGAGCAAGAAACGCGCAGCGCGGAACACGAAAGCTTTCCGCAAGTCAGTAACCAAAGCGTCGAACAACACGTCTTCCCAGGTAGAACCCATGCGTAAAAACCTTTGGGGCGGCATCGACCGAGGTCGAAAGCACAACGGCTTCGCAGCGCTTGCTACCGGAAATCGACGTCACCTAGGAGACGAGTAATGAAAATCAAAAACGAACGCGAATTGCGTTGCGTGTTATTCGGCATGACCCTCGGCCACGACCTCTCATGCACCCGAACAATGGTTACCTCGCAAGGAATCTCTTTCGGTGACTTTATATCCGTCGATGTTGAATTCAGAAAAAACGATGACGGGCATCTAACCCCTCTAAAGAATTGCGACCCTCCTATGGGAGACCTCGCAATTTCAGGCGCAATGCGCGTCTCCAAAATCGAAGCCCGTGATGCGTGGCTGTCTATGTTCGAACACTCGGAGGAAGACAAATGAGTCACAACCTCCACCCTGAACTCAGCGCCATCTGGAGAGCGCTATGGCGGTTACAAGATATAGATCTTGAGCTAACCGACGGCGATTGGGACGACCTTTGCGAGGCAATGTTGCGTCTCAACAACGCTTTAAACATCCCACACGAGGAGGTGTAGCACCTTGACCAAGAAGTTCCTCGCAGCGATCCAAGCCCAAGAAGTTGTACGCGAACGCGGTAAAAGCTTTCGAACCGCGTACGACGGATGGGGCACTCGTAGGCCGAGACGTGCAGCGCTAACACAAGAAGAAAAAGACGCGATACGCAACCTCCGAAACAAAGGATTCGGATACCGCGAGATCGCCGCACAGCTGAGCATCTCGTACTACTCGGTCTACAACACCGTAAATCGCAGCCTCTAACCCAACCCCAAACGAAAGGACTCACTATGAGCAAACCGATCCAATGTGCAAAAGGGCACAACACCCGAGCCGCGCTCAAAGCCAACGGCATCACCCAGTCTGAGATGGCGAACATGCTAGGTGTCCACGCCACTAGCGTAAGCCAATGGTGTTTCCGTGGCGTAAGTAAGAAATATGCAGATGAAGTTGCAGAACTGTTGTCTGTACCCGTCGGTACCATCATCAACAAAAAGCGCCCCCGCAAAGAAAAAGCAGCACCGCCCCAACCAGCTCCTCGTGCTGCATTCCCAAAACCGCAAACAGTCAAAGCGGCTGACGGCAAAACCATAAACGTGAAACCGCCTGAACCGCGCGAGCTTCTCGACATCAACTTAATCACGCAGCTGATGGATTGCCGTGTCACAGAACGCCAAAAAGCCGTGCTTGAAAAGTTAATGACGCAGTTCATCGAATCAGACTGGGGCCACGTTCCATTCAGAAATACCCCAATTAGAGGGAGACGTATTGTATGAATCGAATGCCTTGCCGAAACACCGACGACCCTTACTCCGATTACTCGGACTGGTTAAACGGTGAAGGCGTATTCGCACCTGTGACTGAGGGAGACCCAGACGCGGACCGCGATGCGCAAATCGCGGAGGACGACTGGCTGTTCAACACACTCAAGTCGTCCCTCGACCCATACATCGCCGCACTAGAAGGAGATGCCAATGCAAAAAGAAATGTGGAATAGAGAACAGTTAATTGCTTACGCAGCAACACACCATTTAAAGGACCCGTTGCCACCGAACTGGATGCACCTTTCTGAAGAACGCCTGATGGAAGTTATATCCAGTACGGCTTGGGAGCCTTTTGAACTCTGGGAACCCGATCAAATTTGGCTTTCCATTTACGAGATGGCCTCAAGCCTGAACCAAACCTTTATCTTAGGAGTAGATAACGTATGAGAACGATCCGTCCTTCCGCCCTCAAAGAAGAACTCAAGGCCAACGCCTTGGCCCGAATCCCAAGCATGATGCACGGCGCACCTGGCGAGGGTAAGTCTGAAATCGCATACCAAGTTGCAGAAGACCTAAACTCAAAGCTGTTTGAAATCCGCGCCAACTTGTTTGACCCAGTCGACGTACGCGGTGGCTTGAAAGTTGTCGAGCAAGAAGATGGCACGTATCGAACGCGGTATGGTGTGCCCGAGGACTACCCAGACAGCAACTACCAAGGCGCTGTTACCATCCTAATCGACGAGCTTACAACGGCTCCCAAAGCAACTCAGAACTCGCTTCTGCAGCTGCTCACCACTGGCAAGATTGGTACATACACCTGCCCGCCAAACACCACCTTCATTGCTGCTGGTAACCGATCCACTGACCGAGCCGCTGTGCATGAGATGCCGACACCTGTCAAAAACCGCTTCTCGCACTTCGTTCTCGAATCAAACATCGATGACTGGATTGCATGGGCCGTAAACAACGGCATTGACGAGACGCTAATCAGCTTCTTGCGTTTCCGTCCGCAGCTGTTGTCACAAGTCGACGCAACACAAAACGCATTCCCAACGCCGCGCGCATGGGCATACGTCAACCGTAAGCTGCCATTCATGGCTGATGAGTTTTACGGCGTTGCATCCCTGGTAGGCGACGCGGCTGCAGGCGAATTCGCTGCATTCAAATCGATCTACCAAGATCTACCCGACATCGACGATGTCATCGCTAATCCAACTACTGCGAAAGTACCGACCAGCACCTCGGTGATCTTCGCTGTTATTGGTGCGCTGACCGTTCGTGTCACCAAAGAAAACTTTGCATCGATCGTCAAATACGCAAACCGGCTGCCAACAGAGTATGGCGTGTTGGTTATGAAGGACGCCCTTGCAAAAGATCGCACCTTAATCCAATCCCAAACCTTCACTGACTGGTCTGTGAAAAACGCAGACGTATTACTTTAGGAGAAACATATGGCCTCAGTAAGAATGACAATTCAACTTGGCGACGACATATTTCGAGCCGCGCGCACCGCGTACGACACCGCTAATCCCCAACCCAAGCCAAGCAACGAGTTTGTAGAAGCTGTGCGCAACGCGATCGAAAACTCGCCTGCGCAGAGGTTCCTTGCCAAAGTATCGGAAGATGCAAAGGATCAGGAGCTAACCAGCGAGTACCTGTACGGCACAAATTGTTCGCCTAAACGAGACGACGTTGCAAACATAAGGGTAAAACTCAGATCGCTTACGAACGTAGTAAGCAGCAGCCGAAACAACCCCGAACCTGATTGCAACATCACTTTGGCGACACCAATGCATTACTACAAGTTGCGCGATGAAGGTTATTACTCATGGAGCGACGCGACCGTTTATATCAACGACTTCCGTGATGAAGACAAATCAGATCTCATTGATATGTTCACCAAGTTCAAAGACTCGGAAAAAACGCACCTCGAAGCAAAAGACCAGTACGAAACGCAGATCAAAGATCTGGTACGCAAATGCACAACACTCAAGCAGTTGCTGCAGGTTTGGCCTGGCGCTGAAACGCTTGTTCCTCAAAACAAACTGCAAGAGCTACACCGCAAGGTAACTCGCGCACAACGCGCACAGACAATCAAAGAAGAAATCTCTTTCGATCCGACTGTTGCAAACCAAGCCGTGTTAACGGCAAAACTCTTAGGAGGCTAATATGTCCGCAGAAGCTGACATGGTAAAAGCCCGAGCCCAGCTGCTGATGGAACATCCGTTCTTCGGCACGCTGGCGTTACGGCTTAAGCTAGTGCAAGACGATGACGGCTGTGACACAGCTGCTACCGACGGTAAGCAGCTTGTCTACAACAGCAAGTTCATCGGCAAGCTCGACCCTTTGACTCGCAAAGGACTCATCGCACACGAAGTCATGCACTGTGTGTTCAATCATATGACGCGACGACAAGAACGCGATCATAAGATATGGAACGCAGCATGTGACTTCGCGATCAACAGTCACTTAGTTCAATCAGGGTTCATACTCCCTGAAGGTGGACTCATCGACTCGCAGTACGATGACATGAGCGCCGAGGCGATCTACAACAAAATCAAAGACGAAGGCGTCAAGCAATGTGCATGGGGTATCGTCCTCGATGCTGATTCTTCTCAGATTCAGATCGATGCGGGTTCAAACGCATCACTTGAATCAGAGTGGCAAGTCGCAGTGACACAAGCGGCGCAAGTTGCGAAAGCAGCAGGCAAGCTACCAGCTCACCTTGAGACTTTTATCAAAGATATCGTCAAGCCAATCGTCGACTGGCGATCTGTCATGTGGCCTTTCTGCACAGAAGTCGTCAATAACGACTACAGCTGGCGCAAACCTAACCGCGCGTACATCAGTGAAGATGAATATCTTCCGTCGTTGTACTCGGAAGGTGCTGGCCATCTAGCATTCATTATCGACGCCTCTGGGTCGTGCCGGACTTACTGGCAACAATTCATCAGTGAGGTTGCTGCAGTTCATACCGAGCTACAACCATCAAAGATCACCATTCTACATGTGGATACAAAAGTAGCGCATGTCGATGAGGTTGAGCCTGACGAAGCGTTCCCTATGACACCAATCAAAGGAGGTGGTGGCACATCGTTCGCCCCAGCGTTTGAGTACCTCAACGAGCATCATGACGTTGATGCAGCGATCTACTTAACCGACTTGTGCAGCGACGATTTTGGCGAAGAGCCAAACTACCCAGTTCTATGGGTATCGACAACAGACCGCGATGCCCCGTGGGGCAGCGTCTGCCGAATCCAGATGGAAGAAATGAAACAAGCGGCGTATTTATCTTGAGTGCTAATATTAGTAACAGTAATATTGAATGCTTATCAGGAGGTAACAAGATGAGCATCGATAACGCCAGCCCCGCTGATTGGGACAACCTCAATCGCAAATACCTGCGACAAACCGTTGTTCATACCGACGATGCGCCCCCCAACGCATCTCGGTCTGACGGTTCAACCGCTTCCTACTACCAGCTGCCAAGTCGCGCCACTGAGCTTCAACACCTTATCTCCGATAAGAACATGAACGCGCAGATCGGTGAGATCTTCCGCAGCTGCTACAGGTACGGCGAAGCATCCCACAGTAACCAACTGCGCGATGCAAAGAAGATTAAATTCTACATCGACGCCGAAATTGAGCGCCTTTCAGGTGGCAACTAAGTTCACCACCATCGAGTACGCAATAGAAGAAGCCGAGTTCATAGCCGATCAGCTAAACGAAACAGCAATGATCGCGCACGACAAAACCGGCCAGCTAATTGTTCTATCGCGCCCCGAATACGAAACCGCTGAATGGAGTGCAGTCACAATACTGGAGGTCTTCAAGGCCTAATAAGAAATATCCAACGTAAGGAGTACTAGTATGGATATCGATGAATACATCCGTTTGAACAACGAGCAGTCATCCCACCCAGAGCTAGCAAGCTTTGTGAAAGTGTGGGTCGAATCTCGTATGCCTGGCACCTTCAACGAACTCAACGAACAGTTCAAAGCGATCGAGGGCAACTTATACGCCCGCTACGAATCTGAAGCTGCCAACAGTGAGGAGTTGTTTTGAATCACCTCGTAACACTGGATTTCGAAACGTTCTACGATAAATCTTTTTCCCTGGACAAGATGACGACGATGGAGTACGTCCAAGACGATCGCTTCAAGGTGTGGGGTGTAGGCATCAAGATCAATCATGATGCTACAGAATGGTACGGAGAAGATGAGTGCGAAGACGCACTACGTGCCCTAGACTGGGACAACGTAACGCTCTTATGCCATAACACGCTTTTCGACGCGTACATCCTTACGCAATATTACGGCCTAACTCCCAAATACTACGTCGACACTGCAGCAATGAGTCGCGGCCTTTTCCCCGGCCAAAGCGCACGTTTGAAAGACTGCGCAATACGCGCGTTCCCAACAGACAACACCATGCGTAAAGGCGACGAGCTTGCAGACGCAAAGGGCATCTACGACCTTGATCCTGACCTCGAAGCATCCATTGCAGGATACTGTATTCAAGACGTCGATCTGACTCGCGCGATCTATGACCAGTGGGTCGTAGATATGCCTACGTCAGAGATGGACCTGATCGACATCACTTGCCGCATGTTCTGCGAGCCAAAGCTTGTCGTGGACCACGAAGCACTAATCAAGTTCCGCGACTCAGAAATCACTGCCAGTAAGACAGCAATTGAAAAAAGCGGCGTCGAACGAAAAGTTCTCAGTTCTAATCAACAATTCGCTGCATACATCGAGAACGAGCTACACCTTGTTCCACCAACCAAACGCAGCCCTACAACTGGTAAATTCATACCCGCTCTTGGTAAGAACGACAAAGCGTTCACCCAGCTGCAAGGTATGTACCCAGAGCACCAGCTGATATGGGATGCACGCAAAGCTGCAAAGAGTCGCATCAACGAGACCAGGGCTCAGCGCTTCATTGATGCTACCAACAAAGACGGCACGCTCTCAGTTCCGTTGCGATACTACGCAGCGCACACCGGCCGCTTCGGCGGCACCGAAAAGATCAACATGCAGAACATGCCCCGCAACTCACCGATGCGCAAAGCGTTGTGCGCCCCACCAGGGAAACTTGTGTTTGTTGCTGACTTGTCGAACATCGAAGCCCGTATGCTCGCATGGCTGGCCGACCAGCAAGATCTACTCGATCAGTTTGCAGCAGGGGATGACATCTACAGCAACCTCGCCAGCATCATCTATGACCGACCGATCAATAAAAACGACGATCCAACAGAGCGCTTTGTTGGCAAGACCGCTGTACTTGGGCTGGGTTACGGGATGGGCGCAGCAAAATTCCAGTCCAGTTTGGAGACTGGTGCAATGGGACCACCAATGACGTTCACCAACGACCAGGCACTCGGTGTTGTAGCGACGTATCGCAATACATACTTCGGTATACCGCTGCTTTGGCAGAAACTCGAACTCAAATTAATGCAGACGTTACAGGCAAGCCACGAAGAAGACTGGCGCGGCCTACGATTCAAAGACAAAAAGATCCATCTGCCCAATGGGATGGCCCTACATTACAACGACCTGCACATATGGAACGGCAAACTTACCTACAAAGGTAGGGGGCTCGCGCCCGAAACTACTTGGGGAGGGCGAATAACCGAGAACGTCGTGCAAGCGCTATCCCGTATCGTTGTTACGGATGCAATGCTGCGCATCAAAAACGACCCAACGCTGGACGCTGACATCGTGCTAACCGTTCATGACGAGATCATAATAATTAGTAACGCTAATACCCCTGATGCTACAATGCAGAAGCTAATACAGCACATGTGTACCCCGCCAGCATGGGCACCAGACATCCCTTTGGATGCCGAAGGCGGTTATGACGTTAGTTACAGCAAGTGAGCCATATGCCACGTTTGGTATTAACGAGAAAAATCCAAGAAACAGTAGTCATCCACAGCGATGACGGCGTCCTCGCGAGAGTAAAAATCTCCAAAGTTGACAGGAATCAAGTTCGTCTGACGTTTGAAGCAGACGAATCGGTCAGGATCGACCGACAGGAAGTATTTGAAAAAGACGCGAATCCTATTTAATTTATATTAGCCATGCTAATATGTGTAGCTCTGTAGGAGGAGTCATGCATATAACGTTTTTAGAAGCCGCTAATGGACAGCGGCTTAGTAAACGGCACAGCCCGATAAATGGTTTCACCCCTTACCCACATGTAAAAAACGTAACGTCACATAATGAACAGCTGCCCACTGACGCCACTGGCCTAGCCATGCTTGAGCAGTTAATACGGAATAAAGGCGAACAAGGTTTTTGCTTACTGAAAGGAAACTTAAAACGAGATCTCCACAACGAATCGCGAGCAGGTAAGACTGATCGCGTTGGCTACACCAGCCTCCTTGTTCTGGATATCGACGGTATAACTCTGCCGAACCACACAAACCCAAAACAATTCACCGACAAAGATGTCGGCTCGATTGCAAAAGCCGTAATGCGAGAACTGCCACCAGAAGTGCAGGACTGCAGCTTTATCGCACAAGCTTCTTCGAGTCTTGGTTTAAAAGGCGACAAGGTATCGCTCCACATTTTTATTCTGTTGACCTACGCGATGCCAGCTGCGGCTGTAAAGCTGTGGTTACAGAACTGCAATTTTGAGTCGAAGCTGTTCTCGTCCCAGCTGGAGCTATCTTCAAACGGCCACTCGTTGAAGTACCCACTAGACACCAGCGTAGCTGACAACTCAAAGCTGATCTTCGTAGCCCCTCCTACCTTCGAAGACGGAACCCACGATCCGTTCGGCTCTTCCTCCGAGCGGATCGTGCGCGTATCCGGTCTCTCCGATACGTTGGACTTGGCTGCGCTCATGAACGACATAAGCCCCGAGCTAGTCAGCCAAAAAGGACGCGAGTTAAAAAACAAGCTACGCACACAACGCGGCTTCAACCCAAAGAAAGAACGCACAGAGATTGTTACGGTCAATGCCAAGACAGAAGAAGTCTTGAAAAACCCCGACCGCATGTCCATCGCAATAGCAGACGATACCAACCCACCGTACATCCGGTGCAACGTCAACGGCGGAGACAGCAACGCGTACTACTTCAAACTTGAAGACCCAACATACATGTACAACTTCAAGGGCGAGCCGATCTGGTCCATCGAAGATGCTGACCCAGAGTTCTACAAGACTCTGTTTGATGTGTATCAAGAAGAAATGGAGAAGGAAGGACGTGCCTCGTTCCCTGTAGTCCTGCGAGATTACATGACCGACACCTACTACAACGGTGTATTCGATCCTAATCTGAACCAGTTCTGCGATGACTTTCCGCTAAACCCTGCATCGCAGTCTAGCCTCGAAGGCTTTATGCGATCACACGGCCGCAGCAAACCTGACTTCGTGCCTGATGCAAAAGTCGTATTCGATCCTGCGTCAACAGAGACAGCAGTGAACCTAACCAACGTGCCTTACTTCATCAACATGTTCCGCAAAAGCGAGTACCTGTTGTCGAACCGTGAGCACGAATCGCTAAGCATGGGCGACGCACACAAGATCGCGGATTCCTGTCCACTGATCTACAAATTGATAAGGCACATACTAGGTGGTGAGAATCTAGAAGTAGAACACTTCACCAATTGGCTCGCGTACATCTTCCAAACCAGAAAGAAAGCGATGACCGCTTGGGTTCTGCAAGGTGTACCAGGCACAGGTAAAGGCATCTTCTACACCAAAGTACTCAGACCACTGTTCGGCAACGAACACGTACCTATGCGCGCGCTGCAGAACATCGAAGAACAATTCAACTTGTACATGCGACAAGCTTTGTTCCTCGTAGTTGACGAGTTCCACATGGCATCTGCCAACTCGGGCACAATGAAGATTGCTGACAAGCTCAAGAACGCGATCACGGAAAACACCATGACTATCCGTGCAATGCGCTCTAACCAAGTTGAACTACCAAACTATACGAACTTCATCTTTCTCACGAACAGGATGGACGCAGTAAAAATCGAAGAAGGCGATCGCCGATACAACATAGCGCCTCGCCAAGAACAGAAACTTGAACATGTGTACCCAGAAGTCATCGAAGGGATTGATGACATCGACAAGGAGCTACACAGATTTGCGGCACTGCTACGCCACTACAACGTGAACAAGCAGCTAGTCCGCACACCAATTGCCAACAACGCAAAAGCGCAAATGGCACAAGTCACGATGTCAGTTATGGAAGAGTTCTTCGCCGCAGTGCGGCACGGAAAGTTGGACTTTTTCACCGAAGTACTCGACATCAGTGTAACCAACGTAATGCAGGGCCAAGAAATTACCACGGCACAACGTTTCGTTAAGCAATGGATTGCTGAATCTAAATGGGAGTACTCAGTCATACCAATGGAGCATCTGCGCGTTGTGTATGGAGTACTGACAGACGATCGATTATCGCAACGCGAGTTCCAGAAAAAAGCAGAACGGTGCGGCGTAACTAAGTCACAGAAGCGAGAGTTCAAAGCTCCGCGCAGCAACCCTCCAATCCGTGGAGTTGTAACGAACTGGTCCCTGCCTGAAGACCAATTCAACGAAGTAACAGACAAGCATTTCACTGATAAAGATCGTGGACTGCTTGCCGTGTAGATCAAGTATTAGTTATGCTAATATTATCGACTTCGTACTACACGCACCAGGAGTGTGAATGATCAAGCTTACGCAGGATGTTCGGCCAGATTCAGTTGTTGATTTCGAAAAACCAAAGGAGTTAGGAGATGTTAGAGCTTGGAGTTATAGCGCGCTTAAGGTCTACGAAGAATGCCCTTATCGCACGTACATTGCCCGCGTTAAGGGCGTTAAAGAGCCGAGTGGCCCAGCAGCTGACCGTGGTACGCAGGTACATCAGTACGCAGAAGACTACGTTAATGGAACTATGGCCGAAATGGCAGACGAGTTACTCAAGTTTAAAGATGAATTTGAGGAATTACGTGCGCTCTTTGCGGAAGCGAAAGTAGAACTAGAAGGCGAATGGGGCTTTGACCTTGACTGGGCACCTGTTGGTTGGATGCAAAAAGAAACATGGGCCCGCATCAAACTCGATGCCCTTGTTAATGAAGACGAACAGTCTGCACGCGTCATCGACTACAAGACCGGAAAGAAGTGGGGAAACGAAATCGCCCACGGTCAACAAGGTCTGCTCTACGCCATTGGTACGTTCTTTCGTTACCCACATTTGCAGTTCGTACAAACAGAATTTTGGTACCTCGATAAAGGCGAGACAACCAAGAAAGGATACACGCGAGAACAAGCGATGCAGTTCGCACCTGGCTTCCATCGGCGCGCTGTAAAGATGACGACTGAAACAGAATTTGCCCCCACACCCAGCAAAGACAGCTGCAGGTGGTGTTCGTTCCGCAAAGGCGACGAACCTGAATGCACATGGGGTGTGAGCTAACCGAACTTGCTCTCTCTCCGTAGCAAGTACTAAGCCCCGACTGAGTATCTCTCCCCCTGCTTAGTCGGGGCTTTTTTATTCCCGATCGGAATCCAACTGATCCTTACGAAACATGAAGAGAGAATCCCAATGAAACTATTCAAAACCATTTGCAGCAACGCGCTTGTGTTTATTGCAAGCGTAATTGCTGTCGTCCTTTTCCTCACCATCATCGGCCAAGCCCTTGCGCTCGGGTTCTATATGTTCCTTCTCGTTGCTTCAGCCGGTGGCTTGGTGTTCCTACTTATCAGGAGTCCAGATTGATCCAAGCCATATTTTCGCTTTTTAGCGTTTACGAAATCCTTTTCCTTATCGCAGCCATTATCGGAGTAGCCTATGATTCTTGCCGGTCTTCTTTCAGCACTCGGTCTTCTGTTCCTGATCTTTAAATTCGGTATCCGTCGTGTCATTGCATACGACATACCCATCGACATCGCCGTAACCGGCTTTCTAATCTGGGCATTCTCCGGCACATACAGCGGCATGTTCGCTGCCATGATCGGCGGGCTCATCGTCTCCATCACGTTGTTCATCATGAAGCGGACCATGAACCGCGAAGAACTACGCGTAGTCAAAGTATCGCAGTTCCCGTACCGCGCAGTGCGCTGGGTAGGAGTTCAGCCGTGAACATGTACTACAAACGAGAAGGCAAGCTCATCCAATACAAACTTGTTACCGACCCATCGGAAGCAGAGATCTGGACGACGCATCGTTTAAAGAAGTCCGAGATCAAGATCATGACGAAATGCGATCGGGCAACAGCCGCTGAATATAGACAGGAGATACTCGATGACATCCTTAGCCGAGAACCTAATCCCAGCAAAAAATCTGCACCCGCCGCGAACGAGGTACAAAAAAGGCGTAAAGCCGCCAAGCCTGCGAATGCTAAAACGCGGCAAACAAAACGCAAAACTTGGTGACATAGTCACAGTCAAAAAGTGGAAAGACCACGTCATGTACAGTCTTACACTAGAAGAACGCAAGACGTGCCCATCTGACTGTGACCAGTGGGACAACTGCTACGGTAACAACATGCCCTTTGCGCATCGGTTTGATCACACAGACCCAATGTTTCTTGAGCAACTTGGCACGCAATTGGTTCGCCTCGTACACAAACACCGAAAGAAAAAACAGGGCGTCGTCGTGCGCCTACATGTCCTTGGCGATTTCTTCTCTGATCAATACGTGGAGTTCTGGCACATCATGTTAGACCTGCTGCCAGATCTAAAAGTTTTTGGTTATACCCACCACAAAAGCGGGTGGGGTCTAGGCAAATACATCAACGCCAGCTTAAATAACAGCTACCCCGACAGAGCAGCTATCCGGTTTTCTGATGACATGGATACTCCTTTCAGAGCAACCGTGAATACTGGCGGCGGGATCGTCTGCCCAGAGCAAACAGGTGCTACCGCCAGCTGCACCACATGTGGCTACTGCTGGTCTTCCTCAGACCCAGTAGTTTTTCTTGAGCACTAATATTAGTACTGCTAATATTACGGACCATCAATGAGTGATGCTATGTACGAACCATTCGAACATCAAAAAGTCACAACTGACTTCATCAAGCAGCAACCACGTTGTTTGATCACCTCTGACCCAGGCACGGGCAAGACTCGTTCTGTGCTCGATGCAATCGTGGGCCGCGAATCGCGTACCTTGGTTCTCGCACCGCTGTCCATCCTCGAAGCGTCGTGGGGCGATGACATTGACAAGTTCCAGCCAGAACTTACGTACGCAGTTGCGTACGCTAAAAACCGAGAAGCGGCATTCAAAAGCGACGCACGGGTAGTCATTACTAACCACGATGCAGTTAAGTGGATCGCAAAGAATGCCCACGTTCTTGAGAACTTCGACACGTTAGTCATCGACGAGTTCACCGCGTTCAAAAACAAAGACAGCCAGCGCAGCAAAGCCTGTTACAAGATTGCACAGGCATTTGATCACCGCATCGCTATGTCCGGCACACCAAACAGCAACGGCATACTCGATGTCTGGCACCCAACACTTATCGTCGACGACGGCCAGCGGTTAGGTCATCGCTTTTACAGCTTCCGCTCATCAGTTTGCACACCGCGCTTCAACGGCTTCGCCAACGAGTGGGTTCAAAAAGAGAACGCAGAAGAAGTGGTGGCTGCTGCGCTCAGTGACATAAATATTCGATACGAGCTTACGGAATGCATCGACATGCCTGAGCAAAGTATCCAAACAATGTTCGTAACGTTGCCTAAAAAGATCATGCAGCAGTACCGAACATTGAGTGAGGACTCAGTGTTATACACGGGTGCTGCGACAATCAACGCCGTACATGCAGGCAGCAAAGTCAAAAAGCTACTGCAGTTATGCACCGGCGCTGTCTACGACGAACACGGTGACACCCAACGAATCCACAAAGAACGCTACGACCTTGTCATGCAGCTGGTCTCCGAGCGCGCGCAGACACTTGTCGCATTCAATTGGAAGCACGAACAACGCTATATGGCTGAGCTTGCAGACAAGCTTGGCCTCGCACACGCCACGATCGATGGCAGTACAGCTGCCCCCAGACGCAAAGAAATTGTAGACCGACTGCAAGCTGGTCAGCTGCAAGTTGTGTTCTGCCACCCCCAATCAGCGGGTCATGGTCTGACCATGACCAAGGCTAAAACAATTATCTGGGCATCGCCCACGTACAACGCCGAGCACTACCAGCAGTTCAATCGCCGCATCTACCGTGCTGGCCAAACTGAGAAGACCGAAGTCATCCAGATTGCAGCACGCGATACCTGGGAGACCGACGTGTACGAAAAGCTCCAAAGCAAAGTCGACCGCATGGACGAGCTACTAGGAATTTTAAACAACCTTAAACCTGCAGCCTAAAACGAAGAGGAAACCTTATGACAATTGATGAACTAATTAACAAATACGCTGGCGTCAAAGACGAGATGGCTCGTCTCAACGCTGAGCTAAAGGAGTTGGGTAAGACCAAGGACGACCTTGATCACCAACTCTTCGCCAAATTGGACGAGCAGGGTTTGTCGCGCACCGCGAATGGCAAAGCCAGCGTGTCCATAAACGAAGACACTGTACCTGACGTTACTGATTGGGATGCGCTTTATGCGCACTGCTCAGCGACCGAGGACTACAGCTACCTTCAACGTCGTGCGAGTTCTACGGCTTGCAAAGAAATGTGGAAGCTAGGGCAGGAAGTCCCAGGCGTAGCTCCTCGCGACATACGACGCATTAACTTTCGATCCCTTTAAACACGAATAGAGAAGAGTACCTATATGAGTAAATCAGTAGCAGTTGCAACATCAAACCTTGTCGCATCAACCGACGAACTTCCTGCCCACCTCAAAGCTGTCGAAGGCGTAGGCCGTGGCAACGAGAACGTCGGCCAGAATGTGCAGATCCCTCGAGTCAAACTTCTGCAGAAGATGTCCAATGAGGTCGACAAGCACCATCAATCATACGTTGAGGGCTGCGAGCCAGGCCACTTGGTCAACACCTTGACCAACCACAACTACGGTAATGATCTGTACTGCATTAGCTTGCACTTCAGAACCGAGTTCGTTGTCTGGCGCAAGCTAGAAGCTGGCGGCGGTTACGGTGGTGCGTACACATCGCAAGCAGAAGCTGACGCATACGTGTCTGCTCAGGATAAGCCTGATGAGTACGACATCAACGAAACACATGCACACGTCATCCTGATCAAAGATCCTGTGACCGGAGAGCTAGAACGCTCACCAGCCATCATGGACTTCGCTAGCTCCAAGCTGCGCGTATCCAAAGCATGGAACTCGCAGATTGGCATGAAGGGCGGTGACCGTTTCGCTGGCCTGTGGAAAGTGTCCGGCGTACCTACCGAGAACAAGATGGGCAAAGCATTCATGAATTGCGAAGTCACGTTCATCGGTTGGGCTCAGGAAGCCGACTACAAAGTTGCTGAAGATTTGTACAAGCAGTACGCGCAGTAACGTCTATGGCAGGGACTGCCGTGTGTTTTTTTCCTTTTGTTGGCACACGGTAGTTTTTTTTCACAAGCCTGATCCACTTGTTGCCACAACGGATCACCGAATTTATGAACGAGCACAGTTTTGTTAGGTCTATACATAACGCTCTCCACCCTGATGTGTATAAGTGGAAGATCCACGACACCTACACGGGAGGCGTGCCCGACGCTATGTATGCAGGACCAGCAGGGCTGTTGTTCGTCGAATACAAATATGTCAAAGCATTGCCGAAGAAAGACGAGACCGTGATTCGACACTCGTTGTCCGCGCTCCAGTGTGCTTGGTTAGAGCGCATAAAAGTGAGTACTTCGGTGGCACTAATATTAGGTATTGGAGACACAGCGCTAATATTAACGGATGACTTCTCCACTAATATATGTAAGTCTGAGTATGTAGAACAAAACATACCGCGACAGGATGTCGCCCCTTGGATTTATTCCACCGTTTGTCAGGGACTAGACAATGACCAAAAACACTCAAGTTCCGGCCAGCGTGACTAATCTACGCAAGCTTTGGAACAAAAAAATCAAACCGCAATACACACAGATCGAAGCGGCAAAAAAACTTGGGTGGACACAAGGTGCGATTTCTCAGTACCTGAACAACATCACCGAAATGAACGCAGCAGCCATCATAAAGCTTGCTAATTTCATGGAAGTCGACCCGCATGAAATTGATCCAAACATCACTGAGCATTTGCCAAACACAAAAACGATCACGGTACGCCATAATTTGAGCGACATGTCCAAAAAGATAAATAACAAAGTTCACTACAAGACAACCTTAAATACTTTCTATGTCGAACACCTAGTCGACGATGATCAATGGCCAGGAGCAGTATTCGAAGTGTTCGAAGCTGATGAATCTACACACGCGAACCATTTTATAGTTGTCAAAAAAGGAGAAAAATCCGGATGGATTTATCCGCACAACCAACTCCCGCCTAAAAACAAGATCAAAACAAAGCTGGCAATTATCTCAGTTTACTCTGCCTCCTCGCGTATTAACTAACGCAAACAGGTGGGTTTGACGGCGTATATTAGTATAAGTAATATCAACTATCGTTAAACTTAGCACTAAAATGGTACAGATCATTGGAAAATCTACTACTGGAACGGTTCGGCCCCTTCATGGATCTTGAAGAATTAGCCACACTAATGAGAATAAAAAAAGAAAGCGTCTACCAACAAATCTACCGAGGTACTTTAAAAATCCCCCACGTTAGACACGGTAAAAAATACCTGTTTCCAACGCCGATGGTCGCGTCGTATTTTACAGACCTGCTAGATCCCCAGCCCGCAAGTTAACGTATCTAGCTAATTGCTCAAATGATCGGTGGCCCGAAGCTACCCGCACTTGCTCAATAGTCATACCACGTTCAAACATCCGGCTTATCGCTTCATGACGTAAGTCATGGAACGTCAAATCAGGAATGTTTGCGGCTTTCGTAAGTTTCGCAAACTTGTCTGAAATTGACGCTGCTCGTCTTACAGGAACAAGCTTTGGCCCCTGCGGAAGTTGGTTTTGTGAGCGCTGGAGCACCTCTCTCACGCCCTCCAACAACGGTATTTCATGCTTTGATTTGCCTAATTCAGCGTCTTTGTCTTTCCGCATTGAGGTAAGTGTGCCTGCCTTTTCGTCTATGTCAGACCACTTGAAAGCCCAAATCTCCCCCTGACGCATACCCGTAGCTAGCGCAAAGTCGATTACTGGGCCAATCCAATGTCCTTCCGCCTCACGCATTAACGACTCGTACTCCCCAGGCTCCAACCGCCTGTCTCTGAGCCTGCTGCCTTTAATTATCTTCTTACGTTTTAGCTCCTCGATCGCGATATCAACCGCAGCAACCTCTGTGCGAATGCGGCTGTTGTCGACCGCCTGCTTGAAGTAATACATCTGTTTCTGCAACGTGCTGCCTGAAACCGTGCGCCGCCGGTACGCAGCAAAGTCCAACACCTCGTCGACTGTTAACTGGTGTATTGACGTGCCTTGGAAGTATGTTTTGATCTGAGTGAGGGCAGACAGCTTCGGCCCAGCAACCTCAATCCCAAACCGCTCGTAAGAGTAGACCAGCAAGTCGATAATGTTTTCGATGAGCGCGGTTCGCGATTCGCGGGCATCGACCCACTTGTTACTGTCTATCGCTCCCTCAGTCTGGAGCACCCATGAGTTAGCAGCAGCCTTAGTCTTGAATGATTTGCGCGAAACTTTTCCTTTCAGCCGTACTTCTGCGTACCAGCTTTTTCCGCGCTGCCGAATCGTTGCCATTGAGCCTCCGTGCGTCATATGAGCGTCAGTGAGTAGATACTCGCTCGGAAACGCAGCTGTGGCAAGGGCTGAAATGATGGCGGAGAGAGAGGGATTCTATAGGCGTAAACCCTGTAAACCCTTCTATAACGAAGGTTATAGGTCTATTTGCTTCTATCTGCCCTACAAGGTCGATGTAGCGTAACCTCATGTTATTACTACATATTTCACATTACATTAATTTTGAGTGCGTCAATTGACGCACTTATGCGAAGCGATATTTACCACGGTTCTTTTTGCGGCTGACAACAGAAACATTTGACGATTTGTTGTTACGCGGGTTGCCGTCTTTGTGATGCACATCTTTCTTATCACCTTTCTTGACCTTACCTGCAGCCAACGCAGCGCGCCGAGCTTTGTTACGGCCCGCGCGTCGTCGTTTCTGTTCCGCCGTCCCGTGGTACTCGTACTCTTCCTTATAGTCCCGCTTAGTACCCATAGTTTCTTTTCACCTTCTTCTTGGTTTTCTTCGCCTTAGACTTACCTTTGGCGGACTTAGGTTTTGCATTAATGCATGAGTAACCTTTGTGCATGTCAGTCTCCACTTACTTTTTGTTAGACCAAGCCTGCGCTCCGAAGAACGCGGCCAAGATACCGGCGACACTGACGAAGTAGACCGACGCCATGTCGCCAAGAATTGATGCCGCTTGTTCAAGCCCAAACATACTGCTGGCTACGACAAGCGACGGGTAAAGAAGCATTCCCCACAGAGCAAACCAAGACATAGCTCGCTGCGCGTCTGCTCGCTCATGGCTGATCTTCAGTTCTTGCAGTTCTTTGCTGGTGTTTAACTCTTCGTCAGTGACAATACCGTCCCCATCCGAATCGTATTCGGCGTATTCACTACCTTCTTCTAGTCGCTTTGCTGCCATCTCAATCCCAAGTTTTCGTGGTCGCCGCAACCCGTTTCGGTATGCAGTACGCCGTTATATTTTCTTGCATCTGGTAGCGGTTGTTTATCTTAGTTTTGCCAGTGCTGACGTAGTACGCAAACGTGTTACACCGTGTGATGTCACGGAAGTAAAACTGATCTGCTATTGGCTCCCCGTTTACCACCACAACCAGCAAAAAGGCCATCATCGTGTCAACCAACCCAGCAAAAGTCCCAGCGTCATGGGCAGAAGAAACAGAAGCACCCCAGCGATTGCGGCGTATTCTTTAACTTCTTTCCAAAACTTCTTTTTAGCTGCCACCTTCCTAGCCAACTCAAGCTGTTTCTGCTTGCGAGCCTCTGCCATCGCCTGCATAGCTTCTTGGTACAACTGTCCGTTACCACTAACGGTAAACAAATCCCTGATCTCACGCATGGTTTCTTGGATCTGCTTCTTTGCCAACGCCGCTTTCACAGCATCGGCCTCTGACAGCTTGCCCTCGTTTTGAGCACGCTGTAGCTCTACCTCGGCACCACCTA
>Ga0070746_10000818_pt1 | contig 18716 bp, 15 predicted proteins | sample VirMetDEL_Mar_21_FD_77016 | JGI IMG/M metagenome (GOLD analysis project Ga0070746, IMG submission 77016) | Aqueous microbial communities from the Delaware River and Bay under freshwater to marine salinity gradient to study organic matter... | ecosystem: Environmental > Aquatic > Marine >...
TTATCGTTTGTAATAGACAAATAATAATCTCTTTTGAAACGAGTTAAGAATACTTCCTCGTCCACATCGTATATTTTATTATCTTCCGTTTCCTGAGTATAATAAGGAGGATAACATTTAGTAGTATCTTTGCTGTTATAAGGCTTATTTGGTTCCTTCAGACAATATACCAATTCGCCGGTGCTGATAGACAATCCCTGTTCCATATAACCATTTTCGTTATTGTAATCACCAAAATCAAAAGTTTCAATATTATCACCTAATCTTATATTGTCTTCATTGCGTTGTTGGATAATAGGATTTCCTTGTATATCGCCAAAAGAACCGCAAGCAAAAGGTATATCGGTGTTAAAATTAGAACAGGGTTTATTAACTGTAAATTTTGCATTATTAGGTAATATTTTTACAGTACCTGAAGGTAAGGGTTTATTAAAATTATCATAGCAAATACTATCTACTGTACCGTCTGGGTTGTAAATATTAGGGCTGCGGAAAACGGTATAATCAGCTTCTACCGTAACTTTCTTTTCTGGATTAATTATTAAGGTTCCGGTTCCATCAGACGAGCCTCTTTTTTGCGAACTAATCATCTTATTGTATAATCTACTTTTTTCAGCTATATTACTATCTTTTGTAACGATATTATTAAGAAAATAATCATTATTACGCATCAAAGTCATATTGTATGCAGAGTAGCCAGCACCGCCCCCTGAAGGAAAATAATTTGGCAATTCTGCTATTATATTAGTATCTTTTATCATTAATCCTGATTGGGCAAAATCGGGCCCTGGGTATTGGTAATCCGGAAGTACTATATTCTTAGGCACTACATTATAATTACTAACAAAGTTATTAAAAGATAGTCCAAATTGGTAATCAACATTTACAGTACCAACGCTATAAATATCTTTAAAATCTGTTAATTTAAAATCTTTTGATGGAGCTTCGGCAAGGGCATGATTAGTAGTTATTACATTATCGGGCATGTAAAAATCAATTTTGGTATTATCTTTATTAAAGTAACCTTCAAAACTATGCTTATGAGAATTTTCTATATTTTGTGATAAAAATACTGGATAAACATATTCTTGACCAGGCACTAAGTATCTTAAGGCCAATGATTGATATTGATTAAAATCTAAATAATTTAAATAAGGTTCTGGCGGAATAGCCACACTTTCTGGTTTACCAGCAATATAAAAACTAGTACCAGAGTAATTATCATTAGTTAATAAATTAGTATTATCTCCAAAACTATTAATATAAACGGGGTAATTATAAACAGTTTGTTCATTAATAACTGAAGTAATAAAAAAGGCTTTATTTTGCAAATCCGATACATCTATATAAGAAGCATCGGTAGTTGCTTTTGTTTGCGAGGTAGTAAAAATTTTAGTTCCTTCTGAAGTATAACTATTCCCTGATAAAGTAAATTCAGTAAGATAAAGAGGATAATAAAAACCTATTTCTTTCGAATTACTTTCCTGGCCATACAAGAGGAAAGCATTATTGGTATAGTTTTGCAGTGTACTTGTGTCTCTAACTAATTCTAATTGTCTATTTCCGCTATTAATAGTTGCGTTGCTAATTAAATAAGTATTTGTGATAGCTATATTATTAATACTTATTTCTTTACTATTACCTGAATTGGTTTTGAAAAATATATGTGCCGGAGTACCTTGGGCTGCATTTAATTTGCGCCATTTAATTTTTTCTTGCTGATTTATCATTCTACCATCTACAAAAGCCACAGACGGTCCAATAGCAGTTATTTGCACCATCTTACCTGGATTATAACCTGTCTGTGTTCCATAATAAAAAATAAAATCACCTACTTGTAATTCATTATTGGGGTCCGCGAATGCGCTAATAGTGATATTTGTACTATTTTTTATAAATTCTACATTTGCCGAAGAAATCCCTCCTCTAAAGAATGAAGTACTGGAGTCTTTCGACCAATCTATGTTTACCGCTCTATAATTAAAAGTTTCACCGTTAACCTCTGTAGTATAATATTGATCTTCAAAGTTTATATCTTCTCTAGTATAATATTGATTGATATAATATTTTATATTATCATTACTTTCTTTATCGTAAGGTAAATATAAGAATATATTTTTATTACTTAAATTATATTCTTCACCTGGTTGTAAATCATATATAAAATTGTCAGCTTTTTGTATTTTCTTAACCAAGGCTAATTCTTCACCGAGTTGCACCTTTATATAATTATTATAATCATAGTAATAATCATAATCTGTGTTTAAAATATTAGGTAGAAAATTTTCATCTGTTGCTTCTTCTATGAATATTTTATCTGTTAAATTATTATAACTTGGATTTATATAAAAAATATTATTATCTCCTACAGGATAAAGAGTTTCTAGAGAGTTTATCTTTTTATCATTAACATGCTTGTAACATACATTAGGGTAGTAGAAATTTTCTGGTACTTTTTTAGTACTATTAAGTATCTCTATTTGATTTACATTATTAATATCATAACAAACATGTCTTATATTGCCTTCTTCGTCTAATTCAGTAGGATAATATTTCAATATATCTTTGCTTAATTTTTTATCATAAATTCCTGTAAGACGTAATGGTCCTTCTTCCCCGCATGCGTAACGGCAATTGTTTTCTCCAGTAGGATCATATTGATTACAAGTAAATGTTTTTTCATAATATCCTTGATATTTATCAGGAATACAATTTTTCAATGGATAATTATTATTTAAAATATCAAAGTCTCCCAAGAAAAAATTAGTTTCCTCTATACCTGTTATTGAATTAATAATTTTATTACACCCGTTTGCTTTTGGTATTATAATTTCTTCGCCTCCTGGCCCTATTAATATATTCTTTTCAACAGCATCATCTACATTAAATAAATTAGAAACACATTGTAATTGACACGGGGTTTCTACTATTTTACTATTGTATGTCATTGTTCCTTTATCGTCAATACAACCTTTTCCTGTACTTGGATGCGGCAGGCATTTAAAAATAGTTTTCTGCGTAGCAATAGAGGTACATTTTCCGTCATTACTGTTGCATGGTAATGTGATGGGGTCACTATAAAAGCCATAACCAGCATTTAAAGATTTCTTTTTGTCTGACTGTTTTTGCTTAAATAATTTTTCATTAAATATCATTACTAATGTTAAAATTACTGCTAATATTACGGAAAAAATACTAAAAATAATTATTTCTTTTCTCATTTTTTAATTAAATAATAAAAAAATGAAATATAAATTAGGCCCCCTGATCGGCAAAGGGAGCGACGGAGAAGTATATGATTTATTAGATAGAGAAAATATTGCAAAAAAGGTAATTAAATTTATTCAACCGTCTATTTATGGTATTAGAAATTATTTAGAACCATATATTATGTTACATTTAGATCACCAGCATATAATGAAAGCTGAAAATATAGAAGTAGATACTAATGATATACTTAAAATTGTACAAATTAAAGCTGATAATGATTTGTACAAAAATTTAAATTATAAAAAAATAAATATAGCTACGAAACTTAAATATATGCGCCAGTTAACAGAAGCCGTTTATTATTTACAACAACATAATATTGTCCATGGAGATATTAAACCTCATAATATTCTATTAGTTAATGATAATATCAAATTGAGTGATTTTTCTTTATCTCGGTTAATTTTAAAAGAACCATGTCAATGTCAAAAGAAATCATATACTTTAGCTTATCGTCCTCCGGAAATTAAAGAAAACAAAATATATTTAAAATCAGATATATGGGCATTAGCATGTACATTATACGAAATATATTATAACAAAGTTTATTTTAATATTAGTAAAGAATTTAAAACTTATCATATCAAAAGTAATAAAATTAATAATACTTTTGACAATTTAATAAATAGTATGCTTTCTATCGATGTAAATGAAAGATATTCTATTGAGAAAGTTATTAGTTTTTTTAATATTTCTCATAGTGAAATAAAATATAAATTACATCCTAAATTAGAGTTTGAAGATTTTTCCAATCAAAGTATTTATTTGGATAAATGCTATTATAAAGATAATATTAAAAAGATAAATAAAAAATATGCAGATATAGAGAAGAAAATAATTAATAATTATAACTTTTTGATTTTTGAGAATTTTCCTGAATATGATAAAAATAAAAATTGATATTTGCAAAATATTAATTTACTAAAATGGATCTCCAAAAATACATTTTACACACTGCCCAAGACCCAGAAAACTGGCATTTTTATAAAAGGCAGGAAGCATGTGACTGGTCTGCAGAAGAATTCGATTTTACTAAAGAAAAAGATGATTATGAAAAAGCTTCTCCCAGTATTAAGAAGTTATTAAAAGGTATTTTTGGCTTCTTTCTTATAGGCGATGGTCTTATTTCCGAGGACGTAGTTGTCTTTCTTAAAGAAGCTATTCTTGAGGAAAACTGGCCCTTGGTTTATTACCTCAGTATGCAATTAAAAGTAGAAAATACTCATGCTGAAACTTATAGTAAAGCGGCGCTTACTATTGTTCCCGAAGAAGAGCATCAGGAAATGCTAGATATGCCGCTTAATTTGAAATGTATAAAAGACAAGGGAAACTGGATAAAAGAAAACGTAGACAGTAGTGAATCACAGGCCCTGCGTTATGTAGCATGTGCAGTAGGAGAAGGTGTATTTTTTGTATCTCTTTTTGCAGTAATTTTTTACTTGCGCAAACTTAATTTATTCAAAAATTTTATCGAGAGCAACGAACAAATATCCAAGGATGAAAGTATCCATCGAGACCAAAAAGCAATGTGTGCTAAACGTTTGCTCAAAATAAGCGAACACGATAGAGCTAAAGAAATTATCATGACTGGTGTAGAAATCGAAAAAGATCATGCACGGTATTTACTCAGCGAACCTATTGTTGGTGAACAAGCAGATAAGGACGCCGGTTTAACACTGGAAAATGTTTTTAATTATATTGAGATGTTGGCTGACCAAGTAGCCGTGTTATGTGGATTAGAAATTATATACAAAGCTAACGCGGAATTGCCATGGATGGAAGATATTAATTTGTCCCAAAAAACTAATTTTTATGAAAGAGATGTAGTAGGAAGCTATCGTAAGTTTAATCCTCAAGAAGAAGTCAAAGACGACGGTTTAGTTGATCCTGAAGATGAAGATTTTTGATTATTTCTATTTAATTTCTTTCCTGATATTATTATAGCTATTGATGAAATAAATAAAACAAAAGCATATACCCAATTTAATATAGATTGTTTACTAACATAATTAGTATTTAATCTTAAATCTTTAAAAATTAAACTTCCTATCAAACCATAATAGATAGATGCAAGAAGTAGAAAAAATAACGAGTAAATATAAAATATAGATAAATTTAAATTTTTTCGATACCATTTAACTAATATAAAAAGTATTATATTAGCCACCAATATAGATACTGCTAGTGCAAAACTAGCTCTGTTATAGTCCTGATATCTATTTTCTCTGTCAGAAGAATTAAAAAATATTTTATTTGGATTTTCTAATTTAACATCGGCATTAAACAAAGTTAATCCTGTTAATGTAGCGTAAGAAATAGTAACTGCTGATAAGAAGCCATTAATTAATAAAATATCCATTTTATATTGCTAAATTTGCTAATTTATTTTTATATTCATTTCTTAAATTATTAACAGAAAAAGAACCTACAATCAAGAAAATAATAAGATAAACTGTAGTGGCATAAAAAGGATAATTGTATTCTAAACTCTTAATTCCTTTATCAAAATAATCATCTTTAACAGAAAAATAGCCCAATGAAGTATCAAGAGCAAGTAAGCTTATTAGAGAAGATACAAAAAATATTAAATAAATTGTATATGTAGATCTTGTTATATTTAATTTTTTAGAAATACTATATAATTTTTCTATTGCAAAGAAAAAGATTAAAAATAGCAATAAATAACTAAAAGAAGTGGTTGATAATAACGTGTAATAATAATTACTCTTTTTCTTATTTTTTAAAGCTGAATTGTAAGCAGTGGGGAAAAAATTTATATTTCCTTTACCCCATGTCATTAAACTCATAAAGATTGAATAAATCAATGTAACGGTTAATAAAACACCTATAGTAATAATTTTCTGGTCAACCATTTTATATTAAAAATAAAATTGGTTAAAAAAAGAGCCTTTTATAGAAAAAAAATGAACCTCCAAGGTATTTACGATGGCATCGTTATATTTTCAGAAGTCGGTAATGTTATGTTTACTTCTACAGGAGAAATAGTAGATAATAAAAAAGCCCCTAGAAAGCATAAAATAAATAAAAATATCATTCATGAAATTTTTAATAAAATGAGAAATTATAACGATAAAGATAATGAATTCTGGGATAGATTTCTATATAAATGTGCTAGAAATATTTTCCCTAGTAAAGATTTTAAATTTTCTAACGATGTTCTTTACTACAAGATTAAAACTAAAAAACACCGTTCTGAATTATATATTAATGAAGATAATTTGGAACAAAGTTTCTTGGATTTAAAAAGGTTTATGCGCGAAAGAGGTATTAAGCCTAATAGTGAAGTAAGAGAGAAAGAAATATTTTTTGAAAAAGATATAGTAGAAATTAACAATTGGAAAGATATTAAAAAAGAGTTAAAATATGATAAAATATTTAAATTTATAGACAAGATGGCAGGAAAGTATCAATTAAATAATTGCGAAAAATATCAATTAGAAAGTCTCATTAAAGTAGCTATTTCAGGGGATTTATTTAATAATGAAAATATCATTATTAAAGATAATGATATAGAAGAAATAAATTATTTAATTTGGTTGCAAGAAAAAAGAAAGTTTAAAATAGACATTAATAATTTGCCTATAAAATTTAATAAAGCAAATAAGATAAAAGAAGAAAATTATTATACTTATAATACTTATAGCAATGAAAATTGTCTAATAAACAAAGAAATTGAAATAATAGACATATCTAAAAAGTGGGAAAAGTTTTTAGATAATTTTTTTAATAAAAAATGATTTACTATACTGTTCTTTCTAAACCAACTTGTCCTTATAGTCAAAGAGCTATTAAATTTTTAAAAGATAAAGATATTAATATCAAAGTATATAATGCAGGTGTAGATTTTGATATTAGTGAATTTAAAGAAAGATATGGCCAGGATGCTACTTTTCCTCGTATTTATGAAGGTAAAATATTAATCGGGGGTTATGAAGATTTATTATCTTATTTTTCTTTTAAATTTTAGTGTATTCTTCGATGACTTCAATAGTTTCCAGTATTTCATATTTTTTCTTAGAACTTTCACCGTCAGTAGTAAATCTTATCATATTGTAAAGTTCTTTGATTGGAGGAAGAAAATCACTGCATTTTTCTTCAGCGCAAAGCTTTCCTAAATTATCCCTCACTTTTTTGTACACTACTATTCTTTTCTTATAGCATTCCTTATGTGTAGTACAAAGAATACCCATCTGTGTATTATATCCTTTTTTAATACATCTCTGATTTACATTTTTAGTATTACACTTGCTGATATTATAAGCTTGGCATTGGCTCTTGTTATATTTAAACTCCACGTCCATTTTCATTTTTTCTAAACTATCTCTAATGTTTGGTTTTTCTAATAAATATTTTCCATAAACTTCTTGTATATATTCATAAGTATCATCTAAATTAAAAATATTATTTTCTACATTCTTATTTTTTAAATATAATTCTTGATAATAAGATTTATATTCTTGTAATAAATTATTAAATTCTTCGTAATGCTCCTGACATAACGAACTGTATCTTCTCCTTATTTCATCGCAGTTCTTGGCTACACAATCTTTGTGTTTCCTGTAGAAAAAATTAATTATTTCTTTGGATAATCCGCAAGTTTTTTTACCATATAAAGTATACTTACTACTACAGCCTAAAGCCCTCCCTTGTAAACTATCACAGGCCCCTCCTTCTTCGGTGCTTAATTGTTTACATAATTCATTTCTATTTTTAAGTTCAGCATCTAGATTATCTTCGTCTATTTTGGCGAAATTCTTAAACCCTTTATTTAGCAAATATTGATCTGTCTCATAATTTTCATTAGGAACACACTTGCTATTAAAGCCTAAAACCCCCCTTTTTAATTTACATTTTCCCTGTACCTTTTGACTGGTACAAGCATCAGTAGTTAACTGTGAGCAATCTTCAGGGAGTTTTAATTTCTTACGCTTGTCCATCTTTTTAAGTAGTATAAAAATGTCTTCTAAATTTAATAGTCTTGCTACGCGTATATCAGAATTAGAAAAAAAATATTTTCTCAGTGGGAAATATTTTCGCAATGTAAACAGATTTTTTACCATTCCTTCTATTATACTAACTTCTTGTGCTAGTGTTTTTTCTTATTTGGGTACTTCTCAATATTCTGACGGGGAATCAAAAAATATCTTTCTTTTATCTGTTACTATTACATCAGCATTGTCTACTTTACTACAAACTATATCCATTAATGGACAATTTTTAATAAAAAAAGAAAGATATATGGAAGCTGCTAATGAATTTAATTCATTAGCTGATAATATTTATTTTGAAACATTATTTGCCAATGAGGAAGATTTTTTAACCAAAATGGAGGAAGATATAAAAGAAATAAAAAATAAATGTAAATTTTTACCAGTTTACTAGAAATAATCACTTTCTAATTCTCCTGGGTCTTCTGGTATTTCTAAGTCTGCAAATACATCATAGTTTTCTTTCTCTGGCAATTGAATATCCACCTCTTCATTTTGCACAGGTGAAAATATTTCAGGAGCTTCCATGCGAGGCGGATCGGGAATATTTTCTTTCAAACAAAGTTCTGATTCTTTTCCTTCCTCGGGAAGATTGAAATTAATATCGTCTTGCATATCTTTGCGTTTATAATCAATATTAAGATCTTCGGAAATTGTTTTGTAACAAGGGCCTACTACAAAATCTGTTTCTAGAGGAATATTCTTGTTTTCTTCTTCAGTAATCCTCTTATTATCTTCGTCTTTTAAATATTCTTTATCGTAGGTAATATTACTAAAACCAGTTCCATTATGGCAAAATTTACCGGTCATAACAGAACCAGTTAATCCTTTTAGATTATCAATATTTCCAAAAGCAGAATTACGTTGAAGTACGTCCATTGCTTGTTCGAAACCGACTTCGCTCAATATACTTCCACCTGCTTTATTTACACCGATAAACGATACTGGTAACAGCCGGCCTAAAGTAGTTTGATAATCAATTAATAATTCTATATTAACAGGATTTCCACCAGAAGTTATTTCTGATTCATTGTATTTACTAATTAAGTAAAAACGAGCTGCTTCAATACCAAGAGTATTATAAACATTATTGACATTATCTGGATAAGTAAAAGGCGTATCCAATACTTTGTTATTCATTAATTCGCCTATAATATTTTTTCCTTCAATGGTGATATAATAATAATAAGCAGTTCTATAAACATTGGGTATCGTTGGTAAATCAATACTATTATTTGTTATATCATTAAAAATAGTTTTTATTTTTACGGCTAAATCTTTGATAGCGAACTCTAAATGATTTTCTATTAATTTTATTGGCCCTATACCATCTACCTTTTTATCATTTTTTTCATCATAAAGTATTCCTTCTTTCATGCTATAAAGATTTTTAATTTTATTGTTATCTTTTTCATCATAATAGTAGACTTCTAATTTTTGAGGTAACAAAACTATTAATGTTCTTTGTTTAATATCACTATCTATAATTTTAATATCGACGCTTTCAAAAAGATTAATATATTGTTCTGATTTAATACCTTTTGTGAGAAGAGCTTTTTTATCTAAATTAATACGCCATAATCTACCAGCATCATCTAATTTTAAATTATAAGGTTTTTTGGAATATTTTTCTAAAGAAACACTATCCAATACTGGTTCTTCGCGATAAGTAGTATTTAAATTAATAGGGTCGGATATACTAATGTAATCTATATCTTTGATACCTTTGACAAACATTTCTTTAAATCTTCCAGGTAACCAAGTAGAAAGAAATATATTATTTAAATCTTCTATATTACCAGACAAAGGTAAGTTACTATCTTTTTTAGTCAAACTGAATTTAATAAATTCTGGGTCTACATGGATATCTATGATTCCTTTATATGTAGAGGAAGCAATACATTTTATAGCTTGTCTTAATTCGGTAGTTTTACTATTTTTTTCTATTGCTCTGACCACATCATTTATAAAAATATTGTATTTATAACATTCTTTCAAATTAAGTTGAATGCGTAAAAATTTTTTACCTTTATAGATAAAATTAGTATTCATCACTTTAAGATAATTTTCGTACATAATATTATCTTCAGGAGTAAGCGAGGATAGTATTTGTTCACTCACAATAACATCTTTAACAGAAACACCTTTGAGAGAATTGGTTAAAATTACCATTTCTTCGTAAGTAATATTTTTATCTTTAAAGTGAGCAACGGTAATATCTTTTGAAGGTTTACTAACAGCAAATAAAGACTCTAAATACTTTAATGTACCTGCTTGTTTATTACTAGACCCAGAACTATGAAAAGTATTCAAAGTGGCTTGTGTAAGGGGCTGAGATATAGACATAGCGCTATTAGCGCCAACACTTTCACCGTAAGGACATAATGAAGTAAGATATTGTTTTTTGATATACTGCTTTATCTTATCTAAAGTATCATCTTTTACAGAGAATTTATTCTGTTTTAATTTATAACTTAAAATCTCTTTAAGTTGTCTTAAATTATCTTCAGCTATTAATTTTATAGGACTAGGAAGTGGCTTAATCACACTAAGAACTTCTTCAATTTCTTTATCTGTAAGACATCTTGGGGTGTCTTTTTTCTTTAAATATTCGCCTATTTTCTTTTTGAAAATATTTAAGTCATCCTTTGTAGTCTTATGAGAAAAATATGTATTTTTAAGAATACGATAAACTTCTAAACGATTTTCTTTTGGCAGAACATCTACGATGTCTTTAATTTCTTTATAGCTAAGAATTATACCGTCTGTCATTTTATTCTATTGCTTAATAATTATTTTTTCAATTGCTAATAAAATGAAAAATATTATTCTTAGTTACGGAAAGGAAGAAAAAAAGGAGAGCTGGATGAACTATTTCGATGAATATTATTTTATTCAACATGATAAACAGGAGATTACCAATAAAGAAATTAAAAAATTTTTAAAAGATGAATTATTAGCAGTTAATGGAGAAGACAATTTCTTTATTATCTATAACGAACTATTAATAGATAAATATTATTTTGAAGAAACCGTAGATTACATTACTAATGATATATTAAAAGATAAATTTTGTTATCTATTTAATTATATGCAAGTATGTAGTAAATTAAATAAAACTGATAAATTAAGAAAATATGATTTTTATGCTACTGATCAAGCTACCGAATTTTACGCAGTAGCTGCTAAATTTAAATTATGGTATAATTTATTATTAGATAAAGATTTTGCTGTACCCCTATACTTAAAAATACAAGAAAAATTAAAAGATAAAGTAGTATATGCATGGCCTAATATATTCCAGTTTGGGATGAATAATGTAAAAGATAACTTTCTATTGGCCAGTCCTTGCAGAGAGAACTTCAATCCTATACCTTTAAAACCTTATAATAATAGAGTAGCTAAAATTATTTTTATTTTAACTATAAGTTTAATATTTGTTTTCTTTTATTTCTTTTGGAGAAAGATACCTAAAAATCGTTATTTTCAAGTTAAAACATTTTACGAAAGAAAATAAGAGATTTTTCATTTAAATCTAATTCATAATCGAGTATTGATTTTAATTGTTGGTAAATTTTAAGATTAATTTTATCCATTAAATAACAACCATATTCATAATTACAAATACCTTTTAAATACATATTAGCAATTTCTTTTAAATTATTCTTTAGAAAAGGGTCTTCCTCTATTTCTTCTTCATTCTTTTTATTTAAAAAATCACTCAATAACATGGTCTGAAAATTAGATATTTTTGTATCTACTTCTGATTGTTTTTTATTAACAAAGCCGATACTTTGATATATACTTTTTTTCCCGGCTAATAAATTAATTATTTCTTCATATAACATGGTACCGGAATCATCACAAACACAAGGAACTTGTTGGTCTGCTTTGTAATTAATTTTCTTTACTCCTAAACATTTGGCTAAATAAAGAAATAATCCCATAAAATTATTTATCTTTTGAAACTTTTTGTCACCCTGTGTATATTGGTCGCTAAAATTTTCTAATTCTTTACCTAAGTTTATTTCTATATTAGCTTGTAATTTTTTATCGATAACTAATTTAATATAATAATCTTCATCACCCATAGATAAGATATAATTTTTATCTTTCTTTTCTAATTTCATTATCTTGGCTTGATAATCTCTCTTATTTAATATTAAGTAAAAATCCATTCCTATATTTTCAACATCAAGGTGAAAATTTTCTCGAGGCAAACAATTAAATAATTTTTTGTAAAATTTATCTAATCTAGTATTAATATTTTTTATTTCTGAAAATTCACGGAAAGTGGAAAGATATACTATAAAACAAGTTTTTTTAAATTCTTTTAAATATTCAGGAATAGTAAGAAAATCATTGACTATTTTATCACTTACCAAATATTCTATATATGCATCTCTTTCAACAGGCATATTAACAAATTCTTTTATTAATCTTATAGCTACTCTAGCAGCTATAATACTTTTAAAATTTCTTTCATTGTAGAATACCAGATAACCTAAAATTTCTTTATTTCTAATTTCATTATTATAAGTATAAGTGTAAAATTTTTCGAAGCTAGTATTATTAGTATTTTTCTTTTCTATTACTGCTATTTTTTCTGGTTCTCTTGTCAAACAAAATAACTCTATCCCTTTCGGAGGCTGCCATATATGTTCCTCATAAAATATTGCTTTCTTATTATTGTCTAGTTCAAAATTACAACAAAGCTTATAAAAATCAAAAACTTGAGCTGTAGTTTGATCTTTATATTTAAAATAATTTTTCCAATCTTTTGCTAAATCTTCTGCTTCCTTTTTTTTATAAGGACCTTCTACTATTTCTCTAAAAAATCCCCCTTTATTTACTATTTTTTTAACCCAATAACCTCCTTCTTTAAATAATGTAAAAGCATTTAATGTATCCTCAAAAGAGGTTAAACCTTTTTCTAAATAAGGTTCATAATCCATTTTATTTAGTTATTTTTTTGCGTTAATGTTCTATTTTTCGTGAGTCTTTCCTTGTATACTACTAATAATATTGCAATAATTAAACTAAATATTGCAGAACCCAAAGTTGTTAAAGGTCCTTGAAGTCCTGGGAAAGGATCATCTAAAAATGCAATAATAGCCAAAATACCAAAAAGGAAAAATAATAAAACAAATAAAAAGATATATACCCTTATAAATTTATCAGGATTTTTGCGATAGATAAGACTAAATATTAAGAAAGATAAAGTTACTAGCACTCCAACCCCTACGCATATAAAGTGATAAATAGCAATATCTAAATTAAAAAAGTAACTAAATGAATTGATTGCTGCGAAAGTTGCAATGTATGCTAAAAACAAGGTTACTAAAATTGTTATTAAAATTTTCATATTTTAATAACAAAAATAATTTTTTAATTATCTAAATATTTATCTAATGTTAGTTGAAAATTATCTCTTTCTTTATCTTCACTGACAAAAGTAAATAAAACATATTTATTCATATTTTTATCAAACCCTATTATTTGGTAAAAATCGTCTCTTTTTAATCCTTTTGGTCTAGTGATAGTTATATCATTAATATCAGGATTAAAATTCTTGGCTTTAGCCAAAGCCATAGCGTATTTTTCTTCGTCCAGATTATCCCTCACTTTCTTTATTTTGATACGGTCTCTCCATTTTTCATCCACTCCTTTTTTAAGTAAAAAGTTTCTGGCCGCTAGCCAAGACTTGCCTTCCGAAGGTCTCCTTGTGGCTTCAGTAGCTTCACCTATAATAGTACCTGGTTTTATCTTGATACCATACCGAGCAAATGTTTTAGAACCAAATTCATTCATAATAATTTGAGTTTTTGTTTTACTATCAGCAGTAACTATGGATTTCATAATTACTCCTTTATCTGTTTTCTTCACGCCGTGAATACTTAAAGGAACAGTTATATTTTCTCTATTTAGAATTTTATTACCATTTTCTACAATCTCTTCCCATACTTCGTGGGGTATTTCCTTTCTATTAGGGTTTTTCATTTGATAAGTTTTTTCTTGCGGAGGAGTAAAAAACTTTATTTGTTCTACCAATTGCTCTACAAAGTTACGAGTGGGGCCTATTAATTCTTTGCTAAAATCATAATCATCAAACATTTGTTTATATAAATGATAAATTATATTAGTTGATTGTCCGATAGTAGCACTCTTTTTATTCAAAATAGTATCCAATGCTCCTGTGAAAGATTCGAATAAATCTTCACCTGTTTCCAAATTATTTCTCAATTGAGAAGGCATAAATGCCCAATCCAGCAGTTTCATAGTTTTGCCAATATAGCCCTGGCTTTCTTTCTTTAAAACTTCCTGTTTAATATTAGTAAGGTCTTGCTGGTCAGCTCCTGGATAACGGTCAGTATAATAGATAAATAGAGTATAAGCTTGTACATTATCACCTATAGTTTCTAAAGTTTCATAATTCCTGGAACGGTCGGGGTCGATTAACTCGTGAGTAAAAGCAGGTATCCATGTTTCATTGATAGTTCTTTTGTTTAGCAAATATACCAACATGCTCTCTTTGCCTTTGGGAAGAATTCTTAATATAAGTTCCTTGAGATAAGAGTAAAATTCTTGTAAAAATAATTTGGAATGTCTATCGGGTGTCATAGTTGGCGTAGGCAGATTATCAAAAATAGATAAATTAAATTCATTTGGTTTTCTGGTAGTTATTGCTGATTCTTTAGCAGGTTCTAATTCTATGTTAATCTCTTCACCATAATCTTTATCTAATATAGCAACAGAACTAATATCTGAAAAATTACTAATACGGAAAGAATTAAAATTTTTAATATTATTATTCAGATAAAGATAGACATTGTTTTTAAGTGATTTTAATCGCCATTCTTTTGACTCTTTCATATCGCTGTCAGAAATAACAAACATGATAGGGAAAAAATTACTAAACATAGCCATGGTGTCTTCGAAATTACTTTCGCTTATTTTCCAACGATTAAAAATAACTACAGCATTGTTAAATCTATGCGACATTATGTTAATATTAGCTTCCCACTCTTCGGGGCTAATAGAACGTTTTTCTCCTTCAAAATCATAATCTATTTTACCTACATTAACTATCTCCTTTAATTTATTTTTAAATTCAGAAACAAAATCAGAAAGTAGATAATTATTTTCAGGATAAATATCTAGCAAAGAAAAATCATTTATTTTTAAACTTGCTAATATTTTTTTCAAATTACTAGCGATGACATCATAATTCTCTTTGTTCTCCATTTTTTTATTTTTTAGTATAGATAAAATTTCATTTTTTATTTTTCTCCATAGGCAAAGTGACAGCATAATAAAAAGTATATATGAACACAATGACAAATACTAAACTTACTAAAATAATAACTTGACCTTCGTTGAGCATTTTATATATTTAGATTATATAAAATGTTTTTAATTATTCACACATAATACATACTTCGTCAGTACAAATAACTTTATTTTTATTTTCTTTTAATTGTTTGTGATATTCTTGAATAGAAATATCTACCGTAAATCTATCTGTTTGAGAAGCAGGATTAGCGCGTAAATAATACATACCTGTTTTTAAACCTAAAGTATTGGAATAAGAATGAACTGCTTTCATCTTTTTAACATCTGGTTCAGGTAAATAAATATTAAAAGATTGAGATTGACAAATATATATACCGCGTTGTCTAGCCATTTGCATAGTGTCCTTTTGAGATATTTCATACATACCACGATGCACTTTCTTAAGATGTTGTATTTCCTCTAATTTGGAAGCTTTAATTTTACCATTACGATAAAAATCAGGTGAAAAGAAAGAAGGATTATCTGATACGAAATGGTCTATTTTTGCAATAGAACCGTTAGTCATCATAATAAAATCAATCATTTCTTTATTCCATAGATATGACTTTTGCATAGCTTTTACAAAAGGTTCGGAAAAAGCCGTAAAATTACCATGTACTAATTTGCGAGAATAAATTAGTGTTTGATGAGCTTCGGTTGTTTCTGCATTACGCAATAATTGCGCTGAACTAGCAGTTGGCATCAATGCTATTAACATAGCATTCCTAACTCCGGTAATTTTAATTTTTTCTCTAAGAATTTCCCAATTATCTTTAGTATTATCCATGCCCCATTCTTCGGGCTTTACGGGTTTGTTATCAGCTTCTTTATTGATTTTTTCATTCCAGCGATTGATAGACTTAAGATAATCGGTTTCTTGTTGCCATAAATCAAACTGAAAAAAGCCATTGGATAAAGGAGAACCTTTAACTTTTTGCCATTTACCATCAATAAAAAGTTCACTAGTTCCAGTGCGGAAATTACTATATTCTCCGTATTTTGAAGCCAATGAGCAAGACTCGCAAAGAGCATGGTAATACATACATGCGAAAATCATTTTATTAATTTTAAATGCTTCTGGACTATCATAAGCTATGTCTAATAATGAAAAAACTTCGGCTAAACCAGAAACTCCGATACCAATAGGGCGATTTTGGAAATTAGGCGCGCTTATTTTTCCCCTTTTAATAACTTTGCCATCGCTATCTCTAACATCTAGAGGATAATAATTATAATCAATGACTTTGTTGATATTTCTAGTAAGAGCACGAGTAGCATAACCTAGTCTTTCAAAATCATAATGGTCAATAATATTGTCCAGAGTTATTGTTTGTTCGATTGTTTTAACAAAGGCCTTTAAATTAACATGACCTAAATTACAACTGGCGATAGCATCGGGTGTAGCGGGTTCGGTTATTTCAAGACATAAATTGAGGCCTTCGGTAGTACCGATATTACACATATTATTTTTCTCATTAACAGGATCACGATAGACGATATAAGGCATAGAACTCTTGACATTCATATCGCATAATTTAGTATAAACATCGCGGGCTTTCATAATTTTGTAATCAATCAAATGTTTTCTCATTTTAATTCTTTCTACGGTCTTTTTGTGATAAGCCAGAATAGTCTGACGGTCAGCTTGATTACCGTTAACTAATATTTCCATAGATTTGATTTCATTATCTAGTTTTTCAAAAGCTATTTTCTTCTCAATAGCTTCTTTTTCTATTTTTTCATAGACTTCCTCGAAAACATGACCATGGGTACCAATTAAAGTTTGGTCTCCCGAAACAGCTTTGGCCGGACAGAAGAATGTCCATTCCTTGTCTTCTTTAACTCGTTGCATAAAGAGCCTTGACAAATAAGCACAAATATTAGCTTGTTTAAAACGGATACCATTGTGTGTATAATTATCCCTGGTCTGAATAAAATCCATAAAATCAATATGCCAATCTATCAGAGTAATTGTCATAGCTCCGTTACGTTTTCCTCCTTGATTAACACAACTAATAGTAGCATCATAAATTTTACCAAAAGGTAAAACACCGCTGGATTTACCAGTATTGCTAATATTGGAATGACGAATAGAATTCATAGACAATCCAATACCACCTTGTAATTTACTAATTAATCCTACATCACCTGCTCCGGTGTAGAGAAGGCTTTCCAGATTATCTCCTAAAGAAAGAAGAAAGCAACTTGCCATTTGATTTTTCCGAGTACCAGCATTAAACATGGTAGGCGAGGCGTGTACGTAATCTTGATTAATTAAATCATTATAACACTTAACTACTTCGTCCCAGCCTTCTTCGTGATAAAATTGGACAGCTTGACGTAAAAACATTTGACATGGTGTCTCGATGGGATTTTCTTCGTGGGAAATTTTCAATAGATAATTAACACAAGAAGATGCAGAGAGAATATTATACTTTTCAAAATTTTGATAATAAGTTTTTTCTAACAATTGGTCAATCTTATCTTTATGTTCATTCATAAATATTTTTATATTTGGACTAATAATGCCGTCTAAAATAGTTAAATATTCATCTACATCCTTGGGACAATTTTTAATATTAACGTACATAAAAAGCCGTCCAGCCAACAAATAAGTATCTGGATGTTTTAACGTAGGTAAAGAAAGAGAAAAAACTTTAAGTTCATTATTATTCCTGGTTATATTAACACTTTCTATAATATTTTCTGGTAATTCTAAATCTTCAGTAAATTTTTTTATCAGACTGGACATTTTTTTATTCTATACTTTTTAATTTTTTTTATCATTTTTGATTTTTGTATTTAAAAAAAATATTTTAAAATATGACTAAACCTTCAAAAGATAGTTTAGTGAAAGATTACAAACATTTTATTAATTTTCGTTTATCAATACTAATAATTGTACTAATAGTAACTATTGTTGCTATTGTTTATTGGATAATATTAACCCGTAAGAAAAGAAAAGCCAAACCAATAATAAATAATTATAGTGAAACTCCAGGAGGAGGATTAAAAGGACCTTTATTGACTTTTAATGAAACAGATGAAAGTCAATCAGGGACAGGTTATGCATTGGCAGGAGTTAACGAACCGTGTGACTTCCAA
>Ga0070746_10000822_pt1 | contig 18656 bp, 35 predicted proteins | sample VirMetDEL_Mar_21_FD_77016 | JGI IMG/M metagenome (GOLD analysis project Ga0070746, IMG submission 77016) | Aqueous microbial communities from the Delaware River and Bay under freshwater to marine salinity gradient to study organic matter... | ecosystem: Environmental > Aquatic > Marine >...
CCAGTTGCGTCTACTCCGAAATACAGGCCATTGTTCTCGGAGACATCGTGACCGCCCCACTGGGCGTACTGATTTCCGGTCGGCAAGGCTGGAACGCGAAAGCCGATGCCCAGCTCCGAACCGTAGCCGGGGCTACACCGCCCAGCCTCTGCGCTGTCCAGGTGTGCCTTGCTGTTTGCAGTAGCTCCAGTAGAGATTTTAATCTCCCCGGATACGGGTGCCACAGACCCGCTGTTGGTCGTCTCGATAACGTCACGCAGCAACGAAGTGCCGTATGAACTATTGAGTTCGATGATCGGCGTGCGCTCGGCTGTGATTAACTCGCCAAATTGACTGTGAGGAAGCACGGGCCTAGTGACCAATCCTGACGAACTGGAATCGGGCGTTGTTGTTAAAAACTGCGCCTTATCTGCGTCCGTGAAGTCAAGCCTAGAAACCCCCCCGCCTGCCATTTACGCCACCATTTCTCGCATCTTGGCGAGTTTGTCCTCGTATTTAGATTTGAGGGCTTCCGCTTCGGCAAGAGATTTTTCAGCCTTTGATTGCTTCTTGGAAATTTCAGCTTCAAGCATTGAGCGATCAGTGTTTAGCTCATCGATCTTTTTTCGGGCCTGCTCGATTTCGTTTTCAGCCTGCTTCTGAGCTTCCTTCGCTTTGGCAAGTTCTTCCTGCGCCGACTGGCGCTCCGCATCGGCCTCTGCTTTTATCTTTTTAGCCGCCTCAGATGCGCTTTTGCGGGTGGCGTCGGCAGACTTCAGTACCTTTTCGGCCTGAGCTTGGGCGTCAGCAAGGATTGCCTCAGCCTCAGCCTTCATGGAACCGACCTTTTTGATGCTGCCCTCGCTCTCTGCGGCCACACGACGATATTCCTCAATGTCTGCCTTCGCTTTCTTCGAGGCGTCGTTCAGCTTCTTAAGGCTTTCCTTAACGTCCTTCGGGCTTCCAAGAATGTCCAGAAGGTCTGCAAGGTCGCACTCAACATCATGCTTGACTTTGATTGTCGAAGAGATGCCCATCATGCGCCTCCATTAGGAACGATGCGAAGGGTGGCTGAGCCCGCTGTGTGGGCCGTAATTGCCAGTCGAATGGCAGTCGGAGGGTTGGTGTAGTTTCCATCCTGTGCGGTCGTCTCTGCGGCCACCGCGTCATTGTTGAACGTGTTCGCCGTGTATTCGAGGAAATCACTGGCTTGCACGTCATCGAAGGTATGCTGAACCGTGTAAGTGAGGTTTGCGCTCGCGGACAGGGTGACGCCAAATCCGATGTTAAATTGTTCTGCCCTGTAATCCGTCGGATACCACTGGCTCTCGCACGTCCCATTAACGCCAGCCGTAACTGCTCCTGCAGTTGCAGCATCTACGGCAATCTGGGTAACCGTCAGGAAGTTGCCTGAGGAGGTTGCCACACCAGCATTGGCTCCGGTGACAGCTTCCGTCTGAGCATATCCTTCGCGGTTCGTCCCTGTGATTGTAAATGTGCGGCCACTGTCGTTACCAGCCGAAGTGATCGTAACATGCTGCGCCTGGGTGAACGTGACAGAACCGCCTGAGGCCAGAGCCCCGTTGATCGTCAGGTTCCCGGCACCGCCTGGGGTTTGAGATTGAGCAATCCCATCAGCATCCGTTGCCGTGGGAGAAAGGGTGATTGCTTTAACCTGAGGCACATGAACCTCCTTGCTATGAGTTTACAACGAGTTTCTTTTCCTGCATCTCCGGAAGAACGATCTGGTGCAGGAAATCGCCCTCAAATTCTTTCTCGCCACAATGCCACGTCTTTATTAACGGGTCAATGTATATGCGGAAACCATGAGCGCGAGCCAAATCGCAAAAATAATAATCCTCACCAACGTACTGGCGATCTTCGTTGACTTCGAAATGGAACAATAGCGGGTGCTGCGTCTCGTCATAGCTTTCATAGCTCCCGTTTTTTTTCGCAAGCGTGTCTACGACGTGGCGACGAATGTTCATGAGCGCCGCCCCGATACGCTCAACCTCGACAAGCTGACCAGTTGCGTCGTCCATAACCATCCTCCCCGCCTCATCCAGAACAGGCTTCACCTTGAAGCGGATGGGATCTTGGCGTTGGGGGACAGCGGCGCAAAGGACGTCTAAGTCTGTCGAGAGGGCTACAAGCCGCAGCAGGCTTATCGGCTCCATGTGGACGTCACTGTCAACAAAGATCAGGTCAGTTCCATCAAGATCGAGGAACTGCTTAACGAGAGCGTTGCGGGCTTGGGACACGATTGAACAGCCGTCCTGAAACAGGACGCCCCACTCGACCCCATGATCCCGCAACATAGCCCCCGCAGAGATGATCGCGCACATGAGGGAAGCATGGACGCGGCCATCAATGGTTGGTATCGCAAACAGGACCTTTCGGCCACTGATGTCGATAGCTTGATCCACTACGAGAACATTTCCTTGAGTGCTTTTACAGCGCTCTCAATGTTTTTGTGAACCTTCCCGACTTTCTCTCCATCAACTTGGATTTCAAAGCCGCCTTTTACTGAAACGATTGAGCGCCGCATCTTAACGCTCCACCGCTGCAAAGACGTAGTCGATGGTCATGGTTTTAGCGACTGCTTCGCCGTTCTGGATGCCGAAGGAAACCGTCAGCAACTCATCGTCCGGAGCATTCGTGTTCACAACCTCAGCAACCTTGCTGTCGTCAGCGAAGACTTCAAACTTGCCGCTTTGCGGGTTGTAGAAGAATGCCAACGTGACGAACGTGTCGTCAGCCAGGGTGGCAACGCTTGCTTGGGTCGTTGCCGTGCTGTCCTTGGTGACAACAAAGCTCGCAGCCGTCGAAGCATCGGCCTTGGTGAAGTAAATGCCGTCCGTAACCGCAAGCGGTGTGGTGTCGGTGATTTGCAGACCCATGACGATGTCAGACTGAGTTGCATCCGAAACCTTGAAGCGAGCGCGGAAGAACATCTTCTTGGTGGCAGAGTATTGGAAGCTCTCACCAACCAGATTGAAGAAGTCACTGTCGTTATCAGCCGCATCGTTGGTGATGAGCAGAGCGCCGCCAGCAACATCCGTCAGGGCCTCAGTGGCAGAACCCGCACCAGTTTCAACCGTGGTGATCGTCCAATCCGAAGCGTTGTACGTGTTGAAATCATTGAAGTAGGTGACCCACTTGGCCGGATCGGGCATGCCGAACTCATACAGCGGGTGGCCTTGGGTGACGTTGGAAACGCCATTCGTAAAGTGCGTAGGCATCGAACAATCTCCTTTCTTAGATCAGTGTGCCAGAATTGGTCACACCATTCGATAACGCATATTGAACAGTCAATGCATAAGGGGGCGACCCCGAAGAGCCGCCCCCTCAATGCGAAAGCTCTTACGAGCCCCCCGGCGAACCGTAGACGCCGAGGTAGTCCGAGACGCCGAAGCTGTAACGCTCGCGGGCTTTGTAACGGACGTTGCCAGTGTCGAAGTCACCGTCCATCGACTGAGCCATCGGAGAACGCACAAAGTGCTTCATGCCGTTGGGGACGTCGGTGATCAGGAACCAAGCATTGGTGTCCGTCAGGTAGTGGTTGACCGTGTAGCCATCCTGGATCGTACCATTGGTAACAATCGCGTTGACATCGTTGTCAGCCACGCCCGTGCGGTACTCCGACTTCAGGATGCGGGTTGCCGTGAACATTTCGTTCGGAGCAACGACCAGTTTACGCGGTTTTGCCGCAATCAACAGGCCACGCTCATCCGTCCAACCAGCAATCTGGATGGTCGCATTTTCGAGCGCCGTTTCGTTGAGGTCGGTGGCCGTGGTCGGACGGTTCGAAACCGTGCCGCCAGAGACCAGCGGGTGAGACGTATTGAACAGCGATACGCCGTCGCCCGTGGTGTACGAGCCAAAGCCGCTGTTCAATGGAACCATAGCTTTCACCTGCTTGGTGTGAGCCATAGCGCGGGCGAGAGCCTTGGTGTAACGAGCCGACAACGTGTCGTACAGGTTATCCTCGACTGCCTCCTCCGTGATGGAGAAGCCCATCGTGACCGTTTCGTGGTCGTAACGCTGGGTCCATGCCTCTTGCGCGTTGTCGTAGGTGATCGCCTCACCTTCCGCCTTAACGGGAGCAGCCCCGAAGCCAGAAAGCTTGGTTTCTTCCTCAAACGAACGCTCAGAGTTTTCGGTCTCGTAGACCTCTGCATGCTCGTCCTGGTACTTGTCGTATTCCAGACCAAACAGTGCGTTTAGGCCTGGGAGAAGCTCCTTAAGAAGCTGTGCGCGTGAAATCGCCATTGTTTACCCTCCTAAGCCTTAAACGCCTTCGGCGTTTTCGTACTGGTGACCGACATTCCATTTCACGAGAACGTCAGTATACGTGTCCCCAACCGCGCTGTCCGGGCCATCGACAAAACCGATAACGCGAAGCGGCAGGGTGTTAGTGGTGGCAGCAGTCGAAGCGTCGAGTGCGTTTTTCGAGTTGCCAACCGTGGTCGTACCAGCGGTCTGTACCAGGGCGTAGTTTGCACCAAGGCCAGCCTGAGCGATGGTATCGTCAGCCTGAATTTGGAAAACTGTGTCTGGGTCGTCACAGACATAGGCCATAGCGTCCGACGCCGCCGTCGAGGCGGGCCAGTATTGCTTGAAGACCTTGTAGTTGAGACCAGGATCGGTGTACGAGCATCCCATAAAGATGCCAACCGGGGTCATCGCGTTCGTGCCAGTGTCTTTTTCGACAGTACCAGCAGCGACGAGCTTGACCGCGTCACCGAAGAAGATATTGGTTGCATAACCTGAAGCAATGGAGATTTGGCGGGTCGAACCAGCATACGGCTGACCACCAATCAACTGAACAGGGCGCATACCATAAGGGGCAGCAGTAGATGCCATCTTATTAAGCTCCTATTAAGTTACCGACAGGCCACTATGACCTGCCGAAATCAACCCTCGTCTTCTTATCCGGACGGAGAAGAGGCATACGAGGATCATTTTCACGCATGTAATTCTGATCCACACTATTTACTTGTTGCTGAGCCTTCTGATCATAGTATTCAGAACGCATCTGCATGTTCTCCGTTGCCGTCCGACAAAGCAGCAAGCCGCCGACTTCGACGTTGTCCGGGAAACGACTGTTGGGGTCAGTAAGAAGCTGCATCTCAGGATGATCTTTAGCCTTTACTGGCTCCCAGCCTTCACGAAACTTGGCCGAGACATTGGTATTGTCTGCTTGCCCGAAAGCAGCAGTCCTGATCCAGCGATAGGAAAACCCATCTTGATGCCGGGGTTCAGGTAGAACGGTGGGAGGGGCCCAAGTCTTTTTGCGCTCCTCAGTGGATCGGGTTTCGAGTTCACGGGGTGTCCGCTCATCGTTTTCACGCGCCATTTGCCATCTCCTTGGCTAGTTGCTTAGCATATTGCTCAGGGGTAAGCCCAAGCCGCTTGGCGACTGCGACCTGGGTTCTCGTTAGCTGCACTTTGCGTGGCGGTTGCCCATTTCCACGGCCCGCTGGTGCTACAGTGGGCTTCTTCCGTGAAGTCGCAGCCTGGTATGAACCAGTACGAGATTGGTCCTCCACGGAAAATTCTTCATCGAAGCGGTCAGGGAATACCTGACGCATCCGAGCATCAATTCTGTCGTAATAGTCGTCGCTCCGGGGATCAACGCCACTCTTCACGAGCTTTTCGTGAACGCCGTAAGCGAATGATGTCATTTCTGGATCGTCACCAAACCATTGATTGCGCCGTGACCATGACACAAACTTCTGATCTGGTACTTGAGTTGAGGGGTCCTGCTGGACCTGAGGTTGCGCTGGCTGAGGGGATGCAGCGGGCTGCGCTACTCTCGCTGATTGGGCATACGAGGCTCTGTCCAGCAGGATTTCATTGATCTTGTTCTGCGCTTCGATCAGCGCATCGGTATCACCAGCTTCAAACGCCTCCTTGTAGGCCTTCTGAGCATTCTGCATCTCTGCATCGCTCCGGGCCTTTGCGTACTCTGAAAGCTGCTTGTGGCCGCTTTCGAGCATTTGCTTGAGGCGAGAGTTTTCCTGGTGGATGTTCTGGGCGTAACGAACGGCCTCTTCGCTTTGCTTGGCCGCTGCTTCCCGTGCCCGCCGCTCCTCATGGTATTCATACCGGAGCCGCTTGATACGCTTCTGAACCGCTTCAGAGTAAGAGGAAAGCTCATCCTCCGGAATGTCGTCCGGATCGTCTTCACCCTTGACTTCTTTTTTCGGAGGAACACGGTCCTCCTCAGGACGGTCGTCTACAATGTCAATTTCGATATCTGCTGACGGGTCCTCGTCAAACAGATCGTCTTGATCTTCAACTTGCGCTTCTGCTGCTTTGCCCATTAGCCAGCCCTCACGATACCTGTCGGGTCATCGACAACAGCTTCGATGCTGTCGTCATTCAGGAGACGAAACTCCTTACCGTGGATTTTGACACGAGTGCCCTGGAATGCCCGGAAGACGACAAAGTCACCTTCTTTGCACCAAGGCCCTGTCGGAAACTTCTTATCGTCGTTGTAACAGTCCGGGCCCATAGCAAGGACCATTCCTGTCACTGTCGAGAAGCGTTCAATGTCCATTGTTTCGTCTGGCTTATAAATCCCGCCATTGGTCTTCTCTTCGACCTCCGGCAAAGCAATTAGCATATGGTAGCCAGTTGGTTTCGGAAGCTGGCTGGCGGCTTTCGCCTCTTCCTTTGGTACTTCTTTGAGCTTAGCGCCCATGGTTTACTCCTATTTGCTCGTGGTTAAGGGCCACGGTCCCTTAGTCGTCGTCCTGATCAATCTTCGCCTGAAGATCAAGCAGGTGCCTTTCGGCTCTGGCCAATCCTTCAATCACTCCCGTCTTGTGACGGTAATGGCCAAAGTCCTGGCACGATCCGGTCGCTACATCATCGGTAATGTCATTCATTTCCCGACGAATAATCTCCCGGAGAAGGGTTAAAATATCACCCGTCAATGTTTAAGCTCCCCTATTTCTTAACTCTCGTCAATACTTTTATTGACGTTTTTTTCTTCCTTGGCGTTATCAAGGAGTTTCTCGCTGATCTTTTGGCCCAGCTTGGCTCCCTCAATATGCTCGTTGGATGAAATCTCACGGTTCTTGGCTTGTGCCTCGCGGATGTTGTCCACGGCCTCAAGGCCAATCTTGGCACCCTCAACCTTCTCACGCGATGCGAGACGGTTGCGTTCGATCTCCAGCTTGACGGCCAACTCTTTCTCTTTGAGGGCTGCGTCCATCTTGTCTTCTGCCGCCTTGCGCTCGACTTCTGCCCGCTTGACGGCGAGTTCTGCCCTCTGAAGCTGGAAGATCGGGTCTTCCTCTTGCTGTCGGGCTTTCTCTTGAGCGGCTTCGCGCTGATCCTTCTTGAGAAGGCGATCTGCAGCCTCTGCGACGGTGCGAGACAGTTGCAGTTCGACATCCTCCGGCAACGGCTTCTCCGGGTCCGGTAGAGACACGCCCATTTGCTTTTCGATCTCGCGACGATATTGGAAGCCAACGTGCTCCTGGATGTGAGCCGCTGCAGCAGCCGTGATTGCCTTGGCCATTGGAGATTGACCAACCAACTGTTGAATTTTCGGGTCCTGCAACGCCGCCATATGAACCTGGATGTGGGCTTCGTGGTCCTGGTACAGGAATGCTTTGACAGGCTTGCTGTTGAGGAGCGCCATGTTCTCCGACACGGGGTCCATTGGCTTCTCTTCCTCAGAGGTCGGAATAAGCTTCTCAGCCTCCTTCAGGCCAAGAGCATCGATCATCTGACGGTGCAACTCAGGCAAGTCATAAAGCTGAGGCGCTTGCTGTGATAGCTGCAGGGCCGCTTGGTACTGCATAATGCGCTGAGCCATCGTTGAGGCATTCGGGTCAGATACCGGGATGATATCGATGCGCTCGTCATAATCCTGGGCGCGAGTTGCCCCCTCATCGACCTCATACTCATATTCCGGGTTGCCGTAGTCCTTGATCGTCCTCGCGATGATCCGAGGCTCTTCCTTCAGGGCGGCATGAACACGAGCCTGAATGGCAGACATGACCTTCATCGTGCGTTCGATGATAGCCAGCGTGGTGCCAACCGGAGCCTGGGAGTTCATGTCAGAGATTTTCAGGTCTGCCACAGATGCCAGCCTACGGCCCTCATCGATAAGACCCGTCAGAAGCTGGTACAGGACCGTTGAAGGCTCTTTGTACGGCAGGAAGGTGATGTTGTCCTTGATGGCCCCACCTGGGACATCAACATCCCTGAACTCCCCTGGCTTGATGGGGCTGTCATCTCCCTTGATGCGGAGCCCTCTCGACTTCAGGCCAGCGGGGAGGTTTGCAAGCGTCCCGGCGTCGATAAGCTGACGCAGGACGGAAGTGGCCGACTTTGCCAGCCCCCCGATAATGTGGATAAGGCCAAGGCCATAGAAGCCGGGGCCTGGAATGTATTTGTAGTGCGAGAAATGCATGACCTTTTGGCGGTACATGTCTTCCTCTTCCCAGTTCCGATAGATCGACAGAACCTTGCCGCTGCCTTTCTCAATCGTGATGATGTACGGCAAGGCAATGCCATCCTCATCCTCAAAGCCCGGAACATCATAATCCACGTACATCTCAAGAAGGGTGTGGCGGTCGTCATGCTCAATGGTGGGCTCTTGATCGCCAATGTCGCCCTCAGCCTTCTCAATATCGCTGTACTCAGGGACTGTATCCGGCAGGTCTACGTCACGGTAGAAGCCAACAGCCTGGAGCTTGAGGATTTCATTGATCGGCTTCTTCATGCGGTGTGTCGCACGAGAACACGACCTGAGGTCTGTAGCGCCGTAGTTGACGATGAAATCTTCAGCAGGGACGAAACAGGCTGTGACACGGCCTATTGTCGGGTCATAATACACCTTCCTGAATGCTGACCCAGCAAGAGGCAGGTTAAACAATAGCTGCTCAGTGTCCGTTCTGTATTCGTACATCACCTCCGTCAGGTGATAATTCAGGTCAGTCTCAACGCGAAGGTTTTGCTTGATCTTTTCAGGCGTCTCCTTGCCAACCATCTTACCTCTAGCTGGGCCCTCTGCCGGGAACATCTCCAGCATCATCTGAGACTGAGCACGGATAACCGCCTCTGTGAGAAGAGGGTGGAATACACCAGACGCGCCTTGCCAGGGGAATGTGCGGTCTTCAAAGCCAAGGCCAAGAAGCTTCAAGCCCTTTGTGTACGTCTTTGACCAATCTTTGCGGGATCGCACGTCAGCATCGTATGATGCCATCAATTCCTGCGAAATCAGGCTCAGGTCGTTTTCGGATAGATACTCAACAAGGTTGTCGCCATGCTCAGCTTCCATCTCCTGTTCGCCAAACTCAAGAGTGACGGAGCCGTCATCGTTTTCAATAACAACGGCCTCTGGGTTTTCAGCTATTGCCATATCAGGATTTTCAAATGTTACTTCGAAATCCTCTTCCTCGTCGCCAATATCTGCTGGCGTTAGAGCACGATCCACATTTGTCGCCATCAAGTATCTCCTGACCCGTCAGTGTGGAATATACACATTTTATTCTCAAACACCAACATTAGTAATATTCTTGCTCACGAAAGCGCGTTGGTAGCTCATCGTCATCCTCGTCCATGTCTGTCGCGACGAAGCCGCCTTGCCTAAACCGGAGCAAAGCCTGTGTGGAGCTATCCACGTAATCGTCATGTTCGCCTGATGGAAAGTCGGCAAACTCTTCAATGACATCCTCAGCAAAGCGCCTCTCCGGGGCCCACACCTTGCCTGAAGCGAACAGGTCTGAAACAGCATTCGCACGAACAACCTTGTCGTTGCCGCGAGCCGGGGTGAACTCCTGCACCGGGATGCCCATAGCCCTAAGCTCATAGATCAACGGCGCACCAGAGGCCTTTTTCTCGACCACGAAGCTATCAGGCTCCCAGTCCTGGTACGTCTCGTAAGCTACGCGCTTAAGCTCAGGGAACTCCATCCGGTCCTTGAACGCATCAAGGAGGATGATATTCGCCTCTGGGCGGCCTGTATCCGGGCTTTCCTTCCAGAACACACCCCAGGTCGTACACGCTGAATAGTCAGCCCTTTGGGTCTTTTCGAAGGCCGTATCCCAGGACTGAATGATGAACTCGCAGGGGGGTGGGTTTTTCTTTTCCCATCGCTTCCACCACTCGCGCTTGACGATAGCGCCCTCTTCCGCCGTGGGTGTTTGCTGGTACTGAGCAAGCCAGTTCGACGGAGGGAGCTCCGATTTAAGGGCTTCAAGCTCATCTTTAGACCAGAACTCAGGCCAGATTGGGTCGCCTGACGGAAGGATGGCAGGAAGCTCAATAACCTCCCACTCGCTGTGACCGCCCTTTTCAATGCTGTCCTTGAGAACCCTGGACGTAAGGTCCCTCTTAGACCACCGCGTTTGGACGATGATAATAGCGGCCCCAGGCTGAAGCCGTTGGCGCGGGCCTGAAACGTACCATTCATAGACACTGTCAAAAACCTCTGGATTGCGGGCGGCTTGTTTTGCCTCTTGCTCTGAGTGCGGATCGTCAATGATTAACAGGTCAGCACCCTTACCAGTGACCTTACCATCGACACCGATAGCGAAATACTCACCCCTGCCGCTTGTGGCCCACCGACCAGCGGCCTGACTGTCTGCCTTTAGCTCGACCCCTGGGAAGATTTCCTTGAACTGCTCTGACCCGACGATGTCACGGACTTTTCGACCGAACCCCTGTGCAAGCTCAGCCGTGTTTGAACACTGAATGATCTTCTTGTTGGGGTGGTGTCCCATGAACCAGGACGGGATGTAGATTGATGCGAACTCCGACTTTGTGTGTCGGGGTGGCATGTTGATGATGAGGCGCTTGAGCTCGCCTTTAACCACTCGCTCGAAAGCTTCTGCCATAATTTCATGGTGACGCCCGTGGATGAACTCTGGCCAGAGAAAGTTGACATAAGACAAAAAGCTCTGCCTTGCATCAATAATCTTCTGGCTGCTTTCATAGCTTTCAACGAGCTTTAATATCTCCTTTTGCTCCTCAATGGGAAGCTCATGGAGGCGCGATATGAAAGAGCCGATTTCGTTAGCGGTCAGCATTGTTTGAGAATGCGCTGCAACTATTGACGTGTCAATAATTACTCAGTGACGCGAATGCTTCTGGCCCTTCCAGGCATCTTGACGATAAAACCTCTTTCCGAAAGCTGACGGATCATGCCTGAGATGTGGGCCATAGACTTCATGCCGACACCATCCATGATCTCACGGTAGCTGGGGGCGTAGCCGTTTGCGTCCCAGTACGACTTGATGAAGTCCAGAACGCGCTTTTGCTTTGGTGTCATTTCGGCCTCTTCTTCTCTGTCTCAAGCTGTGCTTGCAATGTTCTCACCATGTTCTCTAGGTTTTTCACCTTCTTTTCCAGAAAGTCAACATACGACATGGCTGGGTCTTCGTCCCACATCTTCACCGGAGGCTTATTTGACATAATACTAGAAACCTTGTTTTTTCGCTGTTTTGTTGGCTTTTATCAGGCATTTTACATGGTTTAGGTGCTGATTTAGCGTGTTTGTTAGCGCCATGCCAAGGTCAGCGAGGTGGATTGGTTGTTGAAGAGCCGTGTTTATATGCTCACGATATGCAACGGATGCGCATTCGACGGCAACGGAATATCCCGTGACGTATAGGCCATCGACAACATCTGCAGAAATATCGACCTGAGTTTGGCTCCCTGTTGATTTAACATGCAGTTTATTATGCTTAGCCATCTTTGCCACCCCGGCGTATCCTCCACCCTTGCCCATCATAGCCTACCTTCCTCCACAAGCATCCTGAAACGGAAGCCGTCACATCCTTGCTTTTGCCGCATCGATCATCTCTTGCGCGAATTTCGGGTCCTGAACCATGCGGAAGTATATTTCGACCATAGCCATGCCCCTTTCGCTGAGGCTCAGGTCCTCGCGAACGAAGAATTGAAACTTGTCATTGCCATTAAGCACGAGGGCCACATCGTCGCGGTCGATAACGGTGGTTTCGCCTTCCTTGAGGCGGTGGTAGGCGTCGAGCTTGGGGCCGAAGTATCGGTCAAGTAAGTGCTTCATAGGTCCAATCCTTTCTCATTTTCACAAAGCGATCCAGCCCATCATTGGACGGCTCGTATTCGTTGAAGCCTTCTGCATGCTGCAGGAGGCCCTTTCTCACCATTGCGTCGATTGTTCTCTTGGGCACCAGGATAGTGGTTTTGCTGGCCTGAGCTGCCCGCCTGTTAGAGCGGAAAACCTTAAGGCCGATAGACCCAGCGTGGAGAACTCTGCATTGTGCGGGCGTCATTTCATCACCACACCACCAGCTTGATTTTTGCCGCTGCATCCCTTGGTGGGAGACCGTTTACGAGGTTTGACCTCACGCAATACACTTTGCCTTCCCTCTCGACCCGCACATTGACGTTATAACCAGCATCGTTCCACCGGAAGCGGATTTCCCTGGCGATGGCTTCTGCGCCCCGTCTGGTGAGTGTGTCGTTGATTATTGAACCGCGAACAGGCAATCCCGCTCTTTTAAACGGCGGCACGTTCATTTTTCCAATTCCTTGTCGATTTCATCTGCAAGGTTGCGCATTGCCTTTGACAGGGCCTGATGCAGAACGATGTACCCAGCCTCATGATAGGCTGAGAGGACAGCCTTAGCCACCCACTCCCACTCCATGGTTTGAGCCTTGAACCCGCTTTTGCCCCAGTTTGGGTCCATGTTCTGTGCTTGGCACCATGCCTCGTAGGCCGAACGGGATGCTTTAAAGAGCGCCGTATTAGAGAGCTTTTTGCCACCCGTCCGGTTTCGCCATTTCGCAAACTCGCTCATAAATACCTCGACGACGTGACAACATGCATGCCGTATCTGATGTCCGTCTTGTATTTCAGCCAGCGCAACCTCAGGTTATGTTGACCCTCTGTGATCGACACCTGCTGCACAATTTTATTAACCACATCAGGGAATGGCTTTTTAACCATCGTCTGGTTGGCTGAAATGGTGTAGGCCGTTCCGATTGCGTAACCCTTCCAAAAGAAATGGATCACATTGTCGATGATCTTAGTTTCCAACATCCTTCACCCCCTCTATCTCAAGTATTCGGTTCACGATGGCATCTACGCGCTGCTCAGAGAGACGGTAGTCATAGAACGAGCAAATCTTGTGCGTGTTTTCGTTCGTCCACCAGACAACCATCTCCCGATGGCCCACGGCCTCAACCTCAAGCATCATCTAAGAAACATGCATGAAGAGAAAATCAAGGTGCAGACCATTGTGATCCCACCCGACAGAGAAGAGAGAGCGCGTCCAGTCATAGGTGTGAAGCTCGACCACAGAGAAATCAAACCAGACAGGCTTAGCGCCATCGTAAATGAAGCCCAAGAGAGAGAAACCCCAGCGGTCGCCATCCCCGAATTTAAACAATGATAAGTTCATCAGTACCTCCTTTGATATGGAACAGGTGTTCTTTATATGCTCTTACACTGCAATGCGCAACATCATAATGCAAATTTTATGGGACCCGATGGGACCCAAGCAAAGTTATGTAACTTTATGTAGCAATAACTGTATTGATTAGTATGTAGCAATATTTTTGCATAATATTATGTAGCAATAATTGTATGTAATTTTATGTATTAATAATGCTATGTAATTATATGTAGCAATAATGTTATGTATTGATATGTAATGTGCTGTTTGGCAAATGTTGGTCACTGAATGAGTGGAATGCCATGTAGGTTGATCATGCAGGGACCCGCTGACTATTTGCGGGGGTGGGGGTTGATGATTCCGTCCACTGGCCGCACAGGGCAGAGTACCCCTCTGCTGGGCCCTGGAACTGCTGAATGCTGACCCGTCAATCTCCGGCCATTCCCTGGCATGCTGAGGGCCCTGCATGCACTGCAGAGCCCCGGCATTTTCCATAATATATCTTATGCGACTTTAGAATGCAGTGATATCAAGGGCCTAGCTATCACCAAACGCAGCCTTGAGCTTCTGTTCTAGCAGGTGCCGCACCTCTTCCGGGCTCTTGTCTTTGCTGTCCACCTCTAGCTTGTCAGTGAACAGCCCCACCTCCGTCACCTTGCCCAGAGCCACCAATGCACTGACCCTGCTGCTGTCGCTGTCTGCATGCAGTGCCTCGTGCTGTAGCCTGTCGAGAACAAAGCGCCGCAAAGAGAGGCCCTGATGCAATGCCGCCTCCTCTTTTCTCTGCATCCCGGCCCTCAGCCTTTTGGCTATTGCAGGGTGCGCAACAAGCTTTGATGCCTCAGTGTGCAGTGTGCCAGTGCTCATGTTCTCTGTGTTGTACGCTGCACGGTATGCATCACTTGGGTTCTTCCCCTCCAGCATCTCTCTGACGAACCGTTCCTGCTTTGGTGTGAGAGGCCTGTCAGGGTCCTGTGTCTGTCCCCTGTATGGTTTGCCCATGCGTTTCTTGCCCTTGCCGTCTATGCGGATCACGTTGTCTGGCTGCTCGCCTGTCGGCTGCGCTGCCTTGGAGGGTGCGCCTGTGTCGGTTGTATTCTTGTCATCTTTATCGCTCATGGTGCAGGGTCCTATCCTGTTGACGTGTATTGAGCCGTCAATATACCACGGCGCAAACAAATGTGAACAGATAGAGAACAATTGCGAACTCAGACCCTACCCTACCCAACCCCTACCTCAGACGACTTGCGCATCCTGAGCCATCCTAGGGCATTCTAGGACCATGACCAAAATGGGCACACATCCATGCGCTGCTCGCCTGTCGGCTGCGCTGCTTTCGACCGAAGAGAACAAATAGCCAAGGCCCAACTTATACACCTTATCCACCTTATCCAGGTTATCGTCCCCGTCGAAGTCAAATATTGACCAGTCAACACACGAAAATGAGAACATTTGCGAACAAATCGTGATCGTTTGCGAACTCAGACCCAACCTAGGCCAGGGGTGCCGAAAACAGAGATGGCCCCTCCTGAGCCATCCTAGGCCATCCTGGAGGCATGCCAGTTTTGGTCACATTCAACCCACCTGGACCCTGTCATCAGGTGCAGATTTTTTTCTGTATATATATATGAGTGCGCAACCTGCACGGTCTGACACATATACATGACACGGGCACAACCCCTGGAGCCCAGGCTCAGAGCCCCTCTGAAAATAAATTACATAACCGTCAATAATGTTATTGACGTGCCATTAGAAATCGGTATTATCCGGATTGTCGTTACATAACGACTGACCGACCCACCCCCCGCCAACTGGGGGGCCACACGGGGAGAGCGCGGGAACAGCGCGAACCGTCCGTGAAGCAGGGGTCGGTTAGCACCGGAGCCGCAAGGGCGCATCAAGACGCCACGCTTACCCGGGCGAAGCTGGTACAGGCCAGTAGGTCACAACTGCCCACGTCAAGCCCGTCTGCCGGGATCATCCAGCCAATACAACCCAATTGAGGCTGGCGCTGTAATGACCAAACCAGACTACCACCATTGCAAAGACGAGCCCCTAAGCAAGGCTCTGAGCGTGGTGGTCTCTGTTATGTCCCGGCATTGCGCCGGGATATGAGCGAGACCATCAACCGCATGACAAACCTGGAGGTACACATGCAGACCATTACTACCAACGCTTCCAACTGGTCCGGCGAGACCATCACCGTCACCATCAGCGACAAAGACACTTTCGAGTTCAACGGCTACACATTCAGCCTTGAACGGACCCGCGAAGAGATCAGCGACACGGTCTTCGAACTGGTCAAGGCCTACTCGCCAAGCTGGCCGGATCAAGTGGTCGCGGTTGCAACCCGCACGACACACCTCGACAAGCCGCACTGGAACACGCCCGAATGGACGGCGTTCGACGGCGAAGACATCACCGAAGACACCCTGTCACGGGATGCCGACAGCCCCGAAAAAGCCATCCTCAAAGTTCTCGCCAACACCATCTGAAAAGGACGCATCATGAAACTCACATATTGGTACGCTGAGCACCTCACCGACAGCGACTGCTACAGCATCCGCGAGCGCACCAAAAAAGCGGCGCTGGCTCGCAAGGCTGAGGACGATTTCAACAGATACGGTCCAGTGGTCAAAGTCATCGTCGATTACAGTGACGGCTTCGACCTGCTGACCCAAGCAACTGGCGAGGGCGGCATCTGGCAAGAGGCCGCAGCAACTGGCGCATTCACCGATTGAAAGGACACGGCATGACACAGCCCACCATATCCGCCTTCGAAAACCACAACGGCCTGACCATCGTGCTGGTGCGCGAAGGGTCGCGGTCCCTTGAGCTACGCACCACCGACAAGGGGCTCAAGGTCATCGGCGTCTCGCCAGGCATCGACTTTCCAACCAAAGCCAGATGGGCACTGCAAGCATCCCGCTGGTGGCGGCGCAATAAACCTCAGGAGGAAGCGCAATGAAAACCCTCACCTTGTACCGTGAAGACTTCAACAACCCGCTGCACCCGGACCTCTGGGATGGCATGCTGGAAGACCTGGGCATTGACACGCACGTCAAAGCCAACGGCAAGACGATCCCCCTCGACATCGAAAGCGTCACCCTGCGCGTCATTGTCGAGCACGCTGACTGAGAATTCATCCCTGCCCCGGTCTTGCGCCGGGGTAGTCATGAGCGCTCCGCTCAAGGCTGAACACCAGCCCAACCCTAGAGACCTGGAGGTCCTATGTTTGTATCAAACGACAAGCTCGCAGAAATCGCTGATGACATGCAGTCATCATTCGAAACCATCCTGCATTCGCAGTCTTCAATCCGCGAAATTGCTGACGTTGCCCAAGAGGCACTGGCAGATCGTGGTCTGCCCACACGCAGATCATTGGCCATCGTCGTCGCAAAGATGGCGCTGATGCGGTGGCATGCGACCATCGAAGTAACAAAGGCTCAAGCGGCATCATCACGCGAGCCTGTCAGCAACGCACAGAAACGCCGCATGGCGGCATTCCAACAAGCAAGGGGGAAATGATGACCGGGACACAAACTGCGCAAGAGGCCGTTGACGCAATGGCCCAAGCAACTCGCGCTCGCTACATGATGGCGGTGACAGAGCGGAACGGCTCCACCTGCACCGTCTACACTCGCAGCCGCGAGGCTGCATTGTTGGCGGCAGACGAAGAGACCAAGTGGGAAGGCACGGCCTGGGTCATGGTCACCGACCGCGAAACAGGCGAGACCTTGTTTTCCCAGGGTGGCGACTTCGCATGACCCGTGACCAAGCGCTCAATCAGGCGCTGATCAGTCTGCAGTCTGCGCAATCAATCCTAAACGGGGCTGTGTCGCTAGACGACATCGACCCCGCTCAGGACGAAATCAATACAGCCATAGAAATGCTTCAGGAGGTGCAACATGGCAAACAAACCAAACGCATGGCGCGTTGAGTTCCGCATAAAACCAAGTGATGATTGGTCAACGGACGTTACGTTCCCAGCCATCGACATCACAGAAATCAACGGGCAAACCCAGGAAGAAACCTTTGACCTGGGCGAATGCAGGGCTGAGCAATGGGCCGCTGGCATCCGCCGCAACCTTGGGTGCGAGGCTCGTGTCTCGTTTGTGCATGTCCCGTTCTACGTCTCGACAGCGGGCAACATCATCGAACTCAAGGGGGTGCATGATGGCTGATCCAAACCTGATGTGCCTGATTGCATATCGCAAAAAACTGCAGGCCCGCGCATCCGACCTCGAATGGCATCGTCGCATTGACGAGGCCGATATGGTCGAGCGCGAAATTGCTGACATAACCCGCCGCATCGAAAACGGCGAGACCCTTCAACCCCTGTTCTGAGGTGCAAAATGACGACAACCATCACCAAGCCCGCGCTTTATTCCGGCTGGAAAATCACGCCGCTTGCACGCGAAACATTGTTGCGCATCTTTCCGCCGCTCCACCCCAGGACGGTGGCGCATCATATCACCTTTCAATTCGGACCTGATGCAATCAAGCCAGCGCCCGCTCAGTTGGCCGTGGTTGGCCATGCGTTCAGTTCTGAGGTCGAGGCCTTGGTGGTCGCAGTCAATGGCTCTGTGCGGCGTCCTGACGGCGGCACGTTCCATATCACATGGTCACTGGGTGCTGGCGCTAGGCCAGTGCAGTCCAATGATCTGCTGGCCTGTGGCTGGGAAGACGTTTCCCCGCTGCAATTCAACGCAACCCCGTTTGTGAAGAGGTAAATCATGGCAAGAGCAGCCTACTACATCCTGAACGATCAGGGTGACATCTGGAATTATCAGCGCCGTCGATGGCAGTGGTTCCACAGCAGCCCAGGCCAAGCCTACGTTGCTGACGAAAAGACCGGAAGCAAACGTGCTGAGCGCGTGGCATCAAAACTCATGGACCGTTACAAGCTTGGCACAATCCATGTCGTTCACGAAAGCGAGCTTCCAGGGGTGCGTTCTGCGCTGCCTTGGGGCGGAAGAGAGGAATAATCATGAAACCCAACCGCGCACTGGGCCGCGACCTGCGGTCCCCGAAATACAAGCCCCGCATCGTGCGGGACCGGACCAAATACACACGCAAGGTCAAGCACAAATGAGCGCCTGGGAAGTGGCGCTCGCTTCACTGGCCTCTGCAGTAACTGGGTTCGTGATTGCTCTCTTCGTTCTGTTTTAACCATTGACCAACCAGGAGGTATTTCTCAATGGAAACGCAAACCATCCACAACGTCCCGACCATCACCGTGGGTCAAATCCCCGGCATCATCAAGTCTGC
>Ga0070746_10000828_pt1 | contig 18592 bp, 17 predicted proteins | sample VirMetDEL_Mar_21_FD_77016 | JGI IMG/M metagenome (GOLD analysis project Ga0070746, IMG submission 77016) | Aqueous microbial communities from the Delaware River and Bay under freshwater to marine salinity gradient to study organic matter... | ecosystem: Environmental > Aquatic > Marine >...
CCGCACACTCTCACAACTTCTAGTTTTTAAATTCATAATTATTACTTTTTACTTACATTATTATTATCCATATGCAATCGTAGTTACTATGTATAAATTGTAAAATAAAATGTGAAAATGTATATAAAATAAATTAGTGAAGTGAGTTAAATAGTTCTGGTAGTTACGTGGTAAACACGGAAACGCATGGATAATATAGATAAAGCTGGGTGGGGCTGGCTAAATAAAAAGCAATTTCCTAGAGAAGACGGAGGGGAGGGGAGGGGGAGCAATACAAATACTCAAAATATCTTATGCTTTTTTTTATGACATTAGCCTATAAAGGTATATATAGTAGTAGGCTTGTGTCACACTTTACTTAAATTTAGTTTTTACTATGTAATTATATTGATATGGCAAGAGCGAATTCACAGGGACTGAGTCCTACAGCATTAAGAGCAAAGCGAGCTAGAGATTTAGCAGCAGCTAAAACACCTAAACGTAGAGCTAGAAAAGCTGAGAACCAAAGGATAGGTCAAAAACCAGGATCCGACTTGCATCATACAAGATCTGGAACAGTAAGAAGAACATCGATAGCTTATAATAGAGCTACTCATACTAGAGGCGAAGTATAATGGATTTACTAATATCTTTGCTGCTAATTGTGTTCAGTTTTATTTTCCACATGGTAGTGTATGAAGATTAACCTAATTTTTAACCCTTAAAAAACCAAACATTATGACGTTTTTTTACAAGACTAGTACGTGGAGTAGTCAACCACAAGTTACCGATGAAACCATTTCTTGGTGGAAACATTTAGCCACTAAGAAAAACTGGAGAATAGTTCAGTTACCTAATGGCTTTTATCAAACCGAATACCTAGATTTAAATGAAAACTGGGTAGATGTTACCAGAAGAGAAACAATTGAATCAGCTGAGGCTGCAATTGATGGAAGCATCGATCATTACAACAAAAAGTTAGAGTTCACAAAAGGACCTAAAGTTGTAAAAACATTTGAATAATTATTTAACTAAAATTTAATTTAATGGAATTTAATAATCCAAGCCAATTGGTTAAGCATCTAAACTTTGGCGATGATGCTAAAAATAAAGTAATGAGTGGTGTAGACAAGTTAGCCAAAGCAGTTAAGTCTACATTGGGTGCTTCAGGTAAATGCGTTATATATGAAGACGCTACAGGAAGACCGGTGATAACAAAAGATGGTGTAACCGTTGCGGAAAGCGTAGTCTTACTTGACCCGGTCGAAAATATAGGGGCAACTCTAATAAAAGAAGCAGCTAAAAACACGGTGAAAGAAGCAGGTGACGGTACTACAACAGCTATCGTCCTTGCTGAATCACTTTTAAAAGAATTAAATAATCAAAAAAGCGATGAATCAGTTCGTAGTATTAAAGAAGGCGTTGTATCAGGATCTAATAAAGTTACTGAATATCTTTCTAAATACGCCAAAACAGTATCTGACTCTAATCTTAAGTACGTTTCAACGATAAGTTGTAATAACGATGCTGAATTAGGTGGTATTATTGCTGATGCTTACACGAAAGTAGGTAAAGATGGTGTAGTTTTGATGGAAGAAAGTGAAACAGATGAAACTTATACAGACATCGTTGAAGGAGTACAGTTAGAAAGTGGTTTAACATCTCCTCATTTTGCTACAAATACTGATAAAAACAAGTGTGAGCTTGAAAATCCGCTAGTTTTGATAGTTTCTGGTGAAATACCTAGTATTAGAAAGATACAAAGCATACTAGAGCATGTTATAAAGAAAAATAAAGCGTTACTTATAGTAGCTCAAGTGTCGCAGCAAGTAAAATCTGCGCTTTTAATGAATAAAGTAAAGGGTAATATCAAGGTGAACATAATAAATCCACCTGGTTTTGGCCCTACAAAGCTTGATACTATAGAAGATTTAGCGTTTTTAACCGGTGCTAAGGTTATAAGTGAAGAATTAGGTGATGATTTAGACTTAATTCAACCAGATGTGCTAGGTGAAGCTAAATTTTCAGTAACTGATGACAAAAATACAGTATTAACTATTAATGATGTTGGTACAGATCTCACTGAAAGAATAGAAACTGTTAAGAAAAGTATAAAAACCGAAAAAAATCAGTATATAAAACGTAGATTAGAGCAAAGACTAGCTATGTTGAGTGGTTCTGTAGGTATAATTAGAGTTGGTGCTAATTCTAAAGTAGAATTAAAAGAGAAAAAAGATAGAGTTGAAGACGCTATATATGCTACTAAGGCTGCTTTGAAAGAAGGTATAGTTCCTGGTGGTGGTATTGCTCTATTAAATGCTGCTTTAGATATGGACGAGCAAAACGAAGGTGAAAAAATAGTTTCAAGAGCTATATTAGCGCCTTTTAAAACAATATTAGAAAACGCAGGTATAGAAAATGCTGTAGTTCCTGATAAAAAGGGTTACGGTATTGATGTAGTTACAGGAAAAGAAGTTGATATGATCAATTTTGGTATTGTAGATCCTGTGTTGGTTACAAAGACAGCGCTAAAAAATGCAGTTAGTGTTGCAACTACTATATTTTCTGCAGATTGTGTAATTAATAATATAAGAGTAGAAAATGCGAGCAGTTAGTTATTACATAGTAGTTGAAAATATCAAGTTAGCACCTAAAAAAATTGCTGGACTTGAAATATCAGATAGCATCGATAGTGACAATAGATACTTAAAAGGTAAAATTATAAGCAAAGGAGATCTTTGTCCACCTGATAACATAATAAAACAAGATGATATTGTATATTATGATAAACACGCAGGTCATGAGATTACTTTTAAAGATAAACAATACTATGTCATGACAATAAAAGACATAGTTTTAGTAGAATGAGACTAAGTGCATCTGATATAAGAGATATGAATTTGTTTAAGTATTACAGGCTTGTTAGAAAATGGGCCTGTAAAACTTATAACTTAAAAGATGCAGACTTAGAATTATTAATATACTTAGACTGTAAAAATAAATTTACACGTAAAGAATTTATAGACGGTGTTTACACTATGTCCTGGGATAAAAATCGCTGGGAAAGATTACGTCGAAACGGTTGGATCGAGGTATGGAGACACCGCAACCGCACTTCAATTAAATATAGCATTTTTAAGACATCATTTAAATGCTCCCAATTAATCACAAGAATATATAGAATCCTGTTAGCAGAGGAAGATTTACCTATGTCTGAACGTAATGTATTTTTTAAAAATATATCATATACTGATAAGGTATTTAACAAAGCAATGGACGACATGATTAAAGATAAAACTAGATAAATGACAAATCGTAGAAGAAAAAGATTAAAAAACAGTAAAATACCTGTAATTAAGAAAGACTTAGAGGACGGTGTTGTTGCTGAAGCTAACAATGACGGTACTATATACGTAGATAAAGACGTTAAATCAGGTAGTCCTCTTGAAAAAGAAGCAATTGCACATGAAATGGTGCACATGGATCAAATGAAGAGAGGTGATCTCGATTATGATGATAACAATGTTTATTGGAAAGGCAAAAAATATAGCCGTAAGCAAATGAATGAAGGTTCTTCTAATCTACCATGGGAAAAAGAAGCATACGATAAAACAGATCACATAGACGGATCAAATAACAGAGCAGGTAGTACTGCTAACAATAACAATAAAGAAATGAAAAAATCTTCACCAAACAAAATTATTTACTCAGGAGCTAGACAAAATACTAGTTTAGGCAGCAGAACAATGAATCAGAGAGCTAGCTTTATGAATGATCAGCTTAAAATAAAAGCTGACAAACATGCAATTATAGGCGAGGGCGTAGGTAAAATACAGAAACAACTATATGATGGCGACTTTAAAAATGATAAAAAAGGTCACCATGATTTTTCTAACCCTGATGATAATACTACTAACACTAACACTAACACTGATACTCCTAATAAAATGAAAGCAACACCTATAACAATGAGAGCTAGTAGATCAGCTATGAAATTTGCACCTCTGGTTGCTATGGCTGGTAAAGCTTTAGTAGGAGCTGCGGCTAAAAAAGCAGTTGACTCTGCTGTTAAAATGAAATCATCACCGTTACATGTTGAAACAACTTCAACTAGAGAGTTTCAAGGCAACTTAGGCGAGCAGTCTGGTACTTTTACAGAAACAAAAAGAACTAAAAAAGGTAGAAAAGGTTACAAAGGAACTGGTAAAACAAAAAAAGAGCTTTGGGACATGAACAATAAAAATGTTCAAGATAAATATGATTCTTATGAAGAATACGAGGAAGCAGCTAATAAATGGATAAAAGAAAACCAAGCAACTCCTGATGAAGTAAAATACGAAACTACATTTAAAGGTGATACTAAAGAAGAAACAACACAAGAGCCTGGAACACCAGGAACACCTGATAGATACAATATGGGTTATTATGAATCTATGGATGCTAAGTATGGCGCAGGTGTAAGAAACCGTGGTGATAAAAAAGTTAGAAGAATATCTGAGAGAGCTGGTAGAAAATTTGATAGAAAAGGTGGTGATATAATAGACCCTTCAACAGGTAAACCTTATGGTAACACTGAAGAGGGAAGAGCTAAATATATAAAAGATAGAGCTAGCTCTGCTAGTGGAACATACGATATACCTGTAGGAAAAACTAGAAGAGGAACTAAAGGCACAGAAGCTGGTGAAAAGGTAACTACTACATCAAATGTTGAAGCAAACCCAGATCAAGATACTTATATAATAAATGATGACGGCACAACTTCAAAAGTAGATAAAAAATCTTCTGCAGCAGGTATGAACAAGTATAACAAAAACAAGTCCGCTTTTAAAATGAAAGGTTTTAGCGGTTTTAATAAACAATAAATATATATAAACAAAAATGAAAGCAAGTAATATTTTTCAAAAATTAAAAGGGGCTGGAGTAGGTAATCCTGATGGTTTACCTTCTAAAAAGCCGGTAATTAAAGGCTTAGGTGTTCAATCACCAGCTAAAATGGGTAAATCACCTATCAAACTAATGCCAAGTAATTCACCAGAAGTAACAAAAAAGAAAGTAACCGCTAAGAAAAACGATCCTTATGCAGCTGCAGCTAAAAAAGATCCAAATCTAGCTTCTTACATAAAGAAAAGAAAAGGTTTAGATAAAAACAGTGATGCTTACAAAAAGCTACAAAACAAGATCAATGCTGCTTACGGTGTTAAGAAAAGATATAAGTTAACTGGAGAAGGTGGTGGAAGTAACACTAATACTAACACTAATACTAATACTAATACTAATACCAACACTGATAAAAAAGTAGTAACTAAAACTGACACAGCTAAAAAGAATTTAACTGATGCTAAAAAATCAGTTAAAGACGCTAGAGCTGAAGTTAAAGACACTAATAAAGCTAAAAGAATACAAGAAAGAGCTGATAAAAGAGCTAAAAAAGCTGAAAAAATTAAAGAACGAGGCGGAACTAGAGTTGGTAACTTTTTAAGAAAAACATTTAAAAAGAAAAAGAAAGATGACGGACCTGTTAAAATGAAAAAGTCACCTGCTAAAAAAGCTTTAGTTGGTAAGCAAAAAAATCTACCTGATCACTTAAAAGCTAAAATCAAAGCTGCGCCAGGCAAAATGAAGAAGTCTGCAGCAAAAATGAAATATAAGAAATAATGCCAAAAAAAGCATTTAAAGAAACAACCGTTGGTAAGCTTTTGCTTGGAGCGGCTGGAATGATAAATCCTACGTTAGGTAGCGTCCTTGAGGGCGTTACCTCACCAAAGGATGCTATTGCTGAAATAGCAAAATCCGATGTTAGTACTGAGGATAAAATAAAACTTCAACAGTTGATATACGATCAGCAAAATAAAGAAATTGAAGCTATAACAAATCGTTGGCAAGCAGACGCTGCTTCTGACTCTTGGCTTAGTAAAAATGTACGCCCGCTAGTATTAGTGTGGTGTATTACTATTTTCTCACTTGCTGGTATATTAGACAGCGTTGAATCAATACCTTTTAATATAGGTGCTACATGGAATGATACTTTCGAAAAGGTCATGATGGCCGTGGTTTTAGCCTATTTCGGAGGACGCACAACTGAAAAAGCTACAAGTTTAATAAAGAAAAAATAACCCATGGCGAGAATATCTACCTATTCGCTGGACACTAATATAGATCCATCAGATAAGCTATTAGGCTCCAGTAGTGAAGGTGGTACGAAAAACTTTCAGATATCTGATATTGCTCAATTTTTAGGTTCTACAAATGCTAGTGGTATAGCTGGATCAGTACCTTTTAAATATAATACATCAACATTAGTTAATGGATCAATGCAAATAGTAGGTGGTGCAACGGCTTTTCCAACAAGTGCTAATGTAGTTTTAAGAGTAAGCAAATTTCCAAACGGTCAAAATAAATCAGCTTTAGCTGTTTTAAACACGTTTCCAACAAAAGATATTATAGTTAGTCAAGTTCAAGACTCTAACGTTTTTGGGGTATATAGAGTTAAAACAGTACAACAAGTAGGTTCTACTGATTATTATGACATAACCATGGATCACTTGCAGTCTAGCAATGATTCTGACGGTAATGGTTTCTTAGCAAACGTATATTACGTTTTAACTCCTTATATAGGAGCACAAGATAAAGATTTTAGTTTATCATTTTCAACTAGTGACTTAGTACTTGATTCAGGAGAATATCACTTAGTTGTTAATCATAACTTAGGAAAATTTCCAAATATAACCGTAAAGGTTAGCACTGGTTCAATAGTTCAAGTACCAATAAAACATATAACAAACAATCAATCAAAAGTATTTTTCAAGAGCTTAAACTCTGGGGTGATACATGCAAACTAACAAATTTTAAAAATGGCAATACAATTTTTACACGACATTAATTTGAATGACAATGAGTTGCAAAACGTCAAACTCCACGTCACAGGAACAGCCCCTACAGCAGCTGCAGGTGCAATATATTATGATAGCAATGCTAATGTAGTTAAAGTTCACAACGGAACTTCTTTTCAAACATTATCAACAGACACATCCGATGATAACACGCAAAATGTTTTTACATCGTCTTTTGTTGATTCTAGCTCTGATGCTATATTAAGACTTACAAAATCTGGCGCATCAAGTGGTACGCAAGATATAAAGTTTGTAGCGGGTAGTAATATAACTCTTACACCAAACGCTGGTGAAGATGAATTACTTATATCATCTGCTAATGATCAATTAACAACAGAGCAAGTACAAGATATAGTTGGAGCAATGTTCAGTAGTAACACTGAAACAAGAATATCTGCAAGTTACGTTGACGGTGCTGAAGGTGCTGGTAAAATAAATTTAGTTGTTGATGACATGACAGCTAACGACAACACGCAAAACACAACTACGTTATCTTTTGTTGATAGTTCTGATGATATAATTTTAAGAAATACTACTGGTGGCGCTGGAAGTGGTACTCAAGATATAACAATTAATGCAGGTAGCAACATTACCTTAACACATACAGATGCTAATAATATAACAATAGCATCTGCTGGCAACACAGATACATTACAGTCTGTAGCTAATTCAACTAGTTCTGCTGAAAACTTTGTAACTTTCGTTGCTAATGCTAGTGGTGCTCAAACTGCTGGATCAGATAGCACGTTTGTTTATATACCTAGCACAGAAACATTAAAAGTTAAAAACCTTATTGTTTCAGGTGATACAACAACAGCTAGTGAAACCGTAAAAATTGTTTCAAACAACACGTTAGAGTTTGAAGGTGCTGCAGGTACTGATGCAGACAACGAGTTAAAGCTAACAACAGCAGTTTTAACTGGAGATCATGTAGTAACATTACCAAACGCTACTGGTACTGTAGCTTTAACAAGTGATATTACTGGTACAAACTCTGGTACTAACACTGGTGATGAGCCTGCAGCAAGCACAACTGTTGCTGGTATTATTGAATTAGCAACAAACACAGAAGCAAACGCGGGATCTGCTACAAACAGAGCTGTTACGCCTGCTAACTTAGGTGCTTTTACAGGAACATCAAATATATCAACAGTTGGTACAATATCTAATGGTACTTGGGAAGGTACAGCAATATCAACAGATTATATTGCAAACACAAGTGGTACAAACACAGGTGATGAACCAGATGCTTCAACAAGCACAAAAGGTATTATAGAAATAGCTACACAAGCTGAGGTTAAAACTGGTACAGATACTGGTAGAGCAGTAACACCCGCTACTTTAAGAGTACCTTTTAAAGCTGTTACAATAACAGGTAACGGTACTTTAACTGATTTCAATGTAGATCATAGTTTTGATTTAGCTGATCTTTTAGATGTAAATGTTCAAGTAGTAGATTCTTTATCTTCGTCAGATACTTATGGTCAAACAATTTATGCCAGCGTAGATAGAACTACTAAAGATAGAGTTGTTGTTAGTTTTGGTTCTCCACCTGCAAACAATCACACTTACAAAGTACACTGTATACAAATGGGTGTATAAGAAATTAAATAAAATAAAATGATAATTAAAGTAGAATATGATAAGTCAGATGCTACTTTAACGCTAACAAAAGATGATGATATAGTTGCTGTTATCAATGACAACACAGTTGTTGATAATAGTGACTCACTATCATTTGAAATAGCGTTAGATGTATCTCAATATCAAGAACAATATAACGAAGTAATATTAGATGGCGACAATAACGAGTAATTCATCGGGTAACTGGGCTACAGGCTCTACTTGGGTAGGAGGATCAGTTCCTGCCGCTGATGATTTAGTAGTTATTGCACACGGCCACAAAGTTACTTTAAACACAAACATACAGTCAACAAGAACTGGAGATGTTACTATAGACGGTAATTTACATTTTGCTACTAATGGTAAAATGCATCTGCACGGTTTAATGAGAGTAAACAATACTAGTAACTCTAATAATACAGCGGGTGAATTTGTCGAAGGTACAAGTACATCTGGTTCTTTGCTTAGCATGGCTAATGGTACCGAAATAAAAATATCTGGTAATAATTCAGACCAACACGGTATACAGGTTCATAGTAGAAAATGGTGTGGAGTACAAATAGATGGTAGCGAACCAACGTTAATAACAACAGTTAGTGGTAACCACGCTCCTGACGCTTCTTATATAACAGTCGCTGATGCTAGCAACTTTGCTATTAATGATAGAATATCGTTATATAAAAGAGAAGAAGATTATACCCTTGCAAATGATGAGGTATTTTTTGTTCATGATGTAGATACTACAAACGATAGAATTTATTTTAGACAATATGTTTGTCCTGAAGCAACAATACAGTCAGTTAGCGGTTCTACAATAACAGTAGACGATGCAGCTGTATTTAAAGTTAATTATCTATTAATATTTGGTACTGGTAATAATAGAAACGTACTACGTGTCACAGCTATAAATAATAATACCATAACTTTTGGTAGCACTGTTGACAACGATCCTTCCTTAGTTGGTGCAAAAGTATATCAAACCGGCACCGAAAAATATCACATAAACGGAAAATTTTGTAGAAGAATAGCAAGCGCAATAGCAACAGAATATGTAGGCGCTACTAATCTTAGAACTATTACTCTCAACGACGTAACCGACTTTTCAGTTGGTGACGAAGTTTATATACACGCAAGTTTTAGCAAGCTCGGTGGTAATCTTGCTAGTAATTATTATTATACTTCTAGTGGTTTTGGAAGTACATCATTAAATGGTAATGAAGGTGTATGGAGACTTAAAGCGAACTACACTATATCAAGCATTGATACTAGTGCTAAAACAATAACAGTTGATAGAGATATACTTTTTAATGGTGCGGTAGGTGATCCTGTTGTAAAAATGACAAGAGATGTTGTTATTAAAGCTTGCGATACTAGTGGCAATGATGTAGCTGATGGTGATCAAGACACTGCTAGAGTGTTTTTTAGTGTAAGATATTGGACGAGTACCACCTGGCATAATGCGCCTACAAGAAGAGTAAAAATAAAATACGTACAATTTAAAGGATTAGGATATAATACTAATGACAGTACAAATTATAGAGCTGGTGTTACAATAGCTGGTTATAATGGTTATTATGATACAACTAGAGATGGTTCATCAGCAGATAGTAGTACAATACATAACAACAGCGGTGTAACACAAACAGGTGAAAACTATATAGATGGCTGCACTTTTAGTTCTTATAATTTATGTAGTAACGATGATAGGGACGGCGATGAATATCCAGCTATATGCATAAGACACCCATATGGTATGGTAACTAGAAATTTAGTTGTTATTGGTTCAGGTAGAGGTGTATGGCATTGGAGTAGTCAATACTTCAATAAATCGCATGGACATATAGCGGCGCACTGTGCCTATGCTAGTTCACAAATAGAAGCTGGATATGAAATGCCAAATGAGTATTCTTATGGTCAGTATTATAGCTCTGAAGATTACGGTTTGATGCTTTACAATATAGGTAGACAAAATGACCAAGGTAAAGTAATGCACATGCGTGTTGAAAATCATCGTGGCTATGCTTTTTATTGGGGAGGTAGCACAATAAGCCCTAATTATAGAAGATTTTTTGCTAATAGATACAAGCAATTGTGTAATTTAGCTGATAGTAGTAATAACGTAATAGTAGATAACTCTAAAGTATATCCTAATGATTGGGATGCTACAATGAGTATATACGGTAAAGGAACAGGTATAATATATCCAAATACTTTGCAGAGTCATGGTAGTAGTCATTTAGCTTTAAGAAGAGGTGGTACTGGTTGGAAAGGTACTTATTGTTTTACTGAACAAGGTTTTAAAGAAAGCGAAAAAGTAACGGTATATTATAATATGACTAAGTTTGAGGGTGTGAAAAACTTACGTAACAATCTTTGGGTTCCTTCTTGGAGCAGTAATCCTAATGCTTTTAGTATTATTAAAGTTCCAGCAAATTGTACAATTAAAATAAAATCTGTAATATATATACCTACAGACGAGCTTGATGGCACGGGATCTAGTTTAAGTAGTACTCACCCTCCTTATGTTGTAGCATCATACGCTCACAATATGCTTTATGGTGCAAACGAATACGACGTTAATGACAATCAACATAGATTTCCGCATGACGACTTAGACTTAACTGACTCTGCTGAAACAGTTGATTTAAAAAATAGCACGCAAGCTCAAGGTAAATTATATCAAGGTTTTATAGAATATACTCAACATACTACAGCAGCTGATGGTGCTTGGGAAACAAAAACATTAACAGTTCAACCACAATATAGAGCTTATTTTTTAAGGTTTGGTTATTATTTTCCAAATCATAATTTAGTTCACGAAGGGTTTTACGCTAAGGATATACAAGTTGCAATGTCTGTAGCACCGCCAAATGGGTTAGAAATGTGGCCTAATAACTTTGCAAAGGTTTCAGTAAGACCATCAGCAAGTTTTGATACAGGTAAAAAACGAATATCAGGAAGAATTTAAATAATAAAATATGGCAATACCGTTTTTAAATAATATAACAATAGATGACGCTGGGCATATACAATTTAAAACCTCAGCAGGTGGATTTGGTGGTAAAATAAATCAAAATGGTAATGATTTAGTTTTATCTAATACTTCCGGTGATATTATTATTGGTAATGGTAGTGATGATGTTTATATTGGTGATGGAACAAATGCTGTAGATATTAGGTTTGAACAGAACATGGCTATATACGCAGATTCTAGTTCAACAAGAACACTAACTTTAGGTGGAGCAAACACAAATTTAATATTAGAAAGCCCAACTATTAATGGTTCTTTTACAATGGGCTCTACAACAATAAATAATAAACTTACGTTTACAACAGCAAACGGTTATATATTATTTGACCACGAACCATCAGGTGATACAGGTGATTACGAAGGTACCACGTCTGTTCCTTTATTAAAAATAGACAGAGGAGGAACGGAAAAAACAATACTAGAAAGAGTTTCACAAGAAGGTGGTATACTTTTAGGAGCTGATGATTCTGTTATAATAGCTGCTGGTGATACTAGGAATACTTTAAGATCTAATCTTAACGAAGGTGCTGAAAATGTAATTCTTGCTTCTGAAACTGGTTTTCACGCGTATGGCTTTCCTGATAATATGTCTGGTGGTTGGTCTGATAGACAAGAGTTTAGATTTTACACTGGAGGTACAGATAGTAGTTTAAATGGTTTATGGATAGGTGATGGCGGTAACACACAGTTTATAGATTTAAATAGAAATTTAACGGTTGCATCAGTAACTTCAGGAGGTCATATAAAAGCTCAAGAAGGTGGTAGTGTTCTCGTGTATGATGATGATGATGACACTAAAATACATATTAATGCCGGTAGTAATGCCACTGAAGGTGTTTTAAGAGTATATAATGGCGCTAATTTTGGGTTTGTAGTGAGAGGAAAAGACAACTCTCCAAGAATTGGTGCTTATCACGCTGGTGCTTTAAATATTTATGGTTTTGGTAATAGTTCGGGCGCTGACCATGCAGACGATGATTTACTAGCACAATTTGATTTTGCTAATGAAAAATTTTTAGTTAATGGTGAAGTAGAAGCTACAACGCTAGATATAAATGGTAATGCTGATATATCAGGAACATTAAAAGTAAATAGTAATTACACAGCCAACACAGATGCAAATGATTTGCAAATAGGTAGCACAACCACGGGTAATGGTGGTTTAAGTATTATAACTGGTAATTCTCAAACTGGTGGTATATACTTTGGTGATAACGATAATAATGACGCTGGACGTATAAAGTATATACATTCTAGTAACCGTTTATTATTTGATACCAACAGAACTAATGCTTTAATACTAGATTCATCACAAAACGCAACTTTCGCAGGTACAGTAACAGCAACTTATTTTTATGGTGATGGTAGTAACTTAACTAATATTACCGCAACTGATAGTACAAAATTACCTTTAGCTGGTGGAACTATGACTGGTGATTTAACTATTGATAGATCCGGTGATAATATTAGCAACATTCACCTTAGAAGAGACAATAATGGTGATGGTGAAATAGTCGGTGATATTGACTGGCTTAACACAACAGCGCAGGGTACAGATGATAGGCTTGTTATAATTAGGACAAACACACAAGGCGGTACATCAGGTAGTAGAGGTGGTTTATTATCTCTATATACTAGAGCTGCAAATTCTTCAGGTTTTAACCAAACCACATTTAATCAAGCTGGTAATTGGTCATTTCCTGGCGACATAGCTGTAAGCGGCACGGTAGATGGAGTTGATATAGCTGCACTTGCTACTGCAAACACTGGTGATCAAGATTTAAGTGGGTTGTTACTAAATACAACAGATACATTTAATGGTGTTTTAACTATTAATACAGATACAGCACCTGGTTTAATTGTTAAAAACAACTCTAACAGTGGCTCAGATGCTTCGATAGTTATTAGAGGTGCTAGAAATAATCCATCTGCAGGTGTTAACCCTGCTAAATTAGTATTACAATCATATGATAGCGATGCTGGTAGTGGAGCTAATATAACAGGTGGTGAGTTTTACATGGAAGCTACTAGTTTAACTGGTGGTAGTTTAACTGATTTTGAAGTAGGTGTTAGATATAGAAAAGATGGATCTTTAATTGACGGCTTCAATATACATGATGGTACATTTACAGTAAACGGAGATATTGCTGCAAGTAATTTTTCAGGATCATCTTCAGGAACTAATACCGGTGATCAAGATTTAAGTAGTTTAGCTCCAAAAGCAAGTCCAACATTTACTGGTGATATAACCATACCAAATAAAATAATACATACCGGTGATACTAATACATATATGCAGTTCGAAGCTGCTGATGTATGGAGAGTTGTAACTGGCGGTACTGAAAGATTAGATATTAACACTAACAGAATATTAGTTGGTGATGATATGAATATGAATTTTGATGGTATTTCTGGCGGAAATGTAGATGGAAATAACGTACAACAAAGTGGTAATAGTGGTACTGTTGTTTATGGTGGATTTTTAAACCCTGCGTCTGAGGCTAATATGGTTCATATACCACACATTATAAATGATTTAGCCGGATTTAATAGATGGAGTAACGCTACAATAACCACAAGTGGTTTTTACAAATCAAGAAATGGTAGTTCCGGTAGTTATACTTATAGTAATGAAGTTACAAACACTGATGGTGGTTGGGCAAATGCTTTTGACGCACATTCAAGTACAGCAGGTAGTTGGTATTCAGATAATGGTTCTGATGGTATTTATCAACACGGTACAGACACACCTGGTGTAGTAGAATTAGAATGGACTAATGAAGCTACATATTCATTATGGGCTGGTATTGTATTTGGTTCAGGTAGTTTTACAGCAACATATGTAAAAATAGAAGCTTATAGGGCGGGCGCTTGGCAAACATTATGCGAGATAACTGATAATACAGATCAAGTTGTATTAAGACAAGTTTCTGGTAATAGTGGTACAAATGCTGCAACAAGAAGATTAAGATATACGTTAGGTGGTTCTGTAAACAATAGTTACTTTAGAATTCACTCTTTATATATGGTTAATTATGCCGCTGGTAATCTTAACTTAAACAATACAGGTACTGATACAACAAGAGGTATTAATTTCTTAGAAAGATACAAAGATGGTTATTTACATGGGCATCTTAGACCTGGTAAAGATGATACTTATGATTTAGGTTCTAGTAGTTATGAGTGGAAAGATGGTTATTTTGATGGAACTGTTTATTCGGATGCATTAAATGTAAGTGGTAATATTACTGTAGGCGGTACAGTTGATGGTATTGATATAGCAACACTCGCTTCAAACAACACTGGAACAAACACAGGTGATCAAGATTTAAGTGGGTTAGCCCCAATAGCAAGCCCAACATTTACAGGTACACCTGCAGCACCTACAGCATCTGCTGGAACAAATACAACTCAAATAGCAACAACTGCTTTTGTTAGTACAGCTGTAGCAAACCTAGTAGATTCAGCACCTAGTGATCTAAACACTTTAAATGAATTAGCGGCTGCATTAAATGACGATAATGAATTTTCTACTACAGTAACAACTTCTCTAGGTAATAGAGTTAGAGTTGACACGGCAAGCCAAGGATTAGACACCACTCAACAATCAAACGCTAGAACAAATATCAGCGCTCAAGTTTCAGGAAATTACATAACCGGAACTGGTTCGTTGTCTGCTCAAGATTTAACAGACATAGGCAACTTATCTGGTACTAACACTGGTGATCAAGATTTAAGTGGTCTTGTTACATTAACTACTGGCCAAAATATCACTGGTGTTAAAACTTTTCAAACCGATGAAACTTTCTTTAAAGCAGATGATGGTCATCACATAAGGCTTCAACGTAATGATACTTCTATAGTTGCAAATAATGAACTTGGTAGAATTTCTTTTGCTGGTGACGATCCTACAGATGGCACATACAATATAGGAGCTCAAATAATAGCTAAAGCTGAAAATTCTTGGAGCGCTAGTGATTACGAAACTAGACTAGAATTTCAAACAAGAGATACTGGAGGAGCAGCGACAACTGCTTTAACTCTGAAAAAAAATCAAGAGGCTGAGTTTGCTACCCACGTAACAGCTCAAGGAAAACTAACTATAGGAAACATACTTAATGCAACTGGAGATCCTGATAAATTCTTATGTGTAAACGGTAGTGGCGAAGTTCAATTTAGAACTGGTGCTGAAGTTTTAAGTGATATAGGTGCTACATCTGGAGGTGTAACAGGATCTGGTACAGCAAATAGAGTTACTTTTTGGAGTGGTAGTTCAGCTGTTACTTCTGATGCAGAATTAACATACAATGCCACAACAAACGTTTTATCTAGTCAAAGCTTTCAAATTACTAATAATAGAAATTATCTAGGCACTGATACAAGTGGTAATGCTAGAACACTTATAACATTAAACGATGATAATGAAGTTCAAATATCACACTCAGCATTATCTGCCAACTCAGATACTGTAATATATAGTGGTAATAAACACATATTTAAAAAAGGTGGTGCTACTAAATTTTCTCTTGATGCCACTGGTAACGCATCTTTTAATCACAATTTAAGTGTTAGTGGAAACACTACTCTCTCTGGAAACGTGTCATTGGGTCAAAACGCTAGTGTTGATTTTGAAGGGGTTGATGAATTAACTCTTGGATCAGGTACAGAAATACAAATAGATGGAGACCCTGGTGCAGCTGGTCAATCAATGCTTTCAACTGGAAGTGCTGTAGAGTGGGGTTATCCTAAGCAACAAACAATAATAGTTTCAAACTTTGATGACGCAAGTTCAACTTCTGATTGGATAAATATGCCTATAAATTATCCTTTTGAAAGCACCACTGCTACGTATTATCATTTCTTTAATTGTCCAGCGGCTGGTACTGTAAAGAAAATAACAATGATGCATGTATCTGGTACTATGACTATAGGTTATCAAGGAACTACAACACAATTAAGAGTTGTTAAAAATGGATCTGGTCAAACAGCATCAGGTAATTTATTAGCTGATAATAGTGCAAATGATGGAAGTAAAATAAGTTATTCACCAAATACTACTTTTGCAGCTGGTGATAGATTACAGTTTCAATTTAAAAGAAGCAACTCTACTCTTTATTGGAAAGGGGTTGCTGCAAGTATAGTAATAGAATTTAACGCGGTATAATGGCAAATATAAACGATAACATAAGAGGTAAAAAACTATTTAAAGAAGGTAGTTCTGGTGCTGATGCTGTAAAAGGCAGTGACGGCGAGGTAACAGTTTCTAAAGAAAAATCAGATGAATTATCTGCTCTAACTGACATTAGCGAGGTTTTTAATGACGAAGCTTTATATCAGTCAAATAAGTTTTTACTAAAACAAATAGAGGATTTAAGACAAGACGTAGAAGAACTACACTCATTTATAAAATCTGCTTTTGGTAAAGATTCTTCATCTGCATCTTCGAAAGGAGCTAAAGGCGACAAAGGTGACACTGGTAGCACAGGTCCTCAAGGTCCAAAAGGTGATACAGGTGCTACGGGTGCACAAGGTCCAAAAGGTGATACAGGTTCAACAGGTGCAACAGGACCACAGGGTCCAGCTGGTGCTGATGGTGCTGATGGTAGTGATGCTTCAGTAAGTGGTGCTAGTGGTAGTTTTACAGCTACTAGTGGTAAAAGCTCAGTTACTGTTACAGTATCAAATGGATTGATAAGTACTATAAAGTAAAAAATGTGAAAATAGCGTGATAATATAACCATGCACATATTAATTAATTAAATAAAATAAAATGAAAGACGTAAAAGTAGAGGACATCGCTAAAGATGTAAACAAAATTGAAGAACAAGAATTAAAAGCGGTTCAAGCTAAGATCCAACAAATTAACCAAGCTCAAATGCAGGTTGGTGGATTAGAAGCTCAAAAAAGTATTGCTTTAGAAGTTTTAAAAGCTAGTCAGCAAGAGCTGCAAGCTTTACAAAAAACATTAGAAGACAAGTATGGTAAAGTTTCTATAAACTTGACAGATGGAACCATAAGTGATATAGAAGATGAAGCTGATAAGAAAGATTAGTATAGGTAAAGACTATAAAAATGAAGCTATGCATTATTCCGTGGGCCAAGAGGTCTACGGAGGGCATACTATTGATTGTATAGTTGAAGATGATGATAAGTTTAGCATATTTATTAAAAAGGGAACTGATGTTTTGCCTTGGAAAGATTTTAATAAAAACATGGCTATAGCTGTTGAATATAATCTAGAATATTAATGCAAGGTCTTTATTACTTTATAGTAAAAACAGTAGAATCAAGATACAATAATACTAAAAAAATAGGCGATAAAAGCCTTATTACTAATACTGAGAACTTTACACATCAAAATGTAAACAGAAACGCTATAGTAATATCTACACCTAAAGGTATACAAACAGATATAAAAAAAGGTGATGAAGTTATAGTTCATCATAATGTTTTTAGAAGATGGAAAGATATAAGAGGTGTAGAACAAAATAGTAAAGGTTATTTTGAAGAAGATAAATACTTTGTTCAAGTAGATCAATTATATTTATACAAACAAAATAACGAGTGGAAGTCTATAAAGGATTATTGTTTTATTAAACCCATACACAATACAGATAGTTTTAGTATAGAAACAGAGAAACCTTTAGTAGGTGTTTTAAAGTATACTAATAATAGTGATGAATTAAAAGGTTTAAACGTAGGTGATTTAGTTGGTTTTGTACCTAGAAGCGAATACGAGTTTATTATAAACAACGAGCGTTTATATAGAGTATTAACAAAAGCAATTACAATTAAATATGAATATCAAGGAAACGAAGAAGAGTATAATCCAAGCTGGACATAAAGCTGTTGAAGAGTTAATTAAAGTGGCTAAAGAAGCTATAGTTGATTCAGATGATGACATATCAGCAGATAGATTAAAAAATGCCGCGGCTACTAAAAAGCTAGCTATATTCGATGCTTTTGAAATATTGAATAGAATACAGTACGAAGAGGATATGTTGAACAATAAACCTAAAGAGGAAAAGAAACAAGATTCTTTCAAGGGTTTTGCTGAAAGAAGATCTAA
>Ga0070746_10000829_pt1 | contig 18552 bp, 22 predicted proteins | sample VirMetDEL_Mar_21_FD_77016 | JGI IMG/M metagenome (GOLD analysis project Ga0070746, IMG submission 77016) | Aqueous microbial communities from the Delaware River and Bay under freshwater to marine salinity gradient to study organic matter... | ecosystem: Environmental > Aquatic > Marine >...
GAACTCAACACCAAGTTCACCAGAGACATTAGCTTCAGTATCAGTCATAGTACGCAACCCATGACCCACAGAAGTATGGTCCTGCTGCCACTGCCGAGCAATACGAGACTGCGACCAACTAAACGTGCCAGACAACACAGCATTAATCATCCGACGAGTCCTCACCAACTCAGGATACCGAGCCATGCTCAACACCATCTCGTACGACTGACACTCCTTGTCGCACACATAATCAGTCAACAACTCAAACAACGTGTCATCAGTTGGAATACGCATCAGTAATCATCATCCCAACGCTCACCAGCAGCAGTGGGATCAAACCACTTTGGCGGAATAGGCGAATCAGGATACTCCTGACGAAGCTCTTCTTCCCTGGTCAAACGCACTTCCCAATGAAAATCACACCTAGGAATCGAAGTACCAGTACCCGTCAACGACGGACGCATTTCTACAGAACCGTGACATTCGTCAGGGTTATCAATACATTCACGCACAACAGCCTCCTTCTTAACTTTGTGCCACGGATACGACGGACCACCCATCGCCAAATGCCTCAACGTAAACGGCTCAATCACTTTCGCTATCCTCATCATTATCTGCGTACTCTTGACGCAACTGATCCAACAAATCCTCAGCTTCCTCATAGCTGTAATGCGGCAACTTAATACGCCGCAACGCCAACTGATCCAAAGCAATCTGCAACTTGTTGATCTCCTCAACAACCCACTGATTCATCTCACTGGTTGTCAAACGCCAAATGGCAACACCCTTACCCATTAGTAATCCTCCGTTCCTGACGTAACGTCCCAAATTGCCCAGCCATCACCAAGCTTACGCAAGGCGTCAGCAACAGCTTTGGCGTTTACTTCGTCCGTAGCAAAGTCATCCCAATTGCTTGGCTTCCAAGTTTCAGCGAACAAAAGATCAGCTTCTTCGAAGTTCAAACCCAGAACTGTCTGACCAATAGCGCTTGGATGATTTACCATATTGCCATCAGGCGCGAACATTTCTTCCCAGTTAATTTCAATAACCGTATGAGCTTCTTCCCTGCCGAAAGCAGGAACATAACTTTTGTGCACCGCAGGTTTATAACCCGACAAAACAGCAGCATGACCAGCAATACAATGAGACGTACCACACGACTGCTCTAAAACCCGAGCCGTCGTACGCTCAATAGCTTCATCATCCTGTGGGCAAGATTCGTAAATATGCTTACCCCAAAACGACTGGTCATACACACCCCAGTCATTCTCAATCACATCAGCGATTTGGTAAAACAATTTCTTGTTACGGACTTCATGACTCATCGTCATCCTCCTCATCATTTTCCTTACTTTCACGAATACACAGATGGCACTGGGCATCGGCGTACGTCACACCATCCCACGTTCCATACTCGTCAAGCACCCAATCCTGCTGCTCAGCCTCAAGAACCAAACTGCTAGCTTCATCCCAACGATGCATAAACATCGTGTCCCAACAACCATCACAAGTCAGTTCCCAACCTTCGTTCGGACCTGCAAACTGCAAAGCCATATCTGGGATACCTCCTAATCCAATTTTAAGAAACCAAGTGCAAAGCGGGAGAGGTAGAAAGGAGTAAACACCCTCTCCCGCCCTGCACACCGGTTAGGTATCGGTGATAGTGAACTACCCCGTACCTGAACTAGCCACCAGTCAGCGAGTGGTGGCGAGCAGTTTAACGACATGCTCAGGTCGGGGGGGACTAGTCTCTAGTGACTAGAATAATGAACGCCATCATCATGATGAGCCAGCCAGCACCGGTCATCAGAATGGCTCTCCCGTCGTGTGACGATCGAAGATGTAGTCATCCTCGTCGCTGATCGGGAACGCGCCACGCTCAATCTCGTAGTCCATCAGAAGCTGCGACATATGCGACTGAAGATTGTTGGCATCATGCCAGCCAATCGTGACATACGTCGTGGTAGTCACAAGGGACACGGGGTCTTGCGTGTCGAACCGCAACGAGAAGCGGTTGCCATCACGCTGTAGGTTAATCACGAGACACCTGCCAAATCACGCACAAGCCGCTCAGCGGTGCGGGTCATCGGCATATCAGCCTTGATGAACTTGGTCATCATACGCTGGTCACGGTTCTTGCCGTGCCCGTGATAGTGCTGCTCGTACTCGTTGACAGCCTGAATGGCATGGAACGCAGTGTGCTGAGGGATTGTACCGTTCTCGTTGTTCCAGATGGTATTGAGTTGGCTGCGTGTCTCAGCAGCAGCGTTGACAGCCTTGGTGTTGATGACACCCCACTCGCCATTGCGCTTCTCACCCTCACGAGGAGGAACGAAAGGCTGAATGGTATCGACAAGCAGATCCCACTGGGACTCACGGAACGGACGGTCAAGCAACTGGATGATGTCACGATCCATGTCGTCCATCGCACGATACGCACGCTCAAGACCCTGACGGGCTTCAACAAGACGATCCTGCGCAGACGACGAATGACGAATCGACCAACGCATATCGCCAGTCTTGGTGGCAAAGTCATACGTGTTCTGGCACACAACACGCACCGTGACAACATAGACAACGAAGTTGCCGGTACCGTGATGCGTAGCAACAAGCAAGAACCGGTTCGTAGCCTCCTCGGTACCTGCAAACGCAACCGACTCGCCAAGGTCCAACAGCATCCAAGCCATGCTGGAGTTGAACATCGTGCCAGCCGTAGTGACAGGCAGACCAAGCTCATCAACAAGATCAACGATCTCGCGATTCTGAATGATCTCGTAACGATCAGACACAATCTGAGGCTTCGTGCCAATCATCGTGTCATGCAACGAATCGGTCACCTCGCGCTTCAGCAAGAACCGACCAGGGATCGGATCGTACGTCTGCGAGTCAATCATCGTGGACTTGACAATCTTGTAGTCAAGCCCACCCAACGTGTAGGCAGACGCCGGAGTCAGTACCGTATCGTCCGGCAGAACCAAGCCCTGCCGATGCCACGGCGTCTCACCGACGCTCACCATCATTTCTGGGATAGCACCCATTCTTACCACTCTCCTGTCTTGATAAAGTCTTCTGCCATTGCTTCCGCAATGCGGGCTTCAATCTGCATCAGCACCTTGTAATCGGTTGTGCCAGTCATACCAACAAACTCGATGTATGACATCTTCTCAATACGCTCAAGGGCACGTTCATACACTTCGGTGAACGCTTCCTCGGAGATGCTGTTGACGACGTTACGCATCCTGGCTCCACGGGCCACCGATGTCGTACACCTCGGCATCCTCGTGACCAGCGATCAACTCGTCAACAACGCTCGGACGATCCTCGTTATCAGCGGTGTACCGATCACGGATCGCAGTATCAACCGCAAGCGTGATCTGCTTACCGATCACAGCCAGCGTAGCCAGATCGGGAGCGAACACGGTGAACTCGCCCTTACCAATACGCACGCTGAGCCAGTTGGCCTCGTGGTAGTCGGTGACAACCGAATGTGCGTGCGCTGAGGTAACGGTATCCTCACGCATATGGACTGTGTAGTTATACATGCTTACACCAAAATCCTTTCGTTGGTTTCTCTATGGTGATAGTGGACATGGGGGGTGAGCAGTTTGGCGACATGCTCAGGTCGTGGGGGAACTAGAACTCTTCGGAGTCTTCGACCGCAGCCACCTCAGGCGCAGCCTGCGTCTGCACCTTCGGAGCGTTCTTGCTGACCTCAGCGGTCGCCCACTTGAGATCAGCAGCCACGCTGTCAGCCAGGATGCGCACCGAAGAACGCTTGCTGCCATCCTCAGCGGTGTAGCTGGACTGCTCCAGCCGACCGGTGACGGTGACACGCTTGCCAACCGACAGCGACTCCGCAGCGTTGACAGCCAACGAGTTGAAGGCAGTAACGTCGAAGTAGTTCGCGACCTGCTCGTCACCACGCAACTGGTTCCAGGCAATGCTGAAACGAAGGTACGCGGTGCCACCTGCGCTGTGCGCAAGCTGCGGGTCTTGGGTGATGTTGCCCGTGATGGTCACGGTATTGTCGATAGCCATGATGGCCTCACTTTCTCTTTCTAAGAAGAACTTGTAATTGCGAACTGACTAGGCGGGTTAACCTCCTAATCAATTCATAAAAGCATCCCACACTGCAATCAGCACCAAGCTGATCGACATAACAAGCATCGGGATGGAAAAGGTTAAGGTACTGAATAGATGGATCATGCTGTCCTCAATCGTGATAGTGAATACAAAGGCTGGGGGCCTGGGGGGCGCAGCGCCCCCAGCGGGGGGCCAGGGGGCAGCGCCCCCGGGCGGGGGAGCAGGGGGCAGCGCCCCCGCGCGGGGGTCCAGGGGGCAAGGCTCCCGGTGGGGTCAGGGGCAAAGCCCCTGCGACGCGCAGCGTCGGGGGGAGTATGAGGGGGCGTAGCCCCCTCATCTGGAAGAGAAGTGACCCGTAGGGTCGCTGTCGGGGGGGAGCACGAGGGGGCGCAGCCCCCTCTTCCGGTACGAGAAGTGACCCGTAGGGTCGCTGAGCGTGGCGGCTCCCGGCGAGAGCGAAGCGAAGCGCCGGCTCCGCCGCAGGAGCAGCCAGCCAGCGACAATGCCGGCTTCAGCCGGCAGCGGAGCGGAGGAGGCACCCGCCGTGGCGGGCACCTCCTCGTTCTGCTGTCAGAGGTACATCGGCTCCAGGGCGGAGTCCGAGTCGATGCTGGCCTCTGAGGCCCAGCGCCATGCAAGCTCGGAGGCGTCGTCGGCTGAGTAGCAGGCGACGTACGCTTCCGGCTCGTAGACGAACTGGCGTGGGTTGCGCATCGGGATGTTCCGGTTGGGGTGAAGCTTGGCCCACAAGTTGCGTTGCTTCACGTTGCGCATGTCGAGCCAGCGCTTGCTGCATCGCATGACATGGTACAGGTCGTCATCGACCTGCACGGCAACGATGCAGGCCTCGCCTCCGTCAAGCTGGTGCAGGTCGGAGACGTGGTTCGGCTGCTCGGTGACGTAGCGCTTGTAGACGCTGCCATCCTTGCGTCGCTCCAGGTGAAAGAGCGGGTGCCAGCGGCCCCGGTCGTCCGTCTCGCCGTGCATGAACGACTCGTTTACGAGTCGTCCTGCGGCCAGCTTGTCGTTGCTCTGCTCCGTGTACGGGAGAGCGCTGAATTCGATGGCCGTCAGCTTGTCCAGGTCGTCAGCACGGGATCGGCCATCGAACTCGGGATCGCCGCAGGCGATCTCGTCGAAGCTGGGAAGGTCCCAAAGGGGCCTGACCCAGCGCAGCGCGTCCTCGCGCAGCTTGTCTACGGTGTCCGCCCGTAGGGCGGCATCGTAGAGGGCCTGTGAGCGGGCCTCAAGCTCCGCCTCGCGCTCCGCCCAGGCTGCGGCTTTGCGCTTGCGCTCGGCTTCGGCCAGGCGAGCGGAGCGCTCTGCCCGTGCGGCAGCACGGGCGGCTGCGGTTTCGGCTCGGCGGGCGTCAGCCGCCTGAGCCTGCTCGGCGGTACGCCGAGCAAGCTCTTCGTACAGCTCGTTCGAGCTGAATTCTTGTAGTCCGAGTTGATTCATCGGGACTCCTCCTTCTTCTTTCGTTTATATACCATATTACTTGATGTTCGATGGGACTGTCGGGCAGGCCCCCCCGGCTCGTCCGGGGGGGCGGGTGAATGGCCTGTTAGAACAGGTTGGGACCGTGCATGAGGTGCCAGCAGGGGTCGCACCAGCAGTCGTGACCGACGGGGCGGGCGACGGCGTGCGCGAAGTGCAGGGCCGTGTTGATGTCCTCGTGCACGAAGACGACGGGCTGGCCGTGGGCGTCCGGCACCTCGGTGTACACGAAGTAGTCGACCTCGTTGATGTTCCAGTCAACCTCGCACGAGTAGATGCCGGACATGCCGTCGATGTGGTCGACGCCCTCGTTCACGCGCGCCCGTGCGAATTGCGCACGCAACGGGTCCGGGTCGGACGTGGTGAGGGTGGACTGGTTGTTGTTGTTGGTTTGCATGGAATACCTCCTAAGAATTCCGTGATAGTTGGTTGGTTGTTGTGCTGTGTGCTGGGGGTGCCAGCTACGCCGCTCGAATACACTTTGGCATTCCCGGAGTGATGCGACAGACCGGGAGCCAGATGGGGACGGCGCCCCAGCGCCGGGTCCAGATGGCCCCGGACCTGCGCAGATCTATGCGGTGGCTGAGGCCCGGTTATCTAGTGGGGCGGAAATCTCTGATTTCCGGGGTCCCCACTTGATAACCCGGTCGAAGACAATGTTCGCTCCCCGCAACGCTTCTAACCCGAGACGGTCCAGCTTGTCTGGACACGGCGAGCCTTCTTTAAGCGCAAGGCGACGCGAGCGTAGCGAGCTTGGAGCCTGAGCATTAGAGATACAGCAGGGAAGGTCGTCGCGGAGCGACAAAAAAATAGCGAGTGAGCCGTAGGCAAAGGGAGGAACATCACCCTCATGGATCCAAGCCGCGCCGAGCGAACGCGAGGCTGGCGGCGCCTCTTCACGTAGAGCGAGGAGGCGCCCCAGCGCCGACGAGCGTGGTGGCAAAGAGAATTCGAGCCTACGCGACGAACTTAGCGGAGAGGGAGCAGGGGCCGAAGCGATAGCGAGGTCCAGGCGACACTCGGAGCTTACGTGAGCATCTCCCCTCACGGAGCCCCAGCGGAGTGAGGGGAGTTCGCGAGGCGTGCGTAGCTGGCACACACACACACAAACATGACCGGTTGGCTGATCGGATGGAGAAGAATTCCGTCTGAAAAGACTTATGCGAAGCCTCTGAAAGTGTAAGGAATTCTTCGGAAAGCGAAGCCGATTGAGCGTAGCGATTGAGCCTGAGCGGTCCGAAACTCAGCCAACGAGAGCGAGGGAGCGCCCCAGCGCGAGCGAGCGGGGATGATCCTCCGACGACACGAAGCCGAAAATTGCGGCAGGGAGCGTGGCGCAGCCGCGCTCAATGCCGACCATTTTCGTGCGTAGCTGGAGTATGCCCAAAGCGGCTCTGCCGGGAGCACCCGGCTCGTGGTGCAGCGGCGAAACGCTGCCCCCCGGAGGGCCGCCGGAGGCCACGGCTCCCCGGCGAGCACGCCGGTCGTGGTGCAGCGGCGAAACGCTGCGCCCCCGGCAGGGCCGCCGGAGGCCCGTGATAGTGGACTTGTGATGGCTACAGCGACAATGCCGGACAAGTGAGCGAGTAGCGAGCGGGCCGGCAGCGGAGCGGAGTTTGTGTGTTAGTCCAAGCCGAAAGCGGAGCCGTAGGCGGAGCCAGCCGAGGCTTGGACGGACCACCCTCCCGAGGCCGTAAGGCTGAGCCGAAGGCGAAGCAACATAGGCCGAGGGTACGCGAGGCGCGCGTAGCGCCGAGCTAACACCGCCGAGCGTGTAGCGAGGCGTGTCTTTTAGCCGAGCCGTAAAGGCGAGCGCGTGTAGCGCGAGCCAGGCGAGGCTTATAAGCGAGCGAGTAGCGAGCGCCAAGCCCGCGACGACGAGCGTGTAGCGAGGAGGAGCTAAGGCGAGCGCGCGTAGCGCGAGCCAACCCCCCGCCGAGCGCGCGTAGCGCGAGGCGTTAGGCCGAGCCAAGTAGGCGAGGCTAGCGAGGCGCAAGTAGCGCCGAGCCACTTGAGCGAAGTGAGCGTGTAGCGAGCGGAGCGCCCACATGCGAGGCCCACAGGAGCGAGCATTGCGAGCGACAGGCCGAGCAGCGAGGCCCACAGGAGCGAAGCGACAGGCCGAGCCGCTCCGAGCCGTAAGGCGAGGAGCACAAAGGCCGAGGCTCAGGAGCGAAGCGACACGCCGAGGCCGTGATAGTGAAAGGAGCGGAGCTATGCGAAGCGACCGACTATACACGAGCGCGTCGCGCAGCGACTTGCGCGAGGCCAGCGCAGCGGAATGAAACGAGGAGGCCAGAAGCGAAGCGCTTCCGAGCTTCTATTGGAAGGAGCGAAGCGACTGAGCATTGCGAGGCTTCCGAGCAATGCCAGACAAGAGGAGGGAGCGCCTCTAGGCGCGACCGATTCTCCCCTGGAACCACACCGCAGGTGTGGTGAAAGCGAAGCGGACGAGGCCGCTAAGGCCGAGGAAGCGAAGCGAGCGCTGCATTGCGAAGCAATGCGAGCGCACACATTTCGCAAAGCGAAATGCAACATGACAATGGTCACCTGAAAAACAACACAAAGAAACAATGTGTAGCTAACGGTCGACGCACGCGAAGCGTGCCAATTAGCTTACCCGCAGGGTAAGCGAATCAATGAGGAGGCCGAAAAGAGCGAGCGCAGCGAGCGACATACAGGAGGCCGACGAGCGACCATACACGAGCGCAGCGAAGCTGCTGCGAGGCACAGCGCAGCGGAACGAAATCAGGCCGAGCGTGTAGCGAGGCCGTGATAGTGAGCGAGCACAGCGAGCGAACCCAGGACGAACACAGCGAGCGCAGCGAGCATGTGAGTCCCAAGCGAAGCGACAATGCCGGTAAAGCCGGCAGCGGAGCGCAGCGCCGCGAGGGCAAAAGTGAGCGCAGCGAACGCCCGAGCCAAGCGAACGAACGAAGGCGAAGCCTGAGCAAGAGAGCCAAAGCGAGCCACAGGCGAGCGCCGCACTCACCCGAAGGGTGAGGGCAACCCCGTAAGTCTGGGTGTGTGTTGCTGGTACGGTTTGTTTAGCACCGGGGGGGGTTTGGCCGTGTGTGCCAGGCACAACGCCCGTAGGGGGGATGTGCCGAGGCACCACGGCCTTAAGTTAATGCTAATCGGTGTGTTGGTTGTTTTGGTTTGCTGGTTTATCTGATGGGGTGTCTTGTGTACGCAGCATCCCTGGGTGCCCTCCGCCAGTTTAGGTTGGTCGCCTCCAGCAAGTAGCTTTGGTTGCTGGGCTGCATCTCTTTGCGAGTATGCAGCGGCTGCCCCTCTGACGGGCGATCTCTCGGCGGCTGGCCGAGGCGCAACAGTTGACCGTGTTGCGTGCGGTGTAGCATGATTATGGCGTGGCCGTTTGGTCGCGTCAACGTATGAGGGTATAGGTGTTGGCTATGGCTGACTTGTTGGTTGATGTTTTTCGGAGGATTGGTGTGCAGAACCCAAGTGGTTGGGTTGCGAAGTATCAGTCGCCGGACTCGGAGTGGGATGATGAAAAAGTGGATTGGGGATCAGGTGCGGATGTACCGGTTGATTCTTCTTGCGACTTGGAAAACCCGGAAGAGTGCGAGTCGTGCCAGTAAGTGTGCTGTGGCTGACGATCATTTGTGTATTTGTGATTTCTGCGATTGCAGGGAAGGTTAAATAATGGCTTATGGTAAGCGTATGAAGAAGACGGCGACGCGGTCGAAGAAGAAGCCGCCTGTTAGGAAGAAGCCGGTTGTTCGGGGTGCTGGTGCTAAGAAGAAGGGTACTCGTCGGCTTGTTGATGATCCTGCGTACAGGCGTGCGCGGCAGAATCGTATGACTGAGAGTAAGATTGCGCGTAACGCTCGGACTCGTACTCCTCAGAGTCAAGCTCGTAATCGGATGCGTGCTGCTCAGATTCGTCGTGGTATTGCTCAGCCGTATCGTTCTGGTCCAGACCTTTAATGCCTGCTAAGAAGCCTGCCAAGAAGGCAGCGAAGAAGAAGGCGAAGTCTCGTGTGAACGAGGCGGGTAACTATACGAAGCCTGAGATGCGTAAGCGTCTGTTTAACCAGATTAAGGCTGGTAGCAAGGGCGGCAGGGCTGGGCAGTGGTCGGCGCGTAAGGCGCAGATGCTGGCGAAGCAATACAAGGCTAAGGGTGGCGGTTACCGGTAATGGCTGCGAAGAAGAAGTCTCAGAAATCTTTGGATCGTTGGTCGAAGCAGAAGTGGCGTACTCCGTCGGGTAAGCCGTCTGGTAAGACTGGTGAGGTGTATGCGCCGTCTGCCACTATTAAAAAGTTGAAGTCTACGCCTGCCGGTAGGAAGAAGTTGGCTGCGGCTAATAAGAAGAAGCGTGAGGCTACTCGTAAGGGGAAGCAGCATGCTCGTCATGGTTTGCATAAGGGAAAGAAACGCTGATGGCTGAAAAGAAGAAGAAGGGTAAGGACCCGAAGCTGGTTCGGGCTGGGGTGTCGGGTTATAACAAGCCGAAGCGGACGCCGAATCATCCGAAGAAGTCGCATGTTGTTGTTGCCCGTAATAAGGCGGGTACGACGAAGACGATTCGTTTTGGGCAGCAGGGTGTGAAGGGTGCGGGTAAGAACCCGAAGTCGGCTAAGGATAAGGCTCGTAAGAAGTCGTATTATGCGCGGCATAACGCTCAAGACAGCAAGCCGGATATTCTTTCGGCGCGGTACTGGTCACACAAGGTGAAGTGGTAATGGCCCCTCGTAGGTCTAAGTCGCCTGCTAAGACGGCGAAGGCTATGAACAAGAACCCGGCGCAGCGCAAGAAGCACAATGCGCGTAATTCTGCGTACCATGACACGCCGCAGCGTCGTGCGTATCGTGCCGAGTTGGCGCGTGGCCGTCGTGCCAAGGGCATGATGGGCAAGGGCGGCAAAGACCTTCATCACAGCAAAAACGGCAAGCTTGTGAAGAAGTCAGTAAAGAAAAACAGGGGCCGTAAGTAGGAGGCCAACATGCCGTCCGGTAAACACGCGACGGCGGATGATTGGGTTAAGTACCTGATTTTGCGGCGTGGCGGCGAATCAATGCGCCAAGCCGCAATCAAAGCAGGCGTTAACTACCATTCAGCGCGCGACAACGAATCAGGCCGCACATCCACCCGCGCCTGGACACAAGCCAAAGAACAGGTAGACAAAATCGGGGTATCCACAATCCCCGCATTTAACGACCTCCCGCCCGAAGTCCAAGAAGCCCATCAAAACATCGAAGCGTTCGCGCTCCGATACTTCGGCATCATCCTGCAACCCTGGCAGATGGAAGCAACCGAACACATCTTTGCACTCCTTGATAGCCCCCAAGAAGAATACACTGTCATCAACGCACCCCCCGGCTCAGGAAAATCTACGTTTTTTGCCAAAGTCATCCCCGCCTTCGCCACCTGCCGCAATCGCGCTATCCGTGGCATGATCGGCTCGTCCACCCAACGCCTAGCCGAATGGTACACGCGACGGCTACGCGCAGAGTTCGAACGAGAACACGTTGCTCGCGCTGAACTTAACGACGAGAAACTTGGCTTGGCTGTTGATGCAGAACGCACCATGCAACAAGACTTTGGTGCGTTTAAACCAGACGCCAAAGAAATCTGGCGCGCCGACGCATTCACCGTCCTACAACCAGACGACCAACCTCTATCGCAGAAAGAACCAACATGGTCAGCGTTCGGCATGGACTCCGGTTTCCTCGGTGGCCGCTTTGACCTCGTTATTTGGGACGACGTTTGGGACCCACGCAAAATGCGTAACTCCGAATCTCGCTCTGACATGTACCGATGGTGGGACGAAGTTGCCGAGACTAGACTTGAACCAGGCGGCCTGTTTATTCTTAACGGACAGCGCATGTCGTCAGACGACATCTACCGGTACGCGCTAGATAAGAAAACTCCGCTTGACGAAGACGACATGGTGGAGGGGGGCATGGTGTCTGAGGAGAACTCAGAACGGGATGCCTCCTTTCCTGTTGAAACACCCCCCTCCGCTGCTCACGAAGAATCTAAATACCATCATCTCAAATACAAAGTTCACTACGAAGACCGCTGCCAAGGCGATCATGGAGTAGACGCAACACCGTATCCAGAAGGATGCCTGCTGTACCCCCGTCGCTTGCCGTGGCGCAGAGTCCGCCACATCAAAGCACAAACCCCTGACCGCTACGAAATCCTTTACCAGCAAGAAGATGCAGACCCGTCGTCTGTTCTTGTTGATCCTGTTTGGATTAGTGGCGGTGTGGGCAATGATGGAGTAGACCACGTTGGCTGCTGGGACAACGACAGAGACTTGTGGGAACTTCCCATGTACCTGCCGTCCGAACCAATCATTGTTGCGTCTGCCGACCCGTCACCTTCAAACTTCTGGGCGTTGCAATGCTGGGCCTACGTTGAAGACTCAAACTATCGCTACCTCTTGGAGTCCTACCGTCAGAAGATGGACGCTCCATCTTTCTTGGACTGGAACCATGAACAACAAACGTTTACCGGTATCGCAGAGGATTGGTGGCAAATATCAAATGATATGGGAACCCCAATTCAATACTGGATCGTTGAAGCCAATGCCGCGCAGAAATTTATTCTCCAGTACGACCACTTCCGCAGGTGGGCGTCTACGCGCGGCGTGGAACTGGTTCCGCACTACACGCACTCAAAAAACAAAGGCGACCCGAAATACGGCGTGCAAATGCTCGCCCCTCTATACCGGACTGGAAGGGTACGCCTCCCAGGTAAGCAAGGAACAGCAGCGCGTCCACACTCGCTACTTCTTGTAAACGAAGTCACAAAGTGGAATCCTGAAGGGACAGGGTCTAGGACAGACGATTGTGTTATGGCACAATGGTTCTTTGAGCATAATCTTGAAAAGATTTATACTCCAGAAGTAGAATCAGTTCGTCAATGGCGTCCTTCGTGGCTCGGTTAGGTTTGGGATGATTACAACCGAAGAAATTGTTGATCTTTATTACAGCCGCAAGCAAGCTTACTCTGGCGTTAAAGATCGTATGCGTCACATTCGTGACCATTACAACGGTGACGTAGTTGTTCCTCTGCCTGAGATTGATTCAACCGAATCGGCAGCAGTAGCTAACTTGCTGGCTCAGGGTCTTGACCAGACTGCTATGCGGGTTGCGTCGGTGCTGCCTGACATTGTGTGTCCCCCTGCTGACGATTCGTCAAAGCAGGCTCGCAAACATGCACAGATTCGTCGGCGTGCCATGTTTGGTTGGTGGCAGCATTCAACAATGGACCTTCAGTTGGCAAAGCGTGCCCGTCACCTGATTGGTTATTCGCAGACGATTACTCAAATTCGGTTTGATAAGAAGAGCGGTTGTCCTACTTGGCAGGCTCGCGATCCGCTTACTGCGTACCCGTCAACTCTTCGTGGCGTTCAAGACATGACGCCACAGAACTGCATTTTTGCTTACGAACGTTCGATGGATTGGGTGCGTCAGTTCTATCCTGCTGCGGCGCTACAGCTTATGGGCGGGCCACGCCAAATGGAGTACGAATCCGACGACCGAGTTGATTTGATCGAATATGTCGATCACGAATGCACCGTTCTTATTGCGATCAACAGTCCGCATATTGACCAAGGTCCGGTCATTAAGGAACTAGAACGAGCAGAGAACCCAACTGGCCGTTGCCCGGTTGTGGTTTCTTCTCGTATTTCGCTAGACGATGCACGCGGCCAGTTTGACGGCATTCTTGGCATGTACCAGCAGCAGGCAAAGCTTATGGCGCTTGAGGTGCTGGCTGTGCAGAAAGGTGTGTTCCCTGACGCTTGGCTTGTTGGCAACGCAGGCGAGCAGCCAAAGATTGTGAACACTGCTAATGGTTTGACTGGCGAGATTGGTGTGGTGCGTGGCGGTTCGTTGCGTGACATGCAGATGCAGCCAGGGTTTATGACGAACCCGGCTATTGACCGTCTTGAGCGTGCTCAGCGTTTGACCGCTGGTATCCCTGCCGAGTTCGGTGGCGAGTCAACTAGCAACATTCGTACTGGTCGGCGTGGCGATGCTGTGTTGTCTGCCGTTGTTGACTTTACGGTGCAAGAAACGCAGAAGACGTTGGCTCGGTCACTTGAAGAAGAGAACCGTATTGCGATTGCACAGGCTAAGGCTTACGCAGGCAATCGACCTAAGTCGTTCTACGTCAACATGGGTAAGACGAAGGGCAAGGTTGATTACACGCCGAACAAGCATTTTACGTCTGACGAAAACCATGTGTCGTATTCGCAAGCTGGTGCCGACATTAACAACCTTGTGATTGCTGGCGGTCAGCGTCTTGCAATGGGCACCATGTCAAAGGAAGCGTTTATGCGTATTGATCCTTTGATTGAAGATGTTGAAAAAGAACGCGATTCTGTAGTTGCTGAGCAGTTGCAGCAGTCGTTGTTGGCTGGGTTGCAGCAACAAGCATCGCAGGGTGCTTTGCCTCCTGGCGATTTGGCTCGTATTATGGAATTGGTTAAGAACGATAATCTTGAATTGCCTGAAGCTGTTGCAAAGGTGCAGCGTGAAGCTCAGGAACGTCAAGCTGAGCAAGTGGAAGCGACTGCGCCTGAAGCGCAGCCTGGGATTGCTCAGCCGGGGGCCGGTGCCGAAGCAGGCGGGGGCGCGCCTGCATCGGCCCCCGCTTCTCTTCAGCAATTGTTGGGAGCGTTGTGATGCCGCGTAAGGGTAAGGGCCAGCAGGCTATGCAGACTGCTAGTGGTCAGCAGTATGGTCAAGCTAAGGCTCAGGAAGAGGCGCAACGTATGCAGCCTTTGCCAAGCGATACTCCGTTGATGCCTGAAAAGCCTCGTGTTAAACCTGGCGATATTGGTTTGACTGCTCCTACTGCTCGTCCAAACATGGGCAGTTTTGATGCGGTAAGCGCACCAAACATGAAGGTTGGGTTGACTGACGAAGAGCGTGCCAAGATCAGCACGTTGGTTCCTGTGCTGTCAGCTATGGCAAGCACTCCTCATGCTTCGCGTCATCTGCGTTCTTTCTTGCGTCGTGCTAAGGCGCAAATTGGAGATGTGTCGGACTTTGCTGATAAGGGCCGTTGATGCTGGGGTTTGCCGGAAATATTTGGAACGGCACGACTGACGTTTTTGAAGGTCTTGGTTCTTTTGGTGCAGACGTTGTTCGTGCTGCTGGAGAACTAGGCAGCGGCGACGTTGTTGGTGCTGCCGACGTAATTGTCAACTCGGTTCAAGAAGACTTGATGGCGACTTCGCTTATGGGCCTGTTTGGTCCTGAAGGCGTTGGCGGCACGATCATTGGTGCTTTGCCCGAACCTGTTCGGCAAGGCGGCAAATACATTATTGACCCTCTCTTTGGCGTCATTAACTGGGGTCTTGAAGAACTTGTAGACCGGCCTATTGGCACCGGTCTAACAATCATGAACGTGGCTCTAAAAGACACGACCGCGTTGTTCGACCTTTCAACTTACGCCAAAGCTTACGCAATCAACGACGAACGAACTGCCGGTCAAGCGTTGATGTCAATGGCGTACCTAATTGATCCGTTTGACGAAGAAGATTTCAACGGTTTGAAAAGCAAACCGATCTTTAACTTGTTTTCTGGCACGATTGACTTTGCTTTAGAATTTGCAGACCCAACCGTTTATGCAGGTGGCGCTGCACTAAAGGGCGCTCGTGGTGCTGCTGTTGTAGGTCGTCTTGGCAAGACTGGCGAAGTTACTAGCACGTTTGGTCGCAGGTTCGCTAACGAAACTCGTAGCAGCCGATTGTCGCTTCGACCGGATGCAAACTATGTCTTTGGTAAAGGCATGGGTATCCGGCGAGCAACAATTGCAGGCCGAGGCCGACAAGCAGGACCGGGCAGCACAGGAGCACTTCCTCGGTTCCTTCAGCCTCTTGTTGCAACTACCGATCAAGTTGCTAGACGACAAAAGATTATCGACGCGTTTGTTGACGAACGGGCTGTGAACTTTACGAACTCTCAGCGGTTTATCAATCTCAACAACGCTGTCCAAGCGGGTGCAACTATTGGCGAACGTTCTCGCATTGCTAAAACAATTATGGGCAGGTCTGGTCGCCACATGAGCGACCGTGACATTGCACGTTGGGCAGCAGGCGAAACAACCGAAGCTCGTGCTTTGTCGATGCGGGTAATGCTTGGTGATTCTGCTGCACATCACGAAGCTATTCGTATTGCTCATCAAATTGATGATTTGTTGAACAGCGATAAGTGGGCACAGGTTGACAGTTACCGCAACAGGGCCATGTCTACAAGTGACGCTGACGGCGTTGTAAAAGATGTGTTTGTTGCAGATTCAACCGGTCGTGTTACGACAAAAGCTACAGACCCTCAAATTATTGAGATGTCGAAGCAGTACGACAAACTGATTGGTTCGGTTGATTGGTCGTTGGTTCATCACATGGACGAGGCGTTGCGTGAAGCGATGCCTCGTCAGCTAGTTGTTGATGAAGCTACTGGTGCGTATCGGGTTACTGATGCTGCTGAAGCGACGTTGCGTTCTGTTGATTCTTCGGTGACGCATAAAGCCATTGAAGACATGTTGAAGGACATTGGTCAGAAAACTGCTGATGGCTACACCAAGCCGCATAACGTGTTTGATGTTCCGACGATTCGTGGTTTGCCAAACGGTTCTCGTTTGAACGAACTTTCTAAGTACCACTTTAATCGGTTGAAGAACAGTAATGATTCGGTAACCGTTACTTCGATGGTGTCAAGGAATCCGTTTACCGATCACGACACCGTTATTAAGTTTGTTACGGAACGTCTTCCGCATAGCCGTATTTATTTCCATGATTCGCAGTCAACGATTCAGGTTGAGCGTGTTATGCGTGATGCTGCTCGGGTTGTTACTCCTAGCGGCAAACGGTTGATTGACGAAGATGTTGCTTTGGATGTTGTTAGTCGGTACGAAGAAGCTCGTGCTGCTGGCAACATTGCTAAGGCACAAGAAATCTTTGAAACGCGAATTGACGATTTGGTTCGCAAAGCTGACGAGATGTTTGAAGGTTATTTCAAAGATCAGCTAGGCGAAGATGGCGTTCGACGGATGGCGTATGAACGTCATCTTGTTGACGAGTGGGAATTGGCAAAATCCAAGATTAGTGACCCGACCGGAAAGAAAGAAACGGTTATTGGTTTGACTGACGAGGGCGGTGCTGTTAGTCGTTCTGCGTTGATTGACGAATCTGCTGAAGGCACTATTCATATTGCTAACATTCGTTTGAGTCCTAAGCAGCTTGAACAGGTTTCTGTGCTGCCTCGGTTTGACATTCTTCAGAAGAACTTTGATCGGGCTGTGCGTCGTCAAAGCAACAAGCGTGCAGATCGTATCCGAGCAAAGGTTGCTGACGTTGGGACCGCTGGTGTGCGTATTGGTCGTCGCGGGACCGAAACCCCGATGAAGTATTGGCGTGCTGGCGTTCTGTTGACGCCTAAGTGGCCGATGCGTATCACCATTGAAGAACAACTTCGCATGGGCAGCCAGTTGGGTGCTGCTACTACTGCTTTGAATTTGTTCCACGGCATTGGCAACTTGCGTCGCGCTTATGGTTTCTTTAATTTCCCGAACGACAAGTTGTTGTCTGACATTGACTTGTTGAAGCAGGGTATGCGTGATGCGCTAGGCGATTCTGTAAAGAAAAACGCTTCTGAACTTGAAATGATGGAAGCTCTCGGAACAGATGGTTTCCAAAAAGTTGTTGACGACCTGATTAAAGAAAAGGTTCTGACGCGTCGCGAGTTGCGCCGTACGCAGGGCAACTCTGCGTTGAAAGCAATCGGTATTGGCATGTTGTTTGCCAATCCGTTTGTTGGCGGCATGTACGGCTTTGTGACGTACGGTCGCAAGATGAAGCGGATGGCTGAAGCTGGTCAACGTCAAGCTGCTACCAACATGGCTGGTGCTATGCGTGCTGAGGCTCGGCGTTTGATGGCTGACGCTGCGGGCGGCGACGCTGCTTACAAAGCCGGTTTGGACATGTTGTCTGAAGCTGACTTTATTAAGAAGTTGGCTGACGAAGGCAACGCTAACGCTGCTGCTGCTCGTAACGCGTTTGAAACTGCTGACGAACTGTTGGACAAAGCCGGGTTTGGCAAGATCAACATTGGCGGTCAGGCGTTCCGGTCTGGGTTTGGTGACGATCCTCGTTTCATTGAACAGATTCAACGTGAGGTATCTGCAAACAACTGGGCACAGTCTATTTTGCGAGGCGCTCAGAAGTCAGCCCAACGCGAAATGGACTCAGCTAGTTTCAAGGTAACTGGCGTAATGGAATACACTACGCGTGCTGAACGACGTCAGTTCTTTGACGAACGCTGGTCTGAAACAATTGCACGGTTTAGCTCTGCTAGCGGCACCGACGATTTCTTTAACATTGTTTGGGACAGCCAACGACCCCTGGATGCTCGTGCTGAAGAACTAGCAACGCTTTTGAAGAACGACGAAGCGCTCGCTGACAGCATCATTTCAGACAGGCTGTACCACTTTACCGACGACGTTGACTACAACACCGTTGCCGAGTTCATTGTTAAAGAGTACGAAGGTATTCTTCCGTCTAACCAGTTTGCCAAGTTCCGAGACGACATCCGTAACGGCAGGGAAGTTAAGTGGCAAGACGTTGAATCTCAACTTAGCCAGGGTCCTCTTAAAAGCGCAGAACGAAACTTTAAAGCAAACGTCGAAGAGTTGACGGCTGAGTATCCACAGTTCGGGCAGGTCATGCACCCCGAAACTGTGACTAGCGCCAACAAGATTCAAGCAAACATCGACGGCTACTTTGAAGACCTGTTCCGCATGTTCGGCACTTTGCCGTCAGACGAACTTGCCCGATTCCCATTCTTCAAAAGCGTTTACGACGGCGAACTTCGACGCGTAACAGCCCAGATGATTGACGAAGACGGGTTCCTTCGCATCTCGCAGAACAAGATGAACCAGCTTGAGCGCGAAGCACGCGAGTACGCAACACAACGCACCCGTGAAGTGCTTTACGATCTTAA
>Ga0070746_10000830_pt1 | contig 18533 bp, 24 predicted proteins | sample VirMetDEL_Mar_21_FD_77016 | JGI IMG/M metagenome (GOLD analysis project Ga0070746, IMG submission 77016) | Aqueous microbial communities from the Delaware River and Bay under freshwater to marine salinity gradient to study organic matter... | ecosystem: Environmental > Aquatic > Marine >...
ATTTTGTACGGCAGAACCGCTTGTCGACTTACCAAAACCCGCGTTAGCCCTTGCCGCAAGCCAAACAGCTTTGTTCAGATTTTGTACATCATTTGGATTTGAAGTGCGGGAGTATTCCTTGACAGTATTCGGGTTGGTTTCAAACCGCTTTTTGAAAAAATCCACCAAAGCATCAGCGGCGACCGTTGTGTTGTTCATCAGGTCAGGATTCCCGACTAAATCACGACCGATGCGAATACCTACTCCTTCATAAGCCGACTTGAAAGTCAATTGATTGAAACCTCTGCCACGGTACTTATAACCTTCGTTGGGTGCATTGCCGTACATACCTCCATACACCTTGTTGAAAAATGCAACAGGGTCGGCCTTCAGCGCGGTCAACTGACTGTCAGGCATATCGCCCAACTTGGATGAGAAAATTGAACGAATACGGCTGTTTGATGTGCCTGCATAACTTCGTTCGCTTTGCGGAATAAAGCCGCTTTCTTTAGCGACTACACCGAGGATAGCGGCTTGCAAGTATGGGTTCGTGTACCCAACGCGATTCATCGCTCGAATCAGCGTGTTCACGTTTGAGACGCGCTCAGGGGTCTGTGCTAAGTCTTGAAATGCGCTCATAGGACTAATTTGACACAAAAAAAGCGGATAGCTGTTGCGCTACCCGCCTTTGTTTTCAATTTCAGCGCACGGCTTAGAAAAATCGGGGTTACCGAGTTTTCCAAATGATATAGCCGAGCATTCCAATGATGAGGAGGTTGTGGACGTTTTGTCCGCCCAAGAAGGTGTTGGGGTCTTTGATGTTAAACATAGCTGTTGGATTAAAAGTCGTCTTTGGGTGTCTTTTTCCGATTAGGAATAATCGCATTGATGATGGTGTCGATAATACCGAACACCTGATTGTCGGATTCAGTTGGGGTCAAGTTCACGACCACTTTTGCAAAGGCCATCAGTGCGATGAGGAGCGGAATCCAATTTTCGATGAGAAATTCTTTCATGTCACTTCAGTTTCTTTTTGATGATGGGATACAGGCGGTATAGGCCATATACAATGCCCAAAGCCGCCGCAATGGGCGCGAGATGCGATTGCCAATAGCGTAGCTTTTCTTGGCGTTCTTGTTGGTCGGGTGTTAGTGCCATTACCATAAAAGTTGGTCAGCGTACCATCCTGCCGTGCCGCGAATCACTCGATTCTTTTGGTGGCGAGACTTGTAAGCCTTTCGCCGCTTCTTAGCAAAACCTTCAGGACGCTTTCCTTGACGTTCTTCAAGCATAAATGTCGGGTAGTCACCCATACCAATCGCGCCAATGCTTGCAACTTTCTTTCCATTCTTGAACACGTCAATCTTTTTCCCCTTCACTGTGGAGGGTTTGACGGTTACTCCAATTCGCTTGGCTTGGTACTTTGTGTACTCTTTGATACGATACATCAGGTGTAATCGTTTTCGTGCGTCAGCGTGTAAGTAAAGCTGTTTCCATAACGCCTCGCCGACTCATTGCATACGCGAATCAGGTATTCAAAGTCGTGTTGGTCTTGGATAACCTGACAGCCCGCACTCCACTTATCGACAAGAAAAGATTTTGTCGGAAAATTAGCCGCTTTGTGAATGTTGATTCCAAACAATCCCGTGTCAGTTGGGGCATCGAAGTCCATAATTCCGTCTCGATTATTGTCTCGATACACGGTTACGGGTTTTGATTGAACCAACGCTTCGTATGAGCCTTTGTGCATTCCAAGTCTGTATGCACCTCGATATTGCCCTTCCTTCAGTAATGCACATCCTTTCTGTACAATAGGGTGTTTCAGGTAAAACAGCCCCGCATCGGTTGTGCAATAGAACCAATGCGACACCCACATACCCTCTATCTTGTAGATGAGCATGAAGAAGTCGTCGAACTTGTTTGGCGTTCGCGTGTCTCGTCGCACCCCGATGAGATTGACATTGTAGTCTCCGTTTTCAAAGAAGGCATATTTTTTGTCCTCGAAGACAGACTTCACCCGCTCAACAATGAATGCGTCCATCATAGTTTTAGCGTCTTTTTCAGGCCGTTAGACAAGTTAATCATGTCTTCTTGCGCCTGACGGTATTGGTCGGCAATTTGTTGGCGTATTGCAGTCCCAAACAACATACTTTCGGCCAAGTTGACATAGCGGAAAGTAATCTTTGCCGTCGTAAACGGGTCAAGGGTGTAGTCAAACTCACAGTTGCCATCGAACATAAGCCCTTCCACGGGAATGTTCACGATGTGCTTGGTCTGATATTGATATGGGTCGATGACGCTCAGTGCGGACTTCTGCGAAGTATTGCCGTTGCTATCAATTCGCTTGTAGACAATCGGGTTGTTAAATTGATTATCGTTCGTCGTGTCGATGTCAATGGCAATGATATTCATCGGCGAACCCGTTTGCGTAGCGAGAAGTTCTGCATAAGACACCGAGTCTTCGGTAATTGTCGCCGCCGTGAACGGATTTATGGTGGCTGTCTTCTGTGTACTTGAAGTAATCAACTCACTATATGCAGTAGGCACACCCCCAACAATGGCGTTTATCGTGCTGAAATTACCTACCACAGGCCACGAGACACCATAAACTTCCACAGTAAACTTATCGTCCTCGTTCAGGTATAGCAGTATTTTTCCGTTTGCAGGCTTACCTGCCCAAGATGTGTTTAACCGCTCTTGCAGGCTTATAATTGGCTCGCCCGCAGTTACACTGCCTGATGATGCAAAGGGTGTAAAATTTGCGCTAATGACTATATCTGTAGTCGTCGTTACAGTGTTTGTGGCAGGGTCAAAGAATTTGCTGTAGTCGGTATTGTCATAAAACGCACAACGCGACGACGAAACTAAGAACTGCGTACTTGGGGCATACCCCTGACGAAACAGTTCTACCGACTGCTTTTGTGACGTTGGATTATTCAACGTCACGCTAAAAGTATTACCCGTTACAAGTCCCATTGTTAGAAAAATCTATCTGCGACCTTGAGCAGTGCTGTCCACACAAACCCAAGACCTATTCCAATACCTATGATACGCGCTTCCTTGAGTTTTTGGCGTTCTATCCACTTGTCATGCTTGCGCACCATAGACGCAAGCCCGTCTTGTCCCATCTCGGAATCGCCAACAACCGCCCTGAGAAGGCGGTCTACCTTTTCTTCAAGGTGCAGTATCTGTTGTTTGATTTCAGCCTGCTCTTGCAATTCAGGCATATCACTTGAAGTAACTGATTAGTGCTGTTGCTCCCTCGTCGGGAGTTACGGTTACTTGTCCCAACACATTGCCGTTAGTCTCAAACGATACACCCGTACCTGCGGCAAGGACAAAACTGCCATTGCCCGTGATTGTGCTATTGCCTGATTGCGCAAATATGGAAAGAGCCGTTGCATCGGTCACAACCGTTTCTGAGGTTGCGGAAATGAGCGTTGGTTTCTGAGTAAGAGTAGCCATCGTTAGTCATTTATCTCGGCGCAAATTGTGCCGTAATGTGAAAGTAAGATATTTAGGTCATCAACGCCTGTAGCACCGTTGCCACTCAAGTCACCGCCATCATGAAGTCCCCAAGCCTCCAAGATGGCAAGCAAATCATTAGTACCCACCACCCCATCGCAGTTGATGTCTGCGGTGCAGGTGGGTGGGTCACACTGAACAGGGTAAGCCGTAAGGTAGGCTAAGAAAAAGGTTAGAATAGATGTTTTCATTATGCCGCTCCGTGAATTGCTTTGATGACAAATGGGCTAACACCTACGCCTACGCGAATTGTCGAAGACGCACCCGTACTTTCTACCGATGGATACCAAACGTAGCTTGTCCCTATGGTTAGCCCCGTGACATACCATGTTTTGACAAGACTCAATGTCGTTGCGCCGCTTACCGCGTTGGTTGCTAATCCAAGCGTGGTAGTACCCACATCATTGAAGGTGCTTGGGTTGTCCGATAGTCCCGCAGTAATCGTCTCGCCTGCCGCTACAGCAATGTAACATTGCAGTTCAATAAGCATTGTGGTCGCTGTCGCTTTGAAGTTGATGCTGTAAGTCAATGGTCGCAGGCCACCGCCCGTTGGTATGGACACCGTTGCTGTGGTGGTATCGTAGGTGAGGGAGATAATTTGGCCGAACACATTGCCATAAGTTGCGCCTGTAGCTGTGCTTTTAAGCACCTCGCCTGTATCGGCAGGGGCAACCAACTCCATGCCTGTTTCGGTTGCGTTTACTGTCGGGATAGCACCCGCGAGACCTGTATAGCTTGAGTCAGAGACATCGCCGAGTTCGAGGAAGTCGACAAAGCCCCACTCCATCAGTGGGTTACCCGATGTGTTGTCAAACTTCCATACCTGACCATTTGATGATGCGGTATGCGTCGGCAACATATATTGGGTAACGCTCGCGGCATAGTCTGTAACCACGATGCGCCTCACTGTAGAGCCTGCGGTAGAAATACCGTTTTGTTGGATGAAAAATTGTGCGCCTGTTTCGCTTCTCAGTTTCAGGCCAAAACTTGATGTCGAAACCATCTCCATCCCCACATTGACATAAGAGCGGAAGTAACCCCAACCACCCGTTATTGTTGTGCCAATACCTCCTGTTTGGCCGATGCTTGTATAATATGAGCCACGCACAGTAGTGCCTGAACCTATACTTACAAGACCTGATGTTGTGCCATCAAGTGTTCCACTAAAAGTTATCCCTCCCGCTACGTCTACAGTACCGAGAGAATTCATTGACAACGCTTTGGTGTAGAAAGGGAATTGCCGCCGCCAATAAGAAATGGATTCACCGACAGGGAATTTATTCTCATCTCCCGATACTGCAAATCGCTCGCCTGTAGGACGGACTATAGAACCGCCTACGTTGTATATCTTGTTGTAAAAAAGCGCATTTGTAGTCCCCTCATAATCAATGTTTTTATGTTGAGAGAAGTTGTTCGAGAATGTGACTTTATTTATCTGACCGCCGTTTGGAATATACAAGAATGACCTGAACAGGGTGACCTCAAGATGCAAAAAGTCAAGCGCAAAGTTTTTGACCGTGGTATCGCCCCTTGCGTCAAGGAAAATACCATGACGACTTGGTGCGCCTTCGTGGATGTACTTTACAATAGTCCAAGCATTACTTCGCGTCGTTCGTGTACTTCCCAAACCGCTTGTTGAGCCATAGAACCTATTGTTTCTGAGGTAGTAGACGTTGCATTGTGTGTTATTGTCGCCCCAATCGCCTGTCCGCCCCCAAACACCCCATCCACACGAAAAGGTGTTTATGTCTTCCAAAGAACCCATGAGGTTGAACAGCCCATAGAAGCCGATAAATGCTGAACCAAAAGAACAGCGGCGCATACTGCTTCCGTAGCTATTCGACCACTTGAGGCCGATGTCCATACTTGTGTCGCCCTGACCTGAGAAATTCAGGTTGTTGATGTCAAACTTCGCGCCGATACTGCGGTCGCTGATAAAGGAATTATCGCGGTCAGGCCCATTCAGACTGACACCCCAATATGTCCACGCTCTAAAGCCCGTAGCACCTGTTAACAGAACGTCGGCATTGCCTGTAGTGCTATCGTAAGAAAGGATGTAGCCTCGTAGGTCGATGCTTACATCTTCCTTTTTATTGCCCGAAGGCTCGTTAAAATAGTCGCCTTGAACACCGTCGAAATAAATGGCATAATTAGCATAGTCGTTGGGCAGTATGTCATCGAAACCGAACTGAACTACAGGGTCGATGGGGTTTGCCATTACCACCCAAGAACTGTATGTATTTGTGGTATTGTTGCCTGATACATCTACAGTCATCGCGCCCGTGCCATCGTCGTAGGCGGTAATAGTGCCATACATACACTTGTCATATGTCCTGTCATTCGATGTACTATTACCCTCCTTGTACATGATGTTCACCCAATAGCCTGTTACATCAAACCCATATGGCGTAACGGTAAGGTTTTGAGTGCCTTTGCCTAACGTCAATGTCGTCGTTGACAAAGTGAAAGAAGCAGTGTCATCACGAAGCGTCTGCGAATAGCTTATTGACCAATCGTCCCGTGTCGCAAGCGCATAGGTACTTGTGATATTAGCAGTTGTCTCACCTGTCGATTGGTTGTATGCTGTAACAATACCAAAGGCATAAGCACCATTGGGCGCAGTGATACTGACCACATAACCTACGAAATCCTGAGCAATAACAGGGTCGTCAGCGGTAAACGTGAAAGAGCCTGAAGTAGGAGTCATGCTCGTCGTGGATGCGCTGACATAATTGGCTTGAAGGTTCTTCTTGCTTGTTGTTCTGACGTTACAGCTTCTGTCGAGCATTGTAATACCACCGCGAACACCCCAACTTGCGTTGGTAAAGCCAACTCGTGTTGTCAAATCGAAGTTGGGTACTTGCTCAACAGTGATTTGCCAATCGGCGAATGTTCCTGAGCCATTGCTTGTGTCAAGCGTGATGTTCAAGTTGGTGTTAGACGTTCCGCCTGTGTACTCTCCTTCCATCCACGCATTAGGGTCAGCAACAGATGTTACCCGCAAGCGACTGCCAACAACCATCTTTCTGCTCACTTGATAGAGGTCAGTATTTATAGAAAGGTTGCCTGAAGACGCTATCGTCTTGCTATCCGTGGACTCCAAAACATAGCTATTGTTAGCTGTAATCGTGATGTTTATCGTAGTTGAAGCGGTGCTGTTTACCGTAGCTATACATTCAACTTGATAATCAGTAGTGATAACCACCTCCTGACCTGCAAAAAATAGGTGGTTATTACTAACACTGATAGTGCTTGTGTCGCCTACGCGAGTATTGCATACCGACGAGCGATAGATAGAGTGCTGAAAGCCGTCTGTTTGGTAAACCTCTGCTTCAAGCGTAGTGCCTGAGTAGCTGTTCACCACCGCCATCATGCGGTTTCCCTTGTGACTGATGCAAATTTTTTCGCCTTCTTGAAACCGTTGCCCTGACCCTACTGTAAGGGTTTTAACGCCCGTAGTAAAGGTCAGGCTTGTAGCACTTGTTGTACTGCGTCCTGTTGAGCGAATGGTTGCCCCGTTGCCGTTTAGGGTGTAAAAACCATTAACATAGTTCTGCTCAAACGGCAATGGCGCAAGCATCGTCACGCTCTCATTGAGATAATAAGTGCCTGTAGCAAATTCAACGCGCTTGTTGTTGCGAGCCATGTATGCAAACATTGCCGTGAACGCCGTGACATTGATGTCAGCCGACGCTGTTGAATTGTCTGCTTTTGCGCCCCACATTTCAGGGGCGTAAAACTCACCAAAGTCTGCTTCAGCATACAGCCCGCCACCCAAGTCGATGACACTACCTCCATCAACACTTGCCGAGAGGTCTGTGTCGGTGACAGTATAGGTGTTTTGTCCACCATCGTTTTCTGCATTATAACCCTGTGTCTGCACCACATCGCCTGAAGCATAGTCGGTTGCCGATACAAGAGCCGATACAGTTGGGTAAATACCAATATCAGCACTTGAGATGTCCGCCCAATTCATGTCTGCGACACCATCGTGCTTCAAGACCTGACCTGCTTGTCCTGCCGTATTGGGGATAGACCACAACTGCGTGGCGTTGGCAGGGTCGAAATATGAATTGTCGTTGTAGTACGTTCTTGTCCCTGAACTCCTATACCACCTTAAATTTGCGGCGGTCGTTGTGCCGCTGTAAATACGCAAGGGCTGTGGGTTTGTCGTTCCGCTGTGAACGATGTCCATAGGAAAAAGCGACCCCTTTGAGATAGGTGCGCCATCACCCCAAAAATGGTTGCTTCGCCCGCGTATGTGAAGAATTGCACTGTCGCCGCCTATCGCGAAGAGATTTTGTGCCGCATAATAACTATTTCCGCCTCCTACACCCGAAAGACCATTACCCGTCAGGCTTCCCGTACCAAAATTATATGTTACCTCGCCCACACCAAAAGTTGGCTGAGTAGTTCCCGTACCATAGATAGTACCTACACGTCCCAAGTCGTCAGGCCAAGTGTTTTTTCCTGAACCAAAGCCCGAAGCGGAAGGGTAAGCCGCCGATGGCACTTCGTGATAAACATCCACGTAACCACGGTACAGATACGTCAAAGCAATCCAATAGTACGCCCGTAGGGTAAGGTATGCGGGCGAGTTGTCATCGGTGTTGTTGACAATGATGTTGCCATATTGCGGGTAGATGCCGTCAATTGTAATACGCACGACCTGAATCCTATCGACACGGATAAAGCTGTCAATATCCGATACCTCCAAGTGGACTTCTTCCAACCGCAAGTTGATGGTGTTTGTGCTACCAACCGCATCCCACCATATGCCATACTGCTTGGGATAGCCCTCCTCGATAAGGTTGAGCAGATAGTACGAGTTAGAGCCAAGGACGCGAATACTTGCCTTTGCACCTTGAGACGCAAAACTGCGAATGTTGTCCATCGTCGCGACATTACTCGCCGCGAGTGCTGGAGTTCCACCAAACTCATAGCCATAGGTACAGTCCATGCCGATGTCGCAATACAGCATGATGTTGGCGTAGTAGGTCATCAACATAAACTGCCCCCACCAACCTTTGTAGCAGTCTCGAAAAGTCATGTTTGTTATCGACGAGCCATATGCACACGCATAGGCGATGCCGATGTCCAACCCGTCAGCACCTGAGCCTGAAAAGTTAAAGCCATCAAACTGCACTTTTGACGATACCGCACCATCCGCATAGGTTTGGTTAGGGATGAGACGCTTGAACATCTCTATACCGCCTTTGACGCGCCAAGTTCCAAAATAGGACATGGCAGTCACAGTGACTTTCCATCTGTCATATGAGCCACTGCCCGTGACGACAATATTATTCAACCCAAGGTTGCCAGTGGATTGGTAGAATGTGACATCGGCTGTAAAATAGTTGGACGCATCATACTCAAAGCGCAAGGTCTGACCAACTACAAATCCTTGCCAATTGCCTGCGCCTGAAAGATTTTTTGTTGCACCCAAGCTATCCAAGTCGATGGTTGTCTGCCACAACTTTTCAAACAGCCGCGTCTCGGTGACATCAACCGTAAGGTCTCGCCCTGAGATGGCTGTGATTTCACCTTGCATAAAGTTGTGTACTCCTCCTCCAAGCGCGATGTTGTCTGACAGAGGCAACAAACGAACTTGTTCGCCGACCGCAAAGCCCGTTTCGTCTTCGACAGTGACCGTCCTAACACCCGTCTCAATAGTCCAATTGGCTGTAGTGGTCGTGTTTCTGCCTGTGGTACGAATCGTACAGCCATTGCCATAGTATCGCCACTGATAATTCGCTTGTTTGACAGGCAGATAACAAGTGTCATTGATGTAATACGTCCCCGCGCTGAACACCATAGGCTTGATGTTGCTGTCATTGCAGTACAGGAACATCGCATTCAGGGCAGTTACGTTGGTCGACGCATCGGCGGCGTTACCTGTGTGTTTTGCGCCCCACATCTCAGGGCGATACACATCGGGGAATTGTGCTTGCGCATACAGGCTATTCGCCAAAGCAATCACACTCCCGCCATCGACATCGCCCGACAGGTCGGTATCGGTCACGGTATAAACCATCTGACCGCCGTCACTGAGCGCGTGATAGCCATATGTGGCAACAATATCTCCGCTTGAAATTTCCGTGGCGGCGACCAAAGCCGCGACGTTTTCGTAGGCCGAGTCAATGGGTGTTGTATTACCGCCCTCCTCAAAGATAAGCGCGTTTTCTGCGCCGTTGACCTTGACTACTTTGCCTGATTGACCTGAATATGATGCAGGCGTGTCAGTTAGTCCCGTAAAAGTGGTAACACCACCACCGCCACCACTACCGCCACCGAAAAAAGAAGTGTTGTAACTCATTGTCGACAATTATGCCGACAAAATAACACTCTTATTCTTGGGACTGAGCGATTAAGTTCTCAATCTCTGCAACTTCCCTTAAAGTCCGCAAGTCCATCATAATGCGATGAACTTCACCGTATGGCTTGGACGCAATGTAGTTAGCCAACCCGTCACGCAATCCCTCAGCAATTGGAACAAAGTCTAAGCCATTTAATTGTTGTAAGGCAATTGATTCCAATGCTTCACAACCTTCAGCTACTTCGTTGAAGGGACAGGTTTTCAAATAGGTGAGAATGGTGTCTCGGCTTTCTTCTTTGAGCGCAAAAGTCTTCATAAGTTTCAGTTTATTGATTGCGGTACTGCTGTAGGAAATGTTTGTTCAATGCAATTTTCGACCTGAACGGCAAAATCAGTTGAGTCGTCTGCGTCAAAAAACAATTCAAATCTTTCGCTGTTTATCGCAGAACCCTCCCGAATTGCAACTTGGCAATTTCCTTTTGTGCCGTTGTTTGTCCACGACGCATTGACCAAAGTAATGGTTGGGTCGTTATAACTTTTTGTTCGACCTTGTTCATCAACAGTTACTTCGCCTGAAGCAACCCATTTTGTGTGCCATATGTTGTGCATTGAACCAAATCTTTTGCCGCAATTTAACTGCTTTTCGGCTGATTCAAAACGTCGTCAAGCGAAATTGGCTTAATCGACATTGCGCCATTGTACAGATGAAGGTTTACCGACTTGTTAATTTCGTTAACAAACACCACGATGTGGATGTGGGTCGGTGAAATGTTATACTCTTTTGAATACCGCAGAAGGGCGTTTTGAATGAATGGCGCGGCTATACCCTCACGGTTGAGCAGGTCAACTTTTACCCCAAGAATTTCATTAAAAGTGACTTCTCGCGATGGCTTCTCATAAGTCAGGGATTTGTAGCAAGGGATGGCTGTATCCTCCTTGCAGAAAATCATAAGTTGTGAGTGTCCTATTCGAACGCCCGCTTGTTCCGCAAATGAGATAATGCCATTGCGCATCACCTTTTCGACGATTTCTGTAATCATTGCCCTTGGTTGGTTTTCGGCCTAAAGTTCAGTTAAAATAAATGATTTGCGCAGTTCCTGATGGGGTAATTACAAACTCGCCAAGGGTATTGCCGATGTCACAGCTAAATGACACAGCATTGCCTTCGGGTACTGTAATTGTACCTATGCCCGCAACCGTACAAGCACCTGAAAGGGCTTGAATCACAATGTTTGTCGGGTTCACTATTGTTGTAGGCGTTGTCACTGACATAAGGCGCGGCCTTTGCGGGGGAAACTCCATTCTTACTTTGATTTACGTTGAACGACATACCAATTTCCGTTGTGGCAAATTACCATCAAGCCATCATAAGGTCGGTCAAAATCAAGCGATGCCGCACCATCAATTGTTGCGCTTGTGTCGGCACTGTTTGGGTATAAAGTGACATACGCACTGTTATTGATAGTCCCGTCAGATTTGAAGCGTATGGCTCGTCCTTCACTTTGTGCAACCTGCGGCAAATACGCCCTTGCTTGACCCGTTCCGCCGACCCATGAGTTGAAAATGAAGTATTCAAAACGACCGACATTGTACGTCGAGGCGGCACTATGCGATACGTCAGTAATTTTGTACTCGTGCGAACCGTTGCTTACGGTTTTTTCCTCAACCTGCACCCCCTTGTTGAAGATGGTGGGCAAATCTTTGCGGGTCTGCATGATTGAGTTGCCCTCCACATCCCGAATCGTAACAAGGTAATCCTCTAAGACAGCATAGACGGTATTTGTGCCTATGACCGCGCCTGAATACGCAGGGGCGAAAGATACCGTTGTGCTTGTGACTGCCGTGACGGTATGCTTAGTCCAAGCAGGCGACCACGCTTGATAGCTGTGAGCGGTATTGATTCCAATCCAAATTGAATCGCCTACATCACATCTTGTTGAGCCTGTACTTGTCTTTGTAATTGTCGTCCCCGCCGCATCAACAGTCCATGTACTCGCATACAACCGCACATTCGGGACAGGCGACAAGGAAATTCCAACATTCTCATTGTTGTTTGCGCCGCTTGTAATTACTGCCGACTCTGCTCTCCACCCTATCGCTTTGTGCGGACTGCCCCCTCGGTCTACATCAGAGAACACATCAAAACGGTATGCGTTTTCGAAACTCAGGGGCATAATCCAACCGTATGAATTTCTTATCACCAAGTATTTTCCATACTGAGTCCCGCGAATGCCAAAGTATGCTTGGCTCGACTCACCCTCTACATAAAGTTCCCCTGATACATTGCTTTTGGCCGAGCCGCTTACTGTTACCCAATGCGAGGTGCTACCACTTGTGTTTGCAATTAACAGGCCAAGAGTGGAAGAAATGCTTGGTGTTCCCCCGCCATTACGCTGAATAAACAGCCCATTTCCAATGGCAAAGCGGTTGGTGTCAGTGGTACTGTTGCGCGTAAACTCAAAGTCTGCATTCGCTTGAACGCCGCCCGTAGAAATACGAAAAACGCCACCGTCACCCGAAGCATCGTTGTCAATCATTTCGAAAAATGAATTACCAATCTGCCACCGTGATGTGGTTGCGTTTTCTGTGTAGTTAGCCGTCTTTAGAAAGCCGTTGACATCAAGTTTCGTCGCGGGTGTTGTCGTCCCAATACCAACATTGCCTGCATTGTTGTTGTAAATGTCCGTGCCTGATAGCGTCCATTGGCTCGTTCCGCCGCCGCCGCCGCTTCCGCCGCCTATCCAACTAATGTTTGACATGAGGTGCTTTTGTTAGTTCTCCGACTCAAGTGGGTTGTAGGTAAAATCTACGCCCAATTTACGGAAACCAACTACACCTGTTGTCACGCTGACATCGCCTACGAAACGCAAAGCCAAGCCATCGCCGCTAATCAAATCGCTAATTACCTGAAGCACTGAACGCCCCAATTTACGGGGGTCAAACCGCACTACCATAGGAATGGGTTCGCTTGTTGTCTGTGCAGGCACTAAAGTGTTGATGTTCGGGTCAGAGAAACGAGCCAAGTAATCACCTGACGAGGTATAGACGTTGAGGTCTATTCCCGTCAGGCGAAAACCGATATTTGACTTGTTCTCAAGCAAAAACTCGAACGACACCGCAACTTCTTGCGCGGTACGCTTCAACACCCGCACGTTGCGGATGCGATAGCCCATTTCCAACAGTAACTTCTGTTGCTTGTAAAAATATTGGGCTACGAGAAGACCTGCACCTGCAAGCCCTGCTCCAACGAGGACTTGTCGGCCTGTCATCTTACTTTTTCTTCATGAAGTACCATGCGGCAACACCTGCCACACCCAACAAAGCGATTGTAGGCACTTGCATACCTGCGATGCTCACGCTACCGCCGAATCCGCCACCCACACCTGCGGTTGCGGGAGGTGGAGTAGTTGCGCCGCTATCATTTTGACTTCCGCCCTCTACTGCGGGGTCTTTTGCGCCATCTTCATCGCCTTCGCCTGCTTTGCTCAACAAATCTTTTGCCTTGTCAAAGATTTTCTGACCGGGCTTATAGTTGAGTTCTTCTTGCGCCTGCTTCTTAGCATCTTTGGCTTTCATGCCGCCGTCGCGCAATTCTTTCCAACGCTTTTGGTATTCTTTCCATTCAGGGCTGAATGATTCAAATTCATCCAATTCGCTTCCGCGCATAACTGAGGTATTCCCCAAGTCGTCGATGTCAAAGTAACGATACATAGTTCGGGTTTATTTTCGTTTCAATAATAGGACAGCAATAATTCCAACCGCCGCAAAAAGTAGCAACTTGTTGTCAACTACACCTGCGGTTGCCGCGTTAGCCGCGTCTTCAGCCTGTTGGCCTGCTTGTTCGAAGTTCTTTTCGGCTTGAGCCTTTTCTTCAGGACTCATATCCGCGTCGTCAGCGGCCTCGTCACCCTCGACAGCATCACGCACATCATTCGCAATGTCAGACGCGGGGCTTGTAATAGACGAGATGGCCGTCAATACGCCACCAATCGCTGAAAGTACGGGGTATGCTGTGGCGGCTGTAGCGGCTGTTTCCTCCGCTCCTGTTGGATAATTGTACAGGTCAAAGCCATCCGCATCCGATGAGAAGTTGATAAAGCCACTGAAGTTTGAAGGCAACTTTGATTTGCACTTTGCGCCACACAGTAACGGCTTCTTGTTTTTGCCCTTGTCGACGGCGTTGAGGAAGTCGGGGTAATTGCCTCCAAGCTGTAGCCATTTCTTTTCAAGTTGAACTTCTTGTGGCGTGTTGCGGAAAGCATTGATGCGCGTAGCAAAACCACGGAAATTAAGCATCAACAAAGCAATGAATGCGCCACGGCTTGGCGCGAGCGCAACTTTTTTGGCTTGCACTGCCGCCCAATTCAAGCCAAGTTCTTTTGCCCGCTCTTTGCGCTCGTCCTTCTCTTCCTGTTTTTCGCCTTTGGCCTTGTCACGCCAAAAGTCTTTTACGCCTTTCGATGCATTTCGCCAATTTTTATTCGCTTGATTTTTGCTTACGCCACGAGCCATTTGGTCGTCCACAAATAGCGACTTTCCTGATGCGTTGAAAAAATCCGAGAAGTCTTCTTGCACCCCATCGAGGCTGTCAAACTCGTCTTCTTCCAAAAATCCCAAGTATGAAAAATCTTCCATTATGCTTCGTGTATTAGTGTCCCAAGCATAAAGCCCACAAATAACAGCGGAGCGACTTGGGTAATGAGGTTTGTCGCATTGCAAAGACACAGCTTGCCTTGCTCACAAGAACATGGTTGTGGTTGTTGCGCCATTATCCCCTAAAAGTTCTGTATGCATAAGCCAATCCAACAATGCCTGCAACGCCCAAAACGAGAGGCAGGTTACGGCCTAACCAACCAACTGTTTTTCCCGCTCCTTGAACGATGTCTCCTGCTGAATCAATTGCAGTGTCAGCCGCAGTAATCGTACTGCTAATCCAATTTTGGTCTACCCACAAGCCATTGGACTTCATCCAATTGCGGAAATCTGAATCAAATGTCGGATAGTCGCTTTCCCTTGGGGTTAAGCTACGAGAAAGATTGTCCTTCTTGCCCTGATAGCTAAACGGTTCGCGCCAACTTACCCAACCTTTTTTCCAATGCTCTTTTGCATCGGCGTTTGAACCCTGAGATTTCAGCGCATTGTACCATTCTTTCCATTCAGGCTTGCCCCAATAATCATCGAAGAATGTCCAACTGTCATAATTAGGAACAGCGGCATAACCTTTCGACGGGTCAAACATCGGATTGTAATCCTCATGCTGAGGGTCTGTCCACATACTCATCCTCGGTAGCTTTTGATGAAGTTGTCAATTTGGTCGAACCTGTCTTTGTTCATGGCTGTTGGGCTTTCGGCAAAAACCATTGTAAACACATTGTAGGCATCGACTGTTGGGTATCCGCGCTCTAAGTACATGGCAAGCGCATTCAGGTCTGCCTCGACTTCAGACGCGCTGTTATCATTGACGTAGAAGTGACTAAACTCATGAAGCAAAATTGCCATGCGCATTGGCACGGTGTAAGTAGCAAAATGCTGTTTGCTGACTTCAATAATTCCCGTAGTTCGGCTAATACGGGCAGGCGTTTTTAACTCACGGCCTGTGCGATTGTCTTTGATGACATCGAGGTACTTGATTTTGTACTTCCCGTCATCACTTGTGTAGACAGAGCCGCCCGCGCTTGCATAGCTTGCTCTCGCCGCGAATTCTTCAGCAAACTTGATAAAGTCATCAGCTTGCTTGCGACCTGTCTCAGGGCTAAAGTTCATATGCCCTGTGTACAAGTCTTGCAGTCTCGCCTTATAGACCTTGTACTGATTGTCGTTTTTTTCGCCGCTTAACTCTCGCTCGCTTCGAACAATGACCTCTGCACGTTGTGGAGATACAGGCATTAAAATCTCAAACTCCTCACGGCCATCTACTGTGTTGTAGCGATTGGTGTATTGCGTGTTCTTGTTTTTCGCGTCACGCACAACGACGTAGAGGGTCTTAGGTTCGAAAGTTTCCAAACCCAAAACCAAGCGAGAAGGTCGATATGCAGTGTTTACGAAAAAGTTCATTTTTTGTACGTCGTGTATAGGTAATATCCTGCAACTCCGACAAGTAGCACCAACAAAACTGTCTTTGTAGACACGCCGCCAACAGTTGTCTCGCTACCGTCTGCATAGAAAGAATTGGCTTCGTGGATTCCCAACATACCAATTTGCTGTTGCTCCTTTAGCCAAACCTTGAATGGCTTCGTCGAGCCGCTTTGCTTGTATTTCTGATTAGCTGTCATTGCGGTTAAGTTTGCTTGCTAAAAATCCGATTCCACCCCCAAGCAGGGCAGGCTTCCATGCGCCAAGACCTAAAAAATGGCCTCCGACCATTCCCAAAACAGCACCCGCCGCAAAACCAATCAACGCTCTGTTGGTTGACTTCTTGAGGTTTTTGGCATAAGTGCCTTTGGCTATAGATGTAATGCTGTCGCTCATCGTTTGCGCAAAAAGTAGAAGGTAAGACCGCCCGCAACAGCGAGCAGTCCCAACCATAAACCTAAACGAGATTTTTTCTCGTCATCTCCACCAAAATTCGCATAATCATATACGTTTCGGTGGATTTCAGACAGACAGTTCTCGTCAGTAAGCACACTCTGCAAGTCTGACGCGACTGCCTTAATATTCTCTTTGTTCTCGTCAAAGTAGTCGCCGTTCTTGCTAAAAAGTGAGCGCATCGAATCATTTTCTTTTGCCGACACTTCAGCGAAGGTTTCGTCGTCTTGCCGACGATTGACGAGTAACATCAACTTGACGAGTCTTTCCGCTTGTTTTTGGTTTACACCGTTGCAGGCCAACTCCGCCAAGTCCATTGGGTCTTTGTTCTCCGTGCCAAAAATATCGTTTGCCGCCCGTGGGAACAGCATCAGCGATTTGGTGAATTCATCAATGAGAATGTAGCCCGCGTCGTTTTCGTCGCAGTTTGCATAATTCTCAATGAAGTCGGCGCGAAGAATTTTCATTAGCTAAGTGCTTTGAGTGCGTGAGTCACAACAATCATTACAAGCGCACCGCCTACAAGCAGTGTCAGTGATTGCTGAATAGCCTCACCCGTGTTGCCTCCATTGTTGCCGTTTGCACCATAGAAGTTACTGTATGGATTCGGCATCGCTGTCATATTAGCCAACCCACACCCACAAGCGCAATGGTGTCCATCGCGGTAACGATTTCGGTCTCTCTCACCATTAGCGTTATCATAGTCATCATCTTGCCGAGAGCCAAAAAGGTCACGGTCAGGATGAATTTTCGCCAACATCCGAACACCCTGCTCACCTTCCTGTGCAACAAACTGCCGAAGATATTCGGACATCTGCTCAGGTGATTCAGGGCGCGGCAAAGCGGGGTCAAAACTCTGCATCAACGCATAAGCATCGTTAGGGGCTTTGACCGCGATATAGTCAATCATACTGTTCATCATTGTAAAGAAAAGAAAAAGGGGTAGGGCAAATACCCCACCCCTTCAGTGTTTTGGCAACAAAAATTCTTAGCCGCGAAGCGCACGACGCGCTTGACCGCCCAAGACCACCTGTTGCTTCTTCTCAATGCCGGGGCCACGGTAGCCACGAACCGCGCGGCGACCGCTGAGAGCGCGAGCCGTAGAAACGGTTTCGGCAGGGTAGAAGTAGAAGTCGGCGGTTGCAGAACCCTTCAAAGTTGAGAGCGTCAACGTAGTGAAGCCATCAATCTTGTATTGGTACTTGAACGCCACCTTCGTGGTCTGTTGCTGATATGGGTCAATGGTTGGGGTCAGGACGCGAATTGCCTGATTACCATTGATGTCCTTCTGTGTCACTGAGACAGTTTGTGTCAACTGAGCAGTGCTGTCAGAGTCGATGTAAGTCAAGCCAACAACGAATGGCTTGTTCATAGACTGATACAACAACTCAGTATAAGTCAAGCCGCTGATAGCGATAGACTTAGTAACGCCTGTTTGCGTACCCGCAGATGCAATTGCGTTGTACGCGCCAAACATAGTGACGTTAGTAACATCGGCAGTGGTCGTGTTGACCAAACGCACGATATAAGGCTGAGAAACGGATGCTCCTCCTACGCCACCTGCGGCATTATCGAACTCGTCGTCAACGAAGTCGAACTCGTCGTCAAAGCCGTCCATATTGTAGAAGTTCTCATTCGCCGCTTCACGAGCAGAATCGAAAAAACTCTTGAAGTTCATTGGAACTGGATTAAAAATGTGGAAAAAACTGAGTTACAGCTTGTTCAGGATGCGGTCAACGACCTTTTCCTTCACGAGTAGACCCAAGATGACACCCGCCGCAATGAGCGCGACTTGCTTGTAGCTTCCCATCTTTCAGCAAAAACTACTTACAACCCTTACTGTCCTTCGTTCGGTGCAGGTGGGCCAACAGGAGCAGACTTGGAGTACACCTTCTTGAAAAGGAGCAGTCCAAGAGCCGTTCCCGCAGTCCAACTGACGACGGTTACGAGCAACTTGTTCATGAATTACTTATTCAGGAACTTGTTGTAAACCATTTGACCGAGGGCAACACCCACTGCGACTGAGGCGGCGGCAGATACAAATCCGATAATCTTGTTCATCACAAATTGTTTTTTTGGGATACAAATCCGAGGGCAATTTGCGAAGCAGGCACTAATGGCGGACAAAAAGTGGACAATTTCTCTTCACCGAGATTTCACCCAAACAAAAAAAACCGACCCGAGTGCG
>Ga0070746_10000833_pt1 | contig 18463 bp, 22 predicted proteins | sample VirMetDEL_Mar_21_FD_77016 | JGI IMG/M metagenome (GOLD analysis project Ga0070746, IMG submission 77016) | Aqueous microbial communities from the Delaware River and Bay under freshwater to marine salinity gradient to study organic matter... | ecosystem: Environmental > Aquatic > Marine >...
ATGGGTCCAAATTGTTATCCGTGGATCTTTTGGGCTAGAAGTCCTCGTCGTCTGATGGAAGCAAGAAAGACTCCGCTGTTGGGTTATGCAGATCGGGACATAGAATCTATCTTCTTGGGTAAGATTGAAAATGGTGTTCAGAATCAGAATAGAAAAAGCAAAGACTGGGAACGAGCAGGTATAAAACTTTTTCATTGTCCTGTTGATACGCCGGGACCAGACCACTATCCATTTACAAAAGAAGAGTATCTAGAGAAACTACGACACTCTAAGTTCGGACTCGCCCTTGCTGGTTATGGTCCAAAGTGCAACCGAGAGATTGAACTTCTTGGAATGGGAGTTGTTCCTTTGTTCGCACCTGAAGTTGACAATACATATCACGAACCGATGTTAGAAGGAGTTCATTTTCTTCGTGTGAATGATCCAAGTGAAGTGAAGAAGGTGATTGATTCTGTCAGCGAAAATCATTGGAAAGAGATGAATGAGGCGGGACAGGATTGGTATGAACGAAATGCTTCACCTGAAGGTTCGTTTAATGTTACTAGGAAAATAGTGGAGAGTTTAATATGAAATATAAAAGAACGTTGGTGACAGGTGCAAAGGGTCTAATTGGAAGTACTATTCCTACAGACTTTGGTCCGTCATCAGATGAATTGAATTTAATGGACTTTGATCAAATCTGTGATTATATCAAGTCCAACCAAATCGATTCTATCATACATTGTGCGGCTAAGGTTGGTGGTATCGGTGCGAATACAAATCGTCCCGGTGAGTTTTTCTATAGTAACATCATGATAAACACTAACGTGTTAGAAGCGGCCAGAGTATGTGGTGTAGACAAGGTTGTATCCTTTATGTCTACATGCGTGTTCCCGGCCGATGCACAATATCCTCTAAAACCAGAACAAATAAATGCGGGTGAACCTCATGATTCAAACTATCCCTATGCCTATGCAAAGCGGATGGTTGATGTTATGGTCAGAGCGTATAGAGCCCAATATGATTCTAATTTTGTAACAGTCATTCCATGTAATGCATATGGACCACGGGATAATTACAACTTAGAATCTAGTCACGTTGTTCCTGCAATCATGCACAAGTGCTATCTGGCAAAAAGAGACGGAACAGATCTCAACCTATGGGGGACTGGTCAAGCGTACAGAGAGTTTATGTACTCTGAGGATCTCGGAGAGATCGCACAGTGGACTCTAGAGAACTACGACGAACCTGACCCCCTGATAATCTCTCCAGACGAGGAGATCAGCATCGATGTGATCGCACAAGAGATCGCATGGAGGATGGGGTTCAATGGGAACATTGTATACAACAATCAACTAGAAGGCCAGATGCGAAAACCATCAGACAATTCTAAGTTACGGGCTTTAATGCCTAACTTCAAGTTTACTCCAATCGAAAAGGGCCTACAGGAATCTATTGACTGGTTTGTCTCTAATTATGAGGAATGTCGAAAATGAAATGTAGAATCGCTGATGATGAATTGATTGAAGTTTTCTCTCTTGGAGATCTGTATGTTTCCGACTTCATTAAAGACGGGGAATCTCCCAGAGCAGGAAGAGAAGAAATGAAATTGCTTCTCTCTAAGGAATCAGGGTTATTGCAAATGGAAAAGGCAGTAGATCCTGATTTCATGTATGGTAAGTATTGGTATCGTTCTGGTACTAATGATACAATGAAGAGAGAACTTAAGGATGTTGTTGAGTCTGTTGTAGACTCTGTTCCTTGTGATGACGGTGATATCTTTTTAGATATCGCATGTAACGATGGAACTTTGTTTACGTTTGTGTCCGATAAGTTCACCACAGTTGGTATTGATCCATGTGATGATTCGTTTGCCAATGAATCTAGAAAACATGCAAGTTGTGTTGTTCAAGATTATTTCAGTGCAGAATCATTTTGGAAGGCATCTAAAAAGAAGGCAAAGATCATTACCACCATCGCTATGTTCTATGACTTAGATGATCCAATCTCGTTCCTAAAAGACATCGACGAGGTTATGGATGATGAGGGTATTTTTGTTTTACAATTAAGTTATACCCCTTTGATGTTGAAGCAGTTGGCATTCGATAACATTTGTCATGAGCATATTTGCTTCTACTCTCTTTCTTCTATGAAGTATCTTCTAGACAAAACAGGATTTGATATTGTTGATTGTGTTCTTAATGATGTCAATGGTGGTAGTTTTAGGATTTATATCCGAAAGAAGATTGCGACGAAAGAAAAGTTCAAGACAGCACCATATAGAGATGTTGCAAATTTCAGAGTCGAGAGTCTACTCGCGTATGAAAGAGATTTAAATCTTAACGACCCACAGATGTATAAAGACTTTTATGATGATATGCTCAAACTCAAGGATGAAACTATCGGGTTTATCCAACAGGCTAAATCAGAAGGTAAATCTGTGTGGGGATATGGAGCATCGACTAAGGGTAATACTTTACTCCAGTGGTTCGGATTAGACTCCACGATGATTGATGGTATTGCTGAACGTAACCCAGATAAGTTTGGACTCAAGACCATTGGAACAGACATCCCAATCTATTCAGAAGAAGAAATGAGATTGGCTAATCCAGATTACTTGTTGATTTTACCTTGGCATTTTATCTATGAATTTAGCAAAAGAGAAAGAGAATATCTTAACCGGGGTGGTAAGTTTATTGTTCCTTGCCCTGTGTTTGAAATAATTGGAGTCGATATATGAACACCGCAATCACAATTTCCGGTATGGGACGGTCTATCGAATACACCATCGATAACATCAAAGAGAATTTGATCGACCAGTTTCCTGATGCAGACGTTTTTGTTTACATTGCAAAAAACGCAAAGTCAGATCTTGCTGTAGAGTTGTTTAGTAAGTTGAATAATGTCCACATCAACCTTGTTGAAGAAGTCGATCTTGATATTAGTAAGTTAGTGTTTATGCCGGGATGGTTGGAAAATCACCGACACAAAGACGGAACAAGACCGACTCGACAGGGAATTACAAGAATGTTTAATGCTCGGGCTGTGTTAAGTGACATGGTATCAGAGGCAGAAATTACAAAAAACAAAAAGTACAATAGAGTTATTAACTCAAGAGATGATGTTCATTATCTAAAGCCACTTGGTCCTCTTATTGAACCATTGGATATGAGTAAGTTATGGATTCCACATTTCCATCATTGGTTGGGTGGTTATTGTGATAGGTTTGCTGTAGCGAATAAGCACAATATGGATTTGTATCTACAGATGGTAAGATATTTTGATGACTACTGTGCCAAAGGCCATATTATTCACAGCGAGACCACTCACAAATTTCATTTAGATCGGACCGTTGGACAGAGCAATGTTAAAACATTCCACTGTGAAGTCAATAGAGTTCGTAGTGACGGATCACTTCACCCAGAAGGATTTCCAAATCCTGCGGAAGTTAGATGGCAGTAATGTTTAACTTAAAATCAAAAAGTAAAGAACTGTCTTCATTTATTGAAGGAAAACGAGTCGTAGTTGTAGGTCCGGGTGGATATCTTACTGGTAAGAATCAGGGACGATTAATTGATTCGTATGATGTTGTGATTAGACCTAACTTGTTCTCTATTCCTATGGAACTTCGTAAAGATTATGGATCAAGAACAGACATCATGTTTCATAACTGTGGAACACCTTGGATGATTGGGCTGAAGGAACTAATAGCAAAAAACCCAGATGAATTTGACCAACTAAAGATGGTGGTATGTCCTGTAATTAAGGCAGATCACTCTGAGCATAATTTTATGTCATGGTCTAATGATCATAAGAGTGCATGTGCTACAAACTTCAACGAGGTGAATAGAAACAACATTCCATTCTATTGGATTGGGGTAAAGGACTATAAAACACTGTACAATGTAATTGGATGTCAACCGTATACTGGTATATTGACTATTATGATGCTTTCTCATTATTGGCCCCAAGAATTATACGTTACTGGGTTTGATTTTTACAGCGGTTCTAAGGTATACTATGATGGTTCACTTGCATCCAATGAGAAACATCTTGAACACGCAAACCGAAATGGCAACCACGGGGCCGGTTGTAATAACAGACAGATAGAATTTTTACGAGATTGGATTTTCACTGGAGGCGAATTTCATGATTCTGCTCCACGACCAGACCATGTACTGTTTGACATATTGACAAATAGCAAATGAATTTTGTTGCAGATAGATTGATTATGCAGTACATTATAGATAAATTACTAAACAGAAAATTACCCTACTGGGGTTAAGGAGATATTATGACTTACATTATTGCAGAGATTGGTATTAACCATAATGGTAGTGAAACACTTGCGAGACAGTTGATCGATCAGGCAAAGGAAGCCGGAGCCGACGCTGTTAAGTTTCAAAAGAGAACTATCGATATAGTGTATTCCCAACAGGAACTAGACAAAGACCGAGAGTCTCCGTGGGGAACGACCAACAGAGAGCAGAAGGAAGGTCTGGAGTTTTCGATTGATCAGTACAAAGGATTAAAAGAGTATTGTGACGAGCGAGGACTGGACTTCATTGTGTCTTGTTGGGATACTCAGAGTGTCGATGATGTAGAATGTCTGGACATCAAGTATCACAAGGTTGCATCTGCTCTGTTGACTGACTATGACTTTCTTAGGAAATTGAACAAGACAGGCAAACCAGTTATTCTTTCTACTGGTATGTCCACCAATGAAGAAGTTGCAAATGCAATGGGTATTCTCAACAAAGTAGATTACATTCTCGCGTGTACCAGCACATATCCGACCGCTGTACATGAATTGAATCTTAAGTACATCAATACACTGAAGCAACAGTATCCCGATGTCAGTGTAGGATTTTCCAATCACTACAACGGACATGATGCATGTGTTGCTGCCTCTGCTCTTGGAGCCGAGTGTATTGAATTTCACATCACGCATGATAGAACCGATTATGGTTCAGATCAGGCAGCATCTATTGAAGATGCTAAGGGTTTGGTTGATGCTATTCGGAAGACTGAGTTGATGATGGGTGATGGTGTTAAGAAGGTTTACGATTGCGAAATTCCTATTGCCAAGAAACTACGGAAGACAATTCATGTCTGAAAAACTTACTGCTATAATTCCTGCTAGGGGAGGGAGTAAGGGTGTTCCCAGAAAGAACACCAAACTCCTCCACGATCATCCATTAATCTCTTATAGTATCATGGCATGTAAGATGAGTGTGATGATTGATAAGGTTGTGGTTTCAACCGAGGATGACGAAATCGCACAGATTGCTGAATCTTATGGTGCAGAAATTTTGGAACGACCAGTTGAATATGCCCAAGATAATTCAACAGACTGGCAAGTTATAGATCATTTTTTCCAATCATATTCAGTTGATGATGTCGTGTATTTGCGACCAACCACACCTTTACGAAATCCAGATAACATAGATGACTGTATAGAATTCTACTTGGAGAATAGAAATAGGATGAGTGGGTTACGATCCATGCACGAATTACCAGAGTCTCCATATAAGGTTTTCAAGTTAACCGAAGATGGTTATTGTGTAGGATTCTTTGAGGACTTTAATGGTATAAAGGATTATTCAAATCTTCCAAGACAAAACTTTCCGAAGGCATATCAACCAAACGGTTATATCGACATTGCTAAAAGAGAAACCGTGGAGTCTGGAACGTCATCTTTTGCTACAACGATTCTCCCTTACATTTCGGAGTTTGTTACAGAGGTAGATACCGAATATGAATTTGATTTGTTGACACATCAACTCAGCATTCAACCTAGCACCTTGCTTGAAAAGTTAAATAAATCGAGGGACATGGTTTGATCAAAACTAAGCATAGAATTATCAAAGATGACTTTAAACTTTATGATGAAGAAAGAGACAACATAAGGTATAAGTATGAGTCCACATCTAATGTCCCCCAGTCTCCAATTTGGTGGGACAAGGCAAAAGACTTTTCTATCTTTGACAAGGATGGAAACAAGTGGATAGATTTTTCCTCTGGTATTTTTGTATGCAATGCAGGTCACTCCAATCCAGAAATTAACAATGCGATCAAGAAACAATTAGATGATGTGGGTTATTCGTATCAATACTACACAGAGATTAGAAGACAGTTCACCAAGAAACTTTTAGATTGTTCACCAGACCATTTTGAAAAGGTTGTTCTTCTGAATTCAGGAAGCGAAGCAACCGACGCTGCCTATAGGCTTGTCAAAATATGGGCCAATAACAACAACAAAAAATACATTGTTTGTTTTAATGGGAGTTATCATGGCAGAGTTCTCGGTTCTGATTTGATATGTGGTCGGAAAGATAGTACAGATTGGTCTAATGTGGTGGATGATGATATTGTCTTTATTGATTTCCCATATGATGAGAGTGCAGCATTTGATCCAAGTATGTTGCCACCAGCAGATCAGATTGCCGCATTCTTCATGGAAACATATCAAGGAAGAACTGCACAAATGTATCCAAAATCTTACTTACAGGATTTGTATAAGTTTGCCAGAGACAATGGTGCATTGGTTTGCTTCGACGAAATTCAGTCAGGGTTCTATCGAATGGGTGATTTGTATGGATACATGACCTATGGGGATTATAAACCAGATATTGTTTGTCTGGGAAAAGGCATAACATCTTCTCTGCCTCTATCGGCCGTTCTTTCAACGAAAGAAATTATTGATGTTGATACAAACCTAAGTAGCAGTCATGCTGGTAATGCCCTGTGTTGTGCGGCCGGACTCGCAAATCTAAATTACCTAACAAGTGACAAATTCCAAATAGATCTGAAAGAAAGATGCATAGTATTTGAAGATAGACTACGGAAACTAGAAAGGTACGATTCAGTGTCTTATGTAAATGTAAGGGGCATGGTCGCTGCCATTATTTTTAAGGATGTTAAGGAAGCAGACAAGATAGTTGAGTTTTGTTTCAACAACGGAATCTTCCCAGTGAACACTTACACAGATTCGATTAAGTTTGGGCCTCCCCTTACCATATCGATAGAGGCAATCAATGAGGCATTTGATGTCATAGAGGAGCAATTACAATGAGCATCATGAACGACGAGAAATATTTGAACGTAACATATTCAGATGAAAAGAACCCCAGAACAACTTATCCTCAAATGTTGGGTCGAGAGATAGTAAAGAGAACAAACGTGTCCTCTGGCGATTTCTTAGATTTGGGATGTGGTCGTGGGGAGTACCTAGATGTATTTGCAGACTTAGGGTTTGACGTTACTGGATTTGATTTAACAACCCATATGGTTAAAGGTGATCATAAGACTGTAGTTATTGATTTAGAAGTAGATGGCCTTCCTGAAGAACATGTTGGGAGATATGATATTGTTTTCACCAAGTCTGTGATTGAACATATGAATAATCCTATGGAACTTATCGACTCTGCTTATAAAGCATTGAAACCTGATGGTGTAATGGTGTCGATGACTCCTGCATGGGAGTACACATATTGGGGCCCATTCTATTGTGACCACACTCATGTTACACCGTGGACTAAGCAATCTTTGGGTGAAGCCTTATTGATGACGGGATTTGATGACATTCATGTTGAACATTTTTTCCAGTTACCATTTCTATGGAGATGTCCTCAACTAAGACCTCTTGTTAAGTTGTTCAGAAAACTACCACTACCATACACTCCCAATTATGATTCTCCTCTTCCGGTATCACACTGGTTGAATAAGTTCATTAGGTTCTCTAAGGAACTCATGTTGTTTTCCATTGCGAGGAAACCCGATGTCAACTAAGATGAGACACACTGGTATAGTGGTAACAAATTTACAAGAGTCCAAAAAATTCTATTGCGATCTTTTGGGCTTTACTGTGCAAACGGAAATGGACGAATACGGAAAGTTTATGGACAAACTCTTGGGTCTAGAAAATGTGATGGTTACAACATCTAAAATGATTCTAGAAAATGGTAGTATGCTAGAGTTGCTTGAGTACAAATCACACCCAGAACCAAAAGAGAAGATAAAGATATCACGACTAGGATGCTCTCATATAGCACTCACTGTTGATGACCTAGATTCGCTTTATGATAGACTAACTGCACATGGTATAGAATTTAACACTAGTCCATTACGTTCGCCTGATGGAAAAGTGAAGGTAGTGTTTTGCAAAGATTTAGATGGCAACTTTATCGAATTGGTGGAAGAACTATGAAACTTGGAATCATACAAGGAAGACTCTCTCCCCCAGATGAAGGGTGGCAAGAAACACCAACTGACTGGCGGAAGGAGTTCCGCTTGCTCGATGAGTTGGGACTTAACCATGTAGAGTGGATAGTAACAGACAAACCCAATCCCATCTTTCATGAAGACGTAAGTGAGTTTCGTATTAATACCATATGTGCAGACGTTCTTGTAACCAAGAAAATATTCGAGTCTGATTTTCTTCGAGATAATTTGGTTCCCATATGCGAGGCTGCTAGAAAGAACAATATAGCCGCCATTACAATCCCACTACTAGAAGATAGTTCTGTGGTTGACGAAGATAAGAGAGATGCGTTTCTTGAAAAGTTTCTCCCTATTGTAGATGAATATCACGATCTATACTTCTCAATCGAGGCAGAGTTAGACCCACATGACTTGCTTGAGATAGTGGAACTTAGATGGAATTTATATGTTACCTACGACACAGGAAACACGACATCGTTTGGATATGATCACGATGAAGCATTGTCTTTATTGGGACGGCATATAGACAGTGTTCATCTGAAAGACAGAACACGCAGTAATGAAACGGTAAAGGCATTTACAGGGGATACTGATTTCGGATTTATACTTGCAAAGTTGAAAGAGATCGGGTATGATGGACTGTATTCAATTCAAACATGTAGAGAAGAAGAAGGAAGAGAAGTTGAAACTATCAAGAAACAAACCAAAGCGTTTAGGAGTTTATTATGAAGAATCTATTTGACATGACAGGTAAGACTGTTGTTGTTACCGGAGCGGGTGGACTTCTTGGTCCTAAGCACGCTGAAGCAGTTGTTGAGTTTGGTGGGGAAGTCGTACTGACCGATCACCATGAAGATAGGGTACAGGAAAAGGCAGCCGCTCTCAATGAGAAGTATGGTAAGCAGGTTGCAACCGCATACCACATGGACGTAACCGACAAGACCTCAATTGAAAGCGTGGCTTCTCAATTGTCCCGTGTTGATGTTCTAATCAATAACGCGGCAAAGGATCCCAAAGTGAAGAAAGAGGCTGGACTCACACCAGACAGCAGATTTGAAACTATGACACCTGAGTATTGGTTTGAAGGAATTGATGCCGCGTTGAACGGAACTTTCTTCTGCTCTCAGGTGTTTGGAAACAAGATGCTCGAACAAGGTAATGGTGTCATCCTTAACATCTCATCTGACTTGGGTGTTATTGCACCAGACCAAAGGTTGTACCTGCAAGACGGACTAGAGGAATCTCAGCAGAACGTAAAGCCAATCACATACTCTGCCGCAAAGTGGGGAATCATCGGAATGACAAAATACTTGGCGGTGTATTTTGCGAAGAAGAATATCAGAGTAAACTGTCTTAGTCCCACTGGTGTTTACAACAACCATCCAGACGGATTTGTAAAGAAGTTAAGTTCAATTATTCCTATGGGAAGAATGGCAGATATCGATGAGTACAAGGGAGCGGTGGTGTTTCTGTGTTCAGACGCAAGCACATACATGACGGGTGAAAACCTTGTGATCGACGGAGGTAAGACAGTATGGTGATGAAGTATGTCCCCAAAGGTTGGGGTTATGAAAAATGGATTGTCAATAAAGAAGAGTACTGCGGTAAACTTCTTTTCTTCCATGCAGGCAAGAAGTGTTCATGGCATTACCATGAGATCAAGGATGAAGTATTCTATCTCCAGTCAGGTAGAATGATTGTTCGGTATGGTGAGCATGACAATCTTGAACAGGCGGAGGAGACTCTACTGGAACCCGGTATGAAGTTCTACATCCATCCCGGTCTTCGTCATCAGATGGAGGCGATTGAGGATTGTGAGTTGTTCGAGTTCTCTACCGAGCATTTTGATTCTGACAGTTACCGGGTGGTGAAGGGAGATTGATATCATGAATACTTTCCTACATAAACATAATACCTCTAAGGAGATTTCTAATGGATAGTACATTGCTAACTTCGGCTATTGAACTATACACAAAAGATGCAAGATTTTGTCAACTAGATCCTTCCAAATCTCATCTGCAAGTAATATATGACTTGAAAGATGAAATGGAAACTTGTAATTATTTGGAGATAGGATCCTTGTTTGGTTTTAGTATGGTTCATTCCATCTTAAGCACTACTCCCGGCATAAACATCGGCATCGACTTGTTTTCGGACAGTGGTCTAGTTTCTGCCGGATCATTTAATAACGATTACAGACCAGATATATCAGAGCGAAAATTAAGTAAAGATAAAACGACAGACTTGGTTCAGCAGTGTAATGTTCATAATAACCATTTTGAATTTTTCCAAGGTAACTCACAACACACTGACATTTATGAAAAAGTTATTACAAAATGTCCAGAGTTTGATCTGATGTTTATTGATGGTGATCATTCATATGAAGGCGTAAAGGATGACTTCGAGAAGTGGACACCTCATCTTAGGGTGGGTGGTTATGTTTTGTTTGATGATCAAGATTATCCGGGGATCAGACGGTTGTTATTGGATCTTCAAGAAAAGAATGAAGCCTTCCAATGGATCAAAACTCCAGAGTGGGAACCCAAGATGTCTGGATATTTTAGGAAATTGAAATGATTATCCGAGTTGACGTTGATGAAACGATTTGCACATCCCCTCCCGACAGGAACTATGCAAATGCCGTTCCCATGAAAGATAGAATCGAACACATCAACGATCTGTATGATTCCGGGAATATTATCATCTATTGGACTGCGAGAGGTGCAACAACAGGCATCGATTGGAGAGAGGTAACAGAGAAGCAGTTTGAAAAGTGGGGGGTCAAGTATCACGAACTACACTTAGATAAACCTGCTTATGATTTGTTTATAGATGACAAGAACATAAACTCAGATACATACTTTAAAGACTATTCATAATGGAGAAACCATGTCAAAGCCTAGTATTACCTTGTGTATGATCGTGAAAGATGAGACTCATATTATAGAACAGTGTCTTCGTTCTATTGCCAAATATGTTGATAGATATGATATTACCGATACTGGTTCCACTGATGGAACACAGGATCTTATCAAGAAGACTATGGAAGAACTAAAAGTTCCCGGTGAGGTCCATCAATCAGACTGGAAAGGATTTGGTGATCATAATGGTAAAATGGGTTCTAGGTCGGAATCTTTAATGAATGCTAAAAACTCTGGTGCCGCATATGCATGGGTGATCGATGCGGATGATTATGTAGAAGGAGATTTTCAGTTTCCAGAACCAATGGATCACGATGCTTATTCACTAAATATTGGTCGTGGTGATTTTACTTGGTGGAGAAACCAAATTTTTAGACTGGATTTAGATTGGAAGTATGTCGGTATATTACATGAATATGCAACAACTGATAGTAAACCAAGAGAAGAAATTAAAGCCAGCAAACTAGGTGGTAACTATAAAATAATTGCAAGAACTGAAGGTAATCGAAATGTTGGTATTACTCCCATAGAGAAATATAAGAGAGATGCGGAAGTTCTAGAAAAGGCAATGTTAGATGAGCCTGAAAATGATCGGTATCAATTTTACTTAGCACAGTCTTACTTTGACTCTCAGCAGCTTGAGAAATCTCTTGTTGCATACGAAAGAAGAGTTGAATTGGGTGGTTGGCCAGAAGAAGTATATTACGCAAAACTTAGATGTGGTATAATTAAAGGATTAATGAATCGACCATTAGAGGAAACTGCAGCAGCGTTTGTTGATGCATTTAATTATAGACCTATTAGGGCTGAACCTTTATGGTTCTTGTCTAGGATGTATAGAATGAACGAAATGCCTGCTGCAGCATACATGTATGCTAGGATAGCATTAGATATTCCTTATCCACAACATGACATTTTGTTTATTCAGGATGATGTTTATAGGTGGGGTATTTTGGATGAAGTTTCTGCGACTGCCTTTTATGCAAATCAAGCACAGGTTGGATATGAAACAAGTAAAATTCTTCTAGAAAATAACCTCATTCCTCCTATGCACAAACAAAGAGTTCTTCAGAATTTTAGATCATATGAGCAAGTTATGAAACAAATAGAAGAACAGAGAAAAATTGCAGAGAATAATCTACCACCTCATGTTGGAGCACCTAAAAAAGAACCCAATATGAATAAAAAACCTACCAAAGCTCCAGAAAAACGTGGATATAAAAAGAGACCGAAACAAAAAGCATAAATAATAGGTATAAGTTATAGGGATATATCTATTAATGACGGATCCAATTAGATTTCCTGCAATAAACGGTATTGATGGTGCAACATGTGATGTTTATCCTTTTGGATGGACATCCGGTTGCACTTATCCTGATGGACAAAATAGGGGGTTTACTCAGGAATGGTTTTTTGATGGTAGACTTGGTGCTTGGGTTTCTAATACGAAGGTAGAAAAAGAATATCCTAGAGTTAACATATTAGGACAGAGTTTGACATCTGTTGGACTTACATATGATGCATATCTCAGTATTTCTGATACTCATTTTATCGGATTTGTAGACTCCATCGGAACTTTCTCTACCACGGTTAGATTTTTAAATCCACCAACAACAAATTCATTTATGGAAGCAACACTAATTGTTGATAATCCAGATAACCCGACAGATTTTAATATTGTTGGTCTCAATAATAGTGGAGTCACCGGAACTGTACACATGGATAGGTCATTATCTAGTGATGTTGCAGATGGTCTTACTGGAGGGATACATATGTGGAAGATCTGGACCATTGATGGTGGTAATAATTATTACATGTATCGAGCAAATGGATTCGGACGATTTTGGGATGACTCATGATGTCTAAATGGATTGTAAAAAAGACCATAAGTGATTCCATAAAAAAGAATCAGATTATAGAGGAGAGTAATCTGATTCACGTTGAAGCTATTAATTTATCTGACTATGATGGAGGATTTAACTTTTTCTCTAAAGGAAAGAATTTTAAAATTGAATCTGGTGCAGTAGTTAAATTATTAGGAAAACGATCAGACTATGATGAATATTTACAGGAATATAATGAAACTAAATTAAAAACGTATAGATGGAAAGGTCCTCCAGTTTCAAATTTATTTGCTGGTAGGATATACAAAGAAAGTCCTTTGAGTGAATTTGATAGGTCTGCGGCTCTAGATGCAGGTGCGAATATAATATTTCTTGAAGATGGTTCCGAGGTTGTTGCTCTTCGAGGATCAAAAAGAAAATTTAGTGAGTACATGGAAATTATTGTGGATGACTCGGAAGACAGTAGATCCGAGGATCTATTGGATATCTTGGTCGAAGAAGACAGAGTAATAAAAAGAGAATATGTAACTGAAATAGTCAAGGAAGAAAAATTGGTTGGTCCTGCTGGACCTAGAGGATTTCCGGGTGAGCAGGGTCCTGTAGGCGACCAAGGTCCTGCTGGACCTAGAGGTGATCGTGGTGATGCTGGTCCTAGAGGAGAACCCGGAGAACCCGGAAAAGATGGGAAAGATGGGAAAGATGGGAAAGATGGTGCTGACGGTCCAACTGGACCCAAAGGAGAGAAGGGTGATCAGGGAGATCGGGGAGAACGTGGTAAACAGGGTATTCCCGGAACAGCAGTAGAAAAAGGAGATCGTGGTGACACTGGACCGAGAGGTCCAAAGGGCGATAGGGGTCCTCTTGGGCATTCTGTTCCCGGTAAGCAAGGTGAACAGGGACCTACTGGACCACGCGGTTCTACAGGAGAAAGAGGTCCGAGGGGACCTCGGGGATCTAAAGGTAAAGATGGTGTTGATGGAACTGATGGATTACAAGGTCCTGTCGGTCCAGTTGGTCCAGCAGGACCAAAGGGAGAGGACGGAGAATCTCCTATAGTAAAGGCTAAGTACCCACTAGTTTATCAAGAAGATCGTGGGTTATTTACAATTGATAAGAAGTTTTTTGAAAAACTCCTTTCTGGTGGTAACGTAAATGAAAAACTAATGAATAATTTTATTACTGCAGCCTCTTATGGTGGCGGTGGTGGATTGTCATCAATTAAAGATGGTAATAACTCAGATATAGCTTTTGTGAGAAATCCAGAAGATTTAATTTTTGAAGGTTCTGGAGTTTCACTAAATAAGGTTGGTGGTAAGAGTGTACGAGTTTCGATTTCTGCTGGTGGTTCTGCTGGAAGCAATGTCTATGTTTCTGATAATGCACCATCGGGAACTTTTGTTACTGGAGATAGGTGGATAGAGTCAGATACTGCGAAGCTTTTTACTCGTTATGAAGATTTATGGGTAGAATTCTAAGGAGAGTAAATGACAATACTATTTCCAGTATCGCCCGCAACGAATGACGAGTACACTTTCAGTGGTATCACATGGAAGTGGAATGGTTATGCTTGGGATAAGATAAGTGGTACTGGAACTGGCGGTTCTGGGGCGACTTGGACTCGACAAGATGATCCTTTTCCAGAAACTGTAGGTGGAATTGAAGCGGGAACAACTTTGGCAAACGGAACTGATGCTATACAGGTTCTGGAAAGTTTGTTGTATCCATATCAGGCGGTTAGTTTCACTTCATTCTCTACTGCACTTTCTACTTCTTATGAAGTTGGACAGACTGCAGGTAACTCTACTAATAACGCTACATGGAATACATCCGGTCCTACAGGAAATTGGGTTTCGGGATCACTTTCCATATCAGCAAATCAGAGTGTTGGTACATTAGTTTCTGGTTTAGATTATGACGATTCTCCCGAAAGTATAACCCACTCGGCATATAATTTTACATCACCAACTACATTAACTTTTACTATAACAGGACAACAAGATCAAGGTAGTGATGCTACAAGAAATCAAAATTTAACTTGGAAGTATAAATACTTTAGCGGAAAAACTGGCGCAGGATTTGATGGTTCTGGTCTCACTGGACAAGGATTTGCAGATACATTTAGAACAACACCTAATAATTATACGGTCACATTTGCTGCAGCATCTCCAGCAAACAAAGCATACTTTGTGATACCGGAAGAAGAAATTTCCGGCTCTTTAACTTTTACTGATACTGGGACCAATTTGAACTTTCCTTTCGATGACGGAGGAACCTTTGGTCATGTGAATACATTTGGACTAAATGTTGTATATCATCTATACGAGTCTACTAATAATTTTGCAGGGGAAGTATCAGTAAAGGTTAGCACATAATGGCAATTATTACGGGTGGAGTTAGAATAGGAGGGTTCATATCGCCTACTGATACGGCGGATACTTTCCCTGTGACTAAACCAGAATTTGGTTTGGGTGGACTTCGTACTGTAAACAATACAACTGCAAGAAATAACATACCGTCTGATCGCAGGGAAGAAGGTATGTTGGTTTATGTTCTGGGTGATCAGACATATTACAAACTAGAAGGTGGTATATCCAATTCGGATTGGTCTATACTTTCTTTGAGTGCAACTGCTATAACCTTTGATGCATCACCACCGTCATCTCCAAACCTTGGTGACTTTTGGTTTGAATCGGATACAGGTTCTTTCTTTGTCTATGTGAGCGATGGTGATTCGCTTCAGTGGGTAGAGATAAACGGACAACCGGGCCCTAAAGGTGATACTGGTCCTTCCGGTGGACCCATAGGACCAACAGGTAATACTGGTGATACGGGACCACAGGGACCACAAGGTCCTGCTGGATCTGGTGGTGAGGTGGACTTATCTGGTCCTACCTTTACAATTGAAGGAATTAATGCTCTCAAATTTGTTCAGGGTGATAACGTTATTATTGGTGTTACAAACGAAGGATCTGGGTCTACAGGATATATAAATATATCAGTGGATTTAGAATTCATACTCGGCGGGACTTTTACTTAAGGAATTAACCGATGGCAGTAAATAGAGAATCAACTATTCAAATTTTGTATGGTGGTAGCACGACAGGAGCGCCCACCGATCTAAGTGACGGCGAATTAGCCTACGCTCATGGATCAAAAAATTTATTCATTGGTGCTGGTGGGAATAATACTGCAGTTAAAGTTGGTGCTATCATATTAGATGAAGACGACTTTAACTCTAATAGTGCAACTTCTCTTGCTTCTCAACAGTCGATTAAGACCTACGTCGATAACTCCATTGGTGCTTCTGCTGGTGTTACGAGTATCGAAGCTCTGACTGGTTCTGTTAATGTTGTGGCCGGTTCTGGTATTGCTGTTTCTACTACTGGTAGTGCTAGTGGTACTTTAACAATATCTGGTACGACGGCGAGCACTTCTGCTCTTGGTATTGCTTCATTCGACAGTGATGACTTTAATGTAAGTAATGGAGATGTGTCTCTAAGCAATAGTTCTATTAGTTTTATAACCGACGACGATAATACTAAAATTGCAAGTCTTGGTGCAAACATAAACATAGCTGGTGCAGATGGCATTGCTACTACAAGTTCTGGTAATACTCTATCTTTTGGTTTGAGTAACAGTGGAATTGCAAATTCAAAACTAGCAAACTCTACCATTACCGTTCAAGGTGCTACTGGTATTGATGTTTCTGGTGGTTCTTCAGTTGGACCTTCTGGTTTTGTTTCTTCTAGTAGTATTGCTTCGTTGGGTCAGACTCTAACGCTAGGTGTAACTTCTGCAAATACTTCTGGTCGTGCTGGTATAGCATCCTTTAGTCCAACTTATTTTACAGCAAGTGATGTCGGGGGAACTGCCTTAGTTTCAATAAAAAATAATAGTATTAGTAATACGCAACTGACAAACTCATCAGTGACTTTAGGTAATGTTACTGTTGCATTGGGCGGAAACGTTGCAAGTCCTGCGTTTGATCTGAGTAGTGCAACAGGGTTAGATCCAGTTTCTGGTATAAGTGGTGGTACAATAACAGTTACCACAAGTACCGATAGTGGTAGTTTTGATATTAATCTTGGTGATAATATTGATTTCCTTGGAACCGCAAACCAAGTCAGCGTTATAAATTCGGGCAATAAAGTTCAAGTTGGTTTACCGGACGATGTTACCATAACTGGTTCGCTCACAGTAAACGGAACTGTTACTACAGTAAATTCCACCACAGTTAAAGTTGATGATCCACTGATCAGACTAGCCGATGGAAATAGTGCAAATAGTCTTGCAATTGGTTTTATAGGTGACTATAATGACGGTTCTGCGAAGATAACTGGTATTGCAAGAGACCATCGTGATGATAAATTCTATGTATTCGATGATGTTGCTGCTACTAACTTTAATACTAATCAGAACACTATACCAGACTTTGGTACAAATAGTTCTAACATTGCAACTTTGGTTTGTAAGGTAAATGCTGGTACATATTCTTGATTTTTAGTGAAAGGTTTATATTATGGATTCGAAGTATAGTGATTATTTGGCCGAGATTTCCCTTACTCGATACAGTGAGATAATGCCTCACTGTATAAAGTTGGAGGCTAAGGTAAAGGAGTTGAACGATCTTTACACTGAGTCTGTTGCTAAGGTAGCAGAACTCACTAAAAAATTAGAGGCAAAGGGAAGAAGAACTACTAAAAAAGATTTTGAGTGAATAAATGCTAAATAGAGAATCTACAATACAAATTTTATACTCTGAAACAAGTGGTGTAACTCCTGATTCTACTTTACTAAAAGATGGTGAACTAGCCATTAACGCAGCCGACGAAAAACTATTTTTCAAAGGTTCTGATAATGGACTAAAGGAATTCAATAGTTCTACACACTCAGTTTCTTCTATAAATGGAGAGACTGGTGATATAACAAAGTTATATGGTAGTTTTAGAAACACTAATAATATTGAATATACATCAACTTCTGGTGTATCATTAGGTACTTCTTTTTATAATTCAGACGATGCTTCTGGATTAACATTAGTTGATGGATATGTAGAGATAAACAAGGCGGGTGTTTATAAAATTTCTACTGATTTTAGTGTTGGTTCTACTGGATCAGCACTATTTGGTCCTATTGGAGTTAAAAGTTATCTTCAATATTATGTTACAGTTTTTGGTAATCAAATAAGTGCAGCCGTTACAGGAACTGATATGTACAGTTTGATTCCTCGAACGAATCCGGGTGGATCTCGAGAATCAACTTCCACTTCAACTTCTAATATTTTATTTGAGGTAACTCAAAATACTCTAAATAATAGCACAACGAATCTTAGAATTGCTCCTTTTAGTACAATCGATTATGGTACTATAGGATCTGGAAGTTTAATATCTCCTTCGGGAGGAACTCGGATGACAATTGAAGAACTCTGATATATACTGTAAGAGGAATTATTAATGGGTACATTTCCAAACAGTCCGAGTGTTGATGACACTACCA
>Ga0070746_10000834_pt1 | contig 18461 bp, 21 predicted proteins | sample VirMetDEL_Mar_21_FD_77016 | JGI IMG/M metagenome (GOLD analysis project Ga0070746, IMG submission 77016) | Aqueous microbial communities from the Delaware River and Bay under freshwater to marine salinity gradient to study organic matter... | ecosystem: Environmental > Aquatic > Marine >...
AAGGGCACGATTGGCAAGCGTCTTTGAAACAGCGCGCCAAAGAAGCCTTTTATATCAACGAGCTGGCAAAAGAGTTGGAAGTGTGGCCGGAACAAATTAGCAGCGGCGTAAAAAGTGTTGCGATGGATCCCAACAAAGCGCCTGTTACTTCGCCCGTCGAAGTGCCGCAGATAAAGCCACCGACAAACGAAAGCGCAGTCACGCCGCAAACCAGTTATAGTTTTAATTGCGGCACGGGAGCAGCGCCGGAAGAAAAGCAATATGCGGTCAAAAAATATGACCATATCAACTTCAAACCGTCTGCGCCGATTGCCAAACAGGCCGAGATGGGGTTGCGCTGGCGTGAAGAATATAAACGCGGCGGGACAAAGGTAGGAGTGGCGCGAGCAAGGGATCTAAAAAATAGAGCAACCCTGTCGCCTAGCACGGTAAGGCGTATGCACTCGTTTTTTTCGCGCCATGAAAGCAACAAGGCCAAACACTACAACAACAAACAGCCGGACGGAGGTCCGTCCGCATGGCGCATTGCGTGGCAACTTTGGGGCGGGAATGCAGGTCAATCGTGGGCGCGCGCGCGTGTAAAACAAATGGACGCTGCCGACAAGCGGTAGAATAAACCCATGGAATTCGATGGGATTTAAGGTCGTGAAAAATAATTGGGCCGAAGAACAAATCGAAAAACTCGTTGCCGAAGGTGACGAGCTCAAAGTTCCTCGTCCAAGTGGCGAAAAGAAAAGTAAATATATGCGCCGTTGCATGAAAGATGGTTATATGAAAAACAAATTTCCACGCTTAGATCAGCGCGTCGCGGTTTGCCTGACAACGTGGGCGCGTAACGCTTAATTTGACAGATCGGCAAAGTGTATGACAAAGACCGATTTGGCTGCGCTGCTTGGTGAGATTGATTTGGAGAACGCCGTTATTCGCAACGTGAGCGTTATCACGGAGGGCGAGGCCAAAGGTCACGGCATGATGGTGGACGCGCAAACGCTGCGGGAAGTAAAAGAAGCCGCCGAAACATACAGTGGTGGCCTCAAGGTCAAAACGGATCATTTTTCTGGCTTCAACCAGATTGTTGGCGTTCTGAAAAACTTTGTTATTGATGATGCGCAGCTACGCGCTGATTTGTTTTTGCTCAAAAAACATGAAGCGACAGAGCGCATTTTAGAAATGGCGAGACTTATGCCGGACACGTTCGGCTTGTCTATTTCTTTCAGCGGACAGCATCAGGAAAAAGACGGCGAAGAAACATTTGCTCGTTGTAACGAAATATATTCTGCCGATTTAGTTGACTCGCCAGCGGCAAACCCAACGGGATTATTTTCTGCAATAGTTGACAGCGGAAAAACAAACATGGACGAAAAAGACTATTCTGCTGCGTTGGCTGAGGCGCTTGCACCGATCCACGAAAAACTTGCCGCCTTTGAGGCGTTTATTGGCGAAGCTAACACGCGCTTCGAGGCGCTTGCTTCCGTAAGCGAAATGCCTGATGACGAAAAAGCGGATGAAGGTGACGCCGACAAAGCCGAGTCCGATGACAGCAATGACCAGTCTGAAGAAAACATGAGCGAAAAGCTCGCCGCCGAACTGGCTGAGATTAAATCGCTCGTCGCAAATTTTGGAGCCGCACCCGTTGCTGTGGCAACTTCTCAGGAAGTTGTTGAGGCCAAGGAGCCGACCAACTTCAACGAAGCGCTGGAGGTTGTTAAAGCCGAAGGGCTGAAGGGTTCCGCCGCGACCAAAGAAGTCATTGCACGCTTCCCCGAACTTTATCTTGCTGCACGCAGCGAAGGCATCCGCACACTCTAACAAACTAAAAACATGGCATCTCAAGTTGACTCCACTAATCGCTCGTTTGTAAGCACTAGCGCCATCAGCGCTTTTCGCCTCGTCAAACTAGACTCGACCGAAAACCAAGTTGTTGCCGCCACAAATGGCGCGACAATCGGCATGACTCAGAATGACGCGGATGCGTCTGGAATGGTCAACGTCAAACTTTTCGCGCCGACCTACCTTGCAACCGTTAGCGGTGCTGGTGTGGCTGCTGGTGCTGCTGTTCACGCTATCGCTGACGGCAAAGTTGCTTCTGCTGGTGGTGTTTCGATGGGTTACGCAATCAACGCTGGAACAACTGGCGACATCATCGAGGTCGCTATCCCGAAAAGTATCTAACCGACTAAAACAATGGCATACACAAACTCCAACGCACTTCCGCGCGCTGAAATCGCACAGGCTGTTTTCGAGGCGCAATCTAACTCAGGCGCGCTGCCGTTCATCGGCCTCGACGTTCTTCCCGTTCTTACCGTTCCGGCTAAAAGCGGCGAGTATGTTAAAATCGAAGTTGGTTCCGGTGAGGCGTTTAATTCTGACGCGCTTAAAACCGCTCCGGGTTCTGATCGCAGCCGCGTTACACGCCGCTTCACTACCGACAATTACACCACCGTGTCTTACGAGTTGGAGGAACTTCTTCCCGACGAGTCAAGTGCGGATCTTGGTCGTTATTTTGACGTTGAAGTTTCGAGCGCCACGTTTCTTGCCAACAACCTGTTGATTGGTCACGAACAGCGTGTTGCCGACCTTCTTTACGGCAGTGGCATTTCGGCTATCTCCGCGAGTGCTGCTTACACCGCAGGATCGGTTGATACCCTCGACATCGCCAAAGATGTTGACGATGCGCAGACCGAACTCGCCAAAAAGAACGTGACCGCCGACACGGTCATCATGTCGCTGCAAGTTTTCAATCGGATTCGTCGCTCGACTAAGTTGCTCAACAACTTGTTCGGCCCCGTCAAAACCGTTTCGCAAGCTCGTCCTGCCTCTGCGCAGGAAGTGGCGGACGCTTTGAACGTGTCTCAGGTTCTTATCGGACGCGCTGCCAAAAATGGCGCGAAAAAAGGACAGTCGTTCTCCGGTTCGTTCATCTGGGGCAACAACAAAGTTATCGTTGCTAAACTCGGTGCTGGCGAGTTCACCGCTGGCGGTCTAGGCCGCACTCTCCTTTGGAGCGAAGATAGCCCGACTCCGCTTGTCACGGAAACTTACCGCGACGAAGCGCGCCGGAGCAATGTGATCCGCGCTCGCCATAATACGAGCGAGAAATTGATCGACGCATCTTGCGCCATCGGCATCGACACCAGTTACGCCTAAGTTTCTCTGGTTCCTCCGAACAGCAAGGCCCTGCCGAAAGGCAGGGCTTTTGCTTTTGACAGCGGAACAAGAGCTAGATGCAAAGCAAAATTGCGGTTTGTTTAATCGCTGGCAACGAAAAAGCGTTAATTGGTCGCGCGCTAGACTCTGCGTTTTTAGTCAGCGACCTTGTTGTTGTGGTGCAAGCCACGGGTGGCGCGCAGCCGGATGGAACAATGGACGTTGCTCGCTCGCGTGGTTGCATTGTCGGGCAATACCACAACAATCCCGCAACCGCTGCATGGCCGTTTGTGGATGATTTTGCCGCCGCTCGCAATGAGTCGTTTCGCTTGGCGTTGCAAACCGATGCGCAATGGTTGATGTGGATGGACTGTGACGATGTCATAAGTCACGAACACGCAAAAGCAATTCGGCAAGCCGTAGAACGCTGTCAGGAGGATTGGATACTCGCCGAGTATGACCTACCTATGCACGGCAAAAAAGTCTGGCGAGAGAGGCTTTTCCGGCGCGGCACGGCAGCGTGGGCTAACGGCGTGCATGAAAAATGCGTGCCCGTTTGCAACGATGGCACGCAAAACTCTATTAAAGTGCGCGTCTGCCGCGACTTTGTCATACGGCATGAACCCCTAGAAAACAAAAGCGGATCGCAGGAACGAAACATTAACATTATGTTGTGGTGCTACCAAGAAGCGCAACACTTGGCGTTCTATTTACATTACGAACATTTTCTTCTTAAAAAACACGAAGAAGCGGTCAAATATGGATTAGAAGCGCTGCGAATGGAGCAGCTAGATGGCGTGTATCGTTACGAGGTAATGTTAAATCTGGCCGTCCTTGCGTCTGAAAATGCAAACGGGCAAGACATTTTACAGAAGGCGATAAAAATATGTCCGACTCGCCGCGAGGCGTATCATATATTGTCGCTGTTGCAAATGGACGCAGGACAGACGCAAGATGCCGTCGAAACGGCACTAAAGTGTCGGCAAATCGTCGCGCCTAAAGTGCCGGAGTGGACGCATAGACCAGATGTTTATGGGTGGAAAAGCGAAGCAGCGCTTGCGTGGGCATATCGTTGCGATGGCAAAAACGACAAGGCTGCCGTAATTGAAGCAGAATTGTTAGAACTCAGCGACAAGCCGCGCATTACTTTATTGCACGCAACTCGAGGGCGTTGGGCGAAAGCAATCGGCACTATGACAGAATGGATCAACAGGGCGAGCGATCCGTTCCGCGTGGAACATTTCTTCGCTGTGGATGAGGATGATGTCGAAAGTTTGGAGAAACTTCGACGCTTTCGCCATGTAGTGTCGAAGGCTTCGACATATTCGGTGGGCGCATGGAACAGGGCGGCAGAAGCCGCAACAGGGGAAATTCTGGTGCAAATTGCTGATGATTTTGAACCGATGTTGCAATGGGATGAGGCGATTGTGTCCGCGTTAGGTGCGCAAATTAACGAAGCGAAAGTGCTGCGCGTAAATGACGGCGTGCGCAAGGACGGCCTGATTACGGCAGCCGTTGTAACGCGCGCGTGGTATGACAAAGAGGGCGTGTTATTTGATCCGGCGTTTCGTAACGTCTATTCCGACAACGACTTAACAATGCGCGCGCAAAAAGCGAACGCTATTATTGAAGCGCCGCACATTCTTTTTAAGCATCGCCATCCGATTGCGGATGCGTCTGTTCCGGTAGACGCCACCTACGAACGCGGCAACGACATAGCAGAATACAAGCGCGCGAAAGAACTTTATGACACAAAACACAAGTTGGTTTGATTTTGCTTCCCTTTATGACTATATCGCAAGCGAAGCGCCGGACGGAGCAACCATTGTTGAGGTTAGCGCATGGATGGGCGAGTCTGTTATTTATCTTGCGCGTGCCTTGCAACGACACGGCAAAACTTGTCGTGTTGTGGCTGTTGACACATTTGCAGGAGAACCGACAGATGCAGAACAAGTAAAAATCGTAGCCGAGCACGGCGGAAGCGTGCGCGCTGTTTTCGACGCTAATGTAAAAGCGGCTGGCGTATCCATTGAAGTAATCGAAGGCGACAGCGCCGAGGCAGCCGATCAATTCGACAACGGGAAGGTATTTGCTGTTTTTATCGACGGCGATCATTCGACGTATGGAGTTTTGCGCGATCTAGAGGCGTGGAGGCAGAAGGCACACGGCATAATTGCCGGACATGACATTGACGCGGAAAACGTAAAGCGTGCGGTCGATGCTTACTTTGATCGCTGGCAAGTGGTTGGTCGTTGTTGGATCGGATTGCAGCCGAAAAGTCAGTCGCCAACGTTGCTGTCGGTTTTAATTCCTACAATTACACAACGCGAAAAGGAAGCGAATGCCCTGTTTCGTCGCGTAGAAACAATAACGCGCGGCTTGCCTGTTGAGATACTAGCGTTGCGAGATAACAAGCGCAGCGGTATCGGCGAGGCTCGGAATAAATTGCTGCGTGCTGCGGGAGGGCGTTACGTTATGTTTTTAGACGATGACGACAATATCGCTGACGATTATTTTAAGCACGTTTTGCCGCATTGCTGTTCCAATGTCGATGTTATTACTTACGACCAGCGCGCAGACGTTGACGGCAAAATTGGGCGCGTAGAATGTCGCTTGGAACATTCGTTAGGGCCATTTGTCGCAGGGGCTATCACAAAACGTCCCCCGTGGTTTTGGTGCGCTTGGCGTAGAACTCTGGCGACCGCATACGCTGTGCCGCAAGTTCGCTCGCACGAAGATGTTCTATGGTTGCGGCATTTATGGTCAGAAGCGAAAAGCGAGCACCATATTGCCGAACTGTTACACTTTTACAATTTCAACAGCAAAACGACCACGCTGCAAAAAGTCGATTGACAGAACGTTACAAAAGGATGGACACGGCACGCATGGCAACAGAATTGGACGCAATGATAAACGAATTGCCTGCCGTGGTTACGTTTGGGACCGATACGTTTAATGCTGTCGCAACCACAAGCACCATCGGCGCAGATATTGAAGACGGCGGATTCCTTCCGGCGCGCGACATTGCTTTTAATGCGCGCAGGACTGCCACGACCAATAAAGTTAAGGTCGGCAGCCAGTTAATCGCCTCGGTCGAAGGCGTCCAAACGACTTGCAGAGTCATTTCCGTAGAGCGGTCGCCTTGCGGCCAAGCATTTATTTTCTCATGTCGCAGTCACCGCCGATAAACGATCAAACAATACAACGCCGCGCGCCGGAGCCGCTAGAGGAAGCGGTCGAAAAAGCCGTTGCCGATATGCTCGCATTTAATTTGCGCGCGTATCGCTTGGGCAATGTTCCGGTGCAGCGCGCCGATTCTGCCGCGGACCTAGAGCTTCCCGCCATTGTGGTGCGAGCCTTGCGAGTGCGTGAAAGTATTCCGGCTGGCGACGTTTATGAGATGGTTGTAACCGTTAGCGTAATGGGACTAATGGATCGCCTAAACGACAGCGACCCCGATCCGCTCGAATACTATGACAGGCTCTGGTCGGCGGTCATTGCTGTTTTGGGCGATCCGCAGTTGTTGGCAGTATTGAATGACTCGCGCACAACGGTTCGCTGGCACGGACTTAGTCGGCAAGGCTCGGTAACAAGCGACAGACAAGACCGACACGCCACTCGCGCGTATGAGTTGATGATTCATGTAAGCCGATTGGCCTAGTTGACAGCGTCGAATTGTCATGGCCGCTACTACAACTACTTCGTCCGCTGCCGCCGCTGTCGTCTTTGGATGCACGGCAGAGACGGGCATTTTAATTTCCTCGCTGTCGCGTGAAACTACGCGTGACAAAGCCGAAGCGACAAATCACCAAGGCGATGTGGTCGCCGTTACGCACTTTAAGCCGATGGCAACAATTTCTATCGAAGGCGTTGTAAATGGAACAACTGGCGTTGCCGCTGCGGCCCCGGGCGTTGCTCTGGCTTTGAACAGCGCCGTATCCGGCAATGGCATCACGGGCGGAACAATTCTGGTAGATACTGTTTCGCGCGAACAAACAAGCGAAGAATTTGCAACGATCAGCGTTGAAGCTACGCAATATCCTTCTATCTAACACGCACGGCGCGGGATACCGTTACCCGTTAAATAAAAATTATGAGTGAGTTTATTAAAGAAGAAGTCTTTATGACTTCCAATACGCGCCTCGCTACGGCGCTTTTGTTCTACGGATACAAGTTGTGCCGTCCGCCATGCACGCGACAAGTTAAACGCGACGGACGCACTATTGTAACTTTCCTGTTTGAGCCGCGCGGCGGTGCATTGTCGATGAGTTGTAATGAATTTGGCGTTGTGTGGCAAAAGTTAGAGGTGACAGATCCGAGCGATGCAACGCCAGAGGCATTGCGGGAACGTTGCACATGGCTTGCCAAGCTGGCAAAAAGCACAAACCCTGTGGAAGTCGCTTACGCAAATGCCGGATGGCGCGACATTGCTTTGTCGATTGTAAAGGCCACGCCTCGCATGATCGAAATGTCCGAGCAAGGACTAAGTTTTATTAAAGAAGGGGCAACCGCTAAAGACATCAGCAAATTGCAACAATACATATGAGCGAAACAAACGAAACAGAAGGATACGCACCGAGGGAAACTTATTTGACCAAGGGCGCGCTAACTAAAACTCGACAGCTCGGACCCTTGCAAGTGCGGCCATTGACCGCGGAAACATTGTCATATTTGTTTGAGGCGCAAAACTTTTTTATTCGCGGACTAAAGGGCGAAAGAGTGTCCGCGGCAAACGCCAATGCGGTCTGGGCAACCGCGGAGTTTATTTATATCCATGCCGCAGACCCCGATGAAGTTGCCGAGGCTGCGTGGGATATAAAAACCCTTAAACAAGGCGTGCGAAAGTTTTTAGCCGGACCGCTAGCAGACGCGCAAATGTTAACAGACGCTTTGCCGATCATCGAACAAATGGTCACGGAGTATTTTGCCGCGCAAACTACGGCAGCGAAAGGCGGCAAGGGGACAGGCGTTAAACGGGGAAAAACATTAGCCCGTGCTGGCAAGCCTGTTATATCTCGCTAATAGCAAGTCGCACGGGCTGGTCATATAATTATATTTTGCGCGAGCTGCCAATAGCGGCTGGCCTGCAAATTATGATGTGGCACAGCTTACAAAACGGCAACAAGCTGCGTTGGGATCACGCACTCGCCAATGAAAATAGCGAGGCGGTTGGTGACATCGTCGCCACTATGCAGAGCGCTTTGACCAGAGCCGAAGCGTCTGACGATAGCGACTATGAAAATTAACGCGCGAACAAACAGCCGCAAGCTAGGTCAATCGCTAAAACGGTTTGCAAAATATACAAAGGCAGACGCGCGTGACGCCCTAAACGGCCATGCGCGATTAGCCTGTCGTTATTTAGCTAACTACACGCAGCCCTACGGCCTAAAGGCTAAATCTCGGAGTGTAGGAGAACGCCGCGTGCAGTATGACATTGAAAAAGTGTATTACACGCATCAAAGTCCGTTTTTGTTAGATCGCGTAACATGGACGGCAATTCGGTGGTATGAGCAAAACAACCCCGATTCGCCGTCCGACAAGATTAGCGCGTTCAAAAGGCGATTCGAGGCGTATCAAAGCAGCAACAGCATCGAAGCGATTGGTCGCATTGTAACAGACATGAAATTCAAAAAGGTGCTGTTCGATGAATTCGACGCCGGATACCACCAACGCAGTCGAGATCCCAAAACGGGGCGAGTTGAAGGCAAAAGAGTCGAGCGAGTGCTGGTCTTGGGTGCGTCGGGAGAGTTGTGGAATTATACGAAGAAAATGATGGATCGGGTGGGACTATCGAAAGCAGCGTGGGCAACAGCGGCCACGCAAATCCCGTTCTCTAGTCGTATTACAGGCGTCACAGCCGATTTTCCCGGTTGGGTTAAACGTCATGTTGGCCGAGCCAAAGGAAGCGCCAAATCGCTTAACCAAGGGCAACACAAATTCGGACAACAAATGACAAATGAATTTGAGTGGATCACGCCTAACATTTTGCCGGACTCTATGGCGCAAAAAGCGTTGAACGAAGCCCAAGCAAATTACATCGCCTACATGGAGACAGCAATCTTGCATCACCTTAACAAACAATACGAAAAGCAAAGTTAAGTTGAGACGCCTGTATAACTAATGGCAAAAAGCACAACAGAATTTACAGCAACAGACCAAAATTTTTCCGCAACGGTTGATTCGTTAAAAGGAAAGTTCGATGAGTTTGGAGCCAAAGCGGAAGATACAGCAAACGAAGCGCCGAGTGTCGGTGGTGCGTTTGTCGGTGCCTTTACGCGCGTTTTGGTTATTATTGGCCTGATCGTTGCCGCAATCGCTGCGATGCGCAGCACTTGGGAAGGATTCAAAGAATCTTTAGACCAAGCGGACGAAATCGACAAGTTGGCGCGGAAAACTAAGTTGCTGCGCGCCGACCTTGTTTTGTTGCAACAAGCGTTTGAAAATACCGGAACAGGATCGGAAAAGCTCGTTCCGATTATTAACAAGCTGCGGGAAAGTGTTACTAAAGCGGGAGACAATAGCAGCAAGGCCGCTGGCTTTTTTAAGGATCTTGGTCTTGAGGTCGAGGAATTGCAGCAAATGGGGAGCAAGCAAATGCTCGAAACCGTTATTAAGGCGCTCGACAAAATGCCTGACAAATCTGAGGCAGCGCGGATTGCTTTGGGCCTTTTTGGCGCGCATCTGGCGGACGATATAATTCCGTTGTTGAACGGTAATTTTAAGGATGCTTTTGAAAAAGCGCTGACGCAGTTGGGCAGTTTCCCCGACATTATTAGTCGTTATGGTCCGGCATTAAATGATCTGCACGACAATTTTGAAACGCTAGGAACAAAGCTCGACAATATGCGCACGGCTATTCTCGCGCCGATTGCGGACGGCCTAAATAAAATTTTGGATCAAATTAATCAGTTGGATTTTTCGGCGGTAGGCTTACAAGTCGGCAAGGCGCTACAACTTGCGCTGTTTTATATAGCAGAGTTTGCGATAGCCGCCGGAGATTTGTTGGCAGGACTCTTTGATGGATTGGCTCCGCAGTTTGAATCGTTAATGGATGCATTCACCATTGTGTGGGCGGAGACTGTTGCAAAATGGCTGCCGCTGTTGCAACCGCTTTGGGATGCTTTCGACAACTATGACTTTTATCAGCTTGGCAAAAATTTAGGTGATTCGGTTGTTGACGCATGGGATTGGTTTCTCGGTGCTGTTGCTGATCCGTCAAAAGGCTGGCCGTCATTGTTGCTGATTCTAGATGCGTTGTTTCTTAAAGCCGCGGATAGTTTTCTCACGGCATTAGTAAATGCTTTCAACACGCTTGCGCAGATTCAAAAAGATGTTTTTAGCAACGTGCAATTTTGGAAGGAGGTTGGTAATCTATTGTTGGGAGCGTTGGAGTTTGGTATTGCGCAGGGCGGCATTGCCGCTTTGTCGATGACGAAGCAGTGGATCGAAAAGCTAGGTGCTTTGTTTAATGCGGCGAGCACTTTGCTTACGGACGATTGGGCGGAAAAGTTATTTAAGCTAGTGACGAACTTTGCCAAAGACATCGTTAAAGCATTAACCAATCCTTTTGCGGCTGTTGCCGACGGTTTTGTCGGCGCTCTTATAAGTGGCGGAGCTGAATCAGCGGACACTTTTCAATCAGCGTATAATGCAGCACTCGGAGGCGTGCTAGATAAAGGCATCGCGGGATTTGAAGCAATGGCCGATGAGGGAATGGGTCGTATCGAATCATCTGCCACGAACATTCAAGGCATTTTGGGCGAGGCAATGAACAATGCCGTGACGAAATCAACTGAGTTTGAAAGCAATATCTTTGGCAGTAAAGAGGCGTTAATAGAAGCAGGCGAGTCCGCCCGAGAATTGGCAGACAAAGGCGCAGAATATAGACAAAACCTGTCTGATGCTGCGGATGAGATCAACGACATTACAGCGAACGTTCAAACGGTAAGCGATCTTACAAGTGGGCCGGAAGGCATTGCCACAAAAACAAGGGAGGCGGCAGACGCAACATCTAAAGCCGCGGGAGAATTACAAACCACCTTCCGCGAAGTAAAAGATTCGGGGCAAGTAATCAAAGATTCTATCAATGAATCAGGCGCAAGTCTAAAAGACAGCGTGAACGCGGCTGGCGACAGCTTCAACCAAAAGGTGTCGGATGCTGTTGTAAATTTCAAAGATGCTATGCAGGGCGTTGCGTCAGAATCGACGCTGAACAAAGCCGTTAATTCTTTGGAGCTATTGGTGCGCAAATTGCCGCAACCCGTAATCGCATAATTGTATGAGCGCACTTGTTACAACATCTTCGCGTATTGCTAATGGCGGCTTTGAAATTGTTTCTTTCAACAGTTCCGTTAGTGCCGATCTTCAACTAACAGCAAATATCCGGCTTGTTTGTTTGCCAACCACTTCGGTCTCAAATTTGCGCATTGGCTCGCCGCTAACAAGTGGCGTTTTAGGGGCTGCAGCTGAAGAAAGCATCGCCATGTTCGGGCAGCAAGGAATTTCCAAAACGCCCGTTTTGCTCTCAATCGACGTTACTATTGCAAACAATCTCAAATATGTTGATTGCGTTTATGAGACAGTTGTTGCTGAAACGGTTTATAGGACAGTTGTTACTGAAACGGGTGAGAGTGAAACGGGTGAGAGTGAAACGGGCGAGAGTGAAACGGGGAACGATGATGCCGTGGTTGGATCGGCTCAAACATCTTATTCGCAATCGCAATCCACGGGATCTGTAAGCGGCACCAAAACCTTTACCATACCAAGATATTTTTGGTCGGAGAATGGATGGCAAGTAAAAGATGTTACATATTCGTATAATTGGCGCGTTCAATATCTTATCACAACGTTTAGCGCATCATCAACCGGAGGGTGGCCTAATGTTGACTCGGCAAGGTTAAATACTATATATAGCCGCGGACCAGCACCGGGATTAGGCACAATTAAGTATGTCACGCGCGGATTTACGAAAGACAGTAATGGCAAAACTACCTATACGGCACAAAGCGGCCTGACTGTTACTCATGATTAAATTTGCCCAACAAAAAGGCGCGACAACTATTAGGGGCGACGACTTAGATAAAAACTTTTCTAAGGTCCAACCGAAAATAAGTTCACAATACGGCCTGCAAGCGGACGATAGCGGTTGGGAATTAGAAATTTTTCCCGCTTTTCCAGAAAATCAAACCGAGCCTTGTTGCCTAACGTTTGTAAATGGCGACATGAATTGGTTGCCTGTTAGCTTGTTGCAAGATGACATTCCGCCGATTGAACCAACAAGCAACGCACCATATAATCCAGCGCCGCGTGATCCCGATGAACCCTTTGAGCCGCCGACAGGACTCGGATTCCCGCAAATGTCTATGTTTTGGTCGGAAAATAAAAACAGTGAAATTGTTAATTTTGCTGCGTTTATGGAAGCGCACGGACAAGGCGATGAACCGCGTTATGATATACTGGTTACGGCGTTACAGGTTATATTAAACGCATACAGCGAAGAAGATACTGAAGGTTATACAAATTTTGGAGTCAAAACCATTCAACGATGTGACGGAAAAACGATGAAGGTTTTTGGCTCGGATTGGAAGTAACATGGCGGTATCTGGTGACACGGTTCCCTTTACGGATGTAGGCGGCGATCCGTGTTGCTGCAACAATGATGACTTTTGCCTCGGCGTGTATAATCCTACATGGTGGTTTAATAATTTTAATCTAAACATTACAAACACTCCGTATGTAAGTTTAAGCAAAAGTTCTGCTTCTGAAATATATGCAGGAGGAACATTTAAGGTGGACGCTACGGCGAGTTGGAGCCAGTCAGGAACAACCACGGGGAATGGCGTTACCTTCAGCGCGAATGGCTTTCTTGGTATTTCCGATGAAGATACGGTGAGTGGTTGCGGACCGACTTTAATGAGGGCGAGCTTTCCAAGGATAAACGGCACATTTAGTTGGTCGATGGCTGGCAGCGGACCGTGCATAGATGGAACAACAAGCGACAGCGGCTTTGGCAACAATCAAACTCTGCGCATAGATTGGGGCTATCAGCTTGTCCCAAGCACGACGATTCCCAATGCGTATCGCTTATATGTTGGCGTTGCGCTCGTATCGGCGACAGGCACCGCGAGAAATGTTCCTGTTGGACTTTGCTCAACGCTGGTTGTTAGCACAAACGCGCGAGGGCAAATGAACAATCCTGGCGGCACGATCAATATAAATTTTATGAACGGAACAACCATTAGTTTTGGCACGGGCTATTGCCAGACTGACAGCAATGCTTTCCTTCCTTCGCCGTTTGTAGAATACAACGGGAGCAATCTAAATTGTGCGGCGTCTGTTTCTTTTGCGCCTTCTGCACCATGATTTGTGTCGATGACAAAGTTATACGAGAACGAGCTGCCAAATTGCCCGTCTCTTATTTGGATGACTGCACAAAAGTCGCCATAATAAGACCAGACGATGGCGCTTGGTGCTTTGATGAAAAAGATTTTTATGCCATACGCAAACAGTATAACAAATACGCTCGTTCGGAGGTCGATGTTTATGTCCTCGGCGAGCCAATTTCCGGCTGTTGCGACAGAGCCGATCAGTATTGACATCCGCCCAACATCATAATGGCCCTCAAACCGCGCAAATTCTTTCTAGATGTTCAAGATCGCATTTTCGTTGCTGGTCCAAACAATACTTTTCGCTCAGAGGCTCCCATATTTTTTAACGAAGATGTTGAAAACATCGAGCTGTATTTTTTGCAGCCAAACGACAGAAGGACCGGGTATCGCTACATTGACATCTCCGGTTCTACTGTTAGTTTTGCAGTCGGTGTAACGGCTCCGGCTGCTTTGCAAACTGTTTGGACCGCGGGAGGACTTTCGCCAATATCAGCGTCCGCGTCTGTTGTTATTACGGGAGGCAGCGGGACTAATGCAGAGCAGCGCATTGATTTTGCGCAGCGTCCTGACAGGGGATCGTTTGCATTTTCTTTGCCTGCGCGCACGGCTTCTGTTGCTTCCATAACAAATTATTTATTTAGAACAACCGCTGCGCACGGACTATACAATGGACAACCTGTAACGCTTACGGGATTTTCTGCGCCGTCTGGTTTTGTAAATGGGGGAACTTACATTGTGCAAAGTGCCAGCACGTTTGCGTTTGCTATTGGCAGCGATACAACTGCGACGACTACAATTTTAGCGGAATCCGTGAGCGGCGGCACGGCAGAAGTTGCCGCGCAAACTACGGCCACAATTCCCTACAATGCTAATGCTGCAAGCGTCCAAGCAGCGTTAGATAATGCAAACATTAGCGCAACAGCCAGCGGCACGCCGTTAGATGAATCAATAACGCTGGCATTTTCTGGATCGTATAGCGGAGTCGCGCTGTCCGCAGGATCTATTATCGCAAACACGCTCTACACAAATCCGCATTTATCCGGCAATGTTAATTTCGCCACTACGGAAATTGCTGACTTGCTCAATCAGGGCATTACTTCCGTGAACATAGAGGTGCAAGTTAGCAGCGGTGCATTGCGGCACACTTTTACGCAAGCGGCGACGCTTGCTGAAGATATTATCTCGGCCCTTAGTCCTTCGCCTTTGCCTGTCGTCACGGCTACTTCGTTTAGCTTGCTCGACTCCTCTGGCGATGTTTGGACGATCTCGGTAACGCCGGAGGGCGAGCTACAACTTAGTCATGTATAAAAAAACTATCACATCTTTGTTTTGTGCGTTAATCGCCTTGGCGGCAGACAGCTTTTCCCAAACGTATTTGACCGTTACCGCAGATTCTAATCGCGTTATTAGAACAAATTACACTCTGGTTTTTAGTCAAATTACCGACCTTACAAATGCCACGTTTGCGATCAGCAACATTACATCGTTGCAAACTGCGTTGGATGACAAGCTGGCAACCAATGGCTCGGCTGCCTCTCTTTCTAACTTCCCGTCATACTTGCTGCAAACCAATGGCGATGCCGCTGGCCTAACTAATTTCCCCACGCTTAACCAAAGCACCACCGGAACAGCATCAAATGTAACGGGCGTTGTGGAGGTTGTTAATGGCGGCACGGGAGCGTCTGATACAACGAACGCGCGGATTAACTTGTTGCCCTCTTATACGGCCAATTACATTTTGGCCGTTAACACTAACGCAACTGATGTTGAGTGGGTTGTTAATAGCGCTCAGGGTGATTGGTGGACAAATGCGCCGACCACTAATGTTTCTTTTACAACCAACACCGGATCTGCGGATCAGATCCTTGCCCTTTCTACGAACTTGGTTGATCTGTATTGGACAGACGCGCCATCCGGCGGCGGCGGTTTTCTTAATGCGAGCAATGCAATTTTAATCGGCACGAATGTAAATAGCGTTAGCACTAACGCGACCGCGCAAAGCAACAGCATTACAATCGGCAACACGCTAACAAATCACCAAGACAACATCCTTATCGGCAGCCAACAAAACTACTATTACGAACCTGTCGCCAGCAACGCAATCGCCATCGGCCACAAAGCTCGACTCGGAAATCACAAAAGCATTGCCATCGGTTATGACGCCAGCGTGCGCTACGGCGCGCAAGGTAATGTCTGCATCGGCGCAGCCGCGCAAACAGGCAGTTCGCTCGGCGCGTATAATGGCGTGCAGCTCGGAGACGGCATCGTTGGCTCTAACAGCGTGACGGGAAATTGTTTCCAAGTGTATGATTGGGGCGTTATGTATCAAAACGATTGGCAAGCCGTAGCCAATTCCACAGACGCCGGAAAAGATTTGATGCAGATTGGCGATCCGTCTGCGTCTAACAAAGTAATTCTTTCTTCGGGAACGATTGGGCAAGATACGCTTTGGACAAATGCAACGGCCCTAATGCCAATTCTGGTAACGGGAACAAATTACATAACCACCAACGTCTCGGTTGTCGGAACTAATAACACAAACACTCTCGTGTTTTCTAATGGAATCTTAGTGGAAGTCACTACGCCATGAGCGATGCGGAAAAAGAACAAGTTAAAGCGTGGCTTTTTAAGGCTTCGTTTTCTATCGGCTTCACTTGCGCCCTACAAATTGTTGCCTTTGTCTGGTTTATCAGCAAGCTCGACAGTCGCGTTACTGCTATCGACGAAGATATAACGCGGCTACTTCCTCGAGTGGAATTGTTAGAGCGCGATTATTGGAAACGGGGGGGAAAATAAAATGGCTCTATATGGTGCGTGCCCTGTCGAGGTCGATTTGTGTCTCCCGCAAGGCCAGACCTTTTCACAATCGTTTCGTTGGAAACAGGACGGCGCTGTTGTTGATCTCAGCGGCTACGTTGGTCGCGCCATGTTTCGTTCTACTTACGAAGCGCCGACCGTTGCTCTTTCTCTCACAACCGCCAACGGAGGCGTATCAATCTCGGCGCTTGGTGGACTGATTACTTTATCCGCTTCGGCGGCGTCGATGTCAGCGATTACCGCGGGACGGTATGTTTATGACATGGAGCTAGAGTCGAGCACGGGCATTGTTAAGCGTCTTGTCGAAGGCGTTGCACAAGTGACGCGCGAAACAACTAGGTAAAATCCGACATGGCTGACGTAATAGAAATTTTGACCACGGCAACCGAGGTTGTCGAAGTTGCAGCGACCGGACCGCAAGGGCCACCGGGGCCGACAGGGCCAGCCGGAACAACAGATTGGAATGATCTTACCAACAAGCCTACGGCGTTTAATCCGACAGCGCACGCTGCGACTCACGCCGATGGTGGCACAGATTCTATCCAACCTTTTGCTGGCGTGCAACTTGACGTTGCAAACCCTGACGCAAGTCCCTCCGTGGGCCAATTTGTTTGGAATGATGCCGATGGAGTTGCCAATGTTTTGCTCAAGGGAGGCAATGTTACTTTGCCCGTCGGGCAAGCGACAACGCATCGTGTGCATAACGGAACGGCTGCCGATTTTGTAAAAGGACAGGTCGTTTATTTAAGCGGCTCCCAAGGTCAGCGCGTTGCTGCCGAACTTGCTGATAATAGCAGCGAGGCCACGGCAGGGAGAACGTTTGGTTTTGTCGCCGAAACTATATCCAGAAACGCAGACGGATTCATTGTGAGCGAGGGCGTTTTGTCGGGCGTGAATACGCAAGGCATGGCCGATGGCGCGGTTCTCTATCTCGGAACAAACGGCGCATATACAACGACAAATCCTCTCGCGCCTTTGCATGGTGTAGTCCTCGGCGTTGTTATAAAAGGAAACAGCGTTGGCGCGGGATCTATCTTTGTAAAGATTGTAAATGGGCCAGAACTAGGCGACTTGCACGATGTTCTTATTTCAAATGTCAATGACCGCGAGGTTTTGACCTATTATGCGCAGGACTCTCGTTGGATCAATCGTCCTTTGGAAACGCAGTATATTCAAGGCATCAGCGCGTTCGGACGCACTTTGATAGACGATGCAAGCGCGACAGCAGCGCGCACCACGCTAGGTTTAGACTCGGATGATCCGGTGTCCTTTGGGAGCGTTGCGCTTTCTACTGGTGGGGCCTTTCAAACTTTTTACGACGACATTGGATTTGTGACGGCCTCCAATTTTTTGTCTGACAGCGGGATCTTTCTCGGGGCAAAACCGAGCAGCGAAGGAAACCCCACGTACCAATATGTCAGAGGCAACCTTATTGAGCTGCTGACAGGTTATGACACAAACCAGTCTGCGGAAGTTGGCGATCCCGCACGGGTGGTTGTAAAGCGTGTTACTGCGTCATCAACAGTCTCTCAAGCGCAATTTACATTTCCCTCAACAGGCGGCGAACTTATTAGCACGGGACAAGCAAGTGTGGCCGTAGCCGCTGACACTGTTGTAAAACGAGACGGCAGCGGACAAATTAGTGTCTCCGAAATCTATGCCGACGACTTTTTCCAATATCCTGTGCTTAATTGGTTGTCGCCGGAGGGCAGTTATATTCGCGCAAGACGCTTTGAAGATCCCGCTGGCGATCTTGTAATGGAAAAATGGCCTGCCAGCGGTAATGGTGCGTATTCGGTCAACATCGCTGGCGGTTTGTCGCCGAGTCTTGTAGGAACTCACAATGTTGCCATTGCTCCGTTTAGCGGCGACCAATTAACAACAGGAACTCGCAATTTTTTCCTCGGCGGTTACGCGGGATTGTTTGCCACGACAGGCAACGACTCGGTGGCAGTCGGCTACGCGGCTCAACAGCATTTTCGCGGCAATTTTAACATGGCATTGGGCACGAGTGCGCTCAAGGGGCAGTCGGCGGGAAATCTTGGGCAGGGAAATAACAACTGCGTAATCGGCGTTAACGCGGCACAAAATGCGCTTTCTTTCGGGTGG
>Ga0070746_10000835_pt1 | contig 18458 bp, 10 predicted proteins | sample VirMetDEL_Mar_21_FD_77016 | JGI IMG/M metagenome (GOLD analysis project Ga0070746, IMG submission 77016) | Aqueous microbial communities from the Delaware River and Bay under freshwater to marine salinity gradient to study organic matter... | ecosystem: Environmental > Aquatic > Marine >...
TGAATCAAGTCAATCGACTAATTATGAATTCACTAAAGGTTCAATTTTAGATGATACACAGAGATTGGTTGATGCTGCAGACGGACTTCCAGGTGATGCTAAATTACAACATGTTGGTAATGCTATTGACCAAGTATCAAAAGTCTTTAATGATGGTTATAAAGAATTAACCAAAGGTTCAAGAGTTATTAATTATGTTAATAATGCCTCAGGACAAATTGAAGGTAGAGAATATTGTAGAGTATTTACAAAAGACCGTCCATATCTTTTCATGAATGAACTACAAAAAGAAACGGGTATGACCACCGAAAACAGAAGGTTCACTTATTCTGTTTTAGATAAGACATATAACTTAAACATTGCACCGATTAGAGGAGAAGACTCTACTAATATTATTGATGGTAGAGTTAAAAAATATATGTTCTCAATAGAGAACTTAGCGTGGAGAACATCCACCAAACCTGGTTTTACATACCAAGATTTACCACATTGTGAGAGAGGTCCAAATGGAGGTCGTATTATGTGGTTCCCACCTTATGATATGGGTGTGAGTGAAACAAATTCTGCGAATTGGAATAGTAATGAATTTTTAGGTAGACCTGAACCAATTTATACATATAACAACACCACGAGACAAGGTAGTTTATCTTGGAAAATTGTTGTTGACCACCCGTCAATATTAAACGCCATAGTTGACAAAGAATTGTCAAAAGAAAGTAATGAAAGGGTTACTGCAATTGTTGATAGTTTCTTTGCTGGATGTAGAGATTATGACATTTATGAGTTAGCTCGTAGATTCCCTCAATTTACGTATCAGGACATTTATGATATTATCACAACAAATCCTGACCCTGAAGTTGTTAAGAAAGTGTATAAAGAAGAAGTGCCTCCTGAACCACCTGAACAACAAACCAAAACAGAACCTGATGAAAAAATATTTGATAGTAATGAAAGTTATGATTTTGCATTTTATTTTCATAATGATGTTCCTGGTCCTAGAAATGCCACAGCAACCGCATCGACCTTAACTTATGCACAAGTGTTGACGGATTATTTAGGTAGAGAAACCGATTATGAAAAAGAACCAGACGATGACCAAAAACAACCTGTAAAAACTTTTTTTGACACAAAAGTTAAAACTATTGAAGAGAATACAAATAAGTTGGTTAAAAAAATTGGTGATGCATTAATTGCTGACCATAAATTAACTGTTACTTTAATTGGTTCTGCCTCAGCACCTAATCCTAACCCACCTGCGGGTGTTAGTCCGTTTGCATATAATAAAGCTTTATCGAAAAGACGTATAGATAGTGTTAGGAAATACTTTTTATGTAAAACGGATATTAATGGTAAAACATTACAAACATGGGTTGATGAAGGTAAATTAAAGATAGTTGAAGACCCAAAAGGGGAACAAGCTTTTATTGAAACCGAAAATGGACAAATTAGTTGTACTGAAGATTTAACAGGGGCAGATAAAATTTACTCAACAGACGCGATGTACTGTAGAAGAGTTAAGATTGTATCTATTGATGATGAACCACCATTGATTGAAGTTCCAATAGAACTTGATGTTGACGAGACACAACCTGTTAGTGGTAATCAAAGTGATATGGAGGCACCAGGAAATCCAACACCTAAAAAACCCGTTACAACCGCAAAAAGAAGAGAACAGATTGCTAAGATTATAGTTAAAAAACTTCTTACAGAATGTGACTATTTTGATTTGGTTAAGGACGAGTCACCGATGGCATACGATGGTATAAAAGAGAAGTTAAAATATTTCCAACCAGCATTCCACGCTATCACACCTGAAGGTCTTAATTCAAGATTAACCTTCTTACAACAATGTATAAGACCTGGTGACACCATACCTGTTATTGGTCCTGACGGTAAGCCAACAGAAAGTGATGCGAGAAACACCGCATTTGGAGCTCCCCCTATTTGTATTTTAAGAATTGGAGATTTTTACCACACAAAAATTGCAATTAACCAATTAGGTATACAGTACGAACCTTTAACTTTTGATTTAAATCCTGAAGGTATTGGGGTTCAACCTATGATTGCTAATATTAATATGTCTTTTTATTTTATCGGTGGACAAGGGCTTAAGGAACCTGTTAATAGGTTACAAAACGCATTAAGTTTTAATTATTATGCCAACACTGAGGTATATGATGAGAGGAGTATTGTAACTGATAATAGTTTGGACGAGTTAAATGCTGAGATATGGGAGGACATCCAACTTAGTTTGGATGAAAATGGTAAACCAAAAATTGATATTGTCCCTGATGCTGGAAATGCAATTGGTGATTTTATTGGTGAGGAAACACTTAATAATTATTCTGCGGGTACCGCAACAACAATTAGTGGTCAGATATCTTATAAGAATAAAACTAACGAGCTGGTTGATAATTCTAAAAGATATGTGGATTCTGTAATAACAAGTTTAACTGATATAATAGGTCAATATTCATTTGATTTCTTATACTATATGGAACAAAGACCGTATTCTTTCGGATATATGACAGGATATTATAATGAAAATAATTTATTCACAGGGACATCAGTTACTGCGAATATTTTTGGTAACCCTGTTGGATTACAGAGTAAGATAGATACTCTTTTTACAAATGCATTGACAGATGTTGATAACAATACATGTCCTATATTGTCAGGCATAACTAATCAGTCATTTAAAAATAGAGATATTACAAAATTAAAGAAAAACATAAAAAGTTATATAACCAATAAAAAGAATAACTTTTTATCTAAAGCAACTTCAGCTATATCAAATATAACAAATAATGAACTTAAATTAATAAGAGATATTGACCAGTTAAGTTTTGTGTTAACAAATACTGATGGTTATGACATCAGTACTTCGGAAACAATACTATTAGATTTAAGCGGAACCACTGAAGTATTTACTGACAACCCATCAGGTTATACCAACACATATGAAGAATTAAATGGAGACGTAAATAAAGTTGGTAAAGATTTAACAGGTTTTTATGATTCTATTTTTACAGGTAATGATTCATTATTGAGAGGTAATGTTTTTAATACTGGTTACACCTTTACATTATTACCCGAACCTTATAAAACTAATTTACCGTATGTAAGATTTATGCATATATTCTATAATGAAGTATTAAATAATGGAGAAGACCTAATAAAAAATTTAATGGGTGAAGATTTATACAATAACAACCAACAAATGAAAGATTTTATATCTAAAAAAGTTTTAGGTAGAGAAGGCACTGATGATATTGTTATTGGTAATGATTTAATATTAGGTAGTGAAGGATTATATAATCCTGGTAATAATATAGTTATTCCTGGCATTAAACCAATTGATGGGTTATATCAAATTTATAGAATAGTATTTTTAAATGGTAAAAATTACTTTAATGATTTTAAAAAAGAATCAAAGGTTAATGATTTTTCAACTTATAAGCCCTTCCCAATAGAAAAAGAAAGGGTGTTTAATTATACAAAAATTCCTAATAAAGATATTAAAAATTATCCAAATAAACTAAGTATGTATAGAAAACTTTATTCAGGACTAAATCAACAATCAAACACTTCGGGACCAACAAATTGGCCTAATGTTATTTTTAACGGTATTGTAAACTTTAAGAAATGAGGTATTGGAATAGATATAGCGACTTTTTAGTAAACGGTGAACAAACTGTTGTGCCTTTTGTAAAAATCCCTTCAAAAACTACAGATAAGAGGTATATTTACAGAACGGGTAGGAGTAGACTGGATAAAATCAGTTACGAATTTTACGACTCGCCTTATTTTGGGTGGTTAATAATGGCTGCAAATCCTCAATATGGTGGGTTGGAAAAGAATATTACTGACGGAGCATTACTATTTATTCCATATCCATTAAATGCGTCCATACAGGATTATAAAACAGCTTTAGATAACCACTTCTTCTATTATGGCAGATAACAAATTTTATAATAATCAAAAAGTTTTTGTAGAAGCTGATTTTGAAAACATTGTTGTAATTGACCCAAATAAGGTGGTTAATGAAGACGGCACTGTTGAGGAAAGATTAGTTAATCATGAAAATTTGGTTATGTATGCAAATTTAGAAGCGAGGATTATACCTCGTACTAAACTAGCAAATGGTAGTAGTTATAGTGACAGTATTAAGACAGTTGGTGTTGGTCAATTAGATATTAACTTTTTAAAAGGTAGACAAACAAAAGACGACTATGAAGGTCCCAATAGTCCAAATGTTAATTCTTCAAGCAAAAATCCTTCTTATATGGATGCTAGTTGGACTGACCAATTTTTATTTTCTGAAAGAAAAACCGCTCAAGATGTAGACACACAACTTTTAGGTATTACTCGTATTAGTATTAAAATGAATGCGTCCTTTGTTCCAACAGTAACGGTTGAAATGACGGATATTCAAGGAAGAGTATTATTTGAGCACGGAGACCAATCACCTTACGGAGTATTTTTTCAATTACCTTATCCTATCTTTATATTAACAGTTAAGGGTTATTACGGAAAAGCAATCAAACTTGAATTGATGTTGGAAACATTCAACGCAAGATTTGACCCTTCTGACGGTAGTTATAAAGTTACAACAAATTTTAAAGCAAGAAGCCACGCACTATTAAATGATACGTTGATTGATTATTTGTATGCTACACCACATATGTATTCTAAAGTATATGAGGAAGATTCTCAAACAACAAATACATTGGCATCGTCTGAAGATTCTTTAGTTCCTGTTACTCCTATTGAAACGACAAAAGGTTATGAGAAAATAAAAGAAACCTACAGGTTATACAAACAAAAAGGTTTAATAGATGAAAATTTTCCTGAAATAACACTTAACCAAATGATAATGAAATTGGAAAATTTCAATAAGTTGGTTATGGAATCATATGATAAAGAAGATATGTCAGTTTTAACTAATATAGTTAAATATGAAAATGATATAAATCAGTACAGGTCGTCAATTTATCCGAATAGTGGAAAAAACTGGTTTAATAGATATATTGAAAAAAGTAGTATTATAATATTAAAAGACCCAAACGCACCAATTTTATATGAGTTAAGTAAAGAATTAGATACTGAACAAAAAAAAGAAGACGCTTTAAGTGATTTATCGGCAATTATCGGGGAGTACAATAGAAAGTTATCGGCAAACCCAACGTTCGGAGTTGCTGGAAAGTATACAATTGAGGGTAAAACGTATAGTGATAGTGAAATAACTCTTAATATTAAAAAGTCAGATTTTATTAAAAATGTATACAATTATGATGATATTGATTTTGTTGCCACTTATACAAGAACGAGAGGTAAAACTCCTACAGACATAGAATTAAATAAATTCAAAACTGATTTTATACAAAGAATTGAAGCTCAAAGGGTCAAACTTGATGAAAATTTTCAGGTAATTGACCAATCTAATTTAAAAGGTTCTTTTATTGTTTTTGGTAATAAAAATAAAAACGCTAATTTTTCAGATAGAAGTTTTTTAGGTAAACTATCAGATGCGAGTAAAAATTTTGAAACACTTAAAAATGAAATTGAAGAGAAACTTTCTAAATCTTTAGCAAATAAAGTACAATCATCAGATATTGGTTTAGGGTTTATGCCTACAATTAATAATGTCTTAGCCGTTATTTGTGCGGGGGCGGATGCATTTTATAAATTAATGGATGATGTACATAAAGATGCTTGGGAAGTTAGAAATAATCCTGTAAGATTAAAATCAATCATTTCACCAGAAAAACAAGGAGTATCAACAGACGGAAAAATACCGAGAGAAATGTTTTCAGAAACTATAGTTTATGCGGACGGTACCGAAAAACAAGTTTTAAAAGACACTGCATCTGTTTATCCATGGCCACAATATTTTGAAAAAGTTGTTAATGAAGATGATAAGGTTGAATGGCAAATAAAATATCCTGGTGAATCGGGCTCGATTAATAACACTCAGGCATGGGATTATACTATTTGGCCTGAAGTACAATTTGTGGAAGAATATTTAAAAGGTTCTTTGGAGAAAGAGAATCCAATTATGTTACCTATTGTTAATAACAATTTACAAAATAATCCATATATTTTCCCGAACGCAATTGAATTTCCATTTCAAACAACACCATACTTATCAGGTGATGATTTATCATTGTTATATGAAATTTGGGAAAGAACTTATTTAGCTTCATATTATACTAAGTTAGCCAAAAACAATAACTTCAAAAAAAATATGTACCAAATATTAAGTGATTTTGAAGTTAAAAATGTTACAGAATCGATTACTAATTCACCTAACTTAAAACAACTTTTACAACAATTTAAGTTTAGTAACCAAACATTTATTCAAACATTAAGAAGTGGGTCTAGCAATGGTCAGGGTGTACTATGGAATCAAAAAATACGTGATTTATTCACCAATCAAACAGTTAAGACTGCGGTCGAAAATGATTTTGGAATCTACAGTATTGACTCATTGAACTCAAATTCAACTCATATTAATGGGGTTGATAGTTCATTAGAAAAATTAGAAGAGTATCTACAAAGTACTGATTCTAATGTTGGTAGTTTTTTAGACACATATCCATTTAATAATCTCCAATGGTTAAAAAGTAATTTATCAAACGGTGTTTCTGTGAATTCTATTGATGGGGCAAACACCACAACTAAAATATTAAAATTTGATAAGAATAAAAAAACGTTTAGTACGTTTGACGATTCTACTGATGATAATGATAGTAAAACCTATTTAACTTATTTAGATTTTCCGTTAAATGTTCCTGATAACCCAAATCAAATTTTAGCGGTTATTGATGGTTCAAACCCAAATGGTCAAACTGGTAATTTTACCACACAAGAACAGGCAATAGATTATTATGAAGACAGAACATTTGATAAGAGGTATTTAACTGAAGGTGTTTTAGATTATGGTTCAGATTATGATACGGCAACTAACAACCTAACACCTACACAAACAACTTCATTATTGAATACACCATATTTTGTTAATTCATTATTAAAAAGTGTTGAAAATAAAAAGGCGAAAGCGGATAACCCCAATGTAACATTGGGTTATATGTACTTAAACTCTTTACCACTATCTACGTTAAGTGAAAAGTATTTAACCAGAGAAATACAAAGCGATGGTAGTGATAGCGATATTCGATTAGATTATATATTTGCAGGTCTTAGTAAGATGTCTGCAATACATAAAGCCGCGTACCTATGGGTTTTAAAATATGGTTCGATATGGAACAGGTATAAAACTTTTAAAGAAACGGGTACGGACATTCTAAATGATGTATGGAAAGATTTTGATTTCATTGATGGTTATGACCCAATAAATCAAGACTTTACAACACAATATAGTATTAAGAATTATACAGGGGGTACCTATACTTATAATACTGAAAAATTAGACACAACCTTAGTCTTAACAAATACTTACGAATCTTTAGAAATTAATAACGGACTTTACCCTAAGGTAATTAATTCGTTATACTATTTCTTCACAGGTAAGGATATCTTTACTAACTACACTCAACAAGAATGGGACGATGCATATAATAATGAGGGATTAAGAATTGGTATTAGTAATAGAGAAAATATTCAAAATTACGATATAAATAATCCTAATCGAACAATAGATTATAGAGGATGGTCACAATTTTTTGATATTAGCGGAAGTGATGATTTTGTATTTGAAACAGATGATAAACTATTAACGGTACCTTCTGTTGGTTACCTTAAATTTAATCAAACAAAATTAGAATGTTTTGATGTCAATGGTAAAATAAAACAACCAATTCAGGCAAATCAAGCAGTTCAGAATGGTAGCGTTAGAAGTTTTTGGTCGGCACCTAACTTTGGGTATTTTAATAATGATTGGGTAAAGAAGCCTGGAATTGATGAGTATATTAAAGTAATTGATAATTCAAAAGAACAACAAGATTCTTTTAATGTTGTAAATAATAATTCAAATTCATCTTATAAATCTATTGATGAAATATTTGCAATTTTCCCAAAAGAAATTTTAGATGAGTTTGAAAGACACTTCCTTAATTTCTGTAAGGATAATAACAGTTATGGTGATATTGTTATAAACCCAACAGATGTTAATAACAGCACTTATTTGGGTTCTGAGGTTACAAAGTATAATTGGAATATTGAGGAAGTTATGAAGAGTTTATTTGTTGTTGATAAACCATCTAATTTTAGTGGTCAACAATCAGTAACTGATATCAGTAATATTGCAACTAACCAAGCTAAAAACTTTGTTAGTTTAAATACGGACCAATTAAAGAACTCTAAAGTAGTAATGAAAATAGGTAATCCAGGTAATTTTAACAGAAGAGTTTTTGATTCATTCTCAAATAACGAAAACTTTATTCCTGTAGATAAAATTGATTTTGGTACTTATGTTAACGGTAGCCTCCCAACACAGAATGGAACCACTACTCTTTCTGCTAGTGAATTACAAAACCCAGACGCTTGGAACGCCATGTATCTATATGTTGGTCAATACAACGGTGCGGGTTTACAATACAGTGACACGGGGTCAACATTTACTGACTTCTTCGTTGATATGAATGTTGCATTTACTGAAGATAATGTCATTAATTTATCAAAAATTATTAAAATATACGGTTCTTTAAAATACAACAACAATAGTTTAACACCGTCTGATTTTAGAAGTTCATATGAGGATTACCTAAATTTGCAATCTCAATTTCAAGTTAATATCTTAAATCATATGTTCTTTAAATTTAATAAAGATTTACCTAAAGTAACAGAAACTCCCGACAACACCATTGTGTCTAAATTAGATGGTGATACAAACAAAAATGAGTTATGGACGGTTTTTAAAAACTTTAATGACCGATGGATTTCAGGGCAAGACTTCAAAGAGAGAACAATATTTGAAGAATTTTTATTTATAGATAAAGCCAATAGGCCGATAGGTAATGATGTGATTATTAATGTTGAAAGTTTAAGATTGTTTTTAAGAAAAACACAAGCAACACTAAACTTATATCAACTAATTGGACATATTCTTCAAGAAAATAATTTTACTTTTATGCCTACACCAACCTATGCAAATTTCTATGGAAGAAATACAAGAAGTAAAAATAATCAACCTGACCCTAAATATGCAGATATTGGTAATCCCGTATTTGGAACATTTTTAGAGGTTGACACTTATGGTTCAGAACCTAAGTTTCTTGCAATTTATGTTGGTAAAACCTCTGAAACACTTAAAACAGATAAGGAAAATGAAAATTTCCTTTATAAAGACGATTCGTTTTTATTAAGTAAACCAAATCCAAATCCATTATTGGCTTCAGAAAATACAGACGACTATTCTAATAGAAATAAGGTGGTTGGTTTTAACGTTGATTTTGGAGTTAGAAATCAGGGTATATTTAAATCAATTGCTCTTGATATGTCACAGAGAAAAAATGTAGCACCAACATTTCAAGTTTTGGCTGATATGGGTTCAATGGGTGAAGGTCAAAAAGTTGCACAACAAACAGCAAACCTTTATAACTTCTATAAAAATGGTTCGTACAACTGTACAGTAACAAGTATGGGTAATGCTATGATACAACCCACAATGTACTTTAATTTAAGATATGTGCCGATGTTTTATGGTGCATATTTGATTTTAAATGTTAATCATGATATCACACCTAGAGATTTTATAACAACATTTGAAGGGGTTAGGGTACCAATACATTCTTTAGAAATACCTGATGATTTGGTTTCAAGTGTTAATCGAGAAATTGTACAATCATATAAGACTCAAATTAAAAGAGCGGTTACCTCTGTTGGTGCAAACCAAACTATTAGTGATAACGTAGAAAGAGAAAATGCGGTTAGAAATAGTAATACTCCAAACGAGAATAAAAATGAAACACAAGAAAATAACTGTACAGAACTTGCAGAAAGAAATGTTAATTATGTTAGTTTATCAAGAAAAACACTTACACCGTCAAATCTGAAAACACTAATAGAATCAAAAGTACCTAACTACACAGATAATCAAAAGAAATATTTATTCTCAACTGCATTTGTTGAGTGTGGTAATAGTTTAAGTACTATTAACTATAACTTATATAATCTTAAAAATGATAAGACAAAACCTAAATTTAATATTTCTTATAACAAACAAGTTTGTGTTAAAGAAGGTTCATATAGTGTTCCATACATTGCTTTTGATTCATTTGATGAACCTATTACTTTTATGGTTAGTTTTATTAGAAATTATGATACATTAATTTCATCGTTCTTAGAAAATACAAAAATAAATAATGATTTAGCGTTGGCTTTTACTTATATATGGTACTATACTTTAAGGTACACCAATCGAAACACCACAATCACTCAAACGGGTATAGAAGATAATCAAATAATAACAACAATTGATTCAGAATTATCAAAACAAACGACAGCAAAAACATTATTTGACAATGCTTATAAAGTATATAAGAAATGGAATTATCAGTGGGGAGTGATATAATTTTGGAAAATTGCCAACTTTGATATATTTATAATAAAAAGATTATGGACACTAAAACATTATTAGACCAATTTTTATCAAAAGATACTCGTATGACAGAGAGAGACGCTGGTAATGGTTACAAAGAAGTTTGTGACTTAGATACTGGTGATTGTTATACTGTTAGAATGAGAGACGGCCTTATCGAAAGAGTGGATAACACAATGAAATTAAATAGAACATTAAAAGTTGAAACACCTCATGGGGTTAAAACTCTTTTAAATGGTTAAAGATTAAACTTATGTCAGTAGAAAGAAAAATTTTAGAAGAAGTTAATAGGTATAAACATATTAACAAATATCTTGGAGAACAGGAAGACCCCGCTGCCGATTTAGGTGGAGACTTAGGTGGTGGTGATTTAGGTTTGGATGCAGAACCTGCTGGTGATGCTCCTGCAGAACCTGTTGACGTGGCTAGTGACCCCGATGTTGAGGTTGTAGACGAGCCAAGTACTGAAGGTGATGAAGCACCTGCTGAACCTGCAAGTGATATGGGTACTGAAGAAGGTGGTACCGAAGAATTGGATATTACTGACTTAGTAACAACACAAAAAGATATGTCCTCAAAACAAGAGGAGTATATGGAGACCATGATGGATAGATTAAATGACCTAACTTCAAAGTTAGAAGATATGGACCAAATCCTTCAGAAAATAAATGATTTGGAACATAAGGTAGAAAAGTACCGTCAAAAATCTCCTGAAGAAAAATTACAGTTAAGAAGTTTGGATAGTTATCCTTACAATCAAAAATTAACTGATTTCTTTGTTGATAAGGAAGTTGAAATGGAAAAAACAGGTAAGAATGAATATATTTTAACACCTGACGATGTTGAGAATTATTCAGAGAGTGACATCAAAAAATCTTTCGACCAACCTTTTGAAGATGAAGAAAGAATGTAATTGACAAACACAAAATAACTAACTATAATAAGACCACAATTCGTGGTCTTTTTTATTTTGTAACCATTTGACTAACTCAAGTTGTATGTTATATTTAAGATAGAGTAACAGAATAATAAATTTTTAAAGAGAAAAACAGAGAAATTATGGCAAATGCTTTAGACGCAGTACTGGCACAGTACGAGAAAAACACCACTAAAAACAGCGGTGGTAATCAGTCGATGTCTCAAGAAGACCGACTAAAACGTTATTTCACAACGTATCTCCCAAAGGGGACTAAATCAGGACAGAAGAGAGTTCGTATTCTTCCTACATCAGACGGTTCTTCACCATTCAAAGAAGTATGGTATCACGAAGTTCAGATTGATGGTAAGTGGACTAAACTCTACGACCCAGGTAAAAACGATGGTGAGCGTTCACCACTTACTGAGGTTTACGATGAGTTGATGTCAACAGGTAAAGAGTCAGATAAGGAATTGGCTCGTCAATACCGTCCACGTAAATTCTACATCGTAAAACTTATTGACCGTGAAAATGAAGAAGATGGTCCTAAGTTTTGGAGATTCAAAGACAACTACAAACAGGAAGGTATTTTGGACAAAATCATTCCTATTTGGAAAGCTAAAGGTGACATCACCGACGCTAACGAAGGTCGTGACCTTATTATTGAATTAGCAAAAGCTAAAACTCCAAAAGGTATTGAGTATACAGTTGTACAAACTGTTATGTACGATGACCCTTGTCCTATTTCTGCGGAGGCAGACCAACAAAAAGAATGGGTTGAAGATGAGTTGACATGGCAAGATGTATATGCTCAAAAACCTGTTGAGTATTTGGAGGCAATTGCAAGAGGTGAAACTCCTGTATGGAATAGTGAATTGAAAAAGTATGTTTATGGTGATGACGAAGAAATGACCATTGGTGGTTCAAGTTCTTCATCTACATCAGAAGAAACTCATGAGGACCCACAAGCGGACCAAGAAGTTGACGATGATTTACCATGGTAAACAATTTAATATAAGTGGTGTGGGGAATACCTGCACCACTTTTTAATTATCAAGAATATGGCAATAAAGAAAAAAGATTTTAATAGTATAAAGAAGAAGTTCTCAACTTCTGCAAAATATAAACCACAAAGGTTTTTTGATTTGGGACCTGCATTTTTGGATGCGGTTGGTGTCCCTGGTCCTGCTATTGGTCATTTAAATATGTTCTTGGGTCATTCAGATACAGGTAAGACAACCGCATTGGTTAAAACTGCGGTTGATGCTCAGAAAAAGGGTATTCTTCCTGTGTTTATTATTACAGAACAAAAATGGTCATTTGAACACGCGAAACTTATGGGTTTTGAGTGTGAAGAAGTTGTTGATGAAGAAACAGGAGAATTAGATTGGGATGGTTTCTTTATTTTTAACAACAATTTTGAGTATATTGAACAAATCACTGATTTCATTAATGAGTTGTTGGATGCTCAAGCAAAAGGTGAATTAGAATATGATTTATTATTCTTATGGGATTCTGTTGGTTCAGTTCCTTGTAAGATGACTTTTGAAGGTAAAGGTGGTAAACAACACAACGCCGCCACATTGGCAGACAAAATCGGAATGGGTATTAACCAACGTATTTCAGGGTCTCGTAAATCGGATTCGCAATATGAAAACACATTAGTTATTGTAAACCAACCGTGGGTGGAATTACCCGACAACCCATTTGGTCAACCAAAAATCAAAGCTAAAGGTGGTGAATCCATTTGGTTGAATTCATCTTTGGTATTTTTATTTGGTAATCAGAAAAATGCGGGAACAAACAAAATCACTGCGGTGAAAGATAAGCGTAAAGTAAAATTTGCGGTTAGAACAAAAATTTCTGTGATGAAAAACCACATTAACGGTTTGGGTTATGAGGATGGTAAAATCATTGTAACACCTCACGGTTTCTTGGCGGGAAAAGAATCTGCAGAAGAGAAAAAATCGATTGAAAGTTATAAGACGGCTCAATCAGAATATTGGAAAGAAGTCATTGGTGTTGCTGGTGATTTCAAATTGGAAGAAGAAAAAGAAGAAGTGTAACCCTTTAAGGTATAACAGGTGGTTAAGACATTATTAGTTGACGGAAATAATTTATTTAAAATAGGTTTTCACGGGGTAAGAGATTTTTATCACGATGGGAAACATATTGGAGGAATTTACCACTTCGTCAATACAATCAAAAAGTTTTTATCAGAACACAATTACGACAAAGTAATCGTCTTTTGGGATGGAGAAAATAACTCCTCCCAAAGACGACTTATTTTCCCTGAGTATAAACAAAATCGCAGACAAACATTAAACGAAGCCAAACGGGAATCTTTTGATTGGCAAACTCAAAGGGTTAAAGCATATTTGGAAGAAATGTTTATTCGTCAGGTATCGGTGGATAATACTGAAAGTGATGACTTAATCGCATATTATTGTCAAATATCCGAAGGTGAATATAAAACCATATTCTCTTCAGATAAAGACCTCACGCAACTTATCTCTGATGATGTTGAGGTGTACCAACCCATGAAGAAGATAACTCTTAAGAAAGGAGATATGGTACCTTTAAAGGACATCTCAATACCACATGAGAACATCGCAACATTCAAAATTATTTCAGGTGACAAATCCGACAATATTGATGGAATTCAATATATGGGAGAAAAAACATTTGTTAAATTATTTCCTGAGATAGTTGACAATGCGGTGTCTGTTGATGATATTGTTATTCGTGCAGAGGAATTACACAAAACAGATAAAGACAACCGAGCATTACAAAACCTTTTGTCAGGAAAAACAAGACGAGGGGTTTTTGGTGAAGAGTTTTTTGATATTAACAAAAGACTGGTTGATTTATCAAACCCATTACTTGATGAAGAATCAAAAGAACTTATTGAATTATATTATCGAGAAGAGTTGGACCCCGATGGTAGAGGATATAAGAATCTGATGAGAATGATGATGAGTGATGGTATTTTTAAGTACTTACCCAACCATGACAATGCGTGGGTAGAATTTTTAACACCTTTTATGAAATTAACAAGAAAAGAAAAAAGAAGATTTAAAACCAAAAAAAGAAAGTTATGAAAGAAAAGAATGATGTAACTAAATTGGAGTTTTTATTAACCCTTAATGATAACATTATTGTACAGAGATACTTTAATGTTAAGGGATACAACCCGAAGGCAAGAGGTAGTATGGAACTACACAATTTTGTTAAAGATATCTCTGAAACAATACACGGTGACCTTAAGAAAAAGGCGGTGATGTATATGTTGGAGAACAGGTCTCAAATTGAGGCAAACCCTGAGATTTTGGATACGTCAAATACGGACGGTCCAGAGTACTTTAACATCTATGTTCGTATTGGAGATGAGACAATTTGTCATAGAATATGGGATGCTAAAATATACCCTCCAAAGACAAGATATACCGTTGACGTACGCCCACACCTAAAAAACTTGCTTCGTACCCTTACTGACATTTTTTCAGGTGAAAATTTAACTCACAATTATTTGGAATATAGCTTGGTTTAACCATATTTATATTCTACACACAAAGATTTTAAACTTAATAAATTATGTCAAAAGAAAAGAATTTTGGATATCTCGGAAACACATTTCAACTACAACTTCTTAACAACATCGTCCTATATAAGGACTTCGCAAATTCTATTGTAGATGTTCTCGAGCCCAAATACTTTGACAATCAATATTTTAAGTTAATCATGCAGATGACGAAGGAGTACTATCACAAGTATGAACACGCTCCCTCGTTTGCAACTTTAGAACAAATTACAAAGTCAGAAGTGGCATCTCCAATGGCCCAAAAAATGGTCCTGGATATGTTAGAGCAAGTAAAAGAGGCTTCGAATGAGGGTCATCAGTACGTTCAAGAGAAGTCTTTAAAGTTCTGTAAACAACAAGAACTTCAAAAGGTAATGGTTAAGGCACAAAAGATTATCGATAAGGGTGATTTTGAGTCTTATGACCACTTGGAAGAGATGGTTCGTGAAGCATTACAAGTTGGTGAAGTTGACACGGGAACTGCTGATGTGTTCTTTAATTTGGATGAGGTGTTGGATGATGATTTCCGTCACCCAATTCCGATGGGAATAACTGGCATAGACAACCTCCTAAAGGGAGGGCTGGCAAAAGGTGAGATTGGTGTGATTTTGGCACCCACAGGGGTTGGTAAAACCACCGTCTTAAGTAAGATTTCAAATAACGCATTTAACTTAGGTTATAACGTCTTACAGATATTCTTTGAGGATAATCCTAAGATTATTCAGAGAAAACACTTCACTATGTGGACAAAAATTGCTCCTGACAATTTGTCACTACATAAGGAAGAAGTTTTAACTAAGGTAAAACAGATTAAAGAGCAAGCACCTAACCGTTTGATTTTGAAAAAGTTACCGTCTGACCAACTAACAATGAGTCAGATTAAAAACCAGATTCGTAAGATGATGGCTGAAGGTACCAAGATTGACATGGTGGTGTTGGATTATATTGATTGTATCGTCCCCGACCGAAATTTGGGTGACGAATGGAAAAGTGAAGGCTCAGTAATGAGAGGTTTTGAAGCGATGTGTCACGAGTTAGACATTGCAGGGTGGACTGCCACACAAGGTAACCGTTCCTCTATTTCGTCAGAGGTGGTTACAACCGACCAAATGGGTGGGTCCATCAAAAAAGCACAGGTCGGACACGTTATTATTACCGTTGCTAAATCCCTTCAACAGAAGGAGATGAATTTGGCGACAATCGCAATCACCAAGTCCCGTATTGGGAAAGATGGGATTGTATTTGAAAACTGTAAGTTTGACAATGAGATGTTAGAGATTGATACGGAATCGAGTGTTACATTCTTAGGTTTGGAAGAACAGAAAGAAGAAAAGAACAAAGAACGTATCAAGGAATTAATGTCGAGGCGACAACAAAGACAGTCCTAATAAAATAAAAGAAGAGCATTATGGAAAGTTTGATAGACAAAGTAAGTAGCGATATTCGTTATGTAATTAAAAGAAGTGGGGACAAAGTTCCTTACGAAACTGAAAAAATTGAAATGGCAGTTTTGAAGGCTATGAACAGTGTTGATAAAGTTGATGATGAAATGGCTGAAAAAATTGCAAGAATCACCACAAAGGCGATTTTTAGAAATAACAAAGACCACGTACCTCATGTTGATGAGATTCACGATATGGTCGAAAATAAATTAATGGACAACGGTCTGAATGATATTGCTAAAGAATATATCATTTACCGTTCAAAAAACCGTCCGAATATCTTCTCAAAGAGGGTAAACCTTAAACCTTATGAATACCCTAATCTTAATGATTATGTGGATGCGATTCGTCATTCATATTGGGTACACACCGAGTTTAACTTTACCTCAGATATTCAGGATTTTAAAGTTCACTTAAACGAATCTGAAAAGACTGCGGTTGAGAGAGCGATGTTGGCGATTTCACAGATTGAAGTTGCGGTTAAAACATTTTGGGGTGACATCTATAAAAGGATGCCAAAACCTGAAATTGGAAATGTCGGAGCAACATTCGCAGAATCCGAAGTTAGACATGCTGACGCATATTCACACTTGATTCAGTTGTTGGGGTTGAATGGTGAGTTTGAAAACTTACTTGAAGTACCAGCAATTCGTAGAAGAATTAAGTATTTGGAGAAATCTATTTTGGGTTCAAAAGCGGTGGATAACAAAGATTATTTTGAATCTGTTGTATTGTTCTCGATGTTTGTTGAGAATGTATCATTATTCTCACAATTCTTGGTTATCATGTCATTTAACAAACACAAAAACGTGTTAAAAGGTATTTCAAATGCGGTTGAAGCAACCTCAAAGGAAGAAAACATTCACGCGGAGTTTGGATTTGATTTGGTAAACTTAATCAAACAAGAAAACCCACATTGGTGGACCGAACAGTTGGTTGAGGATTTGGTAAAGGCAACTATGGAAGCATATGAGGCCGAAAAAGAAATTGTGGATTGGATTTTTGAAAAAGGAGATTTGAAATTCTTAACTAAAGCTCAAACAATGGAGTTTATTAAACATAGATTTAATGTATCATTAAACTCTATTGGTATCGATAGTGTATTTGAAATTAATGAAACATTATTAGAAACAACAGAGTGGTTTGATGATGAAATCTTAACCACAAAACATACAGATTTCTTCAATAAGAGAAGTATCAATTATAGTAAGAAGTCAAAGTCAATTACGTCAAACGATTTATTTTAAAAAAAAAGAAAAAAGATATGAAAGAAAGAAAACCTTTTGATTGGATTAATGAGGAATCAGTAACATTTCTCAGAAGAGGGTATTTGAGTGAAGGTGAAGAACCTTTGGACAGGATTAGAACGATTGCAGAGCATGCAGAGAAGTTATTAGGTATTGAAGGGTTTGCTGATAAATTTTATAACTATATGGGTAAAGGATGGTATTCGTTATCATCACCTGTATGGGCTAATTTCGGCAAACGAAGAGGTTTACCTGTTAGTTGCTTTGGTTCAAATATTGGTGACAATATTGAATCCATTTTATACACACAGGCTGAGGTCGGTGAGATGAGTAAGATGGGTGGTGGAACCTCAGGATACTTTGGTAACATTCGTGGTCGTGGTTCAAAAGTAACAGACAACGGTCACGCACCTGGTGCGGTTCACTTTATGAACTTATTTCAGAGTGTTGTAGATAACATTTCACAAGGTTCAACACGTAGAGGTCGTTTTTCACCTTATTTACCTGTAGAACACCCTGATATTATGGAGTTCTTGGAGATTGGAACTGAAGGGTTTCCTATTCAAGACTTGACTCACGCAGTTACTGTAACAGACCAATTTATGGAAGAAATGATTGCGGGTGACGATGACAAAAGAGCTGTTTGGGCGAAAGTCATCCAAAGACGAGGTGAGATTGGTTATCCATATATTATGTTCCATGATACAATGAA
>Ga0070746_10000838_pt1 | contig 18418 bp, 13 predicted proteins | sample VirMetDEL_Mar_21_FD_77016 | JGI IMG/M metagenome (GOLD analysis project Ga0070746, IMG submission 77016) | Aqueous microbial communities from the Delaware River and Bay under freshwater to marine salinity gradient to study organic matter... | ecosystem: Environmental > Aquatic > Marine >...
ACTTTGTTTTGTAATCTCTTACCTTTGTTCTTTGCGCTTCTTGTTTTCATTACCGTAGCTTCCTGGTACTTGTTAATACTTGTCTTGCTTGCCTTGCTTGCTTCCTGGTTAAGTGCTTAATCCAATAATTTTCAATAAAGGCTTACAGATATCTTATAAAAAACCTTACTAATTTTTTATAGAACCTAATACAAGTATACTTTAGTTATATATATCAGAGAATTACTTGTTAATCAAAAATATTTTACAACCACTTAGATAATTCTCTTCTGGCAAATCTTTCAGCTTTCTCTTCCCACTTATTGTCGTCGTGTGGGTCTAATCCTTTGTAGGTAGCCATCGTTCCTGCTTGAGTATATTTCTTTATGTACTTTCTGACTCCTAACCTTTTAGCGTCTAATGCGTGTCCTATCTCATGCAGTATTGTCAATAGAAACTCTTTTACTGATGGGTAAGACCTTCTTAGGATTACAGTATCCGTCTCAGGTACATACTCTGCTAAATCTTTTCCTCTTCCAAACTTTACCTTAGACTTCAGCCCATATTGTTTTACCAAATTCTGTGCTATGTCTAAGTAATCTATTCTTTCCAATAAAATATTATTCATAACCTTTTTATATTTTGTTTCCTCTATCACTTCAGTATTTTGTTCTTCGAAGTCATCACCAGCAACCCAATTTTCCCAACTATCAAAGTGTGCTTCAAAGTCATTGTTTATGTCTCTTACGATTGCTGTTTTGGTTACAGAAAATTGTTCTTCCTCATCTTCTCCATATATAAAGTCAGCCTCTGGAAAAGATGTCTGTGTATAAGCACCTCTTTCAAACCAAGGTTCAGGTCTTCCTTGTAACATTCCTAACACTCTCTTTTCTTTTCCTCTTATAAATCCAGTATCAGGCTCACCACTATCAGCCGCATAGCCTGACATACCTGAGGCTTCCATTAAATCTTTGAATTTACCCATTATGCGTCAAACCTCACTACGATTGCCAAAGACAAGTCTCTATCGTTCTTCAATGGCGCTGACAGTTGTCCTATCGCTATAAGTTGGTTGAAGTCGTTATATAACCCAACCTTAGTTACATAAGGCATAAACTGAGAGTGTGTGACGAAATTTTCATACTTTGTAGCAGCTTCATATGTAGCATTGAATGAACCTGATTTAGCAGCTGCATGTCCTGGTGGAAACAACTTCCAAGCCTCAGGACCATCAACTGATATACTACCACTTCTATCTTGAGTAGCAGATATGTTCATAGTTCCATTGAACTCATTCTCACTAACAACACAAGTATATGAATACTCTCTGATTGTAACCTGTCCTTGAAACTTTATGGTATAACCATCTGTACCTTCCAATTGTGCAGCATTTATATATCTACTTCCAGTATCCGTAAGAACGACTAACCCTTGTTCATAAAAAACATTTCCGATTACAGAACCAGTAGTCTCTGTTAGTTTTGATGCGTCAAACATACCATTTTCGATACTACCACTTTTATAAGTAGCAAAAGACGATGAGTATTGAAAATCATATAGGTTTCCATCCCCATCATCCACAATCGTTACAGTCTCATCTGTGCTATCGTCTACTATTTCTACAGACTTTGGTTTTATTCTTTCTCCATAAAATTTATCTGGTATGGATATGATAGATGCTGATTGTTGTAATAGTCTATATTGTTTAGGGCTGTTAGAAGCGAAGTTTTCATATGGATTCAAATCCGTAAAGTCCTTCTTTACACCAGCTCTTTCTTGTTTGTAATACATATGGTTTAGATAAAACCAACTTGGTTTTGCATGAAATGATGCTGATGCGTATTCCTTTGTTACATCCGATGATGTTGAATAATTATATAGGCTACCACTAATTGCTCTGAAAGAATATACGAAACTCCCACTATCAGCATTGCTCAAAGTGAAAGTCTTTCCTACTTTGAAAGGTGTTATATTGATGTCTTGAGGGTCTAGTGTCTTAAACATGACCTATATCTCCCCAGCTTAGAAATCTAATTTTACTTTTATAAGAGCTTCTCTCGAAAAAGATTTCAAAAGTGGTTTACTTAGTTTAGCGACTGCTAAAAGTTCGTTAGCATCGTTATACAATCCTACTTGAGTTATGAAAGTCTTAGGATTCTTATAGTAAGAACCAATCGTAAACGAACCATCAGAAGCAGTAGAAAAAGTTGGATTCGAACTGAAGTTGAATTCTTGGTTTGGAGCCCTTACAAAAAAGTGTTGTGAGGTAACCACCTCTTCTCTTCTTGCCTGAAATTTTCCTGCTTGTTTTATTCTATCGAAGAATTTAAAGGTGTTATCACCATTCACATTCGAACCAGTTACAGTTGCCATAGAACAACTTGTATTCAAAACTTCTCCATTGAATATCAATATACCTAAGTCAGGATAGAATAGTCCATATCCACCACCATCTTGGTCTGCAGCAGCTGTATTTGTTACGGCAGTTCCACTAGCTATAGAACCACTAACGATATTGAATACCCTACCACCTTGATTTACAGTTGGATTCGTAGTAGCACCACTATCGTCAATAAATCTAAATGAGCCTGTACCTTCACTACCACTTATATGTAACTCCCAGTTGCCTGGATCCATCTTTTCTCTTAGGAACTCTCTAGAAACAGAGATAGCGTAAACAAATTTTGGTGTTATGTTACCACCGCTACCAGCAAAAGTAAATTGATTTTCGGTAGGTCCTAATAGAGTCTGACTAAGCTGTCTATATATCGAAGCAGCAGCTCTGTTTCCATCTACCCCAGCCCTTCCTAAAGAACCACTTCCATTGAAGTGACCATAAGCAACAGAAAATTGTACCTTTCTGTTAGAAGTATTGTGGTCTGAGCCGTAAACATCTAAGAAATGTTCACCGCTACTTCCTGATTGTGTAGATGATGTGAAGAATGTGGTTAGTGTACCAGCACCATTCTCCCACATACCTGAAGAAACAGTATCTTTTACATTACTGATAACATCGTTTCCTTCATCGAATAGTTTATAGATAGCCATCTTTTACTCCTTACCCAAGTGATACACTGTTAGCACCAGTGATTCTGACTTTATTGGTTACGGTTATTGATTGTGTAGCACCTGTATCATTTCCGATTACAGTGAGTTGTGTTGCTTTACCACCCACAGGTGTTGATGGTGGTAATGGTACCAATGCCAATCTAACAGAGTTAGCAACAACAGTCTTACTATTAGGAGCATCATCCTCACCTAAGAAGAAAGGTGTAGAAGCGCCTGGTGAACCAGCACCAGCACCACTAGCTACTGTCATAGTAGCAACAGATTGATCGTGTAATATAAATGTATAGCTGTTATCGGACACATTTGCTGTTATACCATTCACTACGACTGATGGTTGATTCAACCCACCAGCAGCTGCAAAAGTAACTGAACCAGGATTGATAGTTAGTACCGGCATCCTAGCAGTATTTTTTGGTAGTGTAATTAGCTTATATCTCATTACATGGTTTTCATCAGGTAATGCCTCAAGAAGTGGCATATTTTCAATTACCTTACCATAGTAATCGCTTCCATTTGGATGTGTTACATCCCAAAGTTTATAATCAACTTCATCATCTGCTAAAGCAAACTTCGTAATGTTGAAAGCAGATGTACCTTGCGCTAGTAACTCTCGACCTTTTTTAGTGAGTATAGCGTCTACGGTTATTGTAGCGTTATTTAAAAATCCCATAATTTACTCCTAATAACTCTGTGTATAGTTAGATTGTGATATCATATATAAATATAATGACATCAAAGTTTTATTTATTTAAATCCTCCACCAAACTTAAATTTACTTTTCTTAGCACCCTTCTTTTTTCCACCCTTCTTCTTCTTTTTCAATTTCTTTTTCTTTTTTAGACCAGAACCACCACCTAAAGCAAAATCAGCACCAAATGTTCCGAATCCTGATAGGAAATCAGCAAATGGATTAGTAGCGGATGGTATTGTTATCTCTGCTGGTGGTGTAGTTCCATCTGCGTTTACTCCAGCATTACTTACACCAGCCTTAGCTCCTTTTTTCTTTCCTTTGAATTTGAAAGAAGAAATCTTACCATCGCCTGTTTTCAAAGAAGATTCACCCTCTTTGTCGGTTACAAGCTTAGTTGGTGATGTAATCGTAATTTCTACTGGAGAACCACCATCTATCGTAGTTTTCAATGTATTCTTTACACCAGCATAGTAAGAGTTGAACAGACCTTGTACGTGTTCAGCAAGAAAGTCTATATCAACATCAGCAAACGATTCTGAATTGAATGTACCAGAAAGCCTTTGTGATACAGATGTATAAAATTTCTGAGACTTTTGGTTTCTACCAAATATACGAGAACCACTTACTATAGGTTGTTGAACCTCTTTCACTCCATTCAATGTATCAGAAGCATTAGACATCGTTACATCAGCATAGTATTCACCTGGTTGGTTTAGAGTTTGCCAGATAGACTTTTCAAAGTTTCTATCCTTTAGTTCAGATAAGGTACCATCGTATGTATCATATGAACCACTTATAGTAAACACCGAACCTGTCTCAGCAGATATCCTAGACATATTTATCGTATCCTCATAACCAGTAAAGTTAGTTACTTGAACACCAGCATTATATGAACCAGTTATGACGATAACATCATCCGTTAGATTAATTTTTCCTCTATAGTTTGCTTGGACAGCTGAAGGATCTTTACCCATTATCACCTTTGGTCTTTCAAATATATTTGGTTCTACCAAAAGTCCTATGTCTGCTTTTGCTCTAGCAGGCACCAACTTTCTAAGTTGTGGATACATTGATTGGTCATAATACTTTAGAAGTCTAATGTAATCCCAAAAGTTATTTGGTTCACTATACTTTTGCCAGTATTTGTTTCCAGCTGCTCTTAGTCCTCTATAACTTAATTCTGTCCTATCTCTTGGGTCTCCGATATAGTTCTCAAAGTTCAAATCACCAACAGATTGTATGATGTCGCTATTTATAACATCCGTTGGAGCAAAGTATATTCCTACTTTGTTACTATCTAGTGGTGCTGTGTCGTAAGCACTATCTGTAGCCCTTTTAGTTCTATCTAATATCTTACCTTCTTGTATCGGATTGTTTTCAATCCTAATCTTTTTTGTTGTTCTTCTCAAAGCACCTATGCTTGGTATGTGACTCTGTAGTTCGTCTACAACATTACTAAAAAAGTTTCCTGTAAATCCACTATGTGAACCTGAAACAGTAACTGTCTGATTAGAACTTACATCACGAATACCATCTGTGTCGGTTGATAAATCTTTGTTATCATTGAAAGAATACCTTGTTACTAAATTATCATACGAAGAAGATAGATTGTTTCCGTTGTATGCCTGTGGATTAGCAATATGATTTTTGAAAGGTTTTACCCCTAATGTTTCTGTCCAATGTCTGTATTCCATCATCGAACCAGTAAATTGTGAACCAACATTTGCTATACTACCACTACCACCAATGTAAATATCACCATCTGTGGCAAACGATTGGTTGTATGATGCTGAAGCCGCTATGTCCGTAGACATAGTAACGGCTGAAAATAGATGTATCTTACTTCTACCCGCATCGTATTTACCAACTGATAATTGAAAAGATTGTGTTACATTAGCAGCATCTGAACCTGATGTCCTTCTCAACATTACAGAATAGAAGTCTCCATCATAAACAGGAAACTCAGTAGATTGTATCTCCTTCAATCCATCAGAACCACTTAGTTGAAAAGCGACATGACCATAGTTATCATCGGAACCATTGTCTTTCAAACGAATGTAAAAGCTAGAAGATACATTTGGAGTTCTAGGTTCTTTTTGCACTAATATCTGATTAGAACTACTTACAGCTCTAAATCTAAACTCTATAGTATCAGGCTTTCTATTTGTTCCTGTTATACTTCCTGTCCAAGGTGTTTCAACATATTGACTTCCTCTAAAGTCTAAAGCCTTTGTAAATTTTCTTGTTATCTCAAATTGTGGAGCATCATCATCCGATATCTTAGGACCACCATATTCCTTTACTCTCAATATTGTAGACGGAATACCATAAATGTTTATCAAACCTTTTAGAGCCTTTACAGTTCCTTTATGTTTTAGGAAGAAAGGCATGTTGTTTATTATACGACTCCATAGCTCTCTTGTTATATCCTTTTGAGATGTAGCTGAGAATGAAGATACTCCTGAACCTGTGACTTCGTTTCCTGAGTGGAATCTTGGTAGACTTACCATATCAGAACTATCGTTTAGATTCCATCCCAAAGACTTAGCTACAGCATATAATAAATCTTTAGATATACCCTCATCTAACTTTTCTCTTCTATCGGTAATATCGTTCATAGCCTTTATGTAAACCCAAATGTTATCAAAATGATGTCCAATCATATCGGTAAATTTTAGGAACGGAGCATTATTGTCATCCTCTCTTATATGTTCTGGCAATAACTGACTCAATTCGTTTAGGTTATCGGAGTCATAAACAGAAGCACTAGCAACTTGTTCAAGAAACCAAGCAGAACCTTCGGATGATGTGGTATGAACTTGTACATATGGGTCTGTCAATGTGCCAGTACCACTAGCTTTTGGCCACGCATTATCATACTTTACTCCGATAGAACTACTCACATACGAAGAACTCTGAAAGTACATATAGTTTTCAAAGTGGTCAAAATTATTTTTTATCTCATTTATTCTAAAGTTCCAAGTATCACTATCAGCAGATGAACCTGATACAGATTGTAACGAAGAACTTGAAGCAGTATATGATTCTATCAATTGTAATTTATATTGAAAGTTCTTTATCCTTTGTTCAGCAGAACTAAAGTTTATGAAGTTAGCAAATTGACTGTGGTCTATGTTTAGTTCAGCACTATCGACACTAGCAGAAACAATCTTATTCTTCAGTTCAGCAGCAACTAACTTATCAGATGTTACTATATCAGCTTCGTTTTTGAACTGAGTCGTTCTTCTTTGTATGGGACTTTCTACATTTGATAAATCAGGACTTTTTAGTAACCTATCCCCAAGTTCATTATCAACAAAATCTACTATCTTTACCCTTTCAGATACTGGAGTAACCATTTCCTTTACAACAGATAGTTCATCAAACCTAGCAATATCTGGTGGTAAAGGATTATAAAGTTTGAATGTTATAGCGTTAGGATATCTTGTTACCGAACCTTGGTCTCTTTTGAAATTTGTCGTTAGGAAAAATCTATTTCCAAATTTTAGATATGTCCTCAGTTCTCTTGGATTGAATACTGTATAAGAAACATCAAATCCAGTATAACTACCCGCTTCAGAACCACCAGCATAGTAAGCAGTTGCTGGATTATCATCATCGGATATCTGTAAAGCAGCTTGATTGAATGTCTTATCAACTTCTATATACCTACCATTATCACTTACAGAAGTTATCTGAGCTGTAAATGGTTTTTTGATATCAGTATTTACTGTTTCATTTACTAATTCAAATCTTACATCAACATTATCTACCCAACTTATACCAAAAGTATTCGTATCTGTCATATCATGACCTTCAAATACAACCGACCAACCAGGTGCTTCTAATCTCCAATCATCTCTTACAGGTATACTTAGTTCAACCCTCTCCCATACATTTGCTTGTAATGTTCTATATATAGGAGCGTTATCTCCACCTGGTCTTCCGTATGTGTATCTTGGTGGAACAGGTCCTGTAAACTTCCAATAGTAAACAGGATTAGTCTCATCTGGTGGTGACCATACCCAAAATTCTTGAGGACTTAGCGTACCAACCTTATCAGGTGTCTCTCCTATGATTAGTATACCGCTACCATCATCGTATTCAGGAACTTTTGGTAATTCATTACCATCCGCATCTTGTAACCAATTTGTTGTGCCAGGATTTCTTGTTCCATAAATAAAATCTTCACCACCAGTAGCAAACTCTCCTATTCCAAAGAATTTTTCACTCAATGATGACCGTAATTTGTGTTCATCACCACCTTTCTGATCGTAATACTCACTACCTACTATCACTGCATAACCACTGTAATCACCACTGCCTGGACTTGGGTCTTCTTCCATAACGACATCAGGATTGATTGGCATCTTTTTGAATCCATCATCGTCTATCGTTCTTGGATAATTGTCTTCAATCCATTGTCCGTTGTCATCCGTCTCATATAAGTCACCATCTCCATCGTCTACTCTATAGTATTTGTCTCCTACCCAAGCGTAGAACTTCATAGTACCACCATCTCTCCTAGCAGCCCACTTGACTCTACCATCATTGTCGTTTATCGCTTGATTTAAAGGAGCATCTAAGTCAGCTATTTTGAAAACTCCATCAATAGGTGGGAATGGACTACTACCAGCAAAGCTATCTATCCTAAACGATTTGTTACTGTCATCTCTTCCCATTCCATCGTTATAAAAGATATGAAAACTTCCTGCTTTAAATTGCCCAACCGATGAATGTCTTGCCTTAGCTATACTTTGTACGAAACCATTTTCAAATATGTCTTCATATAAACTTACCTCTGTTTCATTACCATCCTCATCTATTCTCTGAATAGATGTTGTTCTTAGTTGTGGAAAAAGGTCATCCCATTCATAGTAATAATAGTTGCTGTTGTTTATAGTATTTATATCCTTTTTTACAATCCACACTTGGTCTCTTTTACCTAAGAGTACCCAATCTCTATAGTCGTAAAGATTATTCGAACTAAAGCTCTGACCGTTTAATATTTTCACCCAAGCCTTACTGATTACACAACCATACTCAAATCCTGTACCAGATGGAGCTGACCTTTCAAATATAGGTCTTCTTGTTTGGATACCCTCGCCCTTAGCAGCATACGGATGAGCGTTTAGAGCACTAGGAAAGTCTTCAGGATGTACTGTTGAATATGACTTATTTCCTACTGTTTGTACGACAGGTGTCGGTACTGTAGGTTGTGGGTATGTGTTCCATTGTACACCATCCCATCTCCATTCTCCACCAGGACTAATCTCTCCTACAGCATCGTTGAATAATGTTGAAGCAGTGTTTACAACCCAAGTGGCTGTTTGACTTCCAAATCCACCAGGACCACCTCCTCCTTGAACAGCAGATATTTTCCATACACCGCTACCACCAAAAAGTTCTGTAGTCTGTCCGACTGCTAGTGGTGGGGTAGGATTGGATATTTCATAATATGCCATTATTTGAGAATATCCACTTGGTGGTTTTGCTTCTAAACTATTAGCACCAGCAACAGTCGATGGAGCGTATCCACTAGGTGGATTTGCTGGTTGGTCTTCGTTTGAACCAGGTGGAGCGTCAGGATTGTAAAATCCTTCAGGCGGATTATCTGGTTGAGGTTCTGAATCCAAAAAGTTTGGATAACTCAAACTTACCCTTATAGGTTTATTTGGTACATTAGACTTTACATCAAATGAAATTATAACATTGTCATCATGTCCTATACCTAAACTCTCTAATGTTCTCTGATATTGTTGTAAAATCATTAATGGTCTATGTGGATTACCCAAAGGCCATTCTGTAAATTCTTCTGCATAGGATTGGTTGATATCAGGAAATTTCATACAAGCAGTATTGTTCTTTCCTTCTCCTAATACCCAATGTGCCCAATACCCTAAGTGTTGGCAAGCCCTCCAAATATCGCTATTCTCTAACCAAGGAAGATAACCGCTACTCCAATCCTCTGCCTGTACAGCAAATGAATGTAAGTTCTCATCCCAAGGATATTTTGTACCAAGCTCCTCTGGTTGTCCATAAGCATCCTTTACGATGGCTTCACCACCAGGATTTTTTGCTATGTTATTTTCTGTCTTTGGTATCGTAGTTATCGTATCTACTAAGAATACATTTGGTATGTATATGGTACCACCTACCATCCTTTGTGTAAAAAGAAAATTGTATACTGGTACATCTTGATTGAATCCGTTAGCACCAGGTGCGCCAGGTAAGGAACCTGGAGGTCCTGAACCCGCATTGAAACCTGGTGGAGGACCACCAGTGTTCACTATTTCAGGTACAAGTGCTAATACATTACTTTCTGTGTTTAGCTGTCCAATATCATTCTCAGTACCAAATGATATAGTCATAGCTGGTACTTGTGTTTTTCTTATACTCTCACCAAGTCTATAAAAATCTTCAAAGTAACCATTGAAATTTATATCTTGAGCTCTGATTCTAACTTCTCTTCTAGTATTCGATATAGCGTCTACTTGTAATCCTAATGTCTTTAGCTGTAACTCACCACCTCTATCGGTTCCATTCATTTCAAATATCTGTCCATCAGGTGTTATTTCAATGTTCTCATAGTCTGTGTAGACATCAAAGTTACCATTATCATTTTGAGAAGTTCTTACTAATATATTTTTACTTTCATCACCAGCCAATCTTCTTAGAAATCTATATTGTAATCTGTATTGTCCAGTGTTTATTCCTGAAGCTCTTAGGTCTGTTATTGGTCTTATAAGTAACTTACCTTCATCATCTATTTCAATTCTATCGAATGATAAGTTTTTTGATTCTATAGGAGAACCATCAACAGATTGTAACTCATAGAATATAAAGTCTCTGTTTTGTTTCTCACCAAAGATACCATTCTCATACGGTTTATTTCCTATACGAAATGATTGTCCCGTTGTTAGTAAATTTCTATCGTTATTTGATAAGCTGCTTGCCATTATAATTCAGTAAACTCTCTATCTATTATTTCATCTAAAATAGCATCATTTATTCTATATTGTTGTACTTCCAATGTTTTAGGTATTACAGTAGATTCATCGTCAAATAATGTTCCATCGTATGGGCTTTCAAAAAGTAATATAGCATTAGATTGGTCTCTTACTAAGAGACTACCATCTGCCGGTATTCCACCAGAACCAGGATTAGTAGCAGCTGCTGTTTTCAACAGCTCTCTTCTTTGAAGATACTTTTGTTCTTCTTCGTCTTTTAGATTCTGATAGTACGAATTACTCTGAAGTTCTTTTTTTGTATATGGCATTTTTACCTCACGACTTTGAATGTGTAATCATTATCATAGTGACTAACCATTTCTTCAGTTGTATCACTACCACTAACTACCCTAAAACAAATTTTATAATATCTCTCAGCCTGTAATCCATTCATCCAAAAGTTGAAGTAGTTACCATCACTGTCACAACTTAGTAGAGAACCTGTACCATAGTTTACGATTACATCCTCTGTATCAGCATCTACGATAGAGTAGTAAGCACCATCTTTTACTAATGTACTTCCGCTTGGTAAATACTTTGCTGTGAGATATTCTGATGCTGTATTACTATAAGACTTTGTTGGATACCTACCTCTACCAGTCACTCTAAACTTAGCCTTTGATTTTTCTTTATATTCAGGTCTTATATTCTTTACATATATCTGTAAGTCTTCTAATTCACTTTTACCTAATGCTGATAGAGAACCTGTACTCCATTTTGTATCGTACCACTCAACTTCTAACTTTGGTGGATAAATTGTATTAGTTTGTCTTGAAAAGAAAGAAAGGTTACCTAATCTATCATTGTTACCTTCAGCACTTCCTGTATTTAGGGTTCCACTACCTGAACCATTAGAAACTATACTACCACTTCTTTTTACTATAAATCCTTCATTAGCATATGTACCATCAAACCATTTGTTTACGATTGGTGTTACATCCATTCTTATATCTCTTGTGGAATATTCTAAAGATTGTGAAGCATAAACATCGGAATGCCAAGTACCACCACTACCAGTAACAGCACCATCCCATTGAGTTTTGGTATCACCATTATCTTTGTAATTCCAACTAGCACCATCCTCACTCTTTGGATTGTCTCCTTTAAAGCCTTCTCCCTCAATCCAACTTTGACTTACTGGATAAGCCCATAAGGATTGACTTGTAGATAATTCGGATGGTCTAGCATCATAAAGGTTCAGATAATACTTAGGATTAGTTATAGTTCCATCAGAAACAGATCTAGATATTTCGTTCAAATCAAATTTCATAACTATTCTAGAAACCTTTGGATTTTCACCACTAGCGTCTAAGTCTTTTCGTACTTCCAATACCTCATCTAAACCAACATTCATACTACCACTGGCTTGATATAATGTTGTGTCTATGTCAGGAAAAATAAAATAGTGCATTAGTTACCTCCAGCTGAAGTACCAACAACACGACCTTCAATGTCGCTTGCTGGAAATTTTAGTTCAAAACAACTTGGGTCTAATGATGGATAAACCACACCCTCTTTTGTTGCTGACTGCATATCGTACATATTTCCTGAATATCCTTGTGATGATAAGAATTTGTTTCCAATCAAAACTGGCAATCCGTTAGGATTATTTTCTTCAGGTGGAGAAACAGCAGATACTCCATCTACCAATGATATCTGATAAGCTAATTCAGATACAACTATTGGTTGTCCGATTTGCCATTTATCAATATCAAAGTACTCTCTAACTCTTTGTATAGCTCTTAGTACGACTTCTTCTCCGTTATAGCCTGTTTTTGTTATGATATTAAATTTTACTGAGATGTTTATTACAAAAGCATCTTTTATATTTACAGCATCGGTTACCATTCTAAATTGTGTTAGATAAGTCTGTATATTTTCTTTTACAGCCCTATTCAGTTGTGTTAACTTTTTCTGTGCATCATAACCTAATACATAAAGATTCAATGCTAATGGATTCATAATTCTACTATCAGAGTTAGCACCAGTGCTTGTACTATCTAATTGTGAGTCTTGTACAATATATGCTTTAGCAACATTACCATATCTTGGTGGTAATGCATATACTCTAGTTATGTAATCAGCCTTAGTTACAGCTCTTGATTGTGCCTGAAAGTATGCTAATGCGTTATTCTTTACTTCGGTTATACCTTCAGCTAACCTACCACCTGTTGCTGGATTTGGATTAGTTACTCCTATCGAACCTCTTGATGTTGTCACTAATGCCTGATTCAAACCATTTGAATCTATCTGTACATCAGCACTCACTACATTTCTCAATGTACCCGCACCGACATTATGAGTTATACCACCACCAGCTCTGTATGTTATAGTCAAAGTAGTGTTTGCTGGTGCTTGTCCATAAGCCTTTGTATTCAAAAAGTTAGATGGGTCGAAAGCGTTTCCTAACTGAGATGGTGAACCAGGTAAGGAAGAACCAACCGAATCAGGATTTGGAATTATCTCTTCATCAGGACTATCTGATGTACCAGCACCAAATCTCAACTCTGTCCTACCATCTTCCCTAATAAATGTTGTAAATCTTCTTGATGTCTTTAGAAGTTTTAGTAGATAAGGAGCTTGGTCTGATTGACTAGCCAAATCAGGATCTGTTCTGCTTGTGTTTTCTTCATCAGTAAACACTGTATCTTGTGCTAAGAAAGGAACCTCATACCAACTATTACCATCACTGTCTGTACAACTTATTATCTCAGTTACATCAGGTGTTTTCAATGCTAGTCTTTTATATTTTTCAGCAGCATTTATTGAGAAAAATTCTGTAACCACTTGTCCACTAACAGACTTTACAGATTTTCTTAGTAGATAAGTTGTAGGTACATTATTAGCAGTTTCAAATATACTAATGTTCATTGGGTCATATGAAGATGAGAATTTGAAATTACAATCTTCTAAGGATGTGAATGTAACACCACTTGTAGAATCTACCTGCAACCCAGCCTTTATATTCAAAGCGTACCTCAAATCAGGTTCTGTTGTATAACTGGCACCAGTACCACTTGATTTTGCTGGTACTGTTTGAAATAAATCTATGTTTACACTAGCAGGTGTTGCTAATCTTGGTTTGTATCCTAAACTTTGAGCCATATTATATACTGTCTTAGTTTCTTCAGCAAATGCTAACATACTTTCTTTGAACTGATTATCAATGTAGTAAGAAAGAACATCACCTACATAAGATGCCATCTCCATAAACATCATACCTGGTGACGCTTCATTGAAATCGTTATAGTTATCTGGAAAATAAACCTTAGCAAATTCTACAAGATTTGCTTTGAAAGATGAAAAGTCCTTATTTAGATACTTTACTTCTTTTACTGAGTTATTTTTTGGTGCTGAATAAGGCATTTACTTTCTCCGTTTATCCACCTAGCTCTCTGCTAAATGTGTTGTCACCTTCTCCTAAAGCTGGTAACTCTAATTCAGCATCATTAGCAGCATCTGTGTTTATAGCAAAAATAATTCTTGGTGTTATTGTATTTTTATTATTAGTAAAATTTATACTCTTTATAAGAACATGAGGTAAGAAATCATTAATGGCTGACCTAATAGCTTCTTCTATTTGGTCTTCGGTATTGGTATCTATTTGTTGAAATACCGCTTTCAATAAATCAGAACCAAACTCAGGATTTCCTAACCTCTCACCTTTTACAGTCAATAATAAATTCTTTATATTAGATTTTGTCTGTTCTAATAAAGTCTGTGTCTGCTTGAACACACCATTCTGATGTGTACCAAGAGGAAGTTGTAATCCTATAGATACATTAGGATCTAAATCATTTTCGGTGATTGACATTATATCTTACCATCCTTCTTATCTAATGCTTTCATTACTCCACTGTAATCCTTTGTTAGTGCGTTCATTACACTTTCGGGTACACTCTCTGGATTTACACCAGCCGCTTGAGCGGTTGTTACTCCGATGGATTGTCTCTTCATTTCAGGATTACCAAACTGACTACCATATCCCATAGCCTCAGCCATTCTTGAAGTATCAAATGTTCCACCACCCATTGTTGGATACTCATCCATTTCGTTCTGTTGTGCTGTCTCATTGAGTACTTTATTCAACATAGGGTCTTTGACATAACTTACTTGTTCTCTTTGTGACTTAGGTTTAGGTAGCACCTCTGGCACATAATTAGAATCATTTTGTGCTTTGGGTGTTTGATATCCTTCATTTATAAATATCTTCTTTACCTCTTTTTGTACCTCACGTTTGATGATTTCTCTCAACATTTGTACTAATTTACTTTTCTTTGACATTTAAAACTCCTGTTTTATATAAATATATCGTTACTCTAAATTGTGTTTTTTTATGGTAGCTGAGGACCAACAAATCCTTCATTCTGTGGTAGTACAGGTCCAACAAATTCACCCTCTATTTCAGAGAGATTGTTTTCATCAGGCGAAACAGCATCAAATATATCATCGACAGTTACCACTCCATCACCATCATCATCTATACCATCAAGATCATTACTGATTGCTACTTGTCCGTCTAATCCTTGTGGCATTCCTGTATCAGTAGATTCAACCACAGTTGTAACAGTCTCAATTGGAGTATCTTGTACTAACTGAGTAACTGGTGTTATAGTCGGCCCTTGTGTAGCAGTTTCGGTTAGTACCTGTTCACCTTCGCCCTGTCCAACACTAGCTGCTTGTTGTTCTGGTGTTGGTGCTGTTGCCTTCTCTTCAGAATTTTCTTTAGCCTTCTTTTCCTGTTCTTCCCTAACCGACTTGTTATGAGCCTCAACTTCTTCTCTAGCTTTCTTTATTCTATCTCTTCTACCTTTTCGTCTTTCAAATAGTTTATCTATTCTCGCTTTTCTTAGAGCCTTTCTTTTAGCTATTCTTTCTTCCAACTCTCTTATCTTTCTGTTCAAGTCACCCTCAACTGTCTCACCAGTTGCTATTATGACTCCGCCAGAGAATCTTGTAAAGTTGTCTATTGCTGGATTTATGATAGCCGCTGTGTCTTGTAATCCTTTCAGTTCGTGTTCTAACTCCGTCTTTAGAATCTTAGCAGCAAATTGTAAAGCAGCAGCTACTGGATTGAGTGACATTGAAATTGTGTTTACCTTTTCTACCACCTCTTGAACAGTTACAGCATCTTTTCCAGCCTTTTTTAGTTTCTTTGCTTTTATTCTTTTTATCCTCATATCAGCAATAAAATCGTTAGCATCACTTACCTGTTCTCTAAGCCCTATCCATTGTGTAGCGTATTGGTCGTAAAGTTCATTGTTCTCATCAATCTTTTCTATCGTATCGTCTAAGAACCTATTTAGAGAATCAACCTCATTTTGACTAAGGTTTGATATCTCTTCTCTAATTGCAGTTGCTATATATGGGTCTCTATTTGGCATAGTTTATTCCGAAAAAACTTTGTTACTTAGTATGGATTCGTTATCTAAATATTTTTCCTTTATTGTTCTTACCTTACTTTTTAATTCTTCTACAGCTGCTCCAAGCTGAATGTGTGTAACATTTATCTCTTCCGCATCAGGTCTTTGTTCCATCGTACCACAGAAACCTTCCATAGCACCGAACAATTCTAATAAACAATTTTTTAGTTTAGGACCTTTCACTATTGGTTGAACAGAATCAGTAGCACCAAGAGAAACTCTACCTAATCCAACTATGTTTACGGAATCTATAGATGTAAGTGTTATATCATCTGAACTATGTAAACTTATATTTCCTTCTCTTGAGTTCATAATTATACTATCAGAGGTTATTGTAATCAAGTCACCACCAGTATCGAAAGAATCTTTCATATCAGTTTCCAAAGCAGATACCTGTATTCCTGCTGGTAAGGGACTTGATGTCATTTCGATACAAGAACCAACAGTATTGACATTATGAAAGTGATGAAAACTAGCGTCATAATTTTTATGTTGTACTTGAATCAAATCTTTGTCTTGATTGTTACCTATGACTACCATAGGATATGCTGGTTTTCCGTTTCTTTCTTTTTCAGATGTTAGGTTTACATAATTACCAAACCTACCTTGAAATGTAGAGTCACCAGGTTTTGATGCTAATGCTCTAGCATAAAATGTAGTTGGTTCAAATACATCTTTTTCTCCCAATACCCTTTTTGTTCTGTTATGGTTTACCTTACCCATTCTATTCAAAGGAAAAGAATAGAATATCTGTCCATCATGATCTACTAACACTACCTCTTCATCAACCAACGGCATGCAATTGAAATGTGAACACAAAGGTCCTACTCCTTTTATTTCTTGACTGTTATGATTTACTACAACATCCACCCTTCCAAAATAATTCCAAGCTCTTGTAATAACACCATCTTTTCTTCTTCTTTTAGGTAAATCTTTTTCGTGGACAAAAACCTTAGTCACTCTAGCACTTACGTGTTGTTTGTATTCAGTACCACTTATTTGTTCTTGAATTAGAGTTAGTGCTTCGTTTCTTTTTAGTAGTCCTGTCTTTGGACTTGATGGTGGTATATTTGGTACCTTAGTTTGCTCTATGCCCATACTTATCCTCTAATTCATCTGAGTGTTTTTGTACATCATTTGCCACATCTTCAACAGCATTTAGTAACTGTTCCTTTTCAGCATCAGATAATCCGAATTCTTCTTCAGAACTTCCTTTGTTTTCGGAAGCCATAATTCTTTGTACGATAGCTGCCATCTTTACTAGCTGGTCATCGTTCTTTACATTGATTTCCAAATATTCTTTTAGCATAGGAATAATCTGTACAGCAGTATCACCATCTTTGATGAATGAAGTTACTTCTTTCATAAGAACTTCTAACTGTGTTTTATTCCTCTCTGTGTTTGTATAGATATCTTTGAACAAATCAGACAGCGATTTACCCTCAAATATTTCATATTCATTAGCCATAATTAGACTCCATATATATAATGTGGATTATTGGTTATATATAAATATTATGAGGCACAAAAAAAGGGAGTAAAAACTCCCTTTCTTTATCTAAGCAGTAGCTTGATTCTCATTTCGAATCAAAGAACCTGTGTAGGTTACATCAACCATCCCATGCTTATCAAACTCATGGTATAATCTATCATTGTATTTTTTCATTACATTGATAATGCGAGTTATATGTTGGGTGTTTGAACCTGTCATCTCACGAATAAGAATATAAAGAGCCTTCTTATTGAAGTTTTCTATATTCTCTTTGATACGAAAGATATGTAATACAGAATCAGCAACTCTGATATCTTTGTTTCTACGAAATATATTAGTTAGATTTGTGTCCCAAAATCTATGTAATTCGTCTATGAAGAGGGTTGAACTTTCTTGTGATGTTTCAGTTGCTCTTTCTTGTTGTGTATTTCTTTTATAATCTAAAACATCCATTTCGGAATGAATCTTACCCATCTTATAGTTTTTATTATTATTTAGGATAAGATAGTTTTTGGCTACGATACTAAAATAAGAGAAAGCCCTTCCCTTACCTTCTTTGAACTTATGCATGTTCATAACTAAGAAAGATACAACCTCATGCTTTACCTCTTCAGAGGAAACATCAAAGTAATAAAATTTGAATGTATGAATTATATTCTCCACTAGCTTTTCAAAAGCCTTTCGAATATGTTCATTGTAAATTTTATTTCTCAATCTTGGTTTATCTTCAGCTTCATTATATCTGATGATTGCT
>Ga0070746_10000840_pt1 | contig 18404 bp, 30 predicted proteins | sample VirMetDEL_Mar_21_FD_77016 | JGI IMG/M metagenome (GOLD analysis project Ga0070746, IMG submission 77016) | Aqueous microbial communities from the Delaware River and Bay under freshwater to marine salinity gradient to study organic matter... | ecosystem: Environmental > Aquatic > Marine >...
AAGAAACCAATTTACAATTTCGGAATGCAGAGATCACAAAACACATTAGACAGAGTATTTAACCGATTAAACAATCAAAACTAACCAATAATGGCTACAACTACTTCAATTACAACTACTTATGCTGGTGAATTTGCAGGACAATACGTTGCTGCAGCTTTACTAGAAGCTAATACCCTTGCAAAAGGTGGTATTACAATCAAACCAAATGTTAAATTCAAGGAGGTACTGAAGAAAGTATCTGTTGATGATATCGTAAAAGACGCTTCTTGCGACTTCGATCCTACTTCAACGATTACTCTTACTGAAAGAATCCTTACTCCTGAAGAGCAGCAAGTAAACTTACAAATCTGTAAGAAAGACTTTGCCTCTGACTGGGAAGCTGTACAGATGGGCTACTCTGCTTATCACAATGTACCACCTAGCTTTGCAGACTTTATTTTAGGACACATTGCTGCTAAAGTAGCAGAGCGTACTGAAAAGTCTATCTGGGCTGGATCAACTGCTACAAGCGGACAGTTTGACGGATTCTCTACTTTATTAGCCGCTGATGCTGATCTACCTGCTGCACAAGAAATTGCAGGAGCTACTATCACTTCTTCTAACGTTGTTGCTGAATTAGGCAAGATCGTTGACGCTATTCCAGATACTCTTTACGGAGCTGAAGACCTTTACATCTATGTATCTCAAAACATCGCTAGAGCTTATATTAGAGCTTTAGGTGGATTTGCAGCAGTACAAAATGTAGCAGGAGACGAAAATGTAGGTTCTATCGGAGCTAACGGTGTTGGCGGACAGGGTACTATGTGGTATCAGAACGGTGGATTAGAAATCGATGGTGTAAAAATCTTTGTTGCTAACGGATTAGCAAGCAATGATGCTATCGCCACTACTAAATCTAACTTATTCTTCGGAACAGGCTTAATCGCTGACCACAACGAAGTTAAATTGTTAGATATGGCTGACCTAGACGGAAGTCAAAACGCTAGAATCGTTATGCGATTTACAGCTGGTGTACAGTATGCAAACGTTGAAGATATCGTTACTTACGGTATTCCAAACTCTGCTAACTAGAAATAAACAATAATTCAGAATTAAGGGTGGGTAAGCACATAGCCTACCTGCCCTTTTTTCATTAAACACAAAAAACTATGGCTTGTAATTTAACTCGATCTCGTGCTGAAGCTTGTAAAGATACAGTAGCAGGAATCAAAAAAATATATTTCGCAGACTTCGGAACGTTAGGAACTATCACTTCTGTAGATGACGAAATTACTGATATGACAGGAACAACAGTTGGTGCTGTTGACAATTCTTTAACCTTATTTACTTACGAAGTAAAAGGGAACAACTCATTTGAAACTACTGTTAACGCATCTCGTGATAATGGTACTGTATTCTATGAGCAGGTTCTTAATATTACTTTGAAGAAATTAACCAAAGAAGACCACAAAGAATTGAAATTGTTAGCAGCAGGAAGACCTCACGTATTTATTGTTGACCAGAATGACAATGTATTCTTAATGGGTAAAGAAAATGGTGCTGACGTAACAGCTGGTACTGTTTCTACTGGAAATGCTTTAGGTGACTTTAACGGGTACAACCTAACCTTTACTGCAATGGAAAAAGACCCAGCAAACTTTGTTGAGGTTGATGCTACATCAGCTACTTTCCCTGTGAGTGAAATGGCAGGATTGACTGGAGATGTTGTTATTGGCACACCAACCGCTGTATAACATCAATCAATTTTATAAGGAAAGGGTGTACATTTGTACGCCCTTTTTTTGTACCTTTAAAACAGAATATACGTTTTTAGTTATTTGTTTATGCACATACTAACGACCTCAACAGATACGCAGTCAATTAAGATAGCAGCCAGAAGAGATACTTCTAACCCTATATTTCTATTGACGGATAAAACCAGCAGGACAACGGAGACTATATCGGTTACTAAGACTACTGATGGAGACTTTATGGTGCTTTCTGCGAGCTTTTCTCTCAAAGAAGGTAGTCAATACTCATTCAGAGTAAAAGAAGGCTCTACAGAGCTTTATAGAGGCTTAATATACTGTACAGATCAAACAGAACTGGATAAGTTCTTTATAAATAAAGATGAATATGTATCTCAAACAGGGTACGATAATGACTTTGTAATATTATAATGAAAGAAAAAGAGAAAGATCAGTCTAGTACTGTTCACGTTTTAAAGATGTCCTCTTACACAGCTCCACCAGTAATTGAAACTGCTAGGGATGAATGGGTAGAGTACGGTGAAGATAACAATTATTTCCAATACCTAATAGACAGGTATAATGGTTCGCCAACAAATAATGCTGCTGTAAACGGTATTTCTGAAATGATATACGGAAGAGGCTTAGAAGCCACTAACAGCGAAGAGAATCCAGAAGCATACACAGCTATGCGTGAGTTGTTTAAAAAGGACTGTATGAAGAAGATTTGCTATGACTATAAAATGATGGGTCAGGCAGCTTTGCAAATAATATACAGTAAAGACCATTCTCGTATTGTGCAGGTAGAGCATATTCCAATCGAAACATTGAGAGCTGAAAAGGCTACTATTGGTAACGTGAAAGGTTACTACTACCACCCTAATTGGCAGGATATGAAAAGGGATGAGAAGCCTAAGCGTATTTCTGCCTTTGGTACTTCTAAAGATGGAATTGAAATTATGTATATCCGACCTTACAAAGCAGGGTTTTACTATTATTCTCCTGTAGACTATCAGGGGGGATTACAGTATGCTGAATTAGAAGAAGAAATTGCTAACTATCACATAAGTAATATACAGAACGGCTTGCAACCTAGTATGTTGATTAACTTCAACAATGGTACTCCGTCAAAGGAGCAGCGAGATGATATAGAGAGAGCTATTTATGAAAAGTTCTCTGGAAGTTCAAATGCAGGTAGATTTATTTTGGCGTTCAATGATAGTAAAGAATTAGCTGCTTCGATAGAGCCAGTTATGCTGAATGACGCTCACCAACAGTACCAATTCCTTTCAGATGAAAGTATGAAGAAGGTTATGGTATCTCACCGTATTGTATCGCCAATGTTGGTAGGGATAAAGGATAACTCTGGACTAGGTAATAACGCACAGGAGTTGGAGACAGCATCTTTACTTATGGATAACACAGTTATTCGTCCTATGCAGGTCACTATTATTGATGGATTGGAAAAGATACTAGAGTACAATGAGATTGACCTAGACCTCTATTTCCAGACTCTACAGCCGCTAGAATTTACTGATCTTACTAATGCACTAACAGATGCTGAAGTAGAGAAGGAGACTGGTGTAAAGCCATCACAGGTACAAAAGGAACAAGAAATTAACGAAGAAATCGAGGAATAATGGCTACAGCACTTTTTATAAAGAGAGAGGATTTAGTGAAAAATACAGCTTTAAGTGGTAATGTAGATACCGATAAGTTTATTCACTTTATTAAATTGGCGCAAGAGATTCATATAAGAAACTTTTTAGGTAGTGATTTATATGATAAGATTAGCGCAGATATAATTGCAAACACCTTAACTGGTGATTATCTAGCTCTAGTTAATGATTATATTCAGGATATGCTAATACACTATGCAATGTCCGAGTACCTTCCATTTGCAGCATATACTATTTCAAATGGTGGTGTTCATAAGCACAGTAGCGAAAGTAGTCAAATTGCTGGTAAAAACGAGATAGATCAGCTTATCGCCAAAGAAAGAGATTATGCTGACTACTACACTAACAGATTTATAGACTATATGAGCTTCAATGCTCCTAGTAAATTCCCTGAATATTTTAGCAACAACAATGAAGAGATATATCCAGATAAGGAAGTAACGTTTAATGGATGGGTGTTATAAAGAAAAGAAAAAAAACAGGTCAATATAAACCAAAGCAGCAGAACGAAATTAAGCTATCTAGTTATATTAGAAAGCAAAAATATGAGCTGGGGGAAAGTATACGAAACAACTAGCTGGGGTCTATTAGTATCTTATATACACATAGGATTTAACAGGGCAGCAGCGTTTGGAACAGCAGTAGTAACAATATTAATAGATAGCGTAAACATACTAATAGATACCATAACAAACAGAATAAACTAATATGGCAACAAATCAACAAAATATAAACATCGGAACAGCGGATAACGCTAATGACGGTGATGTATTAAGAGCAGCGTTTCGTAAGGTACGAAAGATGTTTGCTGAAATATATGGCGATACTGACGCTGAAAACCTAACAGACACCGAAGTAGTTCCATCTACAAACTTTGATACACATATCACAGAGAAGATCCAGGACACAGTTTCAGGGATGTTCTCTAACGGTACTCAAACAAACGTAACGGTAACGTATGATGATGCAGACGGATCAATAGATTTAAACGTAGCCGCTGATATTACAGATGTTAATGCGGGTGACGGTTTAACTGGTGTTAATGAAGATGGAGGAGCTGCTACATTAAATGTTGGCGCAGGCGCAGGTGTTACGGTAAATGCTAATGATATTGCAATCACAACACAGGATTTATTTGTAGATAACATTAACAATAGGGTGGGAATAGGAACGACTTCCCCGTCAGAAGCCCTTGACGTAGACGGTAATATTGTTTCAAATAATTTAATTGTTGCAGACTCAATAATTCACGAAGGAGATACTGATACAAATATATCTTTTACAGATAACCAAATAAGCACAAATGTTGGAGGAGACAAGTCTTTAAAATTTGGTGATAATCGCATATGGTTAGAAGAATCTGATAGTAGTAATTACGCAATGCTTCTAGAAGGAGTTTCATACGGGGCTAGGTTTGCTCTTTTTGGTGAAGGAGATGCCACAATAAGTTTAATAGGTGATGGACCTAGTTATATTAATTCAGGTAACTTAGCTATAGGAAAGACTGATGCTTCTGAAACCCTTGATGTAAACGGTACTATTGCATTTAATTCCTTAAAGGATAGTGAAGAGAACATAACAATCACTAAATTTGTAGATGAGGCTGATACAATAGCATTAAACGATAACGATACTACAATACCTACTAGTGCTGCTGTATCTGCTCACGTAACCTCTGAAATAGCCTCTAATAGTGTTATTGATAGAAATAACAGCTACAAAGTGATCGGATTGACTATGGATTTTGTAAGTAGGGTAAATGACGATGGTGGTGTTGCGGAAGGCACAGAGCAGGTTATGAAAAACACAGAAAAACTAATTCTAGCATAGTATGAGTCTATATAATAAAGCCAGCTTAATGATGACACCTTCTGGCGCTAAAACTGAAAAACTATATTCTATAGTTCCAGAGAACGGTAACGGAGACTTTACTTTTGATAGAAACGAGGGTACTGCAACAAGAGTAAACAAAGATGGACTAATAGAAACAGTAGCAGCAGACGTACCAAGATTAGACTATCCTTTAATAGATGGAGTAGTACAAGACTGTCCTGCACTTCTTTTGGAGCCTGCGAGAACGCAGCTTATAAGTTATAGTGAAGATTTTAGTAATGCAGATTGGACTAAAAATTCATCTACTGTAACACTTGATGAAATAATAAGTCCTGATGGAACACAAAACGCTGCAAAAGTTGAAAGTAGTGCGGATGGTTTAAATTCACGAATAGAGTTTTTTCCTACTGTTAGCGACAATACTACTTACACAGTTTCTATATTTGTAAAGAAAGGGGATTTAAATTATATAAGATTAACTTTAAGAACAAAAGCAGCAGTAAGTGTAGCTGCTGATTATGATATTAATAACGGAAGTATTGGAACTACTTTTTACAACCCTGATGGCACTAATATACAGTATTATGGTAATGGATGGTATAGAGTAAGTATAACAGAAGATGTTAGTAGTGGTGCAAGTTCTGTAAGAGTACAATGTATTTTAGCAAGTAACGACAATAGTGTTGATACAGATGACGGTGCTTATTTGTATATGTGGGGCGCACAAGTAGAAGCAGGTTCTTATCCAACTTCCTATATCCCTAATGACGGAACAACAGCAACCGTTACAAGAAATGCAGACGTATGCAATAGCGCAGGAACAAGTGCAGAGTTTAATGATTCAGAGGGTGTGTTGTTTGCGGAGATAAGTGCATTAACTGATGATGGAACAAGTAGGAGAATATCCATTACAGATGCAATTGGAAATGATTTTTATAATCTTGTATCTATTGAGTTAGATGAAATTTCTGGAGCTGTTAAAGGTATTGTTTCAAGCGGCTCGACAGTAGATGTTTTACAGAGTAGTTTAATTCAAACGATAAATAATAAAATATCATTAAAATACAACTCAAGTTCTATAAGTTTATTTATAAATGGTTTTAAAGTGGAATCTAATAATAGTCCAAATTTACCAAATGGATTAAAAGAATTAACTTTTAGTGATGGAAAAGTTCCTCAAACAAGACCCTTCTACGGAAAAACAAAAGAATTAGCATACTTCAAAGAAGCACTTACCGATAGCGAACTAGAAGCATTAACGTCTTGGGATTCATTTAACGATATGGCAGTAGGACAAGAATATACAATAAGATAATTATGCCATTAACAGAAAGTCTTTACGATAAAGCTAGTTTAATAATGACTCCATCTGGGATTAAAGCAGAAAAACTGTATAGCCAAAAACCATATAGTGGTAATGGTGATTTTACTCACGACAGAAGCACCACAGCTACAAGGGTTAATGCTTTAGGGTATATTGAATCAGTTGAAGCAGATGCGCCTAGATTAGATTATCCTATAATTGATGGAGTAGTACAGGATTCTCCTTCGCTTCTTTTGGAGCCGAGTAAAACAAATCTTGTTACTTATAGTGAGGATTTTACTCAATGGGAAAACACAGGAAGTGAAACCACCGATACTGCCGATGCTGCAATATCGCCTGATGGTTCATTAAATGCCACAAAACTTCAAGAGGCAAACAGCAGCTTTGGCTTTCACAGGTTAAGCAAAACTATCACAGCTTCATCAAATACAGATTATGCTTTAAGTATTTTTGCTAAAAAAGGAACACAACAATATGTACAGCTGTTACTACTGTACACAGGTAATTCTGATACAGCGAGTAAGGTTTTTGATTTAGAAAATGGTACACTTGGCGAAACAATTACACACGGCACAGCAACTCTTACAGATTCTAAAATAGAAGATTTTGGTAATGGGTGGTATAGATGTACAATTATAGCACAATTATCAACTGCACCAAACAGATTTAGGATAAATTTAGCTAATGCTGCCACAGGTAATACTAAAAGTTTAGGTATGGTACAATACACAGGAAACAGTAGTGGAAACATATATTTATGGGGAGCACAACTCGAAGAAGGAAGCTATCCAACAAGCTATATACCCACTTCTGGTTCAGCAGTTACAAGAGCAGCAGATGTAGCTAACGGTGCAGGAAACGCACAAGTATTTAATGACAGCGAGGGAGTGTTGTATGCTGAATTAAAGATAATACAAGGTAATACAACATCTTCACGAATATCTATATCAGATGGTTCTGCCGATAACAGGATAATGTTTGAAGACCACCCATCAGATTATAGATTAAGAGCCTTTTCGGAGGGGAGTGGGTCCGTAACACAGCTTCTTAATGTAACAGATGCTTCTATAACAAATCAATATTTTAAAATAGCTATCAAATGGAATGTGGCTAACAGTAGTGTTTATATAAATGGATATAATAAATCAACCGCAACAGGTTTAGGTGATATGACAGGTCTAAACACTTTACAATTTCAAAGTGCAACAGGAGTTTTGGACTTCTACGGAAAAATAAAAGAAGTTGTAGTATTCAACGAAGCACTTACAGATGAAGAATTACAACAATTAACAACATAATATGGCAAATACATTTAAATTTGGTAATAAGAATTGGGCGGTAAAAAAGGATTCGGTTCTAGCCTATAATGACGAGAATAATAACTTTAAACCACTACCTTTTGACTTCACAAGAGATTCTATTGCTACTTATGTAGATAGTGATGGTCTTATAAAGACAGCAGTACAAGGAGAAGCAAGAATAGACTATTTAGATAACGCTAACGGGCATTTGTTGTTAGAGCCTGCTAGGACTAATTTGTTACCATATAGCAACGACTTTACTAATGGTGCTTACAGTAAAACAAGATGTACTGTAACATCAAATCAAGCTATATCCCCTGATGGAACACAAAACGCAGATTTAATGACTGCGACAGGAGATGATGCAAGGTTAGAAGATACAGTAGGTACAGCAGGTCAGTCTACGTCAATGTCTTTATATGTTAAATCAGCCACAGGTAGTGATGTTGATGGACAGATAGATTTTTCGGGAGCTAATATAGTTACTTTCACAGCAACAAATGAATGGCAAAGAATTGATACAACTTTAACAACACTGACAATTATTCCAAGATTAAGGGTTAGAATAACTAACGATGGAGATTCTCTATATATTTTTGGTGGTCAAGTAGAATATGGCAGCTATCCAACATCCTACATACCAACAGAGGGAGAGATAAAAACGAGGGTGGCTGATGCTTGTAATGGTGCAGGGAATAGTGAAGTATTTAATGATAGTGAGGGAGTATTGTTTGCAGAGATTAGTGCTTTAGCTAATGATTTAACTTATAGAAGTATCTCTATTAATGGGTATATAAGTTTATTTTACAATAATGTTAGCAATACAATAGTAGGAAATTCTACTGGTGGTGCTTTAATAATAGAACAATTATCAGATATAACATCTTTTAATAAAATTGCTTTTAAATACAAAGCTAATGATTTTGCTTTATGGGTTAATGGTGTTGAATTAGGAACTGATACAAGTGGAACAACATCAAATAGTTTAATCACATTAAATTATGATAATGGATCTGGTGGTTCTAAATGGTATGGTTCAACTAAACAAATACAATACTTTGATACAGCATTAACAGACGCAGAATTAGCAGCATTAACAACATAAGTAACAATTACACATATAACAAAAACAAAAGTAAATTATGGCAACTTTATTTAAAAAATACGAATTCGATTCAGAAGAACAAGCGCAGACTAAAATAGATGCTCTACCGCACGTTCAAGACGAGGATGGTAACAATGTACCAAACCACCGTCACACTATCGTTAAACTAGGCTATTTGTACACCACAGAGCCTACATACGATGAAGAAGGTAACGAACTAACAGCAGGAGTACAAAGCGACAAGTATTCAGTAGACGTACTATGGAAAGACTTAACAGCTTCTCCTTATGGATGGGCGAACAAAGAAATATCAATTACTGGAAACGGAGTACATACTTTCGCAGGACACAGCTTTAGCTAATGGAAAACTTAAAGATATACGGATTGAACATAGGAGCGTTAGCATTTAGCTTAACAGAAATTAACCCCTTATTGCAAACCGTTGTCTTGGTTTTAACAATAGGTTATACTGTTATTAATATCTATAAACAGCTTAAATGAGAAAAAAAGACTTAATACACTATATGGGAGCAGCAGGGATATTTATCCTTGTTGTTCTTTTATTGCTTTATCTAGCAAATAATTCGATACCTGCCGAGAACAAAGATATATTTGTTTCCATTACTGGTATGATTGTAGGAAGTCTTTCGGTTGTTATTTACGCCATAATAGGTAAGAACCCCGAAGAGGTATCTGCCTTGCAATCTAAGGTCGAATCTCAACAAAAGCATATAGATATGTTAGTTCAGCAAAAAGATGCGTATGAGGCGCAAATAATAGCCTTACAGAACGATATTATCGACAAGCTGTCTTTAGCAGGTTCAGTAGCCTTTGACACTATATTTGAGTTAAAGAATAAAAAGTAGTATATTAGTAGTAAAAAATAAATTATGTTACACTTTGAATTATCTGAATTTGATTCGCCTGATGAAATCGGTAGTGCCTCTAATAATATGGATTCTGCCTTTTTACAGATGCTCGATGATGCAAGAGGAATTGCAGGAATACCCTTTAGAATTACAAGTGGATTTAGAACGCCATCTCATAACGCCTACGTTGGAGGTGTACAACCTAGCCTTAAATCAAAAGGAAGTTCCCATTTGTTTGGATATGCAGCTGATATTGCCTGCAACAATTCAGCAGATAGAGAGGTTATACTTAACTCACTTATCAGAGCAGGATTTAGAAGAATTGGAATCGCCAAAACCTTTATCCATTGCGACAATGACCCTGATAAAAACCCAGCCATTTGGTTGTACTAGAACCGCAGGAAATACTTTAAATGAGTGATAAGAAAAAATTATTCAAAGATACAAAGGTTGGTCAGTTCTTGCTTGACAAAATTCCATCCGTTGTTGGTAGCCTTGCTAATGGTCATCCCATTGGGAATGTGGTTCGTACTCTTATTAGTGGTAGTGAAATGTCCGACGCTGATAAAGAAATTGCTCTTAAGAAACTAGACCAAGAAATTCACGAGTTTGATGGTATTACTAGACGTTGGGTAGCAGATGCAAGAAGCGATCAATTTTTAGCATCTAATGTAAGACCATTAATACTTATATTCTTCAGTTTAAGCTATGTTATAGCAATGTTTTTAGAATATGACACTACTAACATTGGTACAATTTTACAGCTTATTGTAGGTGCTTATTTCGGTTCAAGGGGTTTTGAGAAGATTATGGGTAATAATAAGCATAAATAGAAAAATAAATTAGTTTTTATACAAATATATGGATGCAATTGACGTATATTTGTAGTGTTTAATAACAAATCCTTTGTTTGTTCTCCTTTTAAGAAGAGTCAGTTTAACTACTGGCTCTTTTTTCTTATATAATATTTGGCAGTTGGAAAACTTTATTATATATTTGCTGTATGAAATTACAAGAGAAATTGGTGAACATTCAGGGGAGTCTGAAAGCACCTAAGAACCAAAGGAACAATTTCGGTAAGTATAACTACCGTAGTTGTGAAGACATTTTAGAGGCTGTAAAGCCTTTACTACTCAAAGCTAAGTTGAACCTAACTATTAGCGATGAGGTATTATCTGTAGGTAATTTAACGTATGTAGAAGCCACAGCTACAGTATCTGATGGCGAAAACACTATAGCCGTTAAAGCACAGGCAGGTATTGATCCTAACCGCAAAGGGATGGATATTGCACAGTCATTCGGTAGTAGTTCTTCTTACGCTCGTAAGTACGCTTTAAATGGTCTATTTTTAATAGATGATACCAAAGATGCAGATGCTACAAATACGCACGGTAAATCTAACACAAGTGCGTCTAATACGACTACTAATAAGCCTGCTAGTTTACCTAGCTTAGTAGCGAATACAGAAGCCTTTAATAGAGTTAAAAAAGCTCTAAACGAGGGATTCAGTATGAATGAAGTAAAGACTCGGTACAAAGTAAGTGCTGACGTAGAGAAACTATTAACTAAGTAATTTTAACCTTTAATTTTTTTATATTATGAGTGAAGTAACACAGAAACCAAGAAACTATGTAGGAAACGGTACGCAAAGCGGAGAGTACTACATAAACATTTCATTAAAGAAGAGTCAATTAGAGCCACACTTTTATGAGTACAATGGGGAGCAGTATGTTCGCCTTACGGTAGGTAAACTACGTGAAGCAAATGAGTGGGGTAAAACTCACAGCGTTTGGGTAAATGATTATCAGTCAGACAAAGATCAGAAGAATGATAATGCTAATAATGCCCCTGTAAGCGCAGGAGACGGTCTCCCTTTCTAGTTTAACCTTGTAGTGAGGGGTAAGTATACCTTGCCCCTTAAACTACGCTTAAAACGCCTTAAAATGAGTAAAACTAAATTTGTAACAATAAAGAAAGATATTACTGAATTAGATTTAAGTCTAAATGAATCTGCTGTATTATCATACCTAGCTTCACTAACAAGGAAAGATTACTGCTATGCTTCAACGGAGCATCTGTCTACATCTTTGGGTATTCACGAAAGAACCTTGTACAGAGTTTTAAATAAGCTGGAGGAAAAAAACTTAATTAAAAGGGTAACAAACTCGACAGGACGGTACGGAAAAGATCGTAGAATTTACGTTTCTCCAACTGTCAAATTGTCATATCATAGTATATAGTATATATAATAAATATATAATATATAATAATATATATAATAATATTATACATAATGGAGAATTTTATAGACTTAGGAATAGAGATTAAACACAACACTAACAGCGACCAAAAAGTTCAATGTCCTAATTGCGTAAAGCTAGGTAAAGAGAATTTTAGAGACAGATGCTTATCTGTTAATCAGGCGAAAGGAGTATTTAATTGCCATAAATGTGGTTGGGCTGGTAGTATAAACAAAACACAGGAGAAGATTATGAGTATAAAATCTTACACATCGCCAGAAAAGAAGAATATGAAAAAACTTACCGCAGAGGGTAGAAAGTTTCTTTTGGATCGGGGTATAACAAACGAAGTTATTGATGCTAACAAAATAGTGTCTACAAAGGATAACAAGAACATTCTATTGCCTTATTTTAAGAATGGTAGGATTGTTAATTATAAAACTAGAGGATTAAACAATAAGTTCTTTACGCAGTCAAAAGATGCTGAACCAGTAATCTACAATTATGATCGTTGTAAAGGAGCTGATACTATTGTTATTTGTGAGGGCGAAATGGATTCTATGTCTTGGGAGGTTACAGGAATTGAGTCACACACATCTGTTAATATGGGTGCGCCAAACAGTAATGATAAAAATGTAGATAAGAAACTAGAGTGCATAAGCAACTGCTATGACGTGTTTAAAGATGCGAAAAGAATATACATTGCTACTGATGAGGATGAGAACGGTAGGAATCTAAAAGATGAGCTAGTTAGACGTTTTGGCGCAGAGAAATGCTTATTAGTGGATTTAAAGCCTTTTAAGGACGCCAATGAGGTTCTAATGAATGAAGGTATAGAAAGTTTGAGAAACCGTCTTAAATCAGCCTCAAATCCAAAAATAGAGGGTGTATTCAGTATAGATGATGTATCTGAATCTATGATTGATGGATTTTACAATGGTCAAGAGAGGGGAACTACAACCTATATTCCAGAGGTTGATAGGGCTTGGACGTGGCGAAATGGTGAGGTAAATATTTGGACTGGCTATCAGAACGAAGGAAAGTCTCTATTTATAAACCAATTGGCGACCTTAAAGGCAGCTATGGATGGGTGGAAGTTCGCTATCTTTTCTCCAGAGAATATGCCAATGAATGACTTCTTTAACGATATAATTGAAATGTACATTGGTCGTTCAGCAGACCCTCATCACAAGAACATACAGATGAGTATAGAAGAGTATAAAGCTGCAATGGATTTTGTAAAGAAACATTTCTATGTGATATATCCAAAGAAGAATTTTGAGCTTAGTGCTATATTTGAGAGGGCAAAATATTTAGTTAAAACAAAAGGTATCAGAAGTTTAATCATAGACCCTTATAACACAATTCAACATAAGCTCCGATCTGGAGAAAGAGAAGATTTATATATCTCTAGGTTTATGTCAGAACTAAAAAGATTTGCATTAGATCAGAAAATATCAGTACATTTAGTGGCGCATCAGGTTACGCCAACTAAGACTGAAGAGGGTCGTTATATTAAGCCTGACGTCAATAGAATAAAGGGTGGAGGTACATTTGCCGACAAGGCTGACAACGTAATGTTTATATGGCGTCCAGACAGGGCTTTGGATTTTAACTCGACTTTAGTTACCTTTGGTTCACAGAAGATAAAGAAACAGAAATTAGTGGGTACACCACAGGAGTTAACTAACATAACATTTAGTATCAAAGAGCAGAGGTATTATTTTAACGGTAAAACACCATTCACAAAAGTAGATGAAATCCGTACAGGACATACAAATAACGTTACCGATCTGGATAAAATCTGGTAAGAAGAAGAGGTATCTTAATCTTAACCAGTACCGTAACTGGCACTATCAGGTAAGTAACAACATAAAGAAGAAGTTCAAAGAGCAAGTCGGGGGAAACCTCGACTTTTCTATTTTAGGACAGGTAGAGATAGATTACGTCTACTATGCGCCAGATAAAAGAAAGAGAGATTTAATGAATGTTATAGCTGTAGCTGATAAGTTCTTTCAGGATGCTCTAGTGGAGACTGGATGCATTGAGACTGACGATACAGATACGGTTGTGAAGATTACTTCTTTATTCGGAGGTATTGATAAAGAGGACGCTAGGATTGTAGCAACAATAAAACAATATAAAATAACATAAGATGCACGTACAAATTTTTCCTATTTACGGATTTACATTTGGAGTTAATTATTGGGACACACATATGCTTCCTGAAGATGAGCCTCACCCAGAAGATTTATCACCAGAATATATGATACAGATTTTTATCGGTGTATTCGGAATATCATTTCATTGGTGGAACGATTAATTGATAGACTTGCTGATAAGCATTCGGATTGGATTCATATGGCTATGTCCTTTGGATGCAATGAAGAAGAGGCTAACGAGATAGTACAGTCAATGTATGTTCGATTAGTTAAATACATAGATGATCCAGAAAGGATTATGTATAATGATAAGGAGCTTAATAGCTTCTATGTATATGTTACCCTTAGGAATTTATTCCTATCTAAAGTACATAAGTGGAAGATAGATGGAGATTTCAGCGAAAGTAATGTATCGCCAGACAGTCTATTTGATGTATATGAGTATGAGGATAGTTTTGAGAATCTAGTTGGTGGCATAGAAGAAATGGTAAATAGTTGGTACTGGTATGATAAGAAGTTGTGGGAAATACATTTTAAGAAGCAACTTAGTATGAGAGCAATATCCTCTGTGACCAGAATAAGTTTGAGTTCTATATTTGGAACTTTAAAGAATGGAAAGATAAAAGTAAGAAGAGCTTTTGAGAAAGAGTGGAAAGAGTACTTAGAAGCTAAGAATAATAAATATACAAAATAGTATGGAAGAATTTAAAGGCGATAAACGCACCAAAGCCTATCGAGATTGGAAGGCTAAACAAGAAAAAGAGAGTAAGGGTCTAGGTGATACCGTTGAGAAGGTGTTAGAAAAGACTGGAGTAGCGAAAGTAGCTAAGTTCATTATAGGCGAAGATTGCAACTGTGATAGTCGTAAGGAACTTTTAAACCGTATGTTTCCTTATGAGAAACCGAATTGCTTAACCGAAGATGAGTACAATTATCTTGCTGATTGGTTCGGACAAAGACGGTCTACAGTTACTAGAGACCAACAGAATAGTCTTGTTAATATATATAATAGAGTATTTAATGATAATGTAGAGGGAACAAGTTGCGCTCCCTGTTTTGTTAACAGCGTTCTTAAAAAGTTAGAGAAGGTGTATAGAAAGTATAAATGAAAAACTGGGAAGAGAAAGATTTGTTTAATTACCTAAAGGAGAACTACTATCCAGACTTAGTTAAGGCTAGTGATCCTACCAGTAGGTGGGATTGTTATTCAGCTGCAGCTAATCATAGAATAGAGCTTAAATGCCGTACATCTCATTATGATAAGTTGATGATTGAGGAAAAGAAACATAAAGCTATGGTAGGCAAATGTAGTGGTACTTTCGAGATACCTATGTATATAAATTCTACACCAGAGGGAGTGTTTAGATTTAACCTAAAACAATTTAAACCTAGATGGGAATCTATGAGACTAAGAAAAACGACTCACTTCTCTGACGCCAATAGGGTGGAAAAGAGGGTTGGGTTTTTATCAGTAACTAAAGCAGAAAAATTATGAGTGATTCAGTAACAAAGTATTTTGAGAATGCCTCATCTACTTCTCCAATTCAAACGGAGCGAGTGGATAGCATAGTCGAGAATGTTGTCCGAAAGTACAACAACAGAAGTAAGGTTGGTATAAATAAATACGGAACGACCTTAGAAGAGTCTAAAGAAGATACAATAGCGTTTATCAGACACCTACAGGAGGAGATGATGGATGCTACATTATATTGCGAGAAACTACTAAAACTAATAAATAATGCCAATTAAGATGCAACCTAAGAAGTACGAGGAACAGAAAGAATTTAACCGCAGATGTATGAACAATGCTAAGATGATAAGCGAGTTTCCAGATAGGGATCAACGCTTTGCAGTATGTCAAACTATGTGGAAAAGTAACTTCGATCCGAAAAAATAATTTGGTGGTATCAAAATTTTGTTTATCTTTGATGCAAAGGAAAACATTATGAAGATATTAACAACAATTCTAAAACCGTTTAAGTTAGCAATGGCACTAATACTGCTTTTGTTCTTCTACATCATAGAGACTGTACTATTAGTACTATATGTCTCTGTTGAGTACCCATTATCATTCTTACTGAACAAGACCGAACGAATAATTAAGTACTTAATAAAAAACTTTTGATATGGGAGCAACTAAAAGAGAATTTGAGAAAATACAGTTCGAAGACCTTCTAGGAGAAGAGGCTAGAATTTACCATCATTGGATGGAGCAAGAAGAGTATAACAGGTACTTGCCTAAATATGTAGAGCAGTACTCTAATTACAAATAGATTATGATATTTACTTTAGATGGTAAGGCTTGGCGAGAAAGTGAACTTCTGGAAAAGATGAAGGACGACTCATTCTACTTTGGTTATATGGGTGAGAATAGTCTATCATCCTCTTCAATAAAACTTTTGTCGAAAGACCCAATAAAGTATATCGATAGTATTGGTGGTGATAGCGGACATAAGTCAGCATTTGACTTTGGTTCGTTATTCCATTGGTACGTACTAGAGCCAGAGGTGTATGCTAAACAGGTGTTTGTTGATGTGGAAAAAAGAGCTGGTAAGGTTTGGAAAGAAGCATTAGCAGAGAACGATAGAGTCTTTCTTCAGAAGGATAAAGAGAAGGTAGAAGAGTTAGCAGAAACATTTCTATCTTGTTCTAAGATTGGCGATATACTAGAAAAGTCTACACCTGAAGTACCTGCTGTAGGTTACATAGATGGCTTATGCTTTCGGGCTAAGGCAGACATACTAGGTGACGGTTATATTGCAGATTTAAAGACCTGTCAGAACCTTAAATGGTTTAAGAGTGATGCTCGTAAATTTGGTTATGCAGCACAGGTTTATATATACTGTAGCCTGTTTGACGTCACATATGACAATTTTGTGTTTATTGCTATAGATAAATCTACAGGTGAGTTTGGATTCTTTAGTGTGTCTGAACAATTCTACTTATCTGGTAAAGAAATTGTAGAGCAAGGTATACATAACTATAAGAGGATCGCCAATGGTGAGACTGACTTTGAGCCATTCTACATAGAGGATATATTATGATATATACTGACAAAGATGAATGCTACAAAGATATACTTATATCACTCACAACTGGTGTATTAGCTGAAGAGGATTTAAGTGTACTAAGAAAATACTATGAGGAAATAGAACATTACGAATGCTGTCAAGGGATAGCAGAGGCTTATAAAGATTATAAAAAATTACTATATGTTAGCGAAGGAGATACGGAATAGAATAGAGGAAGAGTTACAAATAAATTTAGATGAGAGAACGTCTAAAGGGAAACACATAAGAAGTAGAGAATACGTTTATGCTAGGGCTTTATATTATGGGATATGCAGGGAGGTTACTCCACTTAGTCTTTGTGCTATAGGCGAGACGTTAGAACAGGATCACGGAACTGTTTTGCATTCCTTAAGGAAAGTATTTAGCAATTTAGATTCTTGGAACGAGAAGTTTTACATAAGGGTTTATAATAAAATATTAAGCGAAGTAACTCCTATAAAGGAAAATATACAAAAGGAAAAGGTTAAGAACCGTAGTTATCTTGATCTGCTTATTAAGAATGCTTCCCTACAGTCGGATTTAGACAAACTTAAATATGAGGTTGAAAATTCTGGCGAATACAGAGAGAAATATATTAAGGCAAATGTTAGGTTGCAACACCTAAAAGGTTTGATCTTAAAAAGAAATAGTCTTGCTTGTGCTAAGACTTTTATAGCTGAATTAGAACAATTAGAACAGTAGATATGTTTTATATAATAGGAGCTGGTATACTGATAATGATGTTAATCTTTGAAGAATAGTATATGGAAGAAGATAAACCAAAGAAGGTAGACGGTAGAAGAAATAATGGTGCGGTGAAAGGTGTCTCCAGAGGACAGGGTAGACCTAGAAAGGTAGCTGATAAGGATATGAACAGGCTTACCCTTTCCGCACTAAAGAAGACGTTTGGTAGTGAAGAGAAGATGTGGATCGAAGTAGCTAAATTAGCTAAGGGAGGTTCAGCAAAGCATTGGGATTATCTAATGAACTATAGATATGGTAAGCCGAAAGAGATGCAACAAATAGATGTTAATACTAAGGTGAATATACCTGTGATTGATTTCGCCCAACCTAAAACTATAGATATAACCCATAAAGAAGTTAAAGATGA